>WNFA01005310.1_pt1 | contig 10761 bp, 12 predicted proteins | sample 5400481 | NCBI WGS metagenome assembly WNFA01 (sample SAMN13153340, study PRJNA577476) | soil metagenome | isolation source: 120 cm saprolite under Douglas fir tree site 2 hole 1 replicate 2 | place: USA:California | collected 2015-04-18 | reverse complement strand
CGCCGCCGAGACGGCGGGCGGCTATGCGCGCGAAATGGGCGAGGATTATCAGCGCCGGCAGCGCGAGAAAGTCGCCGAGGCGCTGCGCCGGACCGACATCGTCATCTGCACCGCGCTGGTGCCGGGTCGGCGCGCGCCGGTGCTGCTGACCGAGGCGATGGTCGCCGGCATGGCGCCCGGCTCGGTCATCGTCGACCTCGCGGTCGAGGCCGGCGGCAATGTCGAGGGCAGCCGGCCCGGCGAGATCGCGACCACGGCGAACGGCGTGAGGATCGTCGGCTACAACAACGTGCCGTCGCGCGTCGCCGCCGACGCCAGCCAGCTCTATGCCCGCAACCTGCTGGCCTTTCTCGCTCTCCTCGTCGATAAGGAGGGGAAGTTGCGGATCGACAAATCGGACGAAATCGTCAAGGCCGCGCTGTTGACCCTCGACGGCGCGGTCGTCAACCCGGCCCTCGCGCGGGAGCCGGCGGTCGCCACCAGCTGACGGAGAAGGCATGGCGGATCCCGCATCGCTCGCGCAACGCGCCAGCGAGCTTGCCGGCGATGCCGGCGAGCTCGCGAGGAAGCTCGACGAGCTGTCGCAGCAGCTCACCCTGGCGACACAGCAAGGCGCGCATGCCGGCTCGCCGTTCGTCTTCGAGCTGACAGTGTTCGTGCTCGCCGTGTTTGTCGGCTACTACGTGGTCTGGCGGGTGACGCCGGCGTTGCATTCGCCGCTGATGAGCGTCACCAACGCGGTATCGAGCGTGATCATTGTCGGCGCGCTGATCGCTGCCGGTCCGCTGAGCATGAGCTTTGCCAAGATCATGGGGTTCGTCGCGGTGACCCTGGCAGCGGTCAACATCTTCGGCGGCTTCATCGTCACGCAGCGGATGCTGCAAATGTTCCAGCGCAAAAAGTAGCGGGCGCCAGGATCAACCCATGACCGACAGCCTTTCGGCCCTTCTCTATCTGGTCGCCTCGGTCTGCTTCATCATGGCCTTGCGGGGCCTCTCTTCGCCGGACACGGCGCGGGGCGGCAACATTTACGGCATTGCCGGGATGGCGATCGCCATCCTGACGACGCTCGTGACGCCGCAAATCGTCAGCTACTGGCTGATCATCATCGGCCTCCTGATCGGCGGCGCGATCGGCACGTATATCGCCCGGCAGATCCAGATGACGGCCCTGCCGCAGCTGGTTGCCGCGTTTCACAGCCTCGTCGGCCTCGCCGCGGTCTGCGTCGCCAGCGCGGCCTTTGCGGCGCCGGAAGATTACGGCATCGGCATTCGCGGCGCGATCCACGGTTCGAGCCTTGTTGAGATGTCGATCGGGCTGACGATCGGCGCGATCACCTTTTCCGGGTCGGTCGTCGCCTTCGCCAAATTGCAGGGCCTGGTTACCGGCCGCCCGCTGGTCTTTCCCGGCCAGCATCTGGTGAATGCCGGCCTCGGCCTTCTCTTGATCGTCTTGATCGTACTGTTCGTGATGACCGAATCGAACGGTCTCTTCGCGCTCTTAGTTCTCTTGTCGCTCGCCTTCGGTTTTCTGCTGATCCTGCCGATTGGTGGCGCTGACATGCCGGTCGTGATCTCGATGCTGAACTCCTATTCGGGGTGGGCGGCCTGCGGCATCGGCTTCACGCTGTCGAACAGCCTCCTGATCATCACCGGTGCGCTGGTCGGCTCCTCGGGCGCGATCCTCAGCTACATCATGTGCAAGGGGATGAACCGCTCGATCATCAACGTGATCCTGGGCGGGTTCGGCACCGAGGGCGGCGCGGTGCCGGCCGGGCCGGGGGTCGGCGACCGGCTGGTCAAATCGGGCAGCGCCGACGATGCCGCCTTCATCCTCAAGAACGCCGGCTCGGTGATCATCGTGCCGGGCTATGGCATGGCGGTGGCGCAGGCCCAGCACGCGCTGCGCGAAATGGCCGACATGCTGAAGAAGGACGGGGTCAAGGTCAGCTACGCGATCCATCCGGTCGCCGGGCGCATGCCCGGGCACATGAACGTGCTCCTGGCCGAAGCCAATGTCTCCTATGACGAGGTCTTCGAGCTCGACGCGATCAACCACGATTTCGCCTCGACCGACGTGGCCTTCGTGATCGGCGCCAACGACATCACCAACCCGGCGGCGAAGACCGATCATGCCTCGCCGATCTACGGCATGCCGATCCTCGATGTCGAACGCGCCAAGACCGTGCTGTTCGTCAAGCGCTCGATGGCCTCGGGCTATGCCGGCGTCGAGAACGAGTTGTTCTATCGCGACAACACGATGATGCTGTTCGGCGACGCCAAGAAGATGTGCGAGGAGGTCATCAAGGCGCTGGAGTAGGAGCTCCAATCGTCATTGCGAGGCGCCGACAGGCGCCGCGGCAATCTCGACGAGATTGCTTCGCTACGCTCGCAATGACAACCCGACTGGGGGGCTCAGTACCCCTCGCGCTCCATGCGCTTGCGCAACAGCTTGCGGTAGCGGCGCACCGCCTCGGCCTTCTCGCGGGCGCGCCGCTCGGAGGGCTTTTCGTAACTGCGGCGCAGCTTCATTTCGCGGAACACCCCTTCGCGCTGCATTTTCTTTTTGAGGACTCGGAGAGCCTGGTCGACATTGTTTTCGCGAACGAGGACTTGCACGGCTGCGTCTCTCCGCAGTTGGTTGAACCTCAAACGGCCGCCTGGCGCGGCCTCTCTCTCCATCAACACTTAGCACTCCCGGGCGATCCTGTGAAGGGAGGCGGGCGCGGCTTTACCAAAGCGCGGCGCCGTCACATATTGGCGTCATGGCTCTCTTGAAGATCGCCCGCATGGGGCATCCGGTGCTGCGCGCCCCCGCCGCCGCGGTCGACGATCCGACCGCGCCGTGGGTGCGCCGGCTCGTCGAGGACATGATCGAGACGATGGAGGATGCCGGCGGCACCGGCCTCGCCGCGCCGCAGGTGCACATGCCTTACCGCCTCGTCGTGTTCCGCGTCGGCGGCGAGCGGCTGACCGAGCTGCCGGGCGACACCGAGCAGGATCTGACGGTGCTGATCAACCCGGTCATTGAGCCGGTCGGGACCGAGCGCGCGCTCGGCTGGGAAGGCTGTCTCTCGGTTCCCGGGCTGCGCGGCGTGGTTCCCCGCGATCTCTACATCCGCTATCGCGGGCACGGCCTCGACGGCGCCGTGTTCGAGCGCGAGGCGGCGGGGTTTCATGCCCGCGTCGTGCAGCATGAATGCGACCACCTCGACGGCATCCTCTATCCGCAGCGCATGACCGACCACCGCCTCCTCGTCTTTGTCGAGGAGCTGCACCGCCATCCGATCGACCTGGCGGCGTTCCTCGCCGGGGAGGCGGGCTCATGAGGAGCCCGTTCGCCGAGCGCGAAACCGAGCGGCTGATCGCCGCGATGCTGCCCGATGTGGCGTTTGACGGCTGGAGCCGGCATGCCTTGCGCAACGCGGCCCGGCGCGGCGATATCCCGGTCGGCGCGGCGATGGCGCTGTTTCCGCGCGGTGCCCCCGATTTGATCGCGGCGTTCAGCCGGTGGGCCGATCGCCAGATGCTCGAGCGGCTCGCCGCCATGCCGGTCGAACCGGCGGGCTTGTCGCGCCGTGTGGCATTGGCGATGCGGCTGCGCTTCGCGGTGCTGGCACCATGGCGCGAGGCGGTGCGCCGTGGCCTCTCGGTCGTGGCGCTGCCGCCGAACGCGCTCCTCGGGCTGCGCCTCCTCTATGACACGGTCGACGCGATCTGGCATGGGGTCGGCGACGATTCGACCGATTTCAGCTTTTATACCAAGCGCGCGACCCTGGCCGGGCTCTATGCCGCCGCGGTGCTGTTCTGGCTCGACGACCGCTCGCCCGATTTCGCCGACACTGAGGCTTTTGTCGAGCGCCGGCTCGCCGATTTGCACCGCCTGACCGGGCTGCGCGAGCGCCTGGCGACCGCGGCCGACAGCCTGCCGAACCCGTTCCGTCTGGTGCGCCGGTCTAACTGACTTGATCGGCGCGCTGACCGGCCTCATTGGGTCTGCGGCTGGTCGGGGATGGCGGCGGCCTGCGCGCGCCGCCACTCGTCGACCGCGGCGGCCGTGGCGGGATCGGCCAGACCGAGCATCGCCGCGGCGAAGAGCGCCGCATTGACCGCACCAGCTCGGCCGATCGCGAAGGTGGCGACCGGCACGCCCGCGGGCATCTGAACGATCGACAACAGGCTGTCGAGCCCGCGCAAGGCCTGGCTCTCGATCGGCACCCCCAGCACCGGCAGCGGCGTCAGCGCCGCGGCGACGCCCGGCAGATGGGCGGCGCCGCCGGCACCGGCGATGATCGCCTTGAGGCCGCGCGCCTGCGCGCCGCGCGCATATTCGAAGAGCCGCTCGGGGGTGCGATGGGCCGACATGATGCGGGTCTCGTAGGCGACGCCGAGCCGGTCGAGGGCCTGGGCGGTGTGTTGCATCGTCTCCCAATCGGATTGGCTGCCCATGATGATGCCGATCGCGCAAGCCGCCTCGGTCATGTGGTTCCTTCCGGTTCGAGTACGCGTGCGGGCCGATTATAGAAGCCGCGAGCGCCTTGGTCGCCTTTCGGGTGTGACCAGCTGCCGCATATTGCGGGAAATTTGCTTCAGGAAACCCGCCTTGCTTGATTATAGACTGACACGGAAACGTTTCTCCTGCGACGCGGACAAGGAAATCGCTGGACATGCCACGGCGTGGCTCAAACCCGGCCGACGCGAGTGTCGACCAACATCGACGCCGCCAGGAGCGCGACGAGGGCGCTGAGTGCTGCGACCCGGGTGCGGCGCTCGGCATTCCGGGCATTTCCGAGGATGCGCTGAGCCCCGAACTGCGCGCGGGGGTGGTCCGGCTCGCGGCCGAGCGCGACCGCCTGCGCGACGAGCTCGCCAAAGCGCGCGGTCGGATCGCCTCGCTCGAACGCCTCGCCGATGAAGATTCATTAACCCCGGTCGCCAACCGGCGCGCGTTTGTGCGCCAGCTGACCCGCATGATCGCCTTCACCCACCGCTATGGCGTGCCGGCGAGCGTCGTTTATTTCGACATCAACAACATGAAGCAGATCAACGACGAACACGGCCATCCCGCGGGCGACGCGGCGCTGCGCCATATTGCCACCGTGCTGTGCGAGAATATCCGGTCGAGCGACATCGTCGGGCGCCTCGGCGGCGATGAATTCGGCGTGATCCTCGCGCAGACTGACGAGGCGCAAGCCCACAACAAGGCGGCCGCGCTGGCCGCCGCTATCGCTGCAACGCCATTGCGGTGGGAGGACGTTACCATCGCCGTATCGGCCGCCTATGGCGTCCATGCGTTTTCACCGAGCGACGATCCCCAGCATGCGATCGAAGCCGCCGATCGCGCGATGTATCAGCAAAAGCGCGCCGCCTCGCTGGCCGGACCCTGATTTGGCGAATCGCGGCGGATCACGCGATGATGTCGGGCAGGAGCTCACTCTCGATTTTCGAGATCTGGTCCTTGAGCAGGAGCTTGCGCTTCTTGAGCCGTTGGAGCTGTAGCTGATCGAACGGCCGGCGCTCGGCAATGCGCGCAATCACGTCGTCGAGGTCACGGTGCTCGATCTTCAGAGCCGCGAGCTTGGCCTTCAGGGCTTCGACGTCGAGATCCATCGCCAGGGCGCGTGGTTCGCGCATGATGAAGGCGGCGGCACAAGCAGCAACGCCATTGGTTCCCTATAGCACGAATCGCGCGAGTTTTCATCGGGCGGCGATGATGTGGTATCCGGGTGGTGAAGACGACGCGGCTGGCGAGGCCTTCTGGCGGTTCTCGCTCGCCCTCTACGCCCGGCCCGGCGTTGCCCATGCGCTGGTCGCGATCCAGGACCGCGCGGCGCGCGACGTCAATCTGATCCTGTTCGGGCTTTGGCTGGGGGCGAGCCAGGGTCGCCTTCTTACTGCCGGCGAGCTGGCCGGCGCTGCGGCCGCGATCGCTCCGATCGCCGGCGCGGGGGTCGCGCCGCTGCGCCGGCAGCGCCGGCAGCTCAAGGGTCATGCCGACCCCGATCTTGCGACGCTGCGCCTGCGTCTCGCCGGTCTGGAGATCGCAGCCGAACGGCTGGTGCAGTTCCGGCTGGCGGCGCAGTTGCCCGGCATGTCCGGCGCGGAACCCGAAGCCGACCGGCTGGCCGCGGCGCAGGCCAATCTCGCGCTTTATCTCGGCGGCGAGGCCCGCTCGCCCGAGGCCGGCGTGCTGAGGCAGGCCGTCGCGTCGCTGATCCACCGTGCAGAGCCATCCGAGCATTGACGGGTTTCGGCCCCCGCGCGAAAGTTGCCGCCACTGCGGCAGCGAGGGTGTGACATGGCTTCGGCTCCAGTCGCCAGGGGATCGCACGGCACCAACAAATACCGCGTCCCGAAGACCATGAAGGCCTGGGTCCTCGGCGACCCGGAACAGCTGATGATGGTCGAGAAGCCTGTTCCCGAGCCCGGCGCGGCCGAGGTCCTGGTGCGGGTCGATGCGATCGCGGTCTGTGCGACAGACATCGAGATCATCAGGCACGGCCTGCCGGCGATGATCGATGGCGAACTCCCGTTCAACAAGGGCTTCACCCCCGGGCACGAATATATGGGCACCGTCGTCGAGCGCGGTCCCGGGGTTGACGAGTTCCAGATCGGCGACCGCGTCACCGTCGAGGTCCATGCCGGGTGCGGCCGCTGCCAGCGCTGCCGCGAAGGCATGTACACCTCGTGCCTCAATTACGGTTATCGCGACAAGGGCCACCGCGCCAACGGGTTCAGCACCGATGGCGGGTTCGCCGAGTATGCCGTCAACAATATCAACACGATGGTCCATATCCCCGACGACATGACCGACGCGGAGGCGACGCTGGTCGTCACCGCCGGAACGGCAATGTACGGGCTTGACGTGATGGGCGGGATCATCGCCGGCGAGGGCGTCGCGGTCATCGGCCCGGGACCGATCGGGCTGATGGGGGTGGCCGTCGCCAAGGCGCTCGGCGCGCAGCCGGTGATCCTGACCGGCACCCGCGACCGTCGGCTCGAGATGGGGGCGCGTCTCGGCGCCGACGAAGTGGTCAACCTCAACCGCGAAGACCCGGTCGCCGCGGTGCGGCGCATCACCGGCGGCAAGGGCGTGCAATACGTGCTCGAATGCTCGGGGGCGGCCGACGCGCTCAATCAGGCGGCGCGCATGGTCAACCGCGGCGGACGCATCTGCCTCGCCGCGTTTCCCGCCGATCCGGTGCCGGTTGATCTCGCTTACCTCGTGCGCAACAACATCTACGTGTTCGGGATCCGCGGCGAGGGCAAGAGCGCGACCCACCGTGCCGCGGCGCTGATGGCGCAGAAGCGCTTCGACGCCAAGCTAATCCATACCCACACCTTCCCGCTCGACGAGGTGCCGACCGCCATCAAATACGCGCGCGAGCGCATCGAGGATGCGATCAAGGTCGTCGTCCAGATCCGCTGACCCGCGCTGGATCGCGCGCCGTCTGTCCTGGTCATCGCTCGCCGGGACGCCCGGATCTCCAGCTCAACCGATCAAGCCTCGATCACCCCATTCGTCAGAGGGCGATTCGAGTTGAACGCAGTGTGCTCTATTTTTCGAGCCAAACATCCTCCATGCGCCAGCCGTTGAACAGGCTGTTGACCATGATCGTCAGTCCCTTCAATTGCGGCTGCCAACAGGTTGCGAAGCGGTTGTGGAAAAGGATCGGCCGAGCACCATCCTCTTGCAATTTCTTGTCGATTTCCCAAACTAGATGCCGGCGCTTCTCCTGATCTCGCTCCATCGACTGCTGATCGAACAGCTTGTCGATCTCGGGATTGCAGTAGCCGGTGTAATTACGGTCCGAGCCGCAGGCATAATTCTCATAGAACTGCGCGTCGGGGTCATCGATCCCGGCGCCGGTCAGATTTAGGCCGATCTTGTAGTCCTTGCGGTAAACCTTGGGAAACCATGTAGCGCTTTCGACCGTTTCAAGTTCAGCATCAATGTAAGCCTCTCGAAGCTGATCGATCAGAATTACGGCGGGATCGCGAAAAGGCGGGGTGTTGCGGACAGACACCTTGACGGCGAGGCGTTTGTCCGGTCCGTAGCCCGCCTTCGCCATGATCTTGCGGGCTTCTTCGCGGTTCTTGCCGATCTCGGGACTGTAGCCCGGCAATGTCCTCAACATTTCGATTGGCATCCCCCAGACTCCTTCCGGCGGCGGCTGCATGGCAGCGCCGATATCGCCGTGGCCCTCCGCGAGGATATCGATGAAGCTCTTGCGGTCGAGCGCCAGGGCCATTGCCCGGCGGATCTCCGGGTTATCGAATGGGGGGGTGTCGCGGTTCACGATTAAGTTGGTGCTTTGGTTTGCCGGCAGTAATTCACAGGCCGCCTGCGGCGCCTCTTTCTGTATATCTTTCATCAGCGGCACGGTGACGCCGAACGGGAATGTCAGATCGAACTTGCCGGCGATGAAACCGAGAATCGCCGTTGAGCGACTCTGAATTATCGTCCATTCAATACCGTCAAGGTAGGGGCGTTCCTGTTTCCAATACTGTGCATTCCGTTCGAGCTTGATGGATTCGTTCGGCTTGTAGGAGACGAATTTGAAGGGCCCGGTGCCGATCGGGTGCTGTCGCATGTCCTGGGCCGCGACGTGACACGGATACACCGGCGAATAGCCCGCGGCGAGCAGGGCGATAAAGGCCGGCTGCGGCCTCTTTAAGTGAAACGTCACGGTGTCGTCTTTGGTGCTGATCGCATCAAGGTTGCGGTACCAAGACTTGCGCGGGTTGGTGCGCAGTTTGTCCGGACCCGTGCCCAGGATCAGCTCCCAGGTGCATTTGACGTCCGCGGCGGTGAAGGGCTTGCCGTCGTGCCAACTCACCCCACCGCGGAGCTGAAAGGTGAGCGCAGTCATGTCGGCATTCCATGCCCACTTGGTCGCCAGATCGGGCACGATCGTGTCCATTCGGTTTTGCGGCACGTCCTGTTGAAAAAGGACCAGGTTGTTGAACACGGACATCATCGGGTTCTGGGCCGAATTGAACGCCTCCTCGTGGATCGACATGCTCGCGGGGCTATCGTATTGAAAGATTCGAAGCACACCGCCGCGTTTCGCCGCCGATGTCGCCGGGATCGGCGTCTCCGGAGTGGCGGATGGACGGTCGTAGCGGACGATGCCGATCGCCGCGATTATCGCCACGACACTTGCCGCCAAAATAAGGCCGATCGCCAACATCCGCGGCATCATGTGCTCCTCTTGTTTCTTTGAGGTCCGGCGCGTCAACGCATCGACACCGTGAGGTTCAGGACCTCGCTCGGCACTGGAAGCCCGTCGCACCTGACCGATTCGCCGTCGCCGGAGAGCGACTACGGCAAATGTGTACTGGTCTGGTTCGCGTGGACAAGCCTACAAAGGTGCCGGTCGCAATATCGAATCGAGCGCATCCGCTATCCAAAGGATCCGAGTATCGAGGACAGCATGAGGTCTTTGCAACTACAAGCAGCATTCCACCGACCAGCGACACCGTGTGGCGGCGCAGTCTCTCGACGATCTGCGGCCTGTCCGAGCTCGACGACGAGCCGGTGCGCTGTGTCCTCGAAGCTGGCGACGACGATGGCGCGGCGGAACCTGTCGTGGTGGAGCCTGCCGTGGCGCGGGACTGAAGAAATGTCGAGCACGAAGGACTGGCAGACCGCGCTCGAAACCGGTAACTTCGCGGTATCGACCGATCTGGCCGCCGATTATTTCGATGACCCGACGATCCAATTGGCCCGGTATGTTTCGCGTGACCTGTCGCCGAGCAATCACTCGGGCTCGACCGACCGCTTTCTCGATGCCCTTTACATCGGCCAAGCGATCGCCACGGATGCGCGCGAGCGCGCCCGGATCGTACGTGAATTCGAGCGGCACGCTCTCACCGATGCCTATACGGTTCCGTTTCTCTGGTGGAACCGCACCGTCGTCAGCTCGGTGAAATTCAAGGGCTGGAACATGTCGCCAAGCCATTACATCGGCCAGAATCTTGCCGACGTATGGCTCGAGGAGTGAGAGACGCATGGCCCAAAGAGTGAGAGATGACCCGGCTACCCTGCCCAGCCGCGTCGCAGCCGGCCGCGCGCACGCAGTAAAGGCAAAGCCGATGTGCTCGTCGGCGCGGGCGGTTTGATGGCGATGGCGCAGCTGGTGCAATGACGACGGAGCAGGTTCATACCAGGGAGGGCTCCGGCATCGGAGAACCGATGATGACCCTCGAGGCGTTCGCGACGGCGGAGGCGGGATCCGACTACTTCGAGACGGACGCCCATTACCGGGCGCTCGCCGATCGGATATTGGGCTCGGTGCATGACGACCGCCCCTTCATCGTCGTGATCGGTGATCCACCACCAAGCCCGCACAGCCTTTCCGCAAGCCTGGATGAGGCGGTCGCTCATCAGCAGCCGGTGATGGTGCTGTCCTGCGGGCCACTGCTTCGCGGAGACGCGTTACTGGACGTTTGCCGCGGCCTTGCCGCTCATACGCAAGCGAATGATAGCCAACCGGGCGTGCTGCCCTTCCCGCTGTTCATTTTTGATGACGCGGGCCAGCTGGCCGACGAGCAGATCAGAGACGTCTACAAGACATCGCAGTCGATCAATCATTGGATTGTGGTGATGCTTGGGGGGTCCGATTTTCTCGCCCGTCTCGAGCTACCCGAAATTCGCTTCGCGCGGGATGAGCTGACGACCTCCTTGCACTTTCAGGAATTAGGGCCGCTTGAGATTCTGCCGTATATTCACCACCAGCTGGGCACGGATGCGGCGGCT
>WNFA01015513.1_pt1 | contig 10763 bp, 11 predicted proteins | sample 5400481 | NCBI WGS metagenome assembly WNFA01 (sample SAMN13153340, study PRJNA577476) | soil metagenome | isolation source: 120 cm saprolite under Douglas fir tree site 2 hole 1 replicate 2 | place: USA:California | collected 2015-04-18 | reverse complement strand
GCGCAGGTCGATGGCCTGGGCCGCGACGACGAACTCGATCGCCGCCACCCGGGCGCACAGGCCGGTCATGTCGGCCAGCCGGCGCGCGGACAGCGGCGCCATCGTGGCCCGGTCCTCGATGCCCTCGCCCTTCACCGAGCTGGCCAGCTCGTAGGAGACCGGGTGGGCCAGCGTGCGGGCCTCCACGGTGATGGCCTGGCCGGCCACCGCCAGCTCGGACAGCGCGTCGTCGGCGGAGCCAGGGACGGCGGCCAGGCCGGCCGACAGCCCGGAGAACGGAGCCTGCAACAGCTTGACCGCGCGTTCGTTCGCGCTGGTCACCACCGGCGCGAGCCCGATCCGGGCGAAGTCGAGGGCGGCGGCGAGCGGGCCGATGTCGAAGTTGCCGACCGAGACGATCCTGCCCTGCTCATTTCCGGCGGGGACGACCACGACGGGGTTGCTCTGCGAGGAGTTCAGCTCGATCTGCAGGATGTCCCGCGCGTAGTCCAACGCGCCGCGGGACGTGCCGTGGATGTGCGGCAGGCACCGGAAGGTCAGCGGGTCCTGCAGGAACCTGGCCGCGCCCGGGCGCCACAGGTAGCTGCCGTCGAGCATGGCGCGGAGCCGGTGCAGCGTGGGGGACAGGCCGGGGAACGGCCTGGTCTGCTCGATGACCGGGTGCAGGCAGGTCACGTTGGCGCCGAACGCCTCCAGGTCGAGCGCGCCCGCCACGTCGAACACGTCCAGGAGCGTCTGCGCGCCGGCGATGGCGATGCACGCCCAGGCCGTGGTGAAGGCGTTGCTGCTGACCAGGGCGAGCCCCTCGTTCTCGGCCACCTCGAAGCCGCTGCGGGTGATGAGCCCGTGGGCCAGGTCGGCCATCGGGCCGAGATCTCCCTGGCCGATCGAGCCGAGCCTGCGCACCGGCGGCGCGAACCCCTCGTTCAGCAGCGTGACGATCATCTCGGCGAGCTCGGGGCGCACGCCGGTCACGCCCTTGGCGTAGCTGTTCGCCAGGCAGACCATCGCGCCGCGGACCACGTCGGCCGGGGCGGCGTCGCCCTGCGCGATCCGGTGGTTGAGGACCAGCCGGTAGTTGAACCGGTGCCGTTCGGCCGGGTCGAGCAGGAACGCCTTGCGCTCACCGACCCCTGTGGTCAGGCCGTATACCGGCTCGCCGTCGTTCAGGACCTGCTCCACCACCGCGCGCGCCTGGCGCATCGCGGTTATCGCCTCCGGCGCCAGCGCGACGGCCTCGCCATGCCGGGCGGCCGCGACGACCTGGGTAACAGTCAGGTCACTTCCATTCAGCATGATCGTCATCGGCTTCACCTCCCTGGAAGTGTCGGTGATGTTCGCTATCGCCGTCCTGACGGAACGTTCCGCCTCGACGACGCGGTCAGAGTGAGCTAGCCTGGCCCGCTGTCTTAATGATGAGATACCGTGGCCTGGCCGATACGTTCGTTGCGTACGGTTTTTTGATCGAGTTCGTCCTGAGCGCAGGTTGTACGAACTGGAGCGATATGGCCTCTAGCGAGGGTACTCAGGTGGCAGCTGGGCGGCCCGCTACTACCGCTGCGCCAATCGCCTTCGTGAATGTCTCCAAGCGCTATCCCGGTCGGCCGCAGGCCGCGGTCGGGAACCTGAGCTTCGAGGTGCCCAGTGGCGAGATCTGCGTGCTGATCGGGCCTTCCGGGTGCGGCAAGACGACGGCGCTGAAGATGGTCAACCGGCTGATCCCGATGACCGACGGCGACATCACGATCGACGGCAGAAGCGTGAACGCAATCGAGGTCTCGCAGTTGCGCCGTGGCATCGGCTATGTCTTCCAGCAGATCGGCCTGTTCCCGCACATGACGGTCGAGGACAACATCGGCACCGTGCCCCGGCTGCTCGGGTGGTCCAAGGCCCGGATCCGCGAGCGCGCGCTTGAGCTGCTCCATCTGGTCGGGCTCGGCTCGGAAGATGACCTGCGCCGCTATCCTGGTGAGTTTTCCGGCGGCCAGCAGCAGCGCATCGGAGTTGCGCGGGCCATGGCCGTCGACCCTCCCATCATGCTGATGGATGAGCCGTTCGGCGCGATCGATCCCATCACCCGTGACCGCCTGCAGGACGATTTCCTGCGGCTGCACCGCCAGGTGCGCAAGACGATCATCTTCGTCACCCACGACATCGACGAGGCGATCAAGATGGGCGATCGCATCGCGATCATGCGCGATGGGCGCCTGGTGCAGATCGACACGCCCGATAACCTGCTGGCCGCGCCGGCAAATGAATTCGTGGCCGACTTCGTGGGCGCGGACCGTGGCCTGAAGCGCCTGCGTGTGTGGACGCTGAACGACTTGGAGCTCGATCCGTATTCGGGGGGTGCGCTGCCGTCGGCCACGGCGGCCACCTCGCTGCGCGACGCGCTCTCGCTGATGCTCAGTGCGGGGGCCACCCGCGTCGCCGTGCTCGGCCAGGACGGGACGGCCACGGGCAGCGTGAGCCTGGAGGCCATCGCCGCCATGCTTGGCCCGGAGCCACGGGCGCCTGCGCCGTGAGCGTGCTCGCGCCCTTCGGCGGCAGCCCGACCCCGAGCCCGGGCCCGGTCATCCCCAGCTTCGGGCGCGGCTCGTCGTGTGTCGTGCAGAACCGGCAGTTCTGCGGGGCCTGGTTCGTTGATAACTTCGGCTCGCGCTTCGCTCCGCGGTTGGTGGAGCACATCGAACTGACCGCCATCGCCGTCGGAGTCGGGATGCTGATCGCGCTGGCCGCGGCGCTTATCGCGCATCGCCTGGGCTGGTTCGAGACTCCCTTCTCGCTGTTTTCGGCGTTTCTCTACACCATCCCGAGCCTGGCGTTCTTCGAGCTCATGGTGCAGGTCACCGGCATCAACAGGTTCACCGCCGAGATCGCCCTGGTGTCCTACACGCTGCTCATCCTGTTCCGCAACACCCTGGTGGGGCTGCGCGCCGTGCCGCCCGACGCGCTCGAGGCAGCCCAGGCGATGGGGCTCTCCCGTCGCCAGACGCTGATACGGGTCGAGCTTCCGCTGGCCCTGCCCCCGATCATGGCCGGGCTGAGGATCGCGACGGTGACGACGATCAGCCTGGCTACCGTCGCCGCCTACATCGGCGCCGGCGGTCTGGGCGAGCCCATCTTCGACGGGATCCAGACCGGCTTCAAGACCGAGTTCATCGCGGCCGGCGTGCTCGCCATCGCCCTGGCGCTGGCGGCCGACGGACTGCTGGTCGCCGCTCAGCGGCTGCTCACCCCGTGGGCACGCCGCAGGAGGGCCTGACATGCGGACACTCCTCGACACGTTCACGTTTTTCGGTCATCATCCCGGCCTGATGCGGGACAAGACGCTGGCTCACCTGGCCATCTCGTTCGCCTCGGTCGGGGTGGCGCTGGTGATCGCGGTGCCGCTCGGGGTATGGCTGGGCCACCTGCACCGTGGTTCCTTCCTGGCCATCAACGTCTCCAACATCTTCCGCGCTCTCCCCAGCCTCGCGCTGATCTCCATCGGCATCGGCATACTGGGGATCGGCTTCGCCAACGTGCTCGTCGCGCTGGTCGTGCTGGCGGCTCCGGTGATGCTGACCAACGCCTACGTGGCGGTCGAGCAGGTGGACCGCAATGCCGTCGAGGCGGCCCGCGCGGCGGGCATGCGTCCCTGGCAGGTGCTCACGCGCGTCGAGCTGCCGATCGCCACGCCGCTGATCTTCGCGGGCATCCGTACCGGCACCGTGTACGTCGTGGCCACCGCCACGCTCGCCACGTTCGCCGGCGGCGGGGGCCTGGGCGATGTTATCGTCAACGAGCCAACCTATGGTGTCCCGGGCGTGATCGCCGGATCGCTGGCGATCACCGTGCTCGCGTTCGCGATCGACGGACTGCTGGCGCTCGTCCAGCGCATGGCCACACCCAGGCCGCTGCGCAAGCAGACCCGTTTCAGCCGGACAGCCGCCATCGTCACCGAACCCGCCACGGACAATCTCGTCATCCAGCAATCCTAAGAAGGCAACCGGAGGAGAATATGTCCCGTCAGCTCGGGGGCCGTGTGCCCGGCTACCGCAGACTACCGCGCACCGCGGCGCTCGCCGTGCTGGCGATCGCCGCCGTCCTTCTGACCGCGTGCAGCAGCAGCAGTAGCAGTAGCACCGGCGCCGGCGCCAGCACCAGCACCAGCAGTTCTTCGAGTCCGTCGGCCGTCGGGAGCGGCAAGTCGCTCACGCTCGGCACGAAGGACTTCACCGAGGAATTCATCCTCGGCGCGCTGTACAAGCTGGCACTGGAGGCCAAGGGTTACACCGTCAACTACAAGCCCAACATCGGGGCAACCGAGGTCATCGACAAGGCGCTCACCAGTGGGCAGATCGACGCCTACCCCGAGTACACCGGCGAGTCGGTGGCCACGGTGGCCGGGATCAACACCAACCTGGCCAAGGCCTTCTACGCCAAGCGCGGCCAGTCGATGAGCGACATGACCCCGTTCTTCGACACCGACGCGATCGCGGTGACCAAGGCATATGCGGCGAAGTACGGCCTCAAGACCACGGCCGACCTGAAGAAGATCCCGCACTTTACGCTCGGGGCCCGGCCGGAGTTCGAGGGCCGCGAAGAAGGCGCGGTCGGCATGGAGAAGGTCTACGGCATCCATAACTTCACCTTCAAATCGCTGGCGCTCGGGCTCCAGTACCAGGCTCTCGACTCCGGTGCCGTCAACGCAGTCAACGTGTTCACCACCGACCCGCAGCTGGCCAGCGGGAAATACACGGTGCTCACCGACCCCAAGAACATCTTCGGCTTCCAGAACATTGCCCTGGTCATCAACACCCCGAAGCTCGACCAGCTCGGCGGTCAGGCGTTCCTCAGCATCATCAACCAGGTCAATGCGCTGCTCACCACCCCCGCCATCATCGCGATGAACAAGGCGGTCGCGGTCGACAAGCAGCAGCCGGCCGACGTAGCCAAAGCATTCCTCCAGGCCAACCACATTATCTAGACGGTTGGCCCGGCCATGCACTATGCGAGGTGACTGAGTACCAGGCGGAGCCCGGCAGTGGCCACATCGTTCCGTGGCGCACTCCGGGCTGCCTGGCTCACCGTGGGAGAAGCTGACACCGGGCCCGAACTAGGACGGCACTGAATAACCCGCACGACCAGGTTCGGCGTTTCTGTCGGCCTAGTGTTCGATTATCTGAGATGATCTTGCCATGCAGGGTCAGTCGCGGATGGACCGGGAACTGCTGGATGGGGGCGAGATGGCCGGGCACCTGGTGCCGTCCGGCAGCGTGTTCGCGTTCTTGGCGGAGCACCGTCGGGAGCTGTTCCCCGATTCGTTTACCGCGGGCTTGTTCCCGTCGGGCACGGGCCGGCCATCGCTGCCGGCGGACCTGGTCGGCTCGTGCTGGCTTCCAGACTTTCACTGGAGCTAGTATCGACGCCCTGGCATGGTCGCCAAACGGCCGATACATCGCCACTGCGAGCGATGGCGCAATTCAGCTACGGGCAGCCCCGAACTGAGTCGCTGAACCGCAGGAACTGCTCATCGGCAAGGGCACCTGTTCCTGAACGCCTCGAAGGGTTGGGACCCGGCCCTCGTGCGGTGCGCCGTCCACGGCGCACCGCACGTTGGTCCGCGCCGGGTAGCCTGCTTCAGCAGGTTGCGCCGGTTCTGGAGTGCGACGGCGCGGAGAGGGAAGGCAGTCCGGATGGCCACCGAGAACCGAGCCAGGACCGACACGCACGGACACGATGGCGGTCACCACCACCGGGACGTGTCCGGTGGGTGGCTGCGGCCGGCCGTGTTCGGCGCCATGGACGGGCTGGTGACCAACGTGTCGCTGATCGCCGGGGTGGGCGGCGGCGGCGCGAGCGCGCACACGATCGTTCTCACCGGCCTGGCCGGGCTGGCCGCGGGCGCGGGCTCGATGGCGGCCGGGGAGTATGTGTCGGTCTCCTCCCAGAACGAGCTCATCTACGCCGAGGTCGACAAGGAGCGGCTCGAGCTGGAGAACAACGCCGCGTTCGAGCAGGCCGAGCTGGCGACCATGCTCCGGGCCCGCGGCGTCAGCGCCGCCACCGCGCGGCAGGCCGCCGCCGAGATCTCGGTGAACCCGGAAAAGGCGCTGGCGGTGCACGCGCTGGAAGAGCTAGGGGTGGATCCCGGTGAGCTGCCCTCGCCGGTGGTGGCGGCGGGCGCCTCGCTGGCCTCGTTCGCCATCGGCGCGATCATCCCGCTCATCCCTTACCTAGCCGGCTTGCATCTGATGGCCGTCGCCCTCGGCCTCGCCGCCGTCGCCGCGATCGCCGGCGGGGGCATGGTGGCCCGGATGACCGACCGGCCGTTCTGGCGAGGCGCGGTCCGGCAGCTGATCCTGGGCGCCTGCGCCGCCGGGATCACCTACCTGATCGGCATGGCCGTCGGCCACGCGGCCTCCTGACCCCAGGGCGCTTGCCTACCGGCCGCTTGCCCGCCGGGCACGGCGGGCCAGGATGAGCGCGGTGGCCGCGGCCGCGGTGACGAGCGCGGTCAGGTGCCCGACTGCGGGAACGTCGAGCTGGCTCAGGCCGCCGAAGATGTGCCCGGGAAACACCAGCACCGCGAAATCTCCCGCCGCCAGCATGCGGGCCGGCCACGTGCCGCACACCAGCGCGATCACGATGGCCGACACCACGACGTAGGAGGGCCCCGCGTCGGTCAGGTACCTGTCCGCGCCGGGCAGCTGGCCGGCGTCCACCCGGTAGGCGACGATGCCCTCACTGACTCCGGAGCCGATCACGTGCCCGGCCAGGCAGACCAGCGCCGTCGCGGCGTTGCCCAGCGCCCGGTTCGCGCCGAACACCGCCAGCGCGATCAGCACCGGCCAGACCACGAAGTCCCGGGCGTGACGAGCGCGGAGAGCACGAGCGGGCCGGCCGGCTCGCGGGCGAGGTTCGCCACGTCCGTGCTGGCCCACTCGATGAGCCTGGCCTGCGCGTGCGGATTCAGCCCGGTGTAGACGAGTTCGGTGCCGACGAAGCAGACCAGGTAAGCCCAGGCGAAGACGGACCGGCCGGGGCCACGGCGCTCACCCGGCGGCCGGGCCGGCCAGGACAGGGGCACGAGGCTGCGCACGGGTTCCGCCGTCCCGTCAGGGGGCCGGGCTGGTGAGGGCCTGGCCGGCGACGGGGCCGCCCCCCTGCAGGACCAACCAGATGCGGCCCGGATCGGACAGCAGGTGCGGTTCTCGCAGCGGGTCGCCGTCCACGATCATCAGGTCGGCGAGCTTGCCCTCGGTCACGGTGCCGATGTGCTCGTCCAGGTCCAGCGCCTCGGCCGCGGTCTTGGTCGCGGCGACGAGGGCCTGGCCGGGGGTGAGCCCGTGGTGCACCATCCGCTGGATCTCCAGCCCGGCGGCCAGGCTCATGTCGCTGCCGAGCGCGATCTTGACGCCGGCCTGCCGGGCGGCCCGCATGCTGGCCGCGCCCTCCTCGAGGTTGCGCTGCGCCAGTTCCGACAGCATCGGCGGCATGTCGGGATCGGCGTCCGCGGTCGACGGGTCGATGGCCTCCCCCAGGCCAGCCATCCAGTAGTAACCCGACAACGTGGGCACCAGGACCTGGCCCGCCGCCGCCATCGCCTCCAGCAGGTCCGGCCGCCGGTGCAGGTACATGCCATGCTCGATCGTGTCCACGCCGTGCCTGATCGCCGCCGCGCAGCCATCCAGGCCCTCGGCGTGCGCGGCGACCCGGTAGCCCATCCGGTGCGCCTCGTCGGTGACGGCGGCCAGTTCCGGCTCGGTGAGCTGGAGCGGCTCCGGATCCTCGAGCTCATTGGAGCGGGCGCCGGTCGTCATCACCTTGACGAAGTCCGCACCGGCCCTGATCTGCTCCCTGACCGCCCGCCTGATGTCATCGGGGCCGTCGGCCTCCCGGTACATGTCACCGTAGAAACGCCCGCCTGGCGCCGTCGCGGAGACGATCTTCCCGCAGGTCAGCAGCCGGGGACCACGGAACGCGCCATAGCGCATGGCCTGCCTGGCCGTCTGCGGCATGTGCCCCTGCGACCCGCAGACCCGGATGGTGGTCACGCCAAAGCGGAGATAGTCGCGGAGTTCGGCCTGCAGGAAGTGCGCCGCCACCCCGGGCAGCGGCTCCTCGGCGCCCTTCGCGGTCTTCGGAACGCGGCCCGACGCATGCGTGTGCGCGTCGGTCAGCCCGGGCATGAGCACCCGCTGGCCCACGTCCACCGGGCGGGCGCCGTCCGGGCACGCCTCACGGGCGTCCGCGACACGGCGGATGATGCCGTCCTCGACCAGGATCGCCGTGTTCTCCCGCAGCGGTGCCCCGGTGCCGTCGAACATCCGCGCTCCGGTCAGCCATAGCCGCCCCTCCGCCGGGGCCGGAGCCGCGATCAGCGCCGGAAACCTGTGCGTCACGTCGATACCATCCCTATGTTCCTTTGCCTGCGGGAAATGCCGACACTGTTGTAACGCAACCAGGGTCTCAGCTCAAAACACCGCACCGGCCCCGGCGCCGGCGCGGGATCACTGCGGTCTACTCGGGTCCGGTCCGGCCCCAGTGGGCTACCGGGTGGTAAGGTGCCCCGTGGTTATCTTGAGCCGCCCGCTACGGATCGCGCTGCTGTCGTACCGCAGCAAGCCGCACTGCGGCGGCCAGGGTGTCTACGTACGCCATCTGAGCAGGGAACTTCACGCGCTCGGGCACCACGTCGAGGTGTTCTCCGGTCAGCCGTATCCCGACCTTGACCCCGGCCCGGTGCTGCGCGAGATCCCCAGCCTCGACCTGTACCGCGACGACGACCCGTTCCGCACACCGCATTGGCATGAGTACCGGGACTGGGCGGACGTGCTCGAGACCGCGATGATGTGGGGCGGCGCCTTCCCCGAGCCGCTGACGTTCAGCGTCAGGGCGCTGCGCGTGCTGGCCGCGCGCGCCGCGGACTTCGATGTGGTCCACGATAACCAGGGGCTTGGCTACGGGATGCTCCGCGTGCGGCGGCTCGGGCTGCCGCTGGTGACCAGCATCCACCATCCGATCAGCGTGGATAAGCGCATCGACCTGGCGTCGGCCGGCCGGCTTGGCGCGCTGTCCAGGCGACGCTGGTACGGGTTCGTCCGGATGCAGGCCAGGGTGGCCCGCCGGATCGCCGGGTCGGGCCGGCTGATCACCGTGTCGGAGTCGTCCAAGCGCGACATCTGCCGCGATTTCCGGGTTCGGCCCGAACACGTGCACATCATCCCGCTGGGTGTGGACACGCGCGTGTTCCGGCCGCGCCAGACCGCCCGGGTGCCCGGCCGGATCATCGCGGTGGCCAGCGCCGACTCCGCGATCAAGGGGATCGCCACGCTGCTGCGCGCGGTGGGCAAGCTCGTCACGGACAGGGACGCGCACCTGATCATCGTCGGGAAGCCCGCGCCCGCCACTGAGCGGCTGGCGGCCCAGCTGTCCCTCGCCGACCGGGTCACGTTCACCCACGGACTCGGCGACGAGGCGTTCTCCGCGCTGCTGGCCAGCGCGGAGACGGCCGTGGTGCCGTCGCTTTACGAGGGGTTCTCGCTGCCCGCGGTGGAGCACATGGCGTCAGGTACCCCCCTGGTGGCCAGCCGCACCGGAGCGCTGCCCGAGGTCACGGGCGACGCCGCCGTCCTGGTCACGCCGGGAGATGACGAGGAACTCGCCGCCGTGCTGAGGCGGCTGCACGACTCCCCTGCCGAGCGGGCCGCGCTCGCGGACCGCGCGCTGCGCCGGGTCGGCGAGCGGTTCGCCTGGTCCGCGGTGGCCAAGGCGACCGTCGAGCAGTATCTGGAGGCGATGGGACCGGAGGGGCTAGCCAGGTGCTGACCGTCGATTTCCGCCGGTTCCCGGTCCGGCCTGGCCACCGCGTGCTCGACCTGGGCTGCGGGGGCGGCCGGCACGCGTTCGAGGTGTACCGCCGCGGCGCGAACGTGGTCGCGTTCGACCTTGACCCGGCCGAGCTTGCCCCGGTGACCGGGATGTTCGGTGCGATGAGGGCGGCGGGTGAAGCCAGCCAGGAGGCCGGCGCGACCGTCATCTCGGGAGACGCCACCGCCATGCCGTTCGGCGACGGCACGTTCGACCGGGTGATCGCGGCCGAGGTCCTCGAGCACGACCTGGACGACCAGCGGGCGATGAACGAGCTTGCGCGGGTGCTGCGGCCGGGCGGGCTGGCGGCGGTCACGGTGCCGAGCTGGCTGCCGGAACGGATCTGCTGGGCGTTGTCCACTGAGTATCACGAGGTTCCCGGGGGACATGTGCGTATCTACACACGCGTAGAGCTGGAAGCCAAGCTGGCCAGGGCCGGGCTGAGGGTGGGCTGGCATCACCACGCACACGGGCTGCACTCGCCGTACTGGTGGCTGAAATGCGCGGTCGGCGTGCACAACGACAAACACCGGCTGACCAGCGCGTATCACCGGATGCTGGTCTGGGACATCATGCGCAAGCCGACCGCCACCCGGCTTGCCGAGCAGGCGCTCAACCCGCTCATCGGAAAGAGCCTCGTGGTGTACGCGGTCAAGCCGGGGCGGCCGAATGGCTGAGGAACGGCTGGCCCGGGCCGGAGAGGTGCTGGCCCGGGCCGAAGTGCTCGCGACGGGTGAGTCCATCGCCCGGATGCAGGACCGGTCGGGGGCGATCGCGTGGCCGGACGGGCACGTCGACGTCTGGGATCACGTCGAGTGCGCGATGGCCCTGAGCGCCTGCGGGCTGCGCGAGCCGGCCAGGCGGGCCTACCGGTGGCTGCGCGAAACGCAGCGCGCCGACGGAGC
>WNFA01008885.1_pt1 | contig 10765 bp, 6 predicted proteins | sample 5400481 | NCBI WGS metagenome assembly WNFA01 (sample SAMN13153340, study PRJNA577476) | soil metagenome | isolation source: 120 cm saprolite under Douglas fir tree site 2 hole 1 replicate 2 | place: USA:California | collected 2015-04-18 | reverse complement strand
TCTCCGCCGCCAGCGGCTCGTAGGCGCGCAGCGGCTCGCTGCGCCCGCGCAGCATCAAATCGCCGACCGGCCGTCCCCGAAACTTTTTGGCGCCGTCGGCCACGCTGGCGCTGACGCAAATGCGGGTACCCAAAAACTTGTTGGCGCCCTCAAGCCTTGCGGCGGTGTTGATGGTGTCGCCATAAGCGGTGTAATCGAAAAAGCGGCCACCGCCGAAATTGCCGACCCACGCCGGGCCGGCGTGAACGCCAATGCGGGTTGTGCCGAAATTCACACCTTTGGACTTCCAGCGCCCGCGAAACGCCTCGGCCCAGACGTCGAGGTCATGCGCGCAGGCGATGGCGCGGGTGGCATAGTCCGGCTGGTCGCCGGGGGCGTTGAAGAGAATTTGAATGGCGTCGCCCATGACCTTCGCGACGGTGCCTTCGTGCGCGAACACGACGTCGGTCATCCCGCCCACATATTCGTTGAGCAGCGCGCCAAACACCTCCGGCGCGGTGGACTCCACCAGCGACGTAAAGCTCGTGAGGTCGGTGAAGATGATCGCGACCTCGCGGCGATGCACCGTCATGCCGTCGGCTTCGCCCTCGCAGGCCAGCCTCGCGGCGATCTGCGGCGAAAAATACCGCGACAGCGACGCGTGAGCGCGCTCGGCTTCGGCCTGGCGGCGGCGCGCCTCGCGCATCATCTCGACATGGCGGATGGTCTTGTCGATGGTCAATTCAAGATCGCCGAAATCGATCGGCTTGGTCAGAAAATCGAACGCGCCGCGGTTCATCGCGGTGCGGATGTTGCTCATGTCGCCATAGGCGGAGACGATGATGGTCGATTTCTTGTCTTCGGCCTCCTGCAGTTTCTGCAGCAACGACAGGCCATCCATCCGCGGCATGTTGATGTCGGAGACCACCAGGTCGACATGCGGATGATCCTGGATCGATTGCAGCGCTTCGATCCCGTCGCGGGCGAATATAAACGCCACCTCGCCGTCGCGAATTTGCCTGCGGAATTTTTGCAGGACCAGAGCCTCAAGATCGGGCTCGTCATCGACGACGAGAATGGTTGCGGTCATGCGGCTTGCTCGAGCCGGGAATCGATTTCGTGGCGCAGCAGCGCGAAATCGATCGGTTTGGTCAAAAGCCCCACCGCGCCGCGCTCGATCGCCTTGCGCCGGGTTTCCGCATCGCCATAGGCGGTGATCATGATCACGGGAACGTCGGGCCGCTCGGCGCGCACCTTCGGCAGCATTTCGAGCCCGCTCATGCCGGGCATGTTGATGTCCGACAGGATCAAAATCAGCGAGGGATCGGCCACGTTGGCGGCGCGAACCAGCGCCGCCGCTGCCGACGGGGCGAACTCCATCGTGAAGCGCCCGGAGCGCAGGTCGCGCCTGAACTGCTGACGGAACAGGGCTTCGACATCGGGCTCGTCATCGACGACGAGGATGTAAACGCTCAATTTGTGGCTCCAGTCTGTGCTTGAGCCGCCGCTGTCCGCGGCAGCGTAATAATGAATTCGGTAAATGCGCCCGGCATGGTATCGACGTCGATCTTGCCGCCATGTTGTTTCACCACGATGTCGTGGCTCATCGACAGGCCGAGTCCGGTGCCCTCGCCCGCGGGCTTGGTGGTGAAGAAGGGATTGAACATTTTCTCCTTTACTTCCAATGGGATACCGGTTCCGTTATCGCGGATGCGGATTTCGACGCTGTTGCCGAGATTTTTCGTGGTCGCGCTGAGCGTCGGTTCAAAGGTTTCGTCGCCCGCTGCCTTGCGCTTGGTGGCGGCGTAAAAGCCGTTTGAAATCAAATTGAGAAACACCCGGGTGATTTCCTGCGGGTACAGGTCGATCATGCCGGCCTCGGGATCGAGGTCGCGCCGCAGCGTGATATTGAAACCGGACCGTTCGGCGCGGGCGCCGTGATAGGCGAGATTGAGGCTCTCCTCGACGATCGCGTTGATATCGACAGGTCGGTGTTCGCCCGAGCCTTCACGCGAATGCAGCAGCATGTTCTTGACGATGGAGTCGGCGCGCTTGCCGTGCTGCACCACCTTTTCGAGATTGCCCTTCAGCATATGGGTGAGTTCGTCGATCTCCTCCCGCATCTTGCCGTCGAGCGCGGCGGGCTTGAGCACATCGTTCAGCTCATCGATCAATTCCGCCGACAGCGCCGAGAAATTGTTGACGAAGTTGAGCGGGTTCTTGATTTCATGGGCGATGCCGGCGGTGAGCTGGCCGAGCGAAGCGAGCTTTTCGGTCTGCACCAGGCGATCCTGCGCGGTGCGCAAGTCGTCGAGCGAGAGCGACAATTCCCGCGTTCGTTCCTGAACCTGTCCAAACAGCCGGGCATTCTCGATGGCGATCACGGCCTGGTCGGCGAAAGTCTGCACCAGTTCGATCTGCCGGTCAGTGAACGGACCGGGCTCGGGCCTAGCCAGCGAAAGCACGCCTTCAACAGCGCCGTCGCGCATCAGCGGCACGGCGAGCGCCGCGCGATAGCCGCCAAGTTCAGGTCCGGCGCCGAAATTGTATTCGGGGTCCAGCAGAACGTCCGGCAGGTGCGCGACCTTGCCGTCCATGAAGACCCGGCCGGTAAAGGTCTCGCGGCTCTTGCGGATCGGATGATCGCGCAAAAAATCGATCAGCGCGGGCGGACAGCCCGATTCGGCCTGATCCCGCAGCACCTCGCCGTCGCGCAGGAAGATCACGCCGAAAGCCGCGCCGCACAAGGACTTCGCCGACTCGGCCAGCGTCGTGAGCACGGATTTCAGGTCGAATGCCGAGCGGCTGATGACCTTGAGCACGTCGGCAGTCGCGGTCTGCTGCTGCAGCGATTCGCTCAAATCGTCGGTGCGTTCGCGCAACTCCCTAAGCAGCCGCGTGTTCTCGATGGCGATAACCGCCTGCTTCGTAAAGTTCTCGACCAGAGCGATCTGTTTGTCCGTAAACGGACGAACCTCCTGGCGATAGATTGTGAAGGTGCCGATCAGTTCGTCTTCCTTCAGCATAGGCACGAGGACGACGGTGCGAGCACCACCTATGTCGGCCAGTTCACGCACGTTGAGATCCCCGCCAAGGTATGCAGGGCCCTTTCTGATATCTTCAACGTGTACCACTTCATGCGAGCTCACGACTTTAGAGAGACCGCTTTGAGGATGAGCGCGAATCAGCTTGCCTTCGCGAAGCGCCGCGAACGCGGGTGGGACGTTGTAAGCTGCAGCAGTGTTGAACGTTTTGCCGTCCCACAGTTGCATCATGCCAAAATTCGCTCCGCAGACCCGCGTGGCATTCTCGAGCATCTTCCGGAACACAGGCTCCAGTTCGCCCGGGGATGAGCTGATGACTTCCAACACCTCCGACGTTGCCGTCTGCTGCTCGAGCGACTCGCTCAACTCGGCGGTCCGCGATTCAACTTTCTTCTCCAAATCCGCATAGGATTCCTGTAAGCGAGAGCCCATGTCGTTGAACTGGTTGGCAAGGCCCTCCAGTTCATCGCCGGTCCTGATCGCGATGCGCTGGGCGAAATCGCCGCCGCCGATACGTTCGGCGCCGGCGCGCAGGGCCTGGATCGGGCCGACCATGCGCCGGGCCAGGAACATCCCCGCCAGCACCGCGAAGATCAACGCAGCCGCCAGCACGGTGGCGAGGCGCTGCAGCGCGGCGTAAAGCGACGCATAGGCTTCCTTGACCGGAAGCTCGACGAACATGATCCAGCCCAGTGGCAAGATCGGCGCCGACGCCGTCAGCACTTCCTGCCCCTGGATATTCGGCGTGCCCTGCAAGGCATCGGGACCGGAATTCGCCGTCCACGCCTGCGGTGCCGGCAGCACCTGAGGTGGCGGTGCCGCCTGCCGAGCCTGCCCAGCCTGCGCCGCCTGGGCGGCCTGCTCTGCCTGCGCGGCCAGCGCTGCCTGCACCTCTGCCAACGCTGCCAGCGCCGCCTGCACCTGCACAAGCCTGGACATATCGGTATTGCGCAGCACCAGGCTGATATCGGGATGCGCGATCAGGCGTCCTTGCGCGCCGACCACATAGGCATGACCGCCCTCGCCGACCTTGATCTGCGACACCAATTCCCAGATCAGCTTCAGGTTGACCTCGGCAATGCTGACGCCGGCATCCTTGCGCGTGCCGGCGAGCGACAGCGTCATATACGGCTCGGACTCGCGGCGGAAATAAACCGGCCCGTAATAGACCTTGTGGGCGACGGCTTCTTTGAACTTCGGATCCTTGGAGAAATCGGCACCACTGTCCACCACATCCATGGCGAGGCGCGACACCCGCAGTCGTTCCTTGCCGGTGGAATCCAGCTGCGCCAGTTCGGTGATCGCCGGCACCTGTTTCAACAGCCGCAAGGCGTCAAACTTGCGATTGTCGAACGAACTCGCAGACCACGGCAACTGGGTGGTCCAGCCGAGCTGGCTTTCGATTTCCTTGATGAACTGGCCGATCTTTGCCGCCGCCGCCTCGGCCTGTTCGTGCTGGATCCGGATCAGGGCCGCCTTGTGCTCGCGATAATAGAAAAAAACCTCGAAAATCCCGTTGGATAGCAGCGCGACGCCCACCACTGCGACGAACAGGGCGACATATTTGGTGAACAGCCGGCTGCGGATTTTCGTTCCGGATGGCGCCTCCACCGGCGCCGCGGCCGCAGGCGATGCCGCCAGCGTTCGGCCCTCGGGTGTGTCGGGGTGGAGGGAAATGGTCATCCCGCTCAATTTAGCAAGAACCAGCGCCGCTGTCTCACATGCCGCAGTGCGGGAGGATTATTCGATGACCTCGTCGGCGGTCGCGAGCAGCGTCGGCGGGATGTTCAGGCCGAGCGCCTTCGCAGCCTTAAGGTTGATGGTGAGTTCGAATTTCGTTGGTTGCTCGACCGGCAAATCGCCTGCTTTCGCGCCCCGGAAAATCCTGTGAATGAAGGCCGCGGAGCGGAAATAGAGGTCCGGATAGCTCACCCCGTAGGCCATCAATCCACCGGCGTCGACGAACTCCTTGGACGGATAAATTGCCGCCATATGCTGCTTCGCCGCGAGGTCAACGATCAGCTGTCGGTTTACCTGAATCAGGCCGTCAATTCCAACCAGCAGCGTGTCGACTCGGCCCGCACTTGCCTTTTCGAATGCGGAGAGGATGTCCTCCCTGGTTCTCACGTCGAGTAGAACGGCCTCAATGCCAAGTGCCTGCGCCGCCTTTTTGGTCTCTTCCCATTGCTGAGGGACGATGGGATTCCCCATGTTATGAAACAAGGCTGCGGTCGAGGCTCCCGGCCGCAATTCCTTGACAAGCTCGACGCGCTTGCCGGCCAGTTCAGTGACGAGTGCACTTAGCCCGGTGAGATTCCCGCCCGGCCGCGCAAGGCTCTCTACGATGCCCACACCGAGCGGCTCTCCAACCGCGGCCATCACAATCGGAATTGTTTCCGTGGCCTTCTTTGCGGCGCGGGCGGCAGGCGTACCCCGTGTGACGATCAAGTCCACACCAAGCCGCACCAATTCGTCAGCCAATACAGGAAAACGTTCTGCATCGCCGTCGGCTGACCGATATTCCAGAACATAATTTTGGTTTTCGATGTAGCCCAATTCGCGCAGCCCTCGCCGCAGCGCATCGAGATTCCTGATATTCAACGCTGGAGATACTGTCTCCAATATTCCGATACGACGACTTTTTGCGGGTTGCTGCGCGTGCGCCGAGCTTGTTGCGGCGACGACGGCGGCACCGAAAAGCGTGATGAACTCGCGTCGCTTCATCGCGGCATCCTGCTTTTGGACGCGCTGCAAGAGGGCGCCCATCAGGACAGGATATCACGGGAGACAGTGTCAAAGCGACAGCGACGATCAGCGCCGCCGTCGCTCAAGCTACATCCGGCCGTCCCTCAAGTCGGCCTGAGGGCCTTTGAACCCAGATCGAAGTCCGCGATCTCCTTGCTCCGCCGGGAGTCGGCGTTGGCCCTGTGGTCGGTGGCGAGCGACACATAGACCGCGGGCAGCACGAACAGGGTGAACAGGGTGCCGATCGACATGCCCGCGACGACCACCAGACCGATCGAGAACCGGCTCGCCGCGCCCGCCCCGGTTGCGGTCAAGAGCGGGATCAGGCCGGTCACCATCGCCGCCGTCGTCATCAGGATCGGTCGCAGCCGGATGCGGGCCGACATCTCGATCGCCGAACGGCGGTCTAGACCCTCGTTGAGCTGCAGTTCGTTGGCGAACTCGACCATCAGGATGCCGTGCTTGGTGATGAGGCCGACCAGGGTGAGCAACCCGACCTGGGTGTAGATGTTCATCGTCGCCATGCCGAAGAACAGCGGGATCAGCGCGCCGACGATGGCCATGGGCACGCTGATCATGATCACCAGCGGATCCCGCAAGCTTTCGAACTGCGCCGCCAGCACCAGGAAGATGATGATCAGCGCGAAACCGAAGGTGACCGCAAGCTGGTTGCCTTCCTGCACATATTGGCGGGAATCGGCGAGATAATCGTGGCTGAAGCCGGCCGGCAGCTTTTTGGCCTCGCCTTCGAGGAAGTCCACCGCCTGCCCGACCGTCACGCCCGGCATCGGCACCGCCTGGAAGGTCGAGGAGTTCAGCTGGTTGTAATGCGTCAGCGAATTCGGCGCGGTGGCGGTCTCGATCGACACGATGGTCGCCAGCGGGACCAGCTGACCGGTGTTGGTCGGCACATAATAACCGCCCAGCGATTCCGGCGACAACCGCAGGCCGCGCGGCACCTGCGGAATCACCTGATAGGAACGCCCTTCAAGATTGAAGCGGTTGACGTAATTGCCGCCCAGCAGGGTCGCCAGCGTATTGCCGACCTGCTGCATATTGATGCCGAGATCACTTGCCTTCGAGCGGTCGATCTTGACCTTCACCGTCGGCTGGTTGAAATAGAGATCGCTGTCGGAGACGATGAACAGGCCGCTCTTGCGCGCGGCGTCCTTCAGCTTCGTCATCTGCTCATAGACCGCCTGGAAACCCGCGGTCGAATTGATCACCATTTGGACCGGCAGTCCGCCCGGCCCGCCCGGCAGCGGCGGCAGGTTGAACGCAAAGGCATTGACGCCTTCGATCTTGCCCAATCGCGCCTGCACCAGCGGCTTCAGCTTGATGGAGGAGCGCTCGCGCTCGTCCCACGGCTTCAGCAGCATGCCGGCGATTCCGCCTTGCGGGCCGTTGATGCCGTTCAGCACGAAGCGAAGATCGGTCTCCGGAAAACCGGCGAATGCCTTGTCAAGTTTCTCGCCGTAGAAATCCGTATAGTCGATGTTGGCGTATTTCGGCGCTTTCGTCACCGCGAACACGATGCCCTGATCCTCCTCCGGCGCCAGCTCTTTCGAGGTGTGCATATAGAGGAAGCCGACCAACCCGAGGATCGTCAGCGCGAACAGCCCGGTGATCGGACGATAGTCGAGCGAACGGTCGAGCTTGCGGCCATACCACCGCGTCAGCCCGCCGAACACCCGGTTCACGACTTTGGCGAACCGACCCTCTTCGGCACTCTTCAGGAATACCGAGCACATCATCGGCGACAGCGTCAGCGCGATCACGCCCGATACGATCACCGAGCCCGCCAGGGTGAAGGCGAATTCTCGGAACAGTGAACCGGTGAGGCCGCCCAGGAAGCCGATCGGCGCGTACACGGCCGCCAGCGTGATCGTCATCGAGATCACGGGGCCGACGATTTCGCGCGCGCCCTGCAGCGACGCCTGCACCGGCGTTTTACCCTCTTCGAGATGGCGATGGATATTCTCCACCACCACGATGGCGTCGTCGACCACGAGCCCGATCGCCAGCACCATCGCCAGCAGCGTCAAAAGGTTGATGCTGAAGCCCATCACCAGCATCAGGCTGCAAACACCGTTCAGCGATAGCGGAATCGTGACCACGGGAATGATGACCGAGCGGAACGACGCCAGGAACAGGAAGATCACGACGACGACGATGAGCACGGCTTCGCCCAGCGTCTTCTCGACCTCGTTGATCGACGACTGAATGAATTTGGTGGAATCGTAGGCCACCTTCATCTTCATCGACGGCGGCAAATTGCGTTCCAGTTCCGGAAACAGCGCGCGAACGCCCTTGACCAGCGTCAGCGGATTGCCTTGCGGCGTCGCCTGCACGCCGATGAAGATCGCGTGTTCGCCGTTGAAGGCGACGCTCGCGTCGGTGCTTTGCGCGGCGAGTTCGACGCTTGCGATGTCCTCGATGCGCACAAAGCCGCCGTCCCTGGATTTGACGATCATGCGCTTGAACTGGTCGAGGTTCCTGAGATCGGTGTTGGTCGAGACGTTCGAGACGATCAAGAAACCCTTGGCCTGACCCGCGGCGGCCTGGAAATTGTTGGCGGCAATCGCAGCCGAGACGTCGCTTGGCGACACGCCACGCGCCACGCCATCGACCGTCGACAGCACCGGCTGCACCACGCGCGTCAGATAATCCGATATCGCCGATCCCGAGAGCTCTTCGCTGGAGAAGCCGAGATACATCACGGCCGTGGTCTGGCCGGTGGTCTTGGTGACGATCGGGTCGTTGGATTCCTTCGGGATCAGATATTTGACCGAGTTCACCTTGGCGAGAACTTCGGTCAGCGCCTGGTTTGGATCGAAATTCAGCTTGATGAAGACCTGGATCGTGCTGGTTCCCTGCACCGACGACGAGGTCATGTAGTCGACGCCCTCGGCGGAGGCGACCGCCTGCTCGATCGGCGTCGTGATGAATCCCTGGATCAGATCTGCCGACGCACCGGGATAGACGGTCGTGACGTTGACGACCGTGTTCGACAGCTTCGGATATTGTCGGATCGGCAAAACGGTCGCCGCCCGAAGGCCGATCAACAGAATCAGCAGGCTGACGACGACCGAGAGAACCGGGCGCTTGATGAAGATATCAGTTAAGGCCATCGCTGTTTGCTCTTGTTATCAATAGCGCGGCGGTTGCGCAGGAATCGGCGGCGGCGGATTTGCCGAGATGGTGACGGCTGCACCCGACTGCAGCTTGAGCTGTCCGACCGCAACGACGCGGTCGCCGGGCTTCAACCCCTTGAGGATCTCAGCCCGCCCCTCGATGCGCTTGCCGGCTTGCACGAAGGTGCGCACCACCGTCAGGCTGGTCTTGCCGTCTTCCTCTTTCTTCTCGGTGAGCAGATAGACCGAGTCTCCATAGAGCGTGTAGTCGACCGCGGTTTCCGGAATCGTGACGACCGGCTGCTTCTCCGGCAGCACCACGGTGGTGGTTGTGAACATGCCGGGCTTGAGAATGCGTTCCGGGTTGTCGATCGTCGCCTGCACGCGAATGTTGCGCGTGTCGGTCGCGATCTGCGGCTCGATGGTCGTGATCTTGCCCTCGAAATTGCGGCCCGGATAGGCATCGACCACGACACGGACGGTCTGTCCGACCTTGAGGTGAGCGCTGTCCTTCTCTGTTACGGTGAAATTCGCATAGAGCACGGACAGATCCGTCAACGAGACGATCTGTGTCCCCGCCGTCAGATATTGTCCGACCTCGACCTTGCGTACGCCGAGTTCCCCGTCGAACGGCGCCCGCACCAGCTTCTGCGAGATGATGGCTTGCGTCTTGGCGATACCGGCGTTGGCCTGGTCGAACGCAGCCTGCGCAGTATCGACGGTCGCCTGCGGCCCGAACTGGCGCGCGGCCAATTGCTTGGCGCGATCGAGCGAGAGCTGCGCCACCGTCGCCTGCGCCTTGAAGTTGGCGAGATCGCCCTGGTCGGGAGCATCGAACAATTGTATCAGCGGCGTGCCCTCCTTCACGTTGGCACCCGCGGTGAACATGATATCGGTGATGCGTCCGTTGACGTCCGAGGTGACATTGACCTGATGCACGGCGGCGAGATCACCGACCGCGATCAACAGGTTCGGAATGACTTCGGACTTGGCGTCGGCAATGCTCACACTCGCCGGCGGCGGCTTGTTGTTGGCGAAGAACTGCGCGATCATCTTGCCGCGGAAGGCGTTGAAGCCGACCAATCCGCCGACCAGCAGCGTCAGCAACAGGCTTCGGTCACAATATTCATGTCATGCACCTTCTGCAGTTACCGGCTGCTGCCCCGGATCCGGCGACAATTCGCGATCCAGCTGAGAGACGACAGCGGCTTCGTTAAGTCCAATTCCGCGGAGAATGAATTCGCAAATCTGCCGCTCGTGATCGGCAGCGTCGCCATAGGACAGACAGGGAACCGATGGCAGCCGCGCCAGCGCCATCATCAACACGGTGTGATGCGCAAGCCAGAACAGGTTGAGCGGATTGCTTCCGACCCGTGACGCGTCCCCTACCGCCACGGCCCGCTCCAGCGATGCGGTGAAAACCGGTCCGATCAAATTCCCGATCTTTTCGTAGATCAGCCGCGCGAATTCTCCATCATCGAGGTGGCTGGTAACCATCAGCCTGAGACGCTGGGCCTCCTCTTGATCGGGAGCATCCGAGACCTGCTGGAAATGGCGGACCATTTCGCGAATCAGGATAACCAGCGTCTCCGTCGACGGCTCCAACCCCAGCAGCCGGTGCAGCGCCGGATCAGCTTCGCACTCTTCTGCAAGGATCTCCGCATACAGCGCTGATTTCGTTGGGAAGTGCTTGAACAGCAACCCCTCCGAAATTGAGGCTGCGGCAGCGACGCTCTTGGTCGTGGTTCCCGCAAAGCCGTGGCGTGCAAAACAGCGCTTGGCGGCGCTCAGGATCAATTGCCGCCGCAGGTCCCCGGTCATGCGCAGTGGTGTACTCATACTCGTGAGTAAGCACTCACCTCA
>WNFA01016637.1_pt1 | contig 10767 bp, 13 predicted proteins | sample 5400481 | NCBI WGS metagenome assembly WNFA01 (sample SAMN13153340, study PRJNA577476) | soil metagenome | isolation source: 120 cm saprolite under Douglas fir tree site 2 hole 1 replicate 2 | place: USA:California | collected 2015-04-18 | reverse complement strand
GCAGGTAAATGGACGGCTGCGGGGCAAGGTGAAAGTCGCGGTGGGGACCGGAGAAGAAGAAGTCGAAAAGCTGGCGCAAGCTGATCCCGTTATTGCGCCGCATCTCTCCGGCAAAAGCATCGTGAAACGCATTTTCGTGCCGGACAAATTATTGAATCTCGTCGTGGCGTAAGGGGGATGGCATGATGGTGAGCGCGGTAAAGCAGGCGACGGAGCGTATGCGGGAGCAGGGAGGCAGGATGAAGGCGGAACGGGGCGGCGTGGTGGTGCTCGATTTCGGCGGACAATATACCCAGCTGATTGCGCGCCGCATCCGCGAGCAGCAGGTGTTCTCCTCCGTTTTGCCATGCACGTCTTCGATCGAAGAGATCCGCAAGCTGGAGCCCGCGGGAATCGTGTTGTCGGGCGGGCCGAGCTCGGTTTATGACGCCGACGCGCCCGAGTGCGATCCGAAGGTGCTTGCGCTGGGAATACCGGTGCTCGGGATTTGCTACGGGATGCAGTGGATCACGCATACGCTCGGCGGCACGGTAGAGAAGGCAGAACGCCGGGAATATGGCCGCGCGCAATTGAACCTCGGCGATTCCAAAGAACACGGGGGATCCGAGCTGTTCGCCGGGGTTCCAGCGTCACTGCGCGTGTGGAACAGCCACGGCGACCACGTCCGAACGCTTCCGGAAGGATTTCGAACGGTGGGGCAAACGGAAAATGCCATTGCCGCGGTGGAGAGCCGGGAGAAGAAAATTTATGCGGTTGAGTTTCATCCGGAAGTGAAGCACACCGAGCGCGGAACGGAGCTACTGCGGAATTTCCTGTTTCGCGTGTGCGAAGCGGAGCCAAAGTGGAGCGGAGAGGCCTTCATCGAGGAGACGACGGCGGCGATCCGCGAGAAGGTGGGAAATAAGTGGGCGATCTGCGGGCTGAGCGGCGGCGTAGACTCCACGGTTGCAGCGGTGCTGGTGCATCGGGCGATGGGAACCCGGCTGACGAATATCTTCGTAAATACGGGGATGCTGCGGAAGAACGAGTTTGAGCAAACGCTGGAGATGCTGCGCGACCGATTGAAACTCCACGTCATCGGGGTAGACGCTTCGGAACGCTTTCTCGCTCAATTGAAAGGGGTTACGGACCCCGAGGAGAAGCGCAGGCGCATTGGCAGAGAGTTCATCGCCGTTTTTGCCGAAGAAGCGCAGAAGCTTCAGGCGGGGGAAGCACACGGGGAGATTGGATACCTGGTGCAGGGAACGCTTTATCCGGACGTGATCGAGTCGGTTTCGGTAAAGGGCCCTTCGGCGACGATTAAGACGCACCATAACGTCGGCGGACTGCCGGAAAAGATGCCATTTGCGCTGATCGAGCCGCTGAGAGACCTCTTCAAGGACGAAGTTCGCCGGATAGGCAAAGAGCTGGGGCTGCCAGGGGAGATTCTGGTGAAACACCCGTTCCCGGGGCCGGGGCTGGCCGTCCGGCTGCTCGGGGAGATTACCCGCCCACACCTGGTAACTCTCCAGGATGCGGACGCGATCGTGGTTGAAGAAATTCGCCGAGCCGGACTGTATGACAAGGTATGGCAAGCATTTGCGGTGCTGCTCCCCGTGCGGAGCGTGGGGGTGATGGGCGACGGGCGAACCTATGGACTGACTGTAGCGGTGAGGGTGGTGGAATCCGATGATGCCATGACGGCAGACTGGGTCCGGCTGCCCGGGGAGGTGCTAGAACGCATCTCTACCCGCATCGTCAACGAAGTGCGCGGCGTGACAAGAGTGGTCTACGATATCAGCTCCAAACCCCCAAGCACGATCGAGTGGGAATAGCTTTGCAGGGAGGACTGTTGAATGAGCAGGGGGAGCGGACTTGGGACACCCGCACCGAACCCTTGCTGAAAACCTGCAGGCCGGCCAGAAAATAGGCCGCACAGCGGGTGTGCGCGGCCTTTCCCGTAAGTTCCCATGATCCAGAACAGCAACAACCGGAGAAGTCCGATCGCGGAACTAGCGGTTGGCCATTTTCTGGGCCATGTAAAGAATGAGCTTGCGATCCCCTTCTTCCACTTTGCTCAGCAAGCGGCGAAGCTTGTTGAGAAAGCGTGCTTCTTTACCGACACTGCCCCAGGCAATGTCGTCAGACGACTTGCGCTTGGGGAGATTCGGCAACTGCGGCGGTTCCTCACCGTCATAAAAGAGTTGATAGAGAGGAGACTCGAGAGCGCGAGCGAGTTTTTCCAGCGTTTCGATGGCCGGGACGGTATGACCATTCTCGACGCGGGAAATGTAGCAACGGAGCAGACCCGTTCGCTTTTCGATGTCGCCCTGGGAGAGTTTCTTTTCTTCGCGGAGTGCGCGAAGGCGGTCACCAATAATCATGCAGGTATTATTCCATGTGGGTAAGATAGGAATCAAGTAAAAACTTGCTGGCGTGGAAAAGAAACATTTGATGCATGTTCGGGCAACCCGGAGAGAATCGCCGTAACCAAATGCCTATGGCGCGCGTCCCAAAAGTGGAGCCTTTCGACCCGACCTCCGCAGGGGGAGCCTTACTGGGGCGCGCCTCCAAGCCTGCTGGCGCGACGGACGACCGCGAACTGGTTCGCCGGGCGCAGGGAGAGGACCAGGAGGCGTTTGAGGAGCTTGTGCGGCGTCATCAGCACCGTGTGTTTGCCGTGGCAGGCGGGATTCTGCGAAGGCACGGGGACGTGGAAGATATCGCCCAGCAGGTCTTTGTCAAGGCGTATTTCGCGCTGAAGCGATTTGATCAGCGAGCGGCATTCAGCACCTGGCTGTATAAGATCACGGTGAATGAGTGCTGGGATTTATTGAGAAAGAAGAAGGTTCGGCCCCTGGTGTACGAGTCTGATTTGAGCGAGGAACAGGCTAGACAGGTCATCACGTCGGGGGAAAAAGGAAATCCCGGACCGGATATCAGCGAGAAGATGGAAGCGCGGGAGCACGTGGAGCGGCTGCTGGAAGGATTGGATGAGCGGGACCGGCTGATGCTCATCCTGAAAGAAGTGGAAGGGTTCTCCATTGAGGAGATCGCTGAGGTTCTGAATTTGAACGGCAATACGGTGAAGGTCAGACTCTTTCGGGCCCGTCGCCGGGTGGCAAGCCAGGCAAAGAAGCGTGGAGATTGAGGACGAAAGCAAGAGCAGTGAGGAGGCGGGTATGTGGAACCTGCTGAAGAAAAGTGATGAAGCGTGCAGGAAGTTGCAGGACTTGCTGGAGGATTCCGCAGCGGCTCGTCCTGAAGCTGTGCGCATCGAACAGCTGAGGGAGGCCTGGCCCGCGGCGCAGCGCAAGCACGTCGCGGCCTGCAAGAACTGCCAGGAAGCGGCGCAGGATCTTCTCGCGACCCGGGAAATCTTCAAGGGAGTTGCCTCTAGCACAGGCCAGGCGGGGCCAGGGTTTGCGGCCGGGGTGATGGGAGCGATTCGAGCGCGAGAGCGGGAACTCGCTCTTCCCGCGAGTCTCTGGGGTGCGGTTCCGCGGTATGCTTCGCGGCTCGCATGGGTTTCAGCGATCGTGTTGCTGGCGGGCAGCACGTGGCTGTATGAACGGCCAGTTTCGGCGCCTAACTCGCAACCGAGCACATTGGCGGCGCAGGAATCGCTGTTTGAGGCGACGCCTCCCATGAATCAGGACGATGTGCTTATCAACCTGCAGGAGAACAATCCATGAGCGAGATGTCGGCAACTCGGAAGGCGGCCCTGTGGGTGGGGGTGGTTTTCCTTCTGGGTGCCGCGCTGGGCGGAATGATTGGCTATTCTTATGCGCATCATTTGGTGTCAGCGGCGAGCACTCCTCTGCCAGAGCATATTAGGCGAGCACATCGTGTGGAGCAACTCACACAGGTGCTGAGCTTGACGAGCGCGCAGAGTCAACAGGTGGACGCGATCCTCATGCAGCGGCATGCGGAGGCGAAGGCCCTTCACGATCAGAACGATGCGCAGCTCGAGCAGGTCCATCAAAAAGGACGCGAGCAGATCCGCGCGATCCTCACGCCGGAACAAAAGCCCAAGTTTGAAGATTTTCTAAAGAGGCTCGACCAACAGAAAAGACGCGGCGACACGAAGTAAACGGCCGTGAGTTGGCCAGCCGGTTAAATTTTTACAATCAGCTTGCCGGTGTTGCCGCCCGTGAAGAGCATATTGATGGCTTCGGGCGCCTTCTCCAGTCCTTCCACGATGGTCTCGCGGTCCTTCAGCTTGCCGAACATTTTCCACTGACCCAGCTGCGTCGCGGCTTCCATGAAGCGCGAAACGTAATCCAGGATGAGAAAGCCCTGGACGCGGAGGCGCTTCACTATGACTGTGCCGAGGCTGATCATATTGGGGTCTTCTTTGGTATAGCCGGAGATGAAGCCGCAGACAACCACGCGGCCGTGGAGATTCATGCGGTTTAAGACTTCTTGCATGATTTCCCCGCCAACATTTTCAAAATCGATGTCGACGCCATTGGGAGTGGCTGCAGCGAGTTTTTCCTTCCAGTCCGGATGTTTGTAGTTGATGGCGGCGTCGAAACCGAGATCCTTGGTGATCCAGGCGCATTTATCATCGGTGCCGGCGATGCCGACAACGCGGCAGCCGTGAATTTTTCCAATTTGACCGACGATGCTGCCGGTTGCGCCGGCGGCGCGATCTCCATGCCGAAAAAGGCAGTGAGCCCATTCATGCCGAGCACGCCGAGGAAGATGGTGTCCGAAACGAAAGGAATCTTCGGAACTTTTTGGAAAAAGTTCTTCGCGGATGCATCGATGATGACGTACTCCTGAAAGCCGGTGAGGCCCGTGACGCGGTCGCCCTTCTTGTAATTAGGATGGCGCGATTCAATGATTTCGGCGAAACCGCCCGCGCGCATGACTTCACCGATGGCCACCGCCGGAAGATAGGTGTCCACGGCCATCCAGACGCGCATGGTGGGATCGATGGAAAGATATTTTACGCGGGCGAGGGCCTGGCCATCGCTTAGCGGAGCGACCGGCTCTTCCACGAGCTGAAGATCGCCAGGAGCGAGGAGTCCTTTCGGACGATTCTGAAGCCGAAGTTGGCGATTGATATTCGACATTTGTTTGACCTTGGCGGATCGCTCTCTGGCAACTAAGAGCTGGGATCGACGTCGCTTTGTTCGAGATGACGGCGCGGCCGCTCAGGTATTTCACCGCACAAGCGAGAGTAATACTGCGATTTAGAAAGGAATATCTTCGTCGGAGATTTCGGGGCCTCCGCCTGCGTGACCTCCGCTGTCACCGGAAGAATCGTCAGCGGGCGCGGCATGGCTTTCAACATCGTCGCCGCCGGAGCGTGCGGCAGAGCCACCGGCGCCCGCCGCAGCGCCTTCAGCGCGGCCACCCAGCATGCGGAAATTATTGGCGACAATTTCAAAACTGGTGCGCTTCTGGCCTTCTTTGTCCTGCCATTCGCGGGACTGGATGCGGCCTTCAATGAAGACCAGCGAACCCTTCTTGAGATATTGTTGAGCGATTTCTGCCTGTTTGCCCCACACGACGATCTTGTGCCATTCGGTACGCTTCTGGCGCTCGCCGTTCTTATCTTTGTAGGATTCATCTGTGGCCAGAGAAAAATTTGCAACGGCCTGGCCGGCGCCGGTGTAGCGCGTTTCTGGATCACGGCCCAGACGGCCGACGAGGATGACTTTATTGACCGACATTGAAATCCCCCCTGCGACGGCGAAGATAGCATGCGAGGAAGGAAAAGGGAAATCCCGGCGAAGACGGCGAGCGAGCGGCGGGAAAAGCGGCCAAGCGGCAAAATCCGTGATCCGTGACTGGTGACTCGTGACTGGTGACTAGCGGAAGAGAGATCCCTCGTCGCAATGCTCCTCAGGACAGGAGCGCTCATCGCATGCGAAGAGAGGTCCCTCGCTCCCGATGGTCCCGACCGCGTCGGGACTCGCACAACCCGCTCGTCGCTCGGGGCAGACACCCTTTGTCGGGTGTCTGGTTAACCATAACACCCCCCTACCCCCTATGTTTTTCATAAGTGTTCATTCTAAAGAGGGTTAAAGTCCTTTGTTTTGATACACTTTTATAAGTGTTGATTCTAAACGGCTTAGATGACGCGTATTGAGGCCGCTTTAATGACCGGAAAGATCGGAACCGACGCGTGCTGCGTAGTATTACCTGGAAGCTAGTATATCAGGGGGGCAAAAAAAAGTCAAGGAAAATTGAAAGAAGATGGTAGGTCACTTGTCCGGTAAGCGCGTTTATCAGGCATGTAAATTACTTCCGAGTGCGCCACGATCCAGGCACGATTCACAAAGATGACAAGGCAGACCGCCTCGCTGAGTAATGTGCGTTTTACAGGCAGCGCGCAGTTTAAGTGGTGGTAACGTCAAGTGTTCCCGAAAGTTCGGTGGAGGCTCGACAGTTTCCGACAAAATTGGGCACATTCGGCAGCTAGTACGCGACTGAGTGTGCAGCCATTCGACGAGAAGCAGTCAGTTCGCGTTCTTCACACCGCCGAGCGTCGCCGAGTAACTTACGTGAGAGTGATTCTGCTTACCTTCCTCGACAAACCCGTCCCGCTCATCGCGGGGAACAAGAACGGCGCGTTAAGGCTGCGCGACATCTTGAAGAAGGCAGACCAACCGCCATTCAGGCCGACTTTTCCGAGCCGAAACGGATCAGGTGATCGAAAGGCTGGGTGAGCTACTCCGGCGCGAAAGCATTGTCTTTCAGTGCAGTTGGCACAGATCCGCTAGGAGCGAAGCAACTCGACTAAACTTCGCCGGATTCTGCGAGGGCCTTTTTCCGAATCCGGAAGACCTTGTGCACTGGCAAGATCGCTACAAGCCCGTCGCCGACTGAGCCGGTGTGCGCCGCGTCCATGATCACGCCGGCGATCTGTTCCGCGCGATTTCCTTCGGTGAAGATTTCTATCTTGAAATGCGTGGACGGCCCAGTGAAGAGGGAGAATTTCCTTTCCCACTCGCCCACGCCTTGCACCTTAGCAGCTGTGAACCCGCTGACACCCGCCTTCTCCAGTGCCAGCTCGACACTCTTGACCACTTCATTGCGTATGATGGCAGTCCCTTTCGCGAACTCCATGCGACCTCCTTTTTGAATGTACCGGATTTTTCAGAATCCTTTCAGAGCGTGTCGAAGTTCAGGCAGAAACCTCTTTGATGGAACTCCTTGCGGGCCGAAGCCCGCCTAGCACAAATATATTCTAATCTCGTTCACTGCCCTCTTGTAAGGCGTGAACGCATTCCGACGACGTGGTGAAATCAGCGGAGAGTCGAATCCGAAGGTATCGCGACGGAGCCTCAAGGCGGGCGGTGGGGTAACCGGACATGTCCCGTCCCAGTACCCAGATGTCCGATAACTGCGTTTATCGGGAGTTGGCTTGTTCACGTGGTGTCAATGGGCCTGCTCTGGTCGCAAATTCGTTATGTCGAGTACAAGGGAAGCGTACGATGCGCACGAGCAAGAGGTCCAAATCGGAAATTCCAGTTTGAGCGAGCGCCAATGGTGCCGGGGGAGGATGTGATGGGAAAAATCAATTGGGGGAGGGTTGTCCTCTGCGGAATTGTGGCCGGCCTCGCCTGGACTGTGGTCTCTTCGATTATCACCGCTTTCGTCGAAAGAGATTTCGTGGCCGCGGTGCCCCGTGGGAGATTGTCCGCACCGAGCGGTGGTTTGATCGCGTTTCTGTTCATCGTGAACCTTGTGATGGGCATCTGGGCCATATGGCTTTATGCGGCCATCCGTCCGCAATCTAGTCCGTCATGTCCGAGATTCCCGTTCCGTAGACAAGAATTGCTTCGACATTGCTTCAGCCCACACCGAGATGAAAGAAAGCTACCCGCAACGGGGTGCTCTTTAGGAACGCGCGAACTTAGCTCGCGGACCCGACCGCTGCGATTGGGCGAAAATGAATGCCAGGCCGCCCAATTCGTGCCCGGGGAACAGTGCCAAGTAATCTGACTGTGAGCGGCAGGTGGCAGATCGGAGGTGGCTCGTGACAACGGACAAGTCTGGCGCGGAGCTACCGGTGTCAAAGGGGAAAAACAGGAGGAGTGACCGCTACCCTGTAGTTGTTCCCGTGAAGGTGCAGTGGTTAGAGCCTCGTGGCGCAGCCGTCATCGAGTTTGCTGAAGCCGAAGAAGTCAACATGCACGGTGGGCTGCTCGACATGAAAGGCCGCCCGGCCATCGGCAGCGTTATCGAGCTGACTAGCCTTTCCTCAACTAAAACAGCCTCTGCGCGAGTGGTATCCCTGCGTCCCTCCAAAAAGAGCGAGGTGTTGAGAGTGGCCGTCGAGCTTCTCACTCCCAGCGAAACTTTTTGGGGCGTGACGTTCCGGCTGAAGAAGGCGATCGACGACCTACTGAAACTGGAGAAAGCCATCAGGTCGGGTGGGATGGATCCTCGTGTGCTTCGTGAGTTTCGCGACGCCGTCGATTATGTACGCAAGACCGCCTGGGCTATTCAAGAATTGCAGGAGCGCCAGGCCCAACAACGGGATACCGCCACGGTGCGCTCCTTGCTCACCGACGAGCGTGTCCGCCGCGCCGCGCAGCTCAGCAAGGCGCTGGCCTCGGATTTGGATTCCCATGAAGTTACCGACGGAACCCCAGGGGTGTCGGATCTTTTTCGAGCAATCGAAGACCTCTATCAGCGGTTGGGAGGTTTATTCAAGGTCCGCGAATCTCGGTAGCCACTCCCAGCCAGGATTCCCCAGAAAACGTAAAGAGAAGCGTAGATCACAACCTCTTGCCAACTCCTGATTAGTCGCGTAATCGGAAACTACGTTAGGCAGAGGGGCCGAGACGTTCCGGTCCGGATATGTGCCACGCCGGCCTGTTTAGTGCTTTGCTTTTTATCGTCGCTTACCGAGATTTGCGGTTGAAAGCGTCTTCGAAACCGCGTAGAAATCCTTTGCGGTATTGTTCTTTGTAAAGTTTCTTGTCGCCATATTCTTTGCGGTAGCCGTGCTTGCCGTCCTCGTAGGCTTCGTGCTTTTCCGGCTTGAAGTCTTTGCGCTGCCGCAAATCACTTAATCCGGCTTGTAGGCCGTCTCGGTAGCCCGTGTCCGTGGCCACGTCCTGGTAGCTCCAATTGGCATAGGCATCGGCATCCGCATCACTGCGCGGCACTCGATCGGGATCGTAGCTGTCATTCAGCCCGTAAACGGTGTGGCGAATGGGCTTGTCGTAGTAGCCGTCGTCATACCCGTCTTTGTAACCGTTGCGATAGCCTTGTTGGAAGTCATCGCGCTCCCCCATGCGCTGGTCATATCCCTGGTCCGCATGCCGGTACTCTTCGGTATCGAAGCTGTGCGTTGCGTTTCGCCTCAGGTCCGCGCGGCCCTGCCGCAAACCGTCGCGGTAGCCGTGTTGATAGCCATGTTCTTTGGCGTTCACGGAGCCTCCGTAGCGGTCCTGAGCGGCGATTGCCCCTGCCAGAAATAGCAGTGCCGCAAAAAGCATACCGAACTTCCTTATCGGTTTTATCACTTATCCCTCCCTAGCATGCGCATTGACGAGCAAATCGGCCGGCTCACTCTGAATACTTTTGGCCTACTGGGTCCGCCAGTCCATGCAGTATTCCCCGTATATTTACGCGCAGCCTATCTCTCAGCCAGGGGCCATGCTAGCGGCGACGAAGGCAGTCGTCTGTACAATTGCGAACACCTTCCCTCCGTCGTTTCCCCCTGGCGCGGCAGGCTAACTCCTGATAAGTCGCGTTATCGGAAACTGATCCGCTACCTGGAGTAAATTGCAGACTCTACGCCACCTATCTCTAGACGTCGCCGGACGCGAGGCAGTTCCCGACAGCGGCCCCAAGGCTCCCAATTTTACCCCGTAGCAGATTGGGAACGCGGGCGAGACGCGGCGTTGTGCGCCTGATACCCGCGGTCTACTCTGATGAGGCAATTATCTGTGGCAATTGGCCGGATACTGGCGCTACCGAGACGCGGTGCGAAGCAAAAAGCAGATCCCTTCCGACAAGGTCGGGACAGGTCGGTCGCTCCGCTCGGGATGACAACACACTCTTAGCGCGGCGCAGGCCGGGCCACGGAGAACAGGACTCATCATGTCGGAACCCTTTCGCCCTTATGAGAAGCTTGTGGAGATAACGGTCTTCGGGAAGAAGTTTCAGGTCCCGGAGCGGAATTCACTGTTAAGGTGTTTCCAGTTCATCAGTCCCGAAACGATTCCGTATGGGCGCTTTTGCTGGAATCAGGATTGCCAGTATTGCCGGGTAACGTGTCAACTGCCGGATGAGGACGAACCGCACGAGATGCTGAGCTGCAAGTTCATCGTGATGCCCGGAATGGAGGTCACGGAGATGAGCCAGGAACTGAAGTGGTGCCTGCGCGCGAAGCTGCCAGCGGACACGCCGGTTGCTTCCTGAGTTTCAAGTCGACAGTTTTCAGTAGTCAGTAAAGAGTGAAGAAACAAGAGCCGGGCTAAAGTGTAAGGTACAACCGCATGCTTTAGAACACGGCCTCCACACGGGTAGCAAGAGCTGGATTTGCGCTCGCGGCGACATTCCACTACATTTTGAATGCGACATGACCACCACGAAGGCATTGGTGTGCGACGGATGTGGGCAAGAGGCGTCGGCGGAACATATTGCGCGGCGGCTGCAGCGTCTGGAATGGACAACGCGGTACCGGCCGGTGCATATCAACACGCTCCTGCTAGGCGCTTTCTCGCCGCAGGAGGAGAGGGATTTTCTGTACGCGCCAAGCGGAGAGTTCCGCGGGGAAGCCGCGCTCCTTTTGGACGCGCTGGGGATCTCCAC
>WNFA01005303.1_pt1 | contig 10770 bp, 8 predicted proteins | sample 5400481 | NCBI WGS metagenome assembly WNFA01 (sample SAMN13153340, study PRJNA577476) | soil metagenome | isolation source: 120 cm saprolite under Douglas fir tree site 2 hole 1 replicate 2 | place: USA:California | collected 2015-04-18 | reverse complement strand
GTCCACGTACTCGGCGTCGATAACGCCCTCGTCTTTCTGCTTCGCTTCGCCATTGCCCCCTGGCGTTGGACCAGCACCGGTACTCGGACCGGCGCCTGTGGCGGTCCCCGGCGCAGCCTGTGCCTGCGCGGCTTTGTACATCTGCTCGGCCAGCTTGTGCGAGGCTTGCGTCAGAGTCTCGCGAGCTTTATCCATCGCCGCTTTGTCGTTCGACTCAAGTGCCTTCTTGGCGTCGGCAATCGCATTCTCGACGTCGCCGCGCTCGGAGCCGGAGATCTTGTCGCCTTGCTCGCGCAGCATCTTCTCCACGCTGTAGACCAGAGAGTCGAGTTGGTTGCGCGCCTCGATCTCCTCGCGCTTGGCCTTGTCTTCAGCCGAGTGCGCCTCCGCTTCTTTCGCCATGCGTTCGACTTCCTCCTTGCTCAGGCCCGAAGTCGATGTGATGGTGATTTTCTGGTCCTTCTGCGTGGCCATGTCTTTCGCGGTCACGTTGAGGATGCCGTTAGCGTCGATGTCGAACGTTACCTCGATCTGGGGCATGCCACGTGGAGCCGGTGGGATGCCGGTCAGGTGGAACTTGCCGAGCGTCCGATTGTCGCGCGCCAGCGGCCTCTCACCCTGCAGTACGTGGACTTCAACCGAGGTCTGGTTGTCAGCCGCGGTGGAGAAGGTCTCCGTCTTGCGGGTCGGAATCGTCGTGTTCCGCGGGATCATAGGCGTCGCCACGCCGCCCAGCGTCTCGATCGACAGCGTAAGCGGAGTCACGTCGAGCAGGAGGAGGTCCTTAACCTCGCCCTTGAGCACGCCTCCCTGGATGGCCGCACCGACCGCGACGACCTCGTCCGGGTTCACGCCCTTGTGGGGTTCTTTGCCGAAGAGCTCTTTTACCAGCGCTTGAATACGCGGCATGCGGGTCTGACCGCCCACCAGCACGACCTCGTTGATCTTGCTAGCGTCAACTCCCGCGTCCTTCATGCACTGTTTGCAGGGTCCGACTGAGCGCTGGATGATGTCCTCGACCATGGATTCCAGCTTGGCCCGGGTCAGTCTCTTGACCAGGTGCTTGAGGCCGCTGGCATCCGCGGTGATGAAGGGCAGATTGATCTCGTGCTCCATGGTGGTGGAGAGCTCTATCTTTGCCCGTTCCGCCGCGTCACGCAGACGCTGCAGGGCCATCTCATTGCCTTTGCCCCGCAGATCGAGACCTTCATCTTTCTTGAATTCCTCGATCAGCCAGTCGACGATTCGCTGGTCGATGTTGTCACCGCCGAGGTGGGTGTCGCCATTGGTCGCTTTCACCTCAATGACGCCTTCGCCGACCTCGAGGATTGAAATATCGAATGTCCCGCCGCCGAAGTCGTAGACGGCGATGGTCTCGTCCTTACCCTTGTCGAGACCATAGGCCAACGCAGCGGCCGTGGGCTCGTTGATGATGCGTTTCACATCGAGCCCGGCGATCCTGCCCGCATCCTTAGTGGCTTGACGTTGCGCGTCATTGAAGTACGCGGGAACTGTGATCACTGCGTCAGTGACTTTCTCGCCCAGGTAGTCTTCCGCCGCCTTCTTCAGCTTCTGCAGAATCATGGCGGAGACCTCGGGCGGGGTGTACTTCTTGCCCTGGGCTATTACGACGACATGATCGCCGTCGCGCTCAACCTTGTAGGGGACCATCTTCATCTCTTCGTTGACTTCGTCATAGCGGCGCCCCATGAACCGCTTGATCGAGTAAATCGTGTTCTCCGGGTTAGTGATGGCCTGGCGCTTGGCCACTTGTCCGACTAGCCGCTCGCCGGTCTTGGTAAAAGCGACCACCGAGGGGGTAGTGCGACCGCCTTCCTCATTAGGAATGACCTTGGGCTCGCCGCCTTCCATCACCGCCACGCATGAGTTGGTGGTGCCGAGATCAATTCCGATCGTCTTGCTCATAACCGCTCCTCCTGAAACTCATAAGTGCTTTGTAAACAGCGTATTAGTTCATCTGTTAGATCTATCAGCATCGTTATAATAGAACTTGAGTGTATTGCTGTCAAGGTTTAGATGAGGCAGAGGGGGTGCGGTTGCAGGAGTTTCAGGAAGATTCCGCACTCAGCAGTCAGAACTAAGCCGTTTATGATCTGTTATTTACCGGTGGGCGAGCGGATAGCGTCAATCGAGAGCTGGTTACTCCACCGTCACTGATTTCGCCAGATTCCTCGGTTGGTCGACGTCGCAACCGCGCCGCACGGCGATGTGATACGCCAGCAGCTGCAGCGGGACGATTTCGAGGATCGGCAAAAGTGCTTCCGGAGCCGGCGGGATGTAGATCACGTGGTCGGCCGCTTCCTTAATTTCCTCGTCGCCTTCGGTCGCCAGCGCGATCACGATGCCGGAGCGTGCTTTCACCTCTTTCAGGTTGGAGAGCGTCTTTTCGTAGCGCACGCTTGAGCCCGCGTCGTTGAGATCACGGGTGGCGACAATTACAACTGGAAGATTCTCGTCGATGAGCGCGTTGGGCCCATGCTTCATTTCACCCGCTGGATACCCTTCCGCGTGAATATAGGAGACTTCTTTCAGCTTCAGTGCGCCTTCGAGCGCGATCGGATAATGGATGCCGCGTCCAAGGAAGAGGAAGTCCTGCGCCCGCACGTACTCCTTCGCCAGATCTTCACATTCTTCTTCGTGGGTTAGCAGGTGCTCGAGCTTGCCGGGAATTCGAGTAAGTTCCTGCACTGCATCCTTGGCCTGTTCTGCGGTCATAACCCCGCGGAGTTGCGCCAGATACAACGCAAACAGATACAGGGCTGTGAGTTGTGCGGTGAAGGCTTTGGTCGAAGCTACGCCGATCTCCGGCCCGGCATGGGTGTAGATCGTGCCCGCGGATTCGCGCGTGATCATCGAACCCACCACGTTGCAGATGGCGATCGTCTTGGAACCTTTTGCCTTGGCCTCACGCTGCGCGGCGATGGTGTCGGCGGTTTCGCCGGACTGCGAGATGAGCAAGGTGATTGTGTCTGGGCCGAGGATCGGGTCGCGGTAGCGCCACTCGCTGGCGTAATCTACTTCAACCGGCACCCGCGCCAGGCTTTCGATCATGAACTTGCCAGCTTGCGCGGCATGCCAACTAGTGCCGCAAGCCGCAATATTGATCTTTTTCACCACACGGAATTCCGCCTCCGTGATTTCCATTTCATCAAGGAAGACGTGGCCCGTGTCCTGTGAAACGCGACCCAGGGTAGTATCCCGCACCGCCCGCGGCTGCTCATAGATCTCCTTAAGCATGAAGTGCTTGAACCCGCCTTTTTCGGCCATGATCGGGTCCCAGGTCACATGCTGCACCTGGCGCACAATGGGCTGCCCGTTGAAGTCGCTGAGTTGGACACCGTCAGACGAAATCACGGCCAGATCGCCGTCCGCGAGGAAGAAAAGATCGCGGGTGTGATACAGAATCGCGGGCACGTCGGAAGCCACGAAATATTCGTCTTTTCCCAGACCAATCACAGCCGGTGGTCCATTGCGCGCTGCCACGATCTTATTGGGCTCGTCCACCGCAATGACCGCCAGCGCAAACACACCGGTCAGGTCCCTCACCGCCTTGCGCACCGCTTCCTCGAGCGATGGCCGGTGACCATTGCCAGGGTTGAAGAAATATTTCTCGACCAGATGGGCGATGACCTCGGTATCCGTTTCAGTGGTGAACTTGTGGCCTTCCTCGATCAGCTTCTTTTTCAGCGCAAGATAGTTCTCAATGATGCCGTTGTGTACGACTACCACGCGGCCGCTGCAATCGCGATGCGGGTGCGCGTTCTCTTCTGTCGGCCGGCCATGTGTGGCCCAGCGCGTGTGCCCGATGCCGTAGGTTCCGTCCAGCGGCTTCAGACGGATGGTTTCTTCCAGATTGCGCAGTTTGCCTTCGGCGCGTCGAATTTGCAGGCCATCCCCATTGCCCGCGACAGCAATGCCGGCTGAGTCATAGCCGCGGTACTCCAGCCGTCTCAAACCCTCGATAATCACGGGTACAACGCGCTTCTTGCCAACGTAGCCCACTATCCCGCACATAGGACAAAGCTCCTCTTTTTCGGTTGGGGAAGACCGAAGGTTTCTAAGGTATCCCTCCCAGCAATCGGAGAGTTAATCTTCGAGGGAGAAACGAAACTCTTCAATAACTGGGTTGGTAAGGACCTCCCGGGCCATGCGCTCGATTTCAGCCTCGGCTTCCGCCCGAGTGAGTCCCCCATTCAACGCGATCTCGAAATACTTGCCTTGGCGCACGTCCTCCAAACCCTTGTAGCCCATCTTCTTAAGGGCACCTTGGATAGTCTTACCCTGTGGATCCAAAACGCTCCTTTTGAGAGAGACGTACACGTAGGCTTTCATGGGGAGGATCTTTATTATACGCCAGGCCGGCAACTTGTGCCTACGGGTTAGTTCGTCACTGTGATCTTCAGATTAGGGGCAAACCCACCACAATATGTGCCTTTGAAATTACCCCAGACTTCTTAATCCAATTCTGCGATTTGAGCGGCGAGGCCGGCGAGTGCCTGTTCCAGCATTTTGCGATGAAGCGAATTGCGGCTGGCCTCAAGTTGTTGGGCCACGCGATTGCGCGAGAGAAGCAAGCCTTCCTTGTGGCGAAGCTTGGCTGCGGTTTCGGAGTTGAGCAATACTTTGTGCTGAGGTGCGTTCTCAGCCGCAGCCTCGATTTGTGCCTCGACGGACTTGCTTTCCCAGCCTCGCGCCATTAGTTGGATTATACGCGGTTAGGGCGGGGCTCTTCTCAGGGGAAATCAATTTCACACTTTTCCTTTCGCCGACCTTTGCAGTTCGGACGCGGTCCAGTTTGTTGATCGGATGAGTACCAAAATGGAATTGAAGACATACTCGAGTGATTCGATTTGCCGAGAGTTGTGCTTTGTCACGAGTTGTGCCAAGTAGTCGGGCATTAATTGTGACGAAATGTCGGCAAAGCTGCATTTTTTCTGCATTTATTTCTTTTTGTCTTTACAAATTTTTCACACCGGACTTATTATCTGCCAAACCTTATTAAAGAACCGAAGCGAATTTCCCCCACGTCTTCGTATTCGGAAAGCTTGGGTATGCGCTCGGGTTCGCAAAGCCACCTCGATCTCATAGTTGACTCCAGTCGCTATGAAGCTCTGCTTGAAATGGCAGACCTAATGGTCCATCACGGCAACTTGCCCGAACTATTTCACGAAATGGCGCAGAGGCTCCAAAGAGTCGCCAACTTTGAGTTTATCAATATATCGCTTCACGATGCATCGCAGAGGCTCATGCGCCTGCACATATGGGAAGGCAGTGAGCAGCCCACTATCCCCATGGAAGTGCCTGTAGAGGACTCGGTGAGCGGCTGGGTCTGGCAGAACCAGCAGCCGCTAGTATTTCCCGATTTGGGTGAGGAGACGCGGTTTCCAACAGTGTCGGACATGCCAAGGGGACGAGGAATCCGCTCGTACTGCATGCTGCCTCTGAGCACAGCTCAAAAGCAATTGGGCGCACTGGGCTTTGGCACCTCGAAAGCCTCGGCGTATGGAGAAAGCGATCTGCAACTGCTGCCGCGGGTGGCGGAGCTCATAGCTTTGGCCGTGGAAAATGCGCTGATGCGGCAGGCGCTGAATGAAGAGAAAGAACGGCTGCAATCGCTGGTGGAAATCAACAGTCTGCTGGTCTCCAATCGTGACCTGCAGAAAACGTTTCCCGCCATCTCGGAGAGCGTACGGCACCTCGTCCGGCACGACTACATGAGCATCCTGCTGCATGACGTGGAGACCCAGACCATGCGACCTTATGCGAGAGACTGGCCGATGGGCAAGGATCTTCTCCCGGCAGACACGGTAGTGCCCGTCAAGGATTCTCTAGCGGCGCGGGCCCTGGAGAAAAGCGAGGTAAAGCTCTTCAGCCATTCCGATCTACTCTCGGCCAGGTCGGACTTTCTCTCGCTATTGTTAGGCAAGGGCATCCGTTCCTACTGTTCGATTCCGCTGATCGGCTCTAAAGGGCCCTTGGGAACGCTGAACCTGGCCAGCAACCAGGAAGATGGATTCGCACGCCAAGACTGGGTCCTGCTCGGGCAAATTGCAGGACGAGTGGCAGTCGCAGTCGAGAATGACCGTGCTTACCATGAAATCGCAGCTCTGAAGAACAAGCTTACAGAGGAAAAGCTTTACCTGGAAGACGAGATCCGTTCGGAACTCAATTTTGAGGAGATCATTGGTGAAAGCACTGCCCTGAAACGTGTTCTGTCGCAGGCGAAGACTGTGGCCGCGAGCCAAGCCACGGTGCTGATTCTGGGCGAAACCGGCACCGGAAAGGAACTGATTGCCCGCGCCATTCACCGCATGAGCACGAGAAAAGAGAATAGCTTCATCAAGATGAACTGCGCGGCAATTCCAACTGGCCTGTTGGAAAGCGAGCTATTCGGCCATGAACGAGGCGCCTTCACCGGTGCGATCAGTCAGAAGATTGGCCGGTTGGAGTTGGCCGATCGCGGGACCATATTCCTGGACGAAGTGGGAGACATCCCGCTGGAACTCCAGCCGAAACTGTTGCGGGTCCTGCAGGACCAGGAATTTGAGCGCCTGGGCAGCACGCGAACCATACGGGTCAACGTCCGGCTGATTGCTGCCACCAATCGCGACCTGGGCAAGAGCGTGGCCGAGCGTCAGTTCCGTAGTGATCTGTTCTACCGCTTGAATGTTTTTCCCATCCGCATGCCACCGCTTCGCGAGCGGCACAAGGATATCCCGCTGTTGGTGCGGTATTTTGTCCAGAAGTTCGCCCGTCGGATGAACAAGCAAATCGAAACTATCCCGACCGAAACTATGAACGCTCTCATCAACTGGAGTTGGCCAGGAAATGTGAGAGAACTGGAGAATTTTCTGGAGCGTTCGGTCATCCTCACCGACGGTTCTGTGCTGCGGGTACCCCTGGCGGAGTTACAGCCGGAAGCCGAGAGTAGCGCGGCAACGGACAGTACGCTCGAAGCGGCTGATCGCGAACACATCATCCGCTTGCTGCGGGAAACGCGCGGAACGATTTCTGGCGCGAACGGGGCGGCTGCAAAACTCGGCCTGAAACGCACCACACTGCAATCCAAAATGCAGAAGCTGGGAATCTCTCGCGAAGACTACATCCTTTAATTCCTGGTACCGCGGTCGTAGCTCGCGTAACAGTCTTGCGCTGCCGATGTTTCGGCAATCCGCCGTGAATTCGTCAGAATCGGCAGGCTAGCCAGGCCGCACAGGACCGGGAGATTTTTCATCATGTTCACGTGCCTCAATCAGTTGCCGTTCACTCCCTAGATTTGGAATTTGGCGTGCGCAGGAGTGTCGTTAAGGAGGCGTTGTGGCGCCAATGTTACGTATAACGATCATGGAAGAGCATGACGTGGCAACGATCCGCCTTGAGGGAAAGCTGGTTGGTCCCTGGGTGGAAGAACTGGAGCGGTGCTGGAATACGGCCATGACAGGATGGCGGAACAGCCAGCTGCTCGTAGATCTAAACATGGTGACATTCGTGGATGCATCCGGCAGGGCATTGTTGACCAAGATGCACAATGCCGGGGCTAGGCTTATGGGCAGAGGAATTTTAACAACCTACATTCTGGAGCAGATCGGGCGCTGCCAGGCCGACTAAAGATGCGAGCCGCCACTGCCGATAACAACGGCTACGGAAGCATGGCAGATCCGCTGTTTCTTTTCGCTTGTGGCCTTGATTGGCGGAGGAGGGCTGATACCGACGCGGGTTGGGAGTTGATTCGCGCGGCGAAGTCTCCGGACCGCGATGCAAAGGCTGTGGGTCTGGCGTTGCTCTCAGATTCACAAGAGGATCTCACGATTGATATTCATTCAGAGAAAGAAGCAAAGGGGGACGCGCTGCAGGGGTCCGCTGAGCGCGGCTCGGGCACAGTGGGCGGGTCGCTTGCGTCCTTGTGGGGCGGCCGCTTGCGCCAGGAGAGAGCAATGAATGCTCCATATGGCTTGGAGATTGGTGAGAACTGCCTGAGCTGCAAGCTGAGAAAGAACTGTGCTTTTTGCAGCTTCTCGCCGGAGGTGCTAAAGCACTTCAACAACATCGGGCATATAAGTGTTTTGCCCGGAGGCGCGCTGCTGTTCATCGAAGGCCAGATGCCGCGAGGAATATTCGTGCTGTGCTCTGGCAAAGTAAAACTTTCCACCACTTCGAAAGATGGCAAAGTTCTCATCCTGAAGATTGCCGGATCGGGTGAGGTGCTCGGCCTAAGTGCGGTGATTGCCGGTACTGCTTGCGAGTTGACGGCGGAGACTGCCATGCCATGTCAGATCAATTTCGTGGAGCGGGAAGCGCTGTTGCGATTTGTGGCTAAGCACGGCGAAGCGGGACTGCATACTGCCAAAGCTCTCAGCAAGGAGTTTCAAGCGGTTTACCAGGACATCCATGACTTGGTGATGGCGCGTTCATCGGCCGGCAAGCTGGCGAAATTGCTGCTTTCCTGGATTCCCATTCGCGAAAACGGAAAAGAAGTCCGCATCTCTTCCGGGCTTACGCATGAAGAGATGGCGCAAATGATCGGTTCTTCACGGGAAACAGTAACCCGGCTGTTAAGCGATCTGAAGAAGAAGCAGTTCATCCGGCTGGAAGGATCCATGCTGGTGATCCGCAATCGAACAGCCCTCGAAGCTTTGGCGTCGTAGAAGCACATCTACACGCCTAATGAGGCGGCCGACTGTCCTCCCCGGTCGCCTCTTTTTCCATTCCGGATGAAGTCCTACCTCGGAACCGTCGAAACCATCACCCCTTCGACTGCGAATCAGAGACCGAACAATTCTCGCAATCGGCGGGTTTGGGCGCGGCTCACGGGGATCTCCGTCTGCTTCTTGTCATCCATGCGCAACTGGTAGGAACTCTTGAACCAGGGGACGACTTCCTTAATGCGATTGATATTCACAAGGTAAGAGCGGTGAGCACGCCAGAACAGGTTGGGGTCGAGGCTGTCGAGCAGTTCTTCCAACGTCCGGCAGTTGGACTGGCCTTCCATGCCAGCGGGACCACTGGTGGCCACGGTGATCACGCCGTCTTCGATGGAGGCATAACAGATGTCCTTCTGGTCCACAAGGAACAGACGGCCGACGGCCTTGATAAGAATCTTGGAGCTCTGAGGCTTTTGGGATTCGAGCATGCGCACCAGCGTCTCCAATCGGTCGTTTGAAGAGTTGGTGGACTCCAGCTTGGCGCGCGCTTTCCGCACAGATTGCGCGACGCGCTTCTTGTCGAACGGTTTCAGCAGATAATCGACTGCATTCACCTCGAATGCTTTCACCGCGTATTGATCAAAGGCGGTGGCGAATACGATTTTCGGGAGCGGGACTTTCCTGTCGAGCAGCTTCTTGATTACGCCAAAGCCGTCGAGCCCGGGCATCTGGACGTCAAGGAAGACGAGATCGGGGTTGTGCTCACGAATCAGGTTAACGGCTTCGACGCCATTCTTGCCCTGAGCTACGATACTGACATCGTCTAGATCCTTCAATAAATAGGCAAGCTCGTCGCGGGCCAACTGCTCGTCATCTACGATCACCGCAGATAAGGGCATTACGCCTCCCCACAAAAGCCAACGGTAGAAAAGTATAGCGGTTGTAAGCGGACGCCGTAAACGAGACGCCTCCAAAAATTCTTGGAGACCAGATCGCCTCAAACAGGCACTTTCGAGACAAGTGGGGGTAGGTCTCAGAAACGCCTTCCACCGGCAACGCGAGGCTTATTCGGGCGCTCGCGTACACTGGCGCCTTCGCATGGCTGAATTAGTTCTGGCGACTGTGCGCTCGCTACGAAAAACGGCGCCGGACATTCACGAGGCATTCATGTCCTCGGGGTGTGCTCTGATCTGCTAGCACTTCTTGCGAGTCGATTGCGTGGCGTTTGGAAACCAAGCCCGCAATGCTTTGACTTCCCGCAGCTTGGCCCCTAATATGATCGCGCCAAAGGGCTAACCTTCCCAAGTGATTGGCCAGACCATCTCGCATTACCGCATCCTGGAGGGGCTGGGGGGTGGCGGCATGGGTGTGGTTTACAAGGCTGAGGACACGCGGCTGCATCGGTTCGTCGCCCTCAAGTTCTTGCCGGAGGACGTTGCCCGTGACCCGCAGGCACTCGCCCGTTTTCAACGCGAAGCCCATGCCGCCTCCGCACTGAATCACCCCAATATCTGTACGATTCATGACATCGGCGAGCAGGATGGGCAGGCGTTCATCGCCATGGAATTTCTGGATGGGCTGACGCTGAAGAACCGGATTGCGGGACGGCCGCTGGACACGGCCATAGTGCTGTCCCTCGCCATCGAGATTGCCGACGCGCTCGATGCTGCCCACGCGGAAGGAATCGTCCACCGCGATATAAAACCCGCGAACATTTTTGTGACTAAGCGCGGTCACGCCAAGATTCTGGACTTCGGGCTGGCAAAGATCACACCTGCGGTCAGTTCTTCGAGCAACATCGCAGCGGCTAACACGCAGACGTTAACGATTGACGAGCAGCACCTGACGAGTCCGGGCGCAGCATTAGGCACGGTCGCATACATGTCCCCGGAGCAGGCGCGGGCGAAAGAGTTGGACGCCCGTACTGATCTGTTCTCGTTTGGAGCTGTCCTCTATGAGATGGCCACCGGCCAGTTGCCCTTCCGTGGGGACAGCACGGCAACGATCTTCGATGCGATCCTGAACCGTGCTCCGGTAGCTCCCGTGCGTCTGAATCCCGACCTCCCAGCCGAACTGGAACGCATCATCAACCGGGCGCTGGAGAAAG
>WNFA01005302.1_pt1 | contig 10772 bp, 10 predicted proteins | sample 5400481 | NCBI WGS metagenome assembly WNFA01 (sample SAMN13153340, study PRJNA577476) | soil metagenome | isolation source: 120 cm saprolite under Douglas fir tree site 2 hole 1 replicate 2 | place: USA:California | collected 2015-04-18 | reverse complement strand
GCGCTCCGCTTCCCGGCGGCCTGCCGCACCCTTTGTCGATCACGGCGGCGAGCGCTACGGCTGGCAGGTCAAAGGGCAGAAGCGTATCATTGGTCATGGTGTCGTGACGTCGAGCTACATCTACCCAGCGAGTTCGCAGTCCTCATGATGACAAAGACTGACTTGGGGGTGCTGCCATTGGCGGAGATTATCGTATGTTGCTGCTCGCACACGCCGACGAGGTGATCGAATGAAGATGCATCGCCTTCTCCCCATCATCGCCGCCGCGGTCCTTTTCGCGCCCCCCTCGCAGGCGCAGACCGGCAAGCTCTACCGCGTCGGCTTCCTGAGCCAGGGAGGCTTCGCGCCGGACACGAACCCCGGCAGGCTGACGGAAGAAATCGCGCGCCGGCTCGCGCAGAGCGGCTTGACCGCCGGCGCCAATCTCGAGCTGGTCAAACGCGGGGCGGAAGGGCATTTCGAACGCCTGCCGGGCCTGGTGGCGGAGCTGGCGGCAGCGAAGGTCGATGTCATCGTCACCTTCAGCTATCCCGTCGCGGCTGCGGCGAAGGAAGCCACGAGCACGATTCCCACCGTGATCTTCGGCGCCGGCGATCCGGTAAAGACGCATCTCGTCGCGAGCCTCAACCGGCCGGGCGGCAACATCACCGGCATTTCCGACGTGGCCGCCGAGCTCGCACCGAAGCGCCTTGAATACTTGAAGGAGGCAGCCCCCAAGCTGCAGCGCGTGGCGATGCTGTGGAACGCCAAGGATCTCGGGATGACGATGCGCTACGAGGCCTCGGCGGCGGCGGCGAAGGAGTTGGGCGTCACCGTCCAGTCCTTGGGCGTGCGCGAGCCCGATGATTTCGGGGATGTGTTCGCGGCGATGCAGCGCGACAAGCCCGACGGGCTCTTGATGGTCTCCGATGCGCTCACCTTCCTCAATCGCAAGCGCGTCTTCGACTTCGCCGCGGAGCACCGCTTGCCCGCGATCTATGAGACGAGTGCCTTCGCCCGCGATGGCGGCCTCATGTCCTATGGTCCCGACGAGAACGAAACCGCCGAGCGCGGCGCAAATCTCGTCCTGCGCATCCTGAGGGGCGAGAAGCCCGCCGATCTGCCGCTCGAGCAGCCGACGCGGTTCCGCCTCGTCATCAACCTCAAGACCGCGAAGGCGCTCGGCCTCACCATCCCGCAGTCGGTCCTGCTGCGTGCCGATGACGTGATCGAGTGACGAAATGCTCCGCGTGTCCCGGACGAGCGAGCGGAGCGAGCGAAGATCCGGGACCCAGGAGTGAGTTCGCCAAGCGACCCTATTGCCCTGGGCAGCCCGAAGCACCCGTCATGACGCTTCGCGAAGCAGCGCCGGACCCCGGATCGCGCGACGGCGCTCCGCGCCGCGCAGTCCGGGGAACGCCGGAAGCTGCTATTGCAGCAGCCGCAACAGCGCCCGGCCGGCGCTGCTGTTGAGCTCCTTCTTGTCGAGCGTGCCGTCGTTGTCCTTGTCGGCGGCCTTGAAGCGTTTCTCGACGAGCGCGGCGTACTCGTTCTTGTCGATGGTCTTGTCCTTGTCGGTGTTGGCCTCGCGCATGGCTTTCGCGCCCAGGACGCCGCGAAGCTCCTGGCGATCGAGCGTTCCGTTGTGATCGCGATCGAGCGCATCGAACTTGGCTGCCGCGGCCTTTTTGGCTTCGGCTAGATCGAGCGTGCCGTCGTGGTCGGCATCCCATTGCTGAAGCACGGCATCGGCGCCGCCGGTTCGGCTCTTCCCTTGTGCGGAGGCGGCGGCCGGGACCGATCCGATCAGCAAAAACGCGAGTAGAATGCGCAGCATGTGCACCTCCTAGGAGAGCATAAAAGTGTGGAAGCTAACTCGGGCCGTAGGGGTTCGTTCCTCGATGCCTGACGGCGTGGCCGCAGGCTCAAGGCACCAGCATGATCCGCGCGCGAGCCTTGTCCGCGTCCAAGGCTTGCGGGCTTGCCGAGGTTCTTAGCGCCATTGACCAGGGGCCGGCACCTCGGGTGTTTAGCCGAGCCGAAAGCGGGCTCGAAGCTTGCTCCGGCGCCATCAATTCCAACGCATGCGGACCCGCCCGGAAACGCACGCCACGGGCGAGCATGTCCTCGCGCCGCAGCTCCTCGCCATGCTGGCGGAGCACGGCCGACCACCAGCGCCGCGGGGCGGCCACGTCCGGGACCGCAATGATGATCGTGGCAATGCCGCGCACTGCGTTGCGATGCCGGTGCTCGCCGGGAACGCGCTCCTCGCGCGGCGTCTCATCCTCGATCAGAAACGGCGCCACGAACGCATAAGGCGGAACGGGCTGCGCCAAAGTCCAGCGCAGTCGGTATCCGTCGGGCCGAACGCGCTCGCCCGGCGCGATCTCCGTCTCGACACCGGCCGCGCGGAACGTCTCCCGATCGCCTGCCAGATCGTCGGTGCGCATGCAGAAATCGATGAGGCCTCCGCCCTTTTGGGCGGCATCCCACCAGCGATGCTGCGGATTTTTCCGCTCGAAGGCGATCAATTCGACATAGGAGCCGTCCGGGAATGCAATCAGCGCATTGTGCGTGCCGCTGGGATGCGAGCCGCCGAGAACGACTGTGAAGCCGAGCTCGGTATAGTCGCGGATCGCAGCCTCCAGGTCGGGAACCATGATCACGACGTGGTCTAGCGCCTGGAGAGCCATGATGGCCAATCCGCTCGTCGCGGGATGCCGCGCCTGTCGCGCCAAGATATCGCTGGAGAAAATGGGCAAACAAAGACGGTCCCGATCACTCTCGGGGACGGGGGTCTGGGGACAGGATCGGGACCGTGCCTTTCAATCCGAAGGCGCTGCATTCTAGGCCAAGCGCCTTGATTCCCGGCGTTAACCTTGCATTAACCTTAACGCAGGCTTAACGGCGTCGGCGCCCCTGCCGTTGCCGCGGCGATGCAAACTTGGCGACCGACAGCCGGCGATCCGATGCCGATCAGCGGGGTCCAGCCATGAACGAGCGCGCGAGCCCAAACTTCAGCACGGCCGACATCACGGCCATCGCCCACCTCTACCGCGGCGAGCTCTACCGCAGCACCGTCTGGCGTACCCGTCTCGACGCCACGACGAACTGGGCGGTCGTCACCACCGGGCTGGCGCTGTCGCTGACGTTCAGCAGCGAGGCGGCTTCTCCGTTGCCGCTGGTCCTGGTCGGACTGCTCGTCGCGGTCTTCCTCTACATTGAGGGCAGACGATACCGCTATTTCGATTTCTGGCGCATCCGCGCGCATATCCTGGAGGTGCATTTCTTCGGCCCGATCCTGCGCGGGGAGGGGGTGTGCGTCGACAACGGCTGGAACGAGACCCTCTACCAAGACTATCGCGCACCCGCGCTGCACATCACGTTTCTGGAAGCGATCGGCCGCCGGCTGCGGCGCAACTACGGCTGGATTTTCCTCATTCAGGTGACCTCCTACATCGGCAAGCTGCTGATTCATCCCACCCCGATCGCCTCGCTCGACGAGCTCTTCGCGCGAGCGACGATCGGCCCGGTGCCCGGTCAGCTCGTGCTGCTGGCTGGGCTCGTCTTCCATGCAACCTGGCTGACCATCGCGGTCATGACCTACCGCAGCCGCAGAGGCGCCGATCGCGCGCGACCCTCGCGACAGGCCAGGGATTCCGTCCTCGATCTCGCCCGAGGGCCTTGAGTTTCTCGGCGCTGCCGGCATATCGCATCGGGAGCCTGGCTTGGTTGACGCGGTCCCGACCGGCGCTGCCCGGAGCGCCTTCTGGAAGGGGCTCGGCCTCGGCATCCTCTGCGCGCTGATCTGGGGCGTGCAGGCGGTGGTGTCGCGCCGGTCGGTGCTCGACGGCCTGAGCGCCGCCGACGTCACGATCCTGCGCTTCATGGTGGCGAGCCTAGTGTTGCTGCCGGTCGCGCTCGGCATGCGGCCGATCCTCGTCGGCGAACCCGGCTGGCGGCGGGCGCTGGTGCTGACCGCCCTTGCCGGCGCGCCCTACACGCTCATCCTGGTCGGCGCCGCCGCGTTCGCGCCGGCGCTGCACAACGCCGTCATCACGCCGGGCCTCATTCCGGTGATGGCGATGCTGCTCGGCTTCCTCGTGCTGGGCCAGCGTCCGGGCCCGATGCAGCTTTTCGGGATCGGGCTCATCCTCGCCGGGATCCCGGTATTCTCGTGGGACGCCCTGACCGGGACGCCGGCGCGCGCGGGCGCCTGGCGCGGCGACCTGCTGTTCGTGCTGTCTTCGGTGATGTGGGCCTATTTCGGCCTACTGGCCGGCCGCTGGAAAGTGAAGCCGATCGCCGCCACCGCCAGCATCGCAATCCTATCCCTTCTTGGCACGCCGCTATGGGCGATGCTGGTTCCGATGCAACTGTTTCATGCCTCGATGCCCGCGATTGCGCTCCAGGCGATCTATCAGGGCCTGCTTGTGGGTGTCTTGGCGACCTTCCTCTACATGCGCGTGGTGATGCTGCTCGGCTCGGTCCGCGCCGCGCTGTTCCTGCCGCTGGTTCCCATCGTCACCGCGCTCACCGGCGCGATCCTGCTCGGCGAGGATCCTTCCATGCTGGAGCTTGCCGGCATGCTGTTGGTGGTTGCCGGCATGGCGCTGGCGCTGGCGTCGCGCCGGTGAACGGATCCGGTCTTGCCGCGCCGCACATTGTCGGTCTCGCGCCGAGAGGGTAGGCTCCGGACGTCCATCGTCTGCCTCCGACGCCGGAACGAGGCCGGATCATGCCGACGAGCAAGCGGATCAGCGAGGCCCTGCTGGGGACCGCGCTCGATCCGTTCAGCAAGCAGACGCGCCAGCATATCGCGCTGGTGGCGTTCCTCGCCTGGGTCGGCCTGGGCGCTGATGGCCTCTCCTCGTCGTGCTACGGACCGGAGGAGGCGTTCCGCGCGCTCGGCGAGCACAAGCATTTCGGTCTCTATCTCGCGATGGCGACGGCCATCACCGTGTTCATCATCGCGGTCGCCTACAACCAGGTCATCGAGCTGTTTCCGTCGGGCGGCGGCGGCTACAAGGTCGCGACCAGCCTGATCGGCCCGTACACCGGGCTCGTCTCCGGCGCCGCCCTGATCGTCGATTACATGCTGACCATCGCGATCTCGGTTGCGAGCGGGATCGACGCGGTGTTCAGCCTGTTGCCGCTTGGCGCGCAGGCGTTCAAGCTCGAAACCGAGCTCGTGCTGGTCGTGCTGCTCCTGTATTTGAACCTGCGCGGCATCCAGGAATCGATCAAGGTGCTGCTGCCGATCTTTCTCGGCTTCTTTTTCACCCACGTGATCCTGATCGGCTATGGCGTGGTGTCCCGGGCGGACCATCTTCCGGCGTTGATCCCGGAGACGCTCGCCGAGACCGGTCAGTTGACGCAGGAAATGGGCTGGGTGTTCGCCGCCTCGCTGTTCCTGCGGGCCTATTCGCTCGGCGGCGGCACCTACACCGGGATCGAGGCGGTGTCGAACAACGTGCAGTCGCTGGCAGAGCCGCGGGTCTCGACCGGCAAATGGACCATGTTCTACATGGCGGTCTCCCTGAGTTTCACGGCCGGTGGCATCATCCTGCTTTATCTGTTGTGGAACGTCAGCCCGGAAGAGGGCCAGACGCTCAACGCGGTGACGTTCCGCGCGATCCTGGAGAGCATCGGCTGGCAATCCCCGGTCGCGCAGGACGCCGTGCTGCTGGTGGTGCTGGCGCTCGAAGGCGGCTTGCTGCTGGTCGCGGCCAACACCGGCTTTCTCGGCGGCCCGGCGGTGCTCGCCAATATGGCGGCCGATTCCTGGGTGCCCCACCAGTACCGCTATCTCTCGACCCGGCTGGTGACGCAGCGCGGCATCTTCCTGATGGGTCTCGCCGCCTTCGGCATTCTCATCGTCACCGGCGGCAGCGTTGCGCTGCTGGTGGTGCTTTACAGCATCAACGTGTTCCTGACGTTCTCGCTGTCGCTGTTGGGTCTGTGCATCTATTGGTGGCGCGTGCGCCGGAGCGACCGGCGCTGGCTGCATCGGATCGCGCTGTCCCTCGTCGGATTGATGGTGACGGTCGGCATCCTGCTCGTGACGCTGGTCGAAAAATTCACCGAAGGCGGCTGGATGACGGTGGGGATCACCGGCGTCGTGATCGGATTTTGCCTGCTCAACCACGCGCATTACGCCTATATCAAGCGCAAGCTCCAGACCGCCGACAAAGCCCTGGGGTGGATCGAGTATCCCCCGCTCGCCAACCCGCCGCCGCTCGATCCCGCGCGGCACACCGCGGTGTTCGTGGTGGGCTCGAGCCGCAGCGGGGGGATTTACGCGCTGCAGTGGGTGCGCCGGGAGTTTCCGGGCCATTTCCACAATTTCGTGTTCATGAACGTCCGCACCGTCGATGCGCAAAGCTACGGCGGCAAGGAGGACTTCGATCGAATGCAGGAGCAGGCAACGGGGGCGCTGAATTATTTCATCAATTATTGCCACCACGACGGCATGCCGGCGACGTCCTATCTCGCCTTCGGCACCGACCCGATCGAGGAGCTGACCGACCTAGCTGAGAAGGTCCATCAGGACTTTCCGCACAGCATCTTCTTCACCAGCAAGCTGATCTTCGAACGCGACAATTGGTACATCCGCCAGCTCCACAGCGAGGCGGCGCTGACCATGCTGCGCAAGCTGCATCAGCGCGATATGCCGATGGTGATCCTGCCGATGCGGCTCTAGAGTGTTCACCAGCCGAACGGCGGGCCGACCATGCGCAGGATGGCTTCCACCACGGCACCCCCCGAAATGATCGCGCCGGCGAGCGCGATTGCCGCCGTCGTCATCGGCGCCGGGCCGCGCTTGATGAGCGCCGCGGCCACGAGCGCCAGCGCCGGAAGCATGGGCAGGAAATAGCGGCCCTGCACGCCCTCGACCTCGATCGCCGCGATCGGGGTCCAGGCCACGAAGAAGATCAAATAAAGGGCGAGCCAATAGGCAAACGCCGTCAGGGCGCTCACCACCGCGATGCGCAAGGCCGCGCTGCGCTCGGCCTCCAGCGGCACGAGGCACGCCGCGGCGAGCGCGACGGTCACGATGGGATAGACCCAGGACTGCAGCCTGGTGTCGAGCCAGCCGAGAATGCCGATCAGCTGCAGCCAGTAATCGCGGGTCCAGCGCAGGCTGGTGAGCACGGCCATGGGAAAGTGCAACGGATGCTCCAGCATGAAGCGGAGCTTCCACGCGAGCGAAAAATGCTCCGGGGGCATGTCGGTGTTCTGAAACAGGCGCCATGCGCCGACGTCTCCGGAGACGGCAAGGACCCACAGCGGAGCGAGGATCAGGCCCGGGAGCACGATGAGAGCCAGCGCGCGCCAATGCCGCGGCCATTGCCGGAACGGCCGCGTCATGGCCTCGAGCAGGACAAACGCGAGCTGCGGCGGCTTGCTGAGCACGCATAGCGTCATGAACAAGCAGCGTTCCCACGGCCGCCCTCCGCCGGTTGTGGCGGCGCGCACGCACAGCGCGGTGATCACCATGGTACAGGCGAGCGCCGCGCCGTCGGCGCTCACCACCGAGCGCCCGTAGAGCGCCGCGGGCAGCATGGCGATCAGGAAAAACGTCCAGCCGAGCCGCCCCGCGATGGCGATCGCATAGGCGGTCAGCGCCGTCATGGCGGCAAGGCCGGCGAAGCGCATCAGCAGCAGCGTGCCGACGAAATCGAGGTCCGCGACGCGCGCTACGAGCGCGGCCGCGGCTTGGGGCAAATAGGCAACCGGCGCATACCCTTCCGAGCCCCAGTAGAGCTGGAAGACGGGCGCGCCGTCGTCATTCGAGGTTCGGACGGCGTGGAAATATTCGACCCAGAACCGGCGATAGTCGAAGTCCTCGACTTTCCCCAGCTTGAACAGTGCCCGCTCGAACACCGCATAGCCCCGGTGCAGGCGCGCCGGCACGAAAATGCCCTTGCGGCCGCGCCCGTCGGAGGTCATCGGAATGATCTCTCCGACCGAGATCCCGTAGGCGCGCAGGAAATGCGCCGGCTCGTCCGGACCCTCCAGCGGCGGGGTGAGAACGAGCGTCAATGTTCCAAACAGCATCGAGAGAAATACGAAAGCCGCCACCGGATGCGTCAGCACCATCCGGGCGGCACGCAGGAAGCGGCCTGCCGTAGCGGCCTGCGTAACCGGCGCGGCAGGGAGATCGTCGAATGTCGCCATTCCCGAGCCAGATATAGCAGAGGCCGCCTGCCGCCCCAACAAGCCCGCCAGTTTGCGTGATCCCCTCGATTGCAGAACCGGTCCGCGGAAGGAACTTTGAACCCCGGCGGGCGTTTCCATCGACCGGCGGTGCGGGTTTCGTCGAGATCCCGTCACGCCATGCCGAGGGGGAAGGGCGGTTCCGATGCCTTCGCAGTCCGACGGCCGGGTGTGGGTCGTGGTGCCCGCCTATAACGAAGCGCGTGTCATCGCCGGGATCATCGCCGAGCTCAAATGGGACGCGCACCGGATCGTGCTGGTCGACGACGGCTCGTCGGATTCGACGGCCGAGGTGGCGGCCGAATGCGATGCCGTCGTGCTGCGGCACCCGATCAATCTCGGCCAAGGCGCCGCGCTGCAGACCGGGATCGAGTTCGCGCTCGCGCGCGGCGCCGAGTTCATCGTGACGTTCGATGCCGACGGCCAGCATCGCACCGCCGAAATCGGCAGACTCATCGACGCACTCGAGACGCATCGCGCCGATTTCGCGTTGGGCAGCCGCTTTCTCGGGTCCGCAGTGAACGTTCCGCCGCTGCGGCGAATGCTGTTGCGGGCCGCGACCCTCTTCACGCGCCTGACGACCGGCCTTGCGCTAACCGACGCCCACAACGGATTGCGCGCCATGACCCGGCGCGGCGCGCTGCGCATCCGGTTGCGCCAGAACCGGATGGCGCACGCCTCGGAGATTCTCGGCCAGATCGCCGCCAGCGGCCTGAAATTCGTCGAGGTGCCGGTGACGATCGACTACAGCAGCTACTCGCTCGCCAAGGGACAGAGATCCGGGGATCTCATCGTCATTCTTCTCGACCTGTTCGCGCGGAGGCTCACTCCATGATCACGCAAGCGGTCCTGAGCCTGCTGCTCTCGGGCATCGTGGTCTATGCCTGGGCGGAGCGGCGCCGTTCGCCTTTGGTCGGCCTGCTTTCGATGTTGGCCGCGCTCGCCGGAATGTACCTGGTGTGGATTCCCGCCCACGCGACCGCGCTGGCGGAAATGGCCGGGGTGGGCCGCGGCGTCGACCTCATCCTCTACGTCTGGGTGGTGATCAGCTTGCTGCTGTTCCTCAATCTGCATCTCAAGCTGCGGGCGCAGATGGACTTAATCACGACGCTGGCGCGCGCGATCACGATCGCGAACGCATCCCGTGCCGCGGACGCGAGCAAGGTTCGTTGAGGCTCGTCGTGCCCGGCCCCGGATCAAGTCCGGGGCAGGCTCTTGTGCCGGGCATCCACGAACTGGAACTCGATGCGCGTAAGACGTGGATGGCCGGGACAAGCCTCGGCCATGATGGTTTCATCCTAACCTGCCACGAACAGCAAGCCGCACAGGATGAGGCCGATGCCGATCATGAGGCGCGGCGACATCGGCTCCGCGAACAGCAAAGTCCCGGCCACGGGCACGATCGCGAACGACAGCGCGACGAACAGATAAGCGCGCGACAGCGGCGTGAAGCTCAAAATCCAGACCCACATCACCGAAAGCGCCAGATAGACCGCAAGCGCGGCGAGAAACAGCCAGTTCTGCAGCAGGCTCGCCGCGCGCTCGAACAACGAGGCGTCCGCCACCAACCGCAGGGAAGCGAGCTTGAACAGGATCTGGCCGGCCGCCATGCCGGCCGCGTAGCCGCACAGGATGGCGATCTGCGCAATCGACAAGCGCTCGCTCATGGCGCTGCCGTCCGGCGAAGCACGATCCTCATGGCATCGCCCAGGTTGACCGGGACGCCGAGTCGGCTCGCCCGCGTCGTGCCCGCGTGCCTCAGTCCGAGCATCCGGCCGAGCTGGAACCAAATCAACGATGCCGGCACGAGCTTCCAGGGATGATCGATCGTTTCGACATGCAGGTCGAGGCGCGCCGCAAGCCGCTCGATGCTCGCCGCGGTAAAGAACCACAAGTGCTGCGGCGGGGTCATGAGGCGCCACCTCGCTCCGGCCATCCGGGCGAGCGCGGATCCGAAGTCCCCGGTGGTGAGCACGAGGATTCCGCCGGGCCGCAAGTGCCGTGCGCACAGCGCCAGCGTTTCGTGCGGCTCGGGAAGGTGCTCGATCACGTCCAGCAGCGCGATGACGTCCATGGATCCCAGCGCGCCCATGTGGACATCATCGGCGACGCCGGTGAGGACCCGAAGCCCATGGCGGCGGCAATGGGCGGCGGCATCCTCGGCGAGCTCGATCCCGGCGACGTCGAAATAGCGTTTGGCTTCCTGCAGGAAGAAACCATAGGCGCATCCGAGCTCGAGCAGCCTGCCGCCGTCGCAATGTTTGCGAATGAACCCGACGGTGCCGGCAAATTCGCGGCGCAGGACCCGCTCGGCGCCGAGGTAATTCCCATAACCGTCGGCATGACCGCCGGAGAAATAATCGTGGGTATAATAGCCTGCCGGGTCGAAATCGCGCGCCTCGGCGCGGCCGAGCCCGCATTGCGTGCACCGCCAGATTTCGCAGCCGTTCTTGCGGAACAGATGCGCATGGTTGGTGATCGACCCGCAGGCGGGACAGGGCAGCACGCGCAGCTGGCCCGATTCGAGCATCGCGCTCACATCACGAACACGCCCTTGCCCGTCGTGTGCGTGG
>WNFA01005300.1_pt1 | contig 10773 bp, 6 predicted proteins | sample 5400481 | NCBI WGS metagenome assembly WNFA01 (sample SAMN13153340, study PRJNA577476) | soil metagenome | isolation source: 120 cm saprolite under Douglas fir tree site 2 hole 1 replicate 2 | place: USA:California | collected 2015-04-18 | reverse complement strand
GAGGTTTTCGCCAGCCGCGAATGCGTGTACGCCTGCAGGAGGCGATGCGCTTCACGCTCCTCCGCGTTGTAGTTTACTTCGATGGGCTCCAGCACGCGCCTGGGAAAGCGCGGCGTGCCATCCCAGCGAGGCGGCAGTTCGGATTTGAGGCGGCGGATCATCACCGCGTGCAGTTGTTCGCGGTTGATCTTGACCCCCCTGGCGAAACGCTGGTTGTCCAGCAGTTCCAAGAGCGCGGTAAAGCTCTCGGAGTAGCCGTTATGGGGCGTCGCCGAGAGAAATAGCTTGTGCTCAAAGTGCGGCGCGAGGCGGCGCAAGGCAAGGGTTCGTTGCGAGTCCGTGGCGTACTGTCCCTTTCCCGATGGAGCTACGTTATGGGCCTCGTCGACGATGAGCAGGTCAAATTTGCGCGGGTAGGTCGGCTCGCCACTGGGTGGCAGCACTTCGCTGAAGAGGCGCAGCGGACGCTCGCGCTTGAGGAAGTCAATCGAGGTGATGAGGCGGGGAAAGTGCGTCCAGGGGTTGACGTGCAGCCCCCGCTGGCGACGCAGATCTTTCAAAAGCGTGCTATCGACGATGCGAAATTCCAGGCCGAATTTGTCGCGCATCTGGTCGCGCCACTGCACCTGCAGCGCAGCTGGGCAGACAATCAGTATTTTGCGCGCGCGATGACGTATGATAAGCTCCTGGCAGACCAGGCCTGCCTCAATGGTCTTGCCCAGGCCGACATCATCGGCGATCAACAGGTTTGCGCGCGGCATCTGGATGGCCCGCACGACCGGGTCAAGCTGGTAATCTTCCATCTCGACACCGCTGCGGAAGGGAGCTTGCAGGGCCTTGATGTCTGCACTTGAGACGGCTCCCCAGCGTACCGCGTTGAGAAAGGTATCCAACCGCTCGGGAGCATCGAAGCCGACGGGAACGGGGAGTGCATTCCTTTCGGTGACTTTGACACCCGGCTCCACCTCCCAGATGACCTGCAGTTCCTCGCCGAGATCGTCATCCTCTACCGAGGCGAGCGAGACCAGGTGCTGGCCCTGGTGATGGTTGTGCGATTGAGACACAGTAATCAGGCTACCGGATTTAAACAGATCGGGTGGTAGCACACTTTGAGCAACATCCACTACGACATAGCGGCGTTGCCGGACATCCACCAGTTGTCCTGGCTCAGGGACAGGCAGGACATGGCTCATAATAAGAGGTCTCCTCACTAGCACAATAGGCTGGGCAATGGAACAGCCCCCATTATACAGCTTATGCAGTGGTTGTGCTATAGCGATAGGTAATTCTGGTATAAAGTAAAAATCTATCTATGATGCTATGCATCTCTGCCGGTGCATACGCCCATACACTGTGTTAACTTGGATGGTATGTCATTTCACGATGGACACATCGCAGCAGCCACTCCGCCGCTGCTTGCCGGCATCGGGGGCTTGATCTGTGGAGTAGTATTGGGAGTGCACCACAACAGAGAGAGGCGCGCTGATTTAACAAATCCATTGCAGCGCCTTAACAATAGATTTGTTATGCAGGTGTATAATGTACATTGGCGTTACTAATTGATGAAGTTACTACGATGAAGTTACTATCAAGGAGGACCTGTCATGGCAAACTATCTCTTACTCTACAGCGGCGGCAGCATGCCAGAGAGTGAAGCGGAACAAGCAGCAGTCATGCAAGCGTGGACGGGCTGGTTCGGTGCGCTCGGCAGCGCGCTCGTAGATGGCGGCAATCCCACTACCGGTCAGGCCAAAACCATCGCGAGCGATGGCACAGTCAGTGATGGCTCGGCGTTGGGCATGGCCAGTGGCTACTCGATCATCAAGGCTGACTCGCTCGACGAAGCAGTCGCGAAGGCCGAGGGGTGCCCAGTTTTGCAGGGCGGCGCAAAGATTGTCGTCCTGGAAACCTTCAACGTGATGTAGGCGCGAACACCGTCGAAGGGATGGGATTCATCCCGCCCTGGTGCTGGAACGATTCGTGAGTGGCACCAGGACGGGATGATCAGGGAGTCACGGTAATCCAGGATCTACGCATCTAGACAGCAACCTCTTCCTGCGCTATACTGCTGAGCGGAACAATTGTCTCGCTACCTTCTGGTGAGGACTATTGCCATGCAGCCAACGATCACACGAGAGCAGCGTCAAGCCGCGAAGCGACAACTCATCGAGCCGATTGCACAAGGAACTTCAGTGCGACAGGTCAGAGCAGTTGCAGACGTACCCATGCATCGAACAACCGTGTATCGGCTGCTGAAGCGTGTACGTACGGAGGGCGAAACGGCTTTTTCTGATGGACGACACGGACACCCCATCAAGCTGAGAGGTGGAGCTGTGTCCCTTCAATGATCGGCAATTGAACCGAGACCTGGCGGTGATCTGTGCGCGAGTGAATGCCGCTTCTCCACGTCTGCCAGGTGGGCGTCATCTCCTCTTGACGGTCAGTCCTCCTGCATGTGACCACCTTGCTCCGCAAGAGCAGAGTAAGGGGTGATGCGAGCACCCTCTGGCCAGCGCCTGATGTGTTCATAACCTCTTCTTCCTCAGGGTTTGAGGCCAAAGCCTCTCCTACAAATCCAGACCGGGACGAGGAGGGCAAGATGTCCAAGGTGAAAGGGGAACGTTGATGAGATCAAGAAAGAGGACTGCCAAAAACTCGCCATAGGAGCGTATACTCTGTATGCAAACTCTCCATCATGTGAAGACATAGCTCTCTGCTACCAAAGGAGTTTCTGCCATGGCTAGGTGCCCCCGTAGGAGTATGTGTGGCGTACCATCTCGCTCCTCTCTCATGCTCGTGCTGCTCCTCATCCTCCTCGGCCTGTTGGGTGGGTGCGGCACATCGACTACGACAGGCTCATCGCACCCATCCGGGTCCACGCTGACCCCCACACGGGAACTCAAAGGCATGATCAGTGAATTCCCGATACCCACACCCAACAACCAGCTTGGCGACATCACAGCCGGGCCGGACGATGCCGTCTGGTTCACCGAAGTTATCCCCAACGCTCAAAACAGCAGTGTAACCATTACCGGCAAGATCGGGCGCATCACCCCGGCTGGCCAGATCAGCGAGTTCTCGCTGTCGTCCAACAGCTTCGCTAACGATATCACGACTGGTCCAGACGGTGCCATCTGGTTCACCGAAATTATCCCCAATCTACAGAGCGGCACGCTCGTCGGCAAGATCGGGCGCATCACCCCGGCTGGCCAGATCAGCGAGTTCCCAGTTCCAACACGCAGCAACTTGTTGGGCATCACGGCCGGGCCAGATGGCAACCTCTGGTTTACCGAACTCCAGAGCGGCAAGATCGGGCGCATCACGCCTACGGGCACGATCAGCGAGTTCCCGCTGCCATCGGGCAGCCAGCCTACCAGCATCACGACCGGACCGGACAACGCCCTCTGGTTTACCGAAGTGGTGAGCATTCCGAACACCAAAGGGGAGAGCGGCAAGATCGGGCGCATCACGCCTACAGGCACAATCAGCGAGTTCCCGCTGCCACCCAACAGTTCTTCTGACGACATCACGGCCGGACCGGATGGCAACCTCTGGTTTACCGAACCTGGCAAGATCGGGCGCATCACGCCTACGGGCACGATCAGCGAGTTCCCGCTGCCAACATCCGAGAGCACTTCCGCCTTCATCACGACCGGGCCGGACGGTGCCATCTGGTTCACCGAGCGAAGCAGCAAGATTGGGCGTCTCGCCTGATGCTTGCCTCTCATAGTATGCCCATGCAGGTGGGTGCCGTGGGTAACAAGTCGCGTGTTGCTTGGTGAGCGACCCCCCGGTTGGGCTTCTTGCCACCTGTCAGTGGTGTACCACATACTCTCGGCAGCAAGCGCTGCAAGAGCGGGACGACGCATAGCGCTGCTGGTGATCATCAAAACGAAATGTACTTATCAGTAATTTGTTCCAGCAATATCCATTATTGTAACTTTCAACGTATTACTAGTATGGAGTGCTGATACTGCCGGGCCTTTTGAGTTCCGGCTGCAAACTGCCTTGTACCTGCACGTTATCACGTGTATATCAGCTCTGTAATTGTGGCAGATCAAGCGGAAAGTTCGTTATAAAGATATGTTTTGAAGTGTGATCTATCACATAGAAATATCTTGACGTAACGTTATAATAAGAAGAAAGTACTGATAACCTCTTGGATTATATGAAAGTTCGTGGTAAAATCTGTACACTATGCTTTGGCATCTATGTAAGAAGCACCTTTTTTCTTATCTCTTGATTGTTATACGCCCTCTTTCCTGCAATTTATCGCAGGCACAGAAGAAGGATTCTCCGGCTGAAGGTTCGGTTTGAGCCTGTAAGAGGTATCTCTTGCGGTGTTCTGGGAGCGAACGTCCTGTTCGCCATGCCAATCAAAGTACGAGAGAATGGTACTCGTTCCGTAGAGTGGAAATAAAGAAACTATAAACGACGGATGTGAGATCACGGAGTAACCACAGAAGGGTATCTCTTGCAGGTAAAGAAGCCTGGGGGCTAGTAACCAACCCAATACAATGATCTGCACTGCGCGTCTTGGTCCTGGATGAGGTGAAGACATGGACGGCAAGGGTAGTCGTGGCCTTTCATCAGGGAATGATCGGCAACGGCAACATAAGCTTTTAAAGCTTGGAAAGAAATGCGCAAAGTATCTAGTAACACATAAACAATCTCTACTCGCAGTTATCCTGCTCACCGGCCTGGTTGTACTCCTTTTTGGCGTTTTCAGCCAGTTGCAAGTGCCCTCCACTAACGCAACGCCGAGTGGAACGACGGCCGTTGACTACAGTACCTTAGTAACGCAGGTCAAAGCAGGAAATGTAGTGGCGGTTACTATCCGGGGCAATGAGGTGAATGGGTTGCTTGCGCAACCCTTACAGCAGGTTCAAGCGGGAACGTCAGCTAAGGCAACCATCACCCCCAGTCAACGCGCAGCGGATTTGGCTGCCTTGAGTCGTTTCGTTGGCGCGGGGTCTGTCTGGGCAAACTTGCCACCCGCGTCCGCCATCGATCCATCTCGACTCATTTACACGCGTATTCCTGCTGGTGGTGATGCAGCTCTCACATCGTTGCTCTTGAGCAACGACGTCATCGTGAATACACTTCCTGTTCAGCAAACACCTGCATGGTTATCGCTCCTCTGGAGGTTTGCACCTTTTGTGCTCCTGGTATTGATCTTTGCCTTGATCCTGACTCCGCGCAACGGTGGGCGATCGACCCGTGCGCTCGATGAGCGCATCTCCCAAATCGGAAAAAGCCGCGCTCGCCGTTTCGAGCGTGCGAAAGAGGGAACAGCGCCGAGCCGCGCACCCGAAAAATCAGCTAATGCCACCAGGCCTGTTACCTCTCCCACAACTACTGCTCGTAAACCTTTGGAACCGGTAGTAACCTTTGCCGATGTAGCAGGCATCGACGAAGTGCGTGCAGAGCTTGAAGAAATTGTGCAGTTCTTGCGCAATCCAGATCGCTATGATCGCCTGGGAGCGCGCATTCCACGTGGCGCCCTACTCGTTGGACCACCTGGAACCGGCAAGACACTCCTGGCTAAAGCCGTTGCAGGTGAAGCGGGCGTGCCTTTCTTTAGCATGAGCGCTTCGGAATTCGTAGAAATGTTTGTGGGAGTTGGCGCCAGTCGCGTGCGCGATCTCTTTAACCAGGCTCGACAGTCTGCCCCGTGCGTCATCTTCCTGGATGAAATCGATGCCGTGGGACGCAAACGCGCCATGCGCATCGCGGGCAACGACGAACGCGACCAGACGCTCAACCAGTTGCTCGTAGAACTCGATGGGTTCAATACGCGCCGTGCGGTGGTCGTAATGGCGGCCACTAACAGGGCTGATATCCTGGACAAGGCCCTGCTGCGCCCTGGCCGCTTTGACCGTCACATTACTGTCTCGCTGCCCGACCGCGTAGGCCGCCAGGCCATCTTAGCTGTGCATACCCGGCGTACCCCTTTACATGAAGATGTCAGCCTTGAACGCCTGGCTCGCCTCACTACTGGTATGAGTGGGGCAGACCTCGCCAATCTCGTCAATGAGGCTGCGCTGGGTGCAGCCCGCCGGGATCTTGAGCATGTGACCCATGAGTGCTTCGAAGAAGCGCTTGTTCGCGTTCAACTAGGTGCCCTGCGACCGATAGCCATGAGCGAAGCTGAGAAACGCATTATAGCCCACCACGAAGGGGGACATGCGCTTGTCGCATACCACTTGCCCCAGGCCGATACAGTCAACCGTGTCACAATCCTGCCGCGTGGGCAGAGCCTGGGCGTTACCCAGTTCATCGCCGAGGAGGACCGTTACAACTACAGCCGCGAAACGCTGATGGCCCGGATCACTGTCGGCTTAGGTGGTCGCGCTGCCGAAGAATTAACCTTTGGCCCGGAACGTGTTACAACAGGTGCAGAAAACGACCTGCAGGTGGTCACAGATCTGGCGCGGCGCATGGTAACGCGCTGGGGAATGAGTGAACAGGTCGGTGTGGTCTTCGCCGATTATCAAGCAGAATCCGCAGGCGCTGGCTTGAACATGCGGCGCATCGAGCAAGATGAGGTACCTGCAAATGCCCATTCGCTTATCGCTGATTCCAGCGGTCGTTTGAGAATCAATGGCGGTGACTTGCCTGTCCGCCAGCACTCATTTGCGATGCTTGCCCCTGGCGCAAATCGTGCCAGTAGTGCCACGATGGCAACAATCATCGACAATGAGGTACAGCGCATCCTTACCGAAGGATACGCGATGGCACGCACCCTCTTGAGCGAACACAATGATCAACTTACTTTGCTTGCGGATGCGCTCATGACCCATGAACAGCTCGACCGCAAGCAGTTTGAGGCGTTGTTGCAAGAATGAATCACGCTGAATGCACCTGATTCACTAACTTTGGATATCAGCCAATTCTGACATGACACCAGCGAGGGACATCACTTGCCGGTGTCATGTATTCCTCAACACTCTAATTCGAAAGGTGCATATCCCATGATCCCGCACGACGACTTCACTCCCTACGGTTATCTCGACAACCCGTATCACTCCTGGAAACTCAACCCCAGCGGCGTCTTGCGTTCCCTGGCCCCCCTCGGTATGGGCTGGCACGTGCCCAATCTCGGTAGCTACGTGCGCAACCAGTTTCAATATACCGCACACCTCTCCATTGGTCTCAAGATTGACAGGACGATACTGGTCACTCCCGAAGACTTCAAACGTCACGGCTGCACCATTGTCAGCCATTTGCACACGAAAACTCGCTTTGAATATACCTGCACTGTACCCGGACACAGCCTGACACTCACCGCACGTTATTTTCTCGTTGATGAACACACGCTGGGCTGTATCCTCACCTTCTCGACAACTGCGAAGCACTCCTTACCTGTGACCTGTTACCTGATGCATCAGCACACGCATAATCCGCATACGAGTCGGCTCTGGGAGCATGGCCTTTACGCGATAAACGGACCCCAGGAAGGGGTCTGTATGCTCGGCCTTGCCAGTGAGGGTGATGTCTTCGTTCATGGCGCACGCTCAGCCAATGGTGGAGAACTTACTTTTGGTGAAATGGGCTATGTCATAGCCCTTGAAGACGCTGCTAGCTGGGCGCGTGGAGTTTCGGTCCCTCGCCCCAACGTCACAGAGCATGGGGAAAGCACAGGCTGGCAAGTGCGTACCGTCCTTTTGCCCTGTACCATCACGTTAGGAGGCGATGGTGCAGGACAATCTGAGCGCGTTATCAACGCAGTGCTGGCGCGTGGCGTCTCGCAAGACCAGTCGTATCAGCGCTGGGTGGATGGCATTGAGTCGATTGCGCAGGCTGAAGCAAGACATCGTGCTGATGATGAACAGTTCTGGAGCCGCGCTCCTCAGCTCTCTGGCGATTGGCCCCCAAGCTGGCGGCGTGGCTTTGTCTATGATCTTGAAACGCTGCGTATGACTATTCGACGCCCCGCCGGGGTCATCCCCAATTCCTGGGATGGCATGCAAATCCAGGCTCCCCGCACAGTCCTGGCCGAGGCAGCTATGGATACGCTCTTCCTCAGTTATGCAGACCCCGCATTAGCGGCAGAAGTCATTTTGGGCCATTTCGAATCTGCTCCACATCCACAGCAGCCATGTATGCGCGAAGATGGCAGCTACAACATGGTTGCCGACGATGGACAAATCTGCGGCACTGCGCCTGAGTGGGGCTTTCCTCTTTGGTGCTGCGACCAGATATTTCGTCGTACCGGCGACCTGCACTGGCTGCACCGGCTCTATCCCAAAGCCTCAGCCTACCTGCGCTGGTGGCTCGATCATCGCCGCGACGCCGAGGGCTGGTTGGTCTATGCCTGTTCCTGGGAAAGTGGTCAGGATGTCTCCAGCCGCTTCGGGCCACAGCAGACAGGCGGCACAATTATTCAGCATGTGCGCCCCGCGGATCTACAAGCCAGTATGGCCCAGGGTGCGGAGATACTCACGCGCTGGGCGAACGTCCTCGACTCAATTGGGAAGGAAGACAAGCAAGAGATACCTGTGCCGGCGGATTACGCATCCGAAGCTGGGTTCTGGCAGAGCGTTGCCAACGAGTTTACCGTGAAGACCCGGCGGATGTGGCACGATGGCTGGTTCCGCGATTATGACTCTACGACCAACGAATGGTCAACCCAGCAAGACGCGATGCACCTCGCCCCTGTGTTTTGCGGCGTAGCCGACCGGGGACAGCTTGAGCAATTGCGCCCTTTCCTGGCGCAGCCTCCCATGCATAGCTCAGGCTGGGCCCCGCTCTCCTGGCCTCCCGTCGTCATGACGCTGGTAGGAGCAGCCACAGCAGCACAGATGCCTCTGGATGCTGCCGAGCTAGCGTATCGCTTCATAGACGCCTCTTACCGTAGTACGGACAGCCGGGAGTTGGACGAGTATGGCGGGTTGCCCGGCGTCACGCGCGAGTATCGCCGGACAATCACAGTCGGGAAATGGGGAGCCATCGACTATGTCAATGCAGGGATCGAGGGGTACGGCTGGGGCGCTTTGAGTATCCACCTGCTCATGCGCTATCTGTTGGGACTTCGCGAGGAAGAGGCTGATAAGATCAACATTGCTCCTGCGCTGCCTCAAGCTCTGCGGCGTAAAGGGGCCACCTATCGCGTCGAACCCATCCCGTGGGGGAACTATGTGTTAGGGATCGAATGCACGGTACGGGATGCCAAAGGCTACCTCGTTCGCCTGCGCTGCACGAAGCGAGAGAGGAAAGAAACAGCGCAAGCTAGTGGGGACAAGGGCTGGCAAGAATCCACAAGCGTGCAAGAAGCTGAATGGGAAGGAACGTGGGGCCAAGGGCGCACCCTGCACCTCCCGCACCTCACCATCTCTTCCATTTGAACAGGAGCCGACAAAGAAACATACCCGAAGTTCACATTTTTTCTAACCGGCACCATGATGGATCCTCCTGGTGGAGAGATCCCGTATTGACAGGTTACACAGAACGAACTATGCTATCTGTGTAACACCTGTGTAACTGGTCTAACAAGAGGGCAATGGAAAATGACACGCGGCATTCCGAAGGCTCGTGATGGCTCTTTGCACCAGCATACTTTGGAGGGAACCTCTACCGATCCCATCACGATTGGGACGGCTGCATGGTATAGCTGGTTGGAGCAGCATCGTTCGTTTTGCTTCGAGGCTGGCCGCATGACCTTTACGGCGCGGAAGGAACAGCGACCGGGGGGCTGGTACTGGTATGCGTACCGGCGCAGTCAGGGCAAGCTGCACAACGTCTACCTCGGCAAGACAGAAGAACTGACTCTCGAACGACTCAACGCGACCGCAGAAACCCTTGAGCGAGCAGGAGAAGCCCTCGAGGGTGGACCCAACGACCCCCGCGGGGATTTGGAGACAATGCTGTGCAGGTTCAGCAGGCCTCCATCATCGCTTTTCCAACGACGCGCGCTGTAGCTGAGCAACTCAGTGAGCCTGAGCCAGCGCCAAAGCATAATCTTCCCGTACAGCTCACCTCGCTGATTGGACGCGAGCAGGATGCAGCGAGTGCAGTTGCGCTCTTGCGAAAACAAGAGGTCCGCTTGTTGACGATGAATGGGACTGCGGGCATTGGCAAGACGCGTCTCGCTCTCCAAGTCGCGACAGACCTGCTTGAGGACTTTGCTGATGGCGTCTCATTCGTTTCCCTGGCACCGATTAATGATCCCAATCTGGTGCTCCCAACGATGGCTCAAACACTTGGCCTCAAAGTGTCTGGGAACGAGACAATCGCTGAGCGCTTGAGCGCGTTTCTGCAGAAAAAGCATCTCCTGCTCGTCCTTGACAACTTTGAGCAAGTGATGGCCGCTGCCTCCTACTTGCTGGAACTCCTCGCAGCCTGTTCTCAACTGAAGTTGCTCGTCACCAGCCGTGAGATCTTGCACCTGCGTGCGGAACAGCAATTCTCAGTCCCTTCTTTGGCGCTCCCAGACCTCAAACACCTGCCAGACAGCGACACCCTCGCGCAGTACCCAGCAGTGAAGCTCTTCATCCAACGTGCGCGGGCCGTCAAGCACGATTTTCAGGTCGCGCCGACAAATGCAGCGATCATCGCTGAGATTTGCACTCGTCTGGATGGGTTACCCCTGGCCCTCGAGCTGGCTGCGGCGCGCATCAAGCTCCTGTCCCCGCGAGCGTTGCTGGCCAAGTTGGATCGCCGGTTCCAGGTGTTAACAGGAGGAGCACGCGATCTTCCTGAGCGCCAGCGAACGCTGCGTGCCACCATCGAGTGGAGTTACGATCTCCTGGATGCTCAGGAACAGCGTCTCTT
>WNFA01005299.1_pt1 | contig 10773 bp, 10 predicted proteins | sample 5400481 | NCBI WGS metagenome assembly WNFA01 (sample SAMN13153340, study PRJNA577476) | soil metagenome | isolation source: 120 cm saprolite under Douglas fir tree site 2 hole 1 replicate 2 | place: USA:California | collected 2015-04-18 | reverse complement strand
TCCGACATATTCGACGGGTCTTCAACTATTGGTTACGGAAATGGCAGTGGAAAAGCTGCTTTCAGGAACATCCGGAAGATTCGTTCGTGCGATTTCCGCACTCGCTCGCTAGAACCGCACAGGAGGGGTAATCACTAATGAAAACTCAATACACGGCCACTACGTCGCATACGAAAAGCCCTTCGTCGCAAAGGAAAAAAGATGCGGATTACGTTTTCTATGAATTGACTCGCAGCATTTGCCCCGAATGCCGAAGAGTCATCGACGCTCAAATTCTTCTGCGCGACAACAAGGTTTACATGCGCAAGCGCTGCCCTCAGTGCGGCCCCTTCGAGGCACTTATTTACGGCGACGCAGAAGCCTACACAACATTCGGCAAATACAACAAACCCGGAACCATTCCGCTGGCGTACGGCTCCGAAATCCACGACGGCTGTCCCTACGACTGCGGCCTCTGCCCTGACCACCAGCAACATACATGCCTCGGCATCATCGAGGTGAACAGCGTCTGCAACATGGATTGCCCGCTCTGTTTTTCCGAAGCCCGGCCAGGCTTCAACCTCACAATGGAAGAAGTTGAACAGATCCTGGACGACCTCGTTCGAACTGAAGGAACGCCTGAAGTTGTTCAATTCTCTGGCGGCGAACCAACCATCCACCCGCAGATCATCGATTTCGTCCGTGCCGCAAAGTCTCGCGGCATCCCTTTCGTGATGATCAACACGAACGGGAAACGCATTGCGAAGGACGATCGTTTTCTTGAGCGGCTAAACGAGGTCCGGCCATCGCTTTATTTCCAGTTCGATGGTTTTGACTCGGAAACCTACCGCATTCTGCGCGGCGAACCGAATATTCTGGAAGAAAAGCTCCGAGCCCTCGACCGTCTAGCCGAGATCGGCCTAAACGTGACGCTCGTACCCGCTATCGAGCGCGGTGTCAACGAACACGAAGTAGGAAAGATCATCAACTTTGCCATCAAGCACCCTGCCGTCCGTGGCATCAATTTCCAGCCCGCGTTCCACGCCGGTCGCCACATCAAGCATGACCCCATGACTCGCATGACGATCCCTGACGTTCTCAAACTCATCGAATCTCAGACGTCCGGCACATTCCAAGTCAGCGACTTTGTCCCTGTTCCCTGCTGTTTCCCGACGTGCAACTCCGTTACCTATGCCTTCATCGATGGGGACAACATCACGCCCTTACCTCGAATCGTGAACGTATACGACTATCTGGACTACATCACGAATCGTGTTTTGCCGGATTTCAGTCTTGAAATAAAGGGAGCCCTTGAGGGCCTGTGGTCCTCTTCTTCGGTGGCAGGCTCGCCGAAATCCGCTGGCCAACTGGCGCTCTCGTGCCAGGCGTGCGGCCTACCGGAAAGTCTGACCATCGACGATATCTCTCGGCACATGATCATGATTATGCTGCAGGATTTCATGGACCCCTGGACCTTCAACCAGAAAAATCTGATGAAGTGCTGCAAAGAATTCCTGCTTCCCGGCGGCAAGCAGATACCGTTCTGCGCCTATAACACCATCGGCTATCGCGAACAGGCCCGCGCCCAACTCGAAGCTGCGGAACCCGAGCGAGCGCTTGCCCGCAAAGAAGGTCGAGCGTTCGTGCCCCGCCCAATCACTTTCCGGTTTAACAAGGAACAGAAACACAACGGACATGCACCGCTGAAGATAGCTGGTCAATGAGATGAAGGGACCGCGCATCACGCCTGACGCCAATCAAGCCAGTACTGAAATCCTCAAACAGTGCTGCGCGAAGCTCTACGAGAGCGACCTCGCCAAAATCTTGCTTGGCGACTCCTTTCATCCAGGGGGATTGCGGCTCACCGAGCGGCTTGGCTCACTCCTTCGTCTCACAGCGGAAAGCCGCGTCCTCGATGTGGCAAGCGGCAAAGGCGCCAGCGCCTTCTTCCTGGCTGAGCAATTCGGGTGTCACGTCGTCGGAGTCGATTACGGCGGTCAAAATGTTGCGAATGCCAACGACCTCGCCGACGTCAAGGGCCTACCCTCGCGCGTCCGCTTCGAGCGCGGCGACGCTGAGCGATTACCCTTCCTGGACGCCTCCTTCGATGCTGTCCTCTGCGAATGCGCCTTCTGCACCTTTCCGGACAAGTTCGCCGCTGCGCGTGAATTCGCTCGAGTTCTTCGGCTGAATGGGCAACTAGGCCTCAGCGATCTAACGCGCGCTCCAGTTCTCCCCAAGGAATTAGACAGTCTGCTCGCTTGGATAGCCTGCATTGCTGATGCCCAGCCGGTTGAAAATTACGTTGATTGCTTGCGTTCTGCAGGCTTCGAGTTGGGAAGAGTCGAGCTTCACGACGAGGCGCTCACCGAAATGGTTCAACACATCGGTATGAAGTTGCTCAGTGCGGAGGTCCTTGTCGGCCTAAAGAAACTCGTCTTGCCGGGCGTCGACTTCACATCCGCGAAGCAGATGGCCAAGAGTGCGCACACCGCGATCCAGAAAGGCCAGCTTGGCTACGCCGTCCTGATCGCCGCAAAAGTCCCCACGATAGATTAGGACCTTCGCCGCATAAACGAAAAATCGGAGCGAATCTCGTTCAGTGCGAAGCGCCCTCGTTTGCTTCAACCTGCGATTGGATGGCTTTGTCGATCTCGTCGTAGCTCACTAGACCATCGACACGCTTGGCTACTCGCCCATCCTTGGAGATCAGCACCGAAGTTGGAAAACCAAGCAGCCCTCCAAATTTGTCAGCCGTTGCATCGTTCCCCAGTACGATTGGATAGTTCATGGATTGAGACGTCCCGCCGACCTTGAATCGCTCCTTTTGAACGAAGGGAGCAACGGCGCTTTTGCCTTCCTCATCCATGGCCACACCCAATACCGTGAACCCGCGTGCAGCGTATTTGCCTTGTAGTTCGACAAGCCAGGGAATCTCGATCTTGCACGGCCCGCACCACGTGGCCCAGAAATTCACCAAGACAACCTTCCCCTTGAACTGGCTGAGGGAAACGTCATGGTCCTCCAGGTCTTTTAAGGTAAAGTCGGGCGCGGACGCCGTTCTGTTCTCCTGATTTGTTTTAGCCGCGCGCGTGGATGGAATGCGCGTGGCCCGATTCGCCAGCAGAGCAAATGCTACAATTCCTATCAGCGTCGCCAGGATCAATCCAAGTCGTTTCACGTAAGTCTCCTCACCACTCTGGACTCAATGTTTCTAGAGCGAGAATCGATTCAGAAACCACAGCTTTCCCGAAAGCCACGTCAACTTGTTCATGAAAATCAGCCCACCGACGAACAAAAGGAGCGCGCCGCTAAAGACCTCGACTGCGTGCAGATAACTGCGGAAGCGCTTATAAAATGTCAGGAACTGGCCGATGCCGAGAGCCGTCAACAGAAATGGGATAGCGAGCCCCGCCGAATAGGCCGCGAGCAGCAGAACCCCACGGGCCACGGTGCCGCTCGCGGCAGCGAGGGCGAGAACGGTCGCCAAAATCGGGCCAATGCACGGCGTCCACCCAAATGCAAACGCAAAGCCAAGTAGAAAGCCGCTCCACACGCCGGGTTGCGTGCTCTTACTTCGAAGGTGAACATCGCGATTCAGCCAACGCGCCATCGTTGGCCCGAGAAAACCAACAATGGTCAATGAGAAGAAGTGAATGGCGCGAAAACCGGCGAAGAGAGGACCGCTCCGCAACGCGGCAAAGAATCCGAGCGCGGCGAGCACAATTCCGATTCCCATACCCACGCGAAAACTCAGCTTCGCCAGCCAGCCGATGAGATGAAGGCCAAACAAAAGAATCAAAGCACCCGCAACCGGAGCCAGCAACGCGCGATTCTGTCTAAGGAACTGTCCGACGGCACTCGCCGATGCTCCGAAGGTGATGAACACCGTGGAAAAACCAGCGACGAAGGCCAAGGACGATCCGAATAGACCCATCCGAGGTGCCTGCCCCTGGCGCAACTGTTCCATTCCGATTCCCGAAAGCATCGAGACGTAGCCTGGCACCAGCGGCAAAACACACGGTGAGAGAAACGAGACCAGCCCAGCTAGAAGCGCTCCCCACATCGAAACGTCAGTCATTCAACCCCCACGAACATGAGCAAGCCTTACCGAAAGACTGCGACATCCATTTGACAGAGTTGCCCTGAGAAAAGATTCTTGACTACCTCGTCTATCAAGCGCAGCACTCTGCGCAAGAATGACTGTGGAGCCGCGAGGCGGAAGCAAGGGACGAGCACTTGCGCGTCCCCTGCACCCATTGAGGTTCGTCACCGGTTTGTCTTAGCTGCCTTCTTTCAACATCTTGACTTCCTGGACTGTGATTGTGGACTTTTCTGGGTCGGTCGTGCCCTTCACCTGGATATAGTGTCCCTGGTGGTCAGCTACGGTCGAAGGATTTGATACTGTCCAGATCTTGTTGTCTCCGTCTGTCACAATGACCAGTTTCGACCCGTTGGCCACATGCTGTTTGTTGGAGCACTTCTTGTCACCGTGAGCGGCACACTCCGAATCACTCACCCAACCTTTCAGCGTTGTGGCCTTGGCCGTCTGACCGGCATAGGCAACGAGACCTAGAACGAACAGCGATACGAACAGAGCCACGACTCGTGTCTTCATCGTTTCCTCCATCTCCTTTAGCGGAATCCAGACTTGAAACGTCTGAAGGGCTCAGAGGGGTGGCACCGGCCCCAGTAAGAGAGAGGTCAAACTGGAGCCAAGAAACCCAAGCTGCAAGTGATCTGAGCCCTCTGGTTACTAAAACGCCGGGCGTAGCGCGTTTTATTCCCTATCCCAAAAGGAATAAATTAGCCCTTCGGATGAGTTGAATCATTAGAGAGCCGATTCTTGCCCCTAAGCTGGACAACTCGGTCCAAGCGCTTTGACATGGAGGCGCTGCCTCATTTGGGAGCGCTTCATCGGATGGCGCGCCAATTGGCCGGCCCGGACGGAGCCAATGACATCGTGCAGGAGACATTCCTGCGCGCCTGGAAGTACTTTGAGACATTTGATTCGGCTACCAATTGCAGGGCGTGGCTCTTCCGCATTTTGAGAAATACCTGGATTTCCCGCTGGCGAAAGAGCCGCTTGGAGCTTCCCATCGCCGAGACGGAGGCCGATACGATTGAGCCTTATTACGACTGGGAAGATGAGATCCTCAAAGACGAATACTCGGCAGGCATGAAGCGCGCATTGTTGGCCTTGCCGACAGACTACCGGATGGCCGTCCTTCTCGCCGATGTCGAAGAATTCACATACGAGGAAATCGCACGGGTCATGGAATGTCCAATCGGCACAGTGATGTCGCGCTTAAACCGCGCTCGCCGAATGCTGGTACGGCTGATCCACGCCCAGCGTGAAGAAGGCCTCGTTCAAAAGACTGCTCCTTTGCCAGAACAGACCGTCCGGAGAAAACTATGATGGACTGCAAAAAGCTGAGAGAAGTGCTAGATGCCTACGTAGATCATGAACTATCGCCGGATGCTACCGCGCAGGCCGAGGCGCATATCGCCGAGTGCAGTGCCTGCCGTCGAGCTGTCGAAAATGTGGCCAGACTCCGCGAAGCGGTCAGGACCGCGGCAGGAAAACCGGAAGCGCCCGTGGAACTCATAGAGCGTGTCCGCAGCTCGGTTTCACCTAGATGGCAGCGGGCCGCGGCCATCCAGGCACTTGCGGCCACGTTGGTTCTGGCAGGAGCATTAACGCTTTTCGTTCCGAGCGTTCGGGGTGCAGCGGCGACCGCCCTGGACTTCTTGTCCTTAAAGCTCGACGACACTCGTCAAGTTGAGTTGGAAGGAAAGCTGATTTGCCGGGACTGCCAACTGGAAAAACAATATGGTTACCATGCCATGTGTCCACTGACTGGGCATCACGGCTGGCTTCAAACGAGCGACGGGCGGCTCTGGGGTATCCTCGAAGGGAAGGCTTCTCAGGAATTGATTCACAACTCGTCATTATTGGGACGAAGAGTGAAAATCCAGGGCCGCATCTTTCGGAAGGCGGGATCCATTGAAGTGAGTGGGTACCAATTGCTCTGACGAGTGTCTCTAGCAGCGACGCTTCGATACTGATCCTTAAGAGGGGCCTAAGATTGCGCAACCATTATCGCCAATTCAAGCCGCTCCATGTCTGCGTATTGCTCCTTGCCTTTGCGTGCGGGAGAAACGCTACCGGACAGACTTCTGTCTCCACGCAATCCAAAAACAGACAGCCCGCTGAGCCGCGCGAAGGCACTGAACAATTCCGTTACACGAATCGTCTTATTCGCGCCAAGAGTCCCTACCTCCTACTGCACGCGCACAATCCAGTGGATTGGTATACGTGGGGCAACGAAGCCTTCGAAAAAGCCCGCAAAGAGAACAAACCGATCTTTCTCTCCATTGGCTACTTTACCTGCCATTGGTGTCACGTCATGGAGAAGGAGTCGTATTCCGATCCCAGCGTTGCTGCCATCCTGAATCAGTATTTCGTTTCTATCAAGGTGGATCGCGAAGAACGACCCGACATCGACCGCTTGTACATCGCGTATGTCGAAGCCACTACTGGGAGCGCAGGCTGGCCGCTTAACGTGCTACTCACGCCCGACCGCAAACCTTTCTTCGGCGGCACGTATTTTCCCCCGGACCAACTCAAATCGCTCTTACAAAAGGTCGCTGACGCTTGGAGCAAACAACACGATTCCATCACTCAGACCGCAGGGCGCGCCGCCCAGCAACTCATTGAGATTGTCAGCAAACAGCCTCCGGCCACGGGCGATTTGCAACCCGCTATTCTCGACCAGGCATACAAACAGATTGCATCGACGTACGACGCCACGAATGGCGGCTTCGGCGGGGCACCGAAATTTCCGAGGCCCGTCGCGCTGTGTTTCTTGCTTCGCTATTACGCTCGTACTGGTCAGCGCGACGCCCTAGAAATGACGCTCGACACCCTCCGCGGGATGGAGCGCGGCGGCATCCACGATCAACTCGGTGGCGGTTTTCACCGCTACTCGACAGGCGCGACCTGGCTCGTCCCTCATTTCGAGAAGATGCTCTACGATCAGGCACAACTTGCCATCGTTTACACCGAGGCCTACCAGATCACTCACGACCGCTTCTATGCGAACACAACGCGCAACATTCTCGATTTTGTGCTTCGCGAGATGCAGCAACCTCGTGGCGGCTTCGCCTCCGCCGAGGATGCCGACAGCCCCATTGATCCTGGAAAGCAAGAGACCAGTGAGGGAATCTTTTACGTTTGGACGACCACGGAAATCGAGGGCGTCCTGGGCAAGCAGGATGCGGCAGTGTTCCAATATGCCTACGGAGCCGAACCCGGCGGCAACGTCCCCGCTGAACAAGATGTCCGTGGAGAACTGAAAGGCAAGAATGTTTTGTATGAAGCTCACTCGACGGAGGAAACAGCGAAGAAATTCGGTCTAACCGTGGAACAAGCCGCCGGGAAGCTGAGTGCCGGACGCAAGTCCTTGTTCGAAGCGCGCTCTCGCCGCCCGCAGCCGCCCGTCGACGATAAGATCGTCACTGCTTGGAACGGTCTGCTGATCTCCGCTCTGGCGCGGGCCAGCCAGGCTCTGGATGAGCCTCGCTATCTCGAAAGCGCGCAAGCTACGGCAAAGTTTCTCGAAACACATCTCTCTGATTCGAAGACGGGCAAACTTTGGCGTAGCTATCGCGCGGGCGGGCCCAGCGTAGACGGCTTTCTTGACGACTACACCGATCTCATCAGCGGTCTAATGGATCTCTACCAGGCTGGCTTCGACGTTCACTGGCTCAAATGGGCCGTTTCACTGCAAGAAAGACAAGACCAGTTCTTCGGAGCCGCCAAGGAGGGCGGCTATTTCGACGCGGGTACATCTGATCCTTCGGTCCTTAGCCGCACGCGCGAATCCTACGACGGTGCCGAGCCATCGCCTAATTCCACTGCCGCCATGAATCTCTTGCGCCTCGCGCAATCCACGGACCGGGCTGAGTGGCGCGATAAAGCGCAAAAGACGCTATCGGCGTTCGCCGCCCGCCTCCAGTCAACCCCCGAAGCACTACCGGCTCTGTCCTCCGCTCTCGATTTTCGGCTCGCTCAAACGAAACAAATCCTCATTGCCGGCGACCTCGGGTCCCAGGACACTCGAGAATTGTTACGGCAGGTCAACACCAGATTTCTCCCAAACAAGATTCTACTTCTCGCCGATGGCGGAGCCGGACAGCAGCAACTTGCCCGCTGGTTGCCGTTTGTAGCAGGAGCGCATCGCATGAAAGGCCGCGCCACAGCCTATGTTTGTGAAAACTATGTTTGCAAGCTGCCCACTGCCGATCCACAGATGATGGCGCGTCTCTTAGACACCAAAAACTAGCCCTGATTGACCAGCAGACCTGGAAGAAACCATAATCTCCACAGTAGTCGCTAGGCTGCAGCTACATCGGCCAACACGGGAGGCCGATATGGTTCATTCTTCGCGAGCACGGCCCACGCCATGCGCGCCAACTTATTCACATCTCCTCATGAAGATAATACTATGCGTATAGCACCATAAAAGCCCCTGATAAGGGCGAGGTCGGTGGTTCAAGTCCACCCAGGCCCACCATTCAAATCATCAGTAAATATGCGGTGATTCTCACTCTTCCCCTTTCGGGGGATCTCCCCCGAAAAACCGATTTGTCAACCATTTGTCAACTTTAGGATTGGCCGGATAGCACTCAGCCAAGGCGTTTCGAGGCAGCGTAACTCTCATAGCCCTGCTGCGCGGCCTCGGTCCAGAGAAATAACTCGATTCGAAGAGCAAAAACCTGCAGAGGGTTGCAAGCAGAAACGGAGTCTGTAGCCAAAACTCTGGGGTGGTTCCCAATGCTCGTGCACTAGACAAGCATTCGGTTAACAGACGAATGGCGCCGATTCGGTCCACTACCGAATGGTGAGAACGTAGATCAATCATCCTTCGGTACGATTTCATCCGCAAGAACGACTCGGCGGCGGTTTGGAAAACCTCCACCTTGTCGGATCTGGTGCGAATGTCCTACAACGGCCTAAGGAACCGTTGTGAAAGGGCGGCACCCCTCGGTTTTTGCGCCGAAACCTATTCCACAACGGTCTCGGAGAACCCTTGCATGCGTAGATCGTCAGGGAGGGTCCGAACCGCACTCTGGTTCAATTCGCTTTGGACTCGGCGGCCAACTGTGAACTCGTTGCGACGTTTTGGTTCTCGGCTGTCGACTGTTCCGGTTTTACACGGAACCAAATGGAATAGAGTGCAGGGAGGAAACCCAGTGTAAGCACGGTGCCCGCTGCGGTCCCGCCGATAAGCGTGTACGCCAGCGAGCCCCAGAACACCGAAAACGTAAGAGGAATAAATGCAAGCACCGCAGCGAGCGCCGTCAGAACGACCGGACGTGATCTCTGTACCGTCGCTTCTACGACCGCATGGAAATCATCGAGCCCTTCTTCTTTGTTGGTCTTGATCTGGCCAATCAGAATGAGTGTGTTGCGCATCAAGATCCCGGCCAACGCAATCAAACCTAGAATCGGGTTGAACCCGAACGGCACATGGAAGATCAAGAGTGTAGGCACAACTCCGGCGAGTCCTAGCGGCGCTGTGAGCATCGTCATAGTCAGAGCTGGTAGAGACCGCACCTGAAGAATTATGACTATCAGCATACAAACCAACATGATCGGAAAGACCTTCGCGAGCGCGATGTTTCCCTTTACCGATTCTTCGGCATTTCCACCGATTTCGATCCTGTAGCCTTCCGGCAGCTTAGAGAGGATGGGCTGGATGGACTTCCAAACCTCCATCGTCACTTGCCGCGGCTGGACGGAATCATCATGATCGCTCTGGACCGTGATGGTGGGCGTGCGATCGCGCCGCTTGAGGATCGGCTCCTCTTCCCTGATCTCAACTTTTCCCACCTGGCTGAGTGGTACCAGTCGACCGTTCTTGCTGGTCAGGGTCATATTCAGCAGTTTTGTGGGATCGAGCCGGTTTGCTCCAGATGTGCGCGCCACCACGTCAACAGCACGGATGTCCTCGCGCACTTGGGTCACTGCTACGCCGGTTGTCAGAAATTGAATCTGCTCTCCCGCGTCATTCGGTGAAAGGCCGATGAGGCGCAGCCGATCCTGGTCGAGAACGAAATGCACGACAGGTGCCCGTTCCGTCCAATCCTCGTTTGCCTGCCGCACGTGAGGATTGGCCTGCATTTTTGCCAACACTTGATCCGCGAGTGTGCGTACAACTGCTGGGTCAGGGCCCATAACGCGGAAAGCAACAGGCCATGGCGTATATGGACCGAAGACGAAGCATACCGCGCGTACTGGGCTTCGGGCGCCAGGCCAGCCGCAACCTGCTGGCGAAGACGAACGATGAGCTTGTCTCTTTGTTTCGCATCGTCTGTCAGAATAATCATCTTCGCGAAATTCGGATCTGGGAGTTCGGGATTGTGGGCGAGCCAGAGACGAAGGCGACATCGAACTCGGGATGAAACCGATCTCCCAGCCCCAACAGCGGCAGCATCGCGTCATGCATCGCCGTGAGATGTCCCCACAAGTAAAGCAGCCTGTTTCGGCCCGGCGCTATTTCCCGCAGGACCTCCTCGGACGAGAGTCCTCCAAAAAGCTTGTCCGCCCGGTCGAGTTGTGCCTTCCATACCTTCAGCCCGAGAGCCATATAAGAGCCTTCGTTTGTCATAGCTTCATTTCCTCAACACTACGGCAGGTTCGCCGCGTCGAAACTCAAGTCATCGGAAGTTAGGGGGCCCCCGTTCTGCTGCTCGTCATAGTGATGCTCGTACACTACCCGCGACCCG
>WNFA01005298.1_pt1 | contig 10774 bp, 10 predicted proteins | sample 5400481 | NCBI WGS metagenome assembly WNFA01 (sample SAMN13153340, study PRJNA577476) | soil metagenome | isolation source: 120 cm saprolite under Douglas fir tree site 2 hole 1 replicate 2 | place: USA:California | collected 2015-04-18 | reverse complement strand
CGGTTGTTTGCGCGCACCAAAGCGCGCCAGTCGGATCATTAACACAGACTTCAGTTTCCTTTGCCCGGAAGAGTCCGGCGAAGTAAAGACAAACCATTATTATGCCGGAGCTTAGCGGTTTCCGCAAATGGGGACCGGGCCTGGAAGAGCCTACCCACATCGTATCCCCCTAGCGAGGTTGAATTGTGTGAGTGAGAAACGCGTTAGGGAGCTGGCCGGACGGCTCCTCCAAAGCCGGGAGGCCAGCGACCGGGATTACAATCCGCTGTGTCCACCGCCTACTTCGTCCTGATTCGCGAGATGAGAGACGCCTACAATCATGGCCACGGCGATCGTGACCGCCGATGAACTCCGAGCCATTGTCGGTCTGCCAGACCAGGTCGCGCAACGAGATGCCGCAACGGGCGAGGTGCGGCTGAATGCGGGCGGCGAAGACGGAACTGGCGGCCGCGGAACGGCGCTGGGAAAAGCCCCACGGGCTTCCCCACCGCCCTAGGCGACAGCCAGCAGGAACGACTCCGGGGGATACGATCTCCCTAGACTTCCCTAAGGAAGCCCGCCCACGATCCTTACGAAGCTCCGCCGCGCCGCCAGTAGATCGCGCCAAACCAAACCCCCGCCAGCAGTGGGTGCTATCATTAGCAGGCTCACCCTCTGTTCGCGGATGAGCCGGGTACCCACCGAAATTCGATGCGCATTCGACGCCGCCTCCCCATCCCCCTGGCCGTTTTGCTGTTCGTGGCCGCAGTCGCGCTGATCGTCACCCTCCGCAAGCACGCTCCGCCCGAAGCGGCCCGCCTGCTCCCCGGCGCCGACGGTTTCTTCTACATTAATCTAGAGTGGATTCGGACATTCAACGCCACCGCCCAACTGCCGCAAGTCTCTCGCGAGCCCGAATACCAGAAGTTTGTTGAGGAAACGGGCTTTCAGTTCGAGCGCGATCTGGACAAGGCCGCTTTCGCCATCCACTATCCGCAGAGATGGGGAGGTGGAACCGCTGGATCGGCCGCAGAGCCGCGTTTCTCCGAGGTCTTCGTCGGCACCTTCGATTCCACCCGCCTGACCGCGTATCTCAAGAAGATCTCTTCTTCCATTGACGATTACCGCGGTTTTGAAATCTATAACATCCCCCTCGAAGGCCGCACCGTTCGCGTCGTCATTCTTTCGTATGACAGCGTCGCGGTTTCGAACCATCCGAGCCCCGACGTCATTCGCGGCGTGCTCGACCGCTCCCGCAAACTTGCCTCGCCCTTTGGCGGACCCTCGTTGCTGCGAAAGTTCTACCGAAGAGTTCCTCTGGCGAGCCTGTGTTTTGCGATTCTGCGTGTGCAGCCCGCCGAAATGAGTTCGCTGGGCGGACTCGGCAGTTGGAGCCTCCTATTTCCCAAGCCCGCAGTCGCCGTGATTTCCGGACGATATCTTCGCGCTCTCCACCTGCGGGCGGAGGCCTTCACCGACAGTGAGGCCGACGCGCATGCCATCACCGAGAAGACCGCCGCCTTTCTCAGCCTCTTTCACGCCGCCGAAGGCAGTGTCGGCGCACACGGTACGGATGCAGATGTAAAGGCGTTCTTCGACAGCCTCAAAGTCGAACAGTCCGGAGATCGCGCGATCCTTACCGCCACCGTGCCGCCCGGATTCATACGCAAGGCATTGTCGGAAGCGCCGCCCGACACGGTCACGCCAGCCGCGCCAGCAACGCCACCGAAGGAACCGCCCGCTCTGAAGCGGCAACGAGAACCGGTTTCGCGATAACGACGATCGAATGGCCTCGTCCAATGGAACAGAGGCGGAAATGCTGTAACAATTCCACCCTTCGCGGCATCTTGTAAGTGGGCGGCGGGGCGGAGGCTTCGTATCAGGGCATCGCTTTAGCGACGCCGCATCTTCCGAAATCAGACCCCTTCAGGGGCTGGGGTTGGCGCCGGTCGCTGGAATAGAGAACAATAGAGAGATATGACGAGTTTGCCATTACCATCACTGCCCGCCGTCTTCGTCGCGGGACTGATCTCGTTCTTGTCGCCCTGCGTGCTTCCGCTCGTGCCGGGCTACGTTTCCCTGATCTCCGGTGTGGGCGTTGAACAGCTGAAGCTAAAAGAAGCACAGCTATTCCGCAAGGTGATGCTCAATTCAGCCGCGTTCATCATCGGCTTCAGCATCGTCTTCATCACGCTGGGCGCGATCTCGACGGAAGTCGGCCAAGTCCTCTCGCAGTACAAATCGCTGCTCGCCCGAATCGCCGGAGTGGTCATCATCCTCTTCGGTCTGCATCTAACGGGCATCCTTCAAATCAAGGCTCTGCTGGCCGACACACGGCTGCATGGGCTCAAAGGCAGTTCTTCCGCCTGGGGCGCGTTTGTAATCGGGTTCGCTTTTGCTTTTGGATGGACGCCGTGCGTCGGTCCGATCCTCGGGGTTGTGCTCACATTAGCCGCCGCCCAGGACACCGTCTGGAAAGGCATCTTTCTTCTGGCCATCTATTCAGCCGGACTGGCCGTGCCTTTCCTGCTGACTTCGCTCGGCATCGAGCGCTTTCTAAAGTTCTACAACCGCTTCAAATTCCACATGCACGCCGTGGAAGTAGCCAGCGGAGGTTTGTTGATCGCATTGGGCATCCTGCTGGTGATGGGCCGCTTCGCGCTCATCTCCGGCTATTTTTCGTTCTTGAATCGATTCGCTCTCTAGACGTACAGATGAGCAACAGCCTTTAATGAATTGTCATCCCGAGCGAAGCGAGGGATCTGCATTTTGCGGGGAACTGCAGATCCCTCGCTTCGCTCGGGATGACAAAATCTTGGCGGGGGCAGATAGTTTTGAAGGGGCGTGGCTTCAGCCCTGCTGTTAGAACCCGCCACACATGCGGCTTTAAACCGCCGAGGTTACAGTGAAAAGAAATCCTCTGATTCTGTTCTTCATCGCCGCCATCGTCGCGGTCATGTTAATCGCCGGCATTCGGATGGCCCGCAACAACCGCGCGAACGGACCCGCCAACGGACAACTCATCGGCCACTTGGCGCCTGATTTCGACTTGCCCACGCTCGACGGCAAGAGCCTCAAGCTCTCCGGCCTCCGCGGCAAAGCCGTCCTGCTCAACTTCTGGGCGACGTATTGCGGCCCCTGCAAGATAGAAATGCCGTGGTTCGTCGAGCTGCAAAAAGAATACGGCCCCCAAGGATTCCAGATCGTCGGCATTGCCATGGACGACGCCAGCCCCGAAGACATCGCCAAATTCGCCCAGGAAATGGGCGTCAACTACCCCATCCTGCTCGGCAAGGAATCCGTTGGGCAAAGCTACGGCGGCGTCAGCGTGCTGCCCACAACTTTTTTCGTCGACCGTGACGGCAAGCTCATCGCCCGCGAATTCGGCCTGCAGAGCCGCAGCGTCTTTGTGGACCACATCAAAAAGGCCCTGAGCCAGGGCCAAGCGGTACAGGCTCGGAAGTAACTACGAACCGCACCTGAACCTGGGGTAGTCTGGAGCCAATGAAAGTCTTTCTCGCGAGCGCGCTTCTCCTGTTCTCCGCCCCAGCTTGGGCGCAGGACAACCTCGGCCCGCAAGGTCCGGCCGTAAAGATGGCGCCCGCTCCGGTCGTGACCGTCAAGCAGGGCAAACCGGCTACCGTCCCGCTCTCTTTCCGCGTTGCCAGCGGATACCACATCAATTCTAATAAGCCTAAGTCGGATTTCCTGATCCCGACCGTCCTTAAGGTAGAGGCCACCACCGACATCATCATCGGCAAAACCACCTACCCCGAAGGTCAGGATATGAGCTTTGCCTTCGCTCCCGACGAAAAACTCAGCGTCTACACCGGAGACTTCAAAGTGGATGTGCTGGTGCGTCCTCTGCACTCCGTGCAAGTGGGCGAGTATGTGATCCGCGGAACTTTAAAATACCAGGCTTGCGATAACGCGGCCTGCTATCCACCCAAACAGTTACCAGTCACTTTCGATGTCAAGATCGCAAAGGCTCCGCCAGCCCCGACCAAGAACCCCGCACAAAGTCCGCACGCCCACCACTAACTCTGACACCAATCATACGGTGGAGTGACGGGCGTCTCGCCGTCCCGGAGCGAAGCTCCGCAGTGCCTGCGCTAGTACTCAATCCATACGTACATCTCGCTTCCCCGGTGAGAGTTCGTTCTTGAACACCTTGCCATCCTTCATCACAAAACCGACATTCCCAAGGATCTTGATATTCGCCAAAGGATCGCCCGCAACGGCGACCACGTCGGCATACGCGCCCGGCGCGATCACGCCCAGTTGTCCCTTCATCTCCAGCAATTCCGCTGCCCGCGAAGCCGCGCTCTGGATGGCCTGCATCGGCGTCATGCCGAATTCGACCATCCGCGGAAACTCTTGCGCAATCGGTTCGCTCCACGGCATTCCCCCGATGTCAGTCCCGAATGCAATCTTGACTCCCGCCCTCACCGCCTTGCGAAAAGACACTTCGTGCTCGGAGGCACGCTTGCGGTCGCGCTGGCCTTCCGGAGTACCAGCGGGCGACCAATCAATGTAATAAACACTCAGCGTTGGACAGAGCCACGTGCCCTGCCGGATCATCTGCGCGATCTGCGCGTCGGTCAGTACCAGTCCGTGTTCGATCGAGTCGCAGCCGCCATCGAGCCCGCGCTGCAGGCCTTCTCCGCCGTAGGCATGGCAAGCCACCTTTTTCCCCCAGCCATGAGTTTCGTCCACAATCGCGCGTAACTCCTCGACCGTCAGAGTCGGCTGCGATACCAGTTCGCCGTTCTTGCCAACCCACGACCGATGCGTCATGTAAACCTTGATCCAGTCGGCACCGTGGTCGAGCTGCTCGCGCGCGGCCTTGCGCGCCTCGACCGGTCCATCAATGATCTGCACCCCCTTCGGCACTTCGATCTCCGGCGCGTAACCCTCCAGCGGATATCCCCCGGTTGTCGAAATCGCGCGTGTAGCAACGAACAAGCGCGGCCCGGGAATGTATCCGCCTTCAATCGCCATTTTGATGCCTACGTCGCTGTAGCCAGCACCCTCGGTTTCCACGTCGCGCATCGTGGTGAAGCCTTGTTCGAGCGCGCGCCGCACCGAGACCGTTGCCCGAGCCGCCCGGAACGCCAGCGGATACTTAAGCAGCTGAATGTCGTATCCGCCCTGCGCCGGATCCTCACCCTGCAGAAAAATGTGAGTGTGGGCATCAATCAGCCCCGGCAGCACCGTGGCTTGTGAGAGGTCGATAACCTCGGCGTCAACGGGAATACGGGCGCTGGCCGCGTCGGAAACATCGGTGATGCGATTGCCTCGAATGGTGATGACTTGATTGCGGCGGGGAGAATTCGACTCACCGTCAATCAGCACGCCCGCCCGGATCGCCACTTGTCGAAGATTCAGCGCTCCGGGGACAGACCGATCGATCACTTGCGCCCAACCGCCTAAGGAAGAGCAAAGAATACTCAGGAACGCAATCCAGCGTTTCACCCACAACCTCCGGAAAGGCCGGATTGTACTCCTCAGCGGGCTATGGAAAAAACTCGGATTCGTATCAGGGGATCGCTTGAGCAGGTTGCGGAAAAACTCCGATTCGAGCGAGTCTTGGGAAGGGCCCGACTTCAGTCGTGCCGTTAAGTCCTTGAAAATGTGACCGCGCTTCAGCGCCCGAGGTGTGCTTTTCGCGCGCTCAACGCAGTTTTTTAGCGATACCAAACATCTTCGCAACCACATGCCCCTTCACGTACTTTACATCGGCCGGACTAATCAGTCACGAACGCCAACCCGGCGCGGAATCGCGACGAATCCAATCAGATCCACCTCCCCGAAAACGAGCGATGCCCCCGCGGTTTCGAGCACGCGGCTGGCAATCGCAAGCCGCACTCTGCGCAGAGTTGACGTTGTCCCGGCCGAACCCGCCCTCGTCCGCGGACTTGTGGCGCCCTGTTCCCACTCGCGGGCGGCGCGCGCGCCTTCAACCCGCAGCACCGCTCCCGCCGGGTCCTCGCCCAGCAGAAGCGTTACTCTACCGCCAACCGGTTGCACTTCGATCTTCGCCGCAATCAAATACTGCAGAGCCAGCCGCAGCCGCGCTTCCGGCACGGGCAGCGACGCCGTACAGGTCCCCACCAGGCGCAACTCAATCCCACGCACCGCCGCGATCGACCCTAATTCTTCGATCACACTCCGCACCACCGGTGCAAGCTCAGTCGAGTATGCTTCCCGCCCCGGCTGCTCGGCGTCCAGATATTCCCGCATCAACTGGATCATGCCAATCACTTTTTCCGTCTGCAACAGGGCCGCCGAAACGCTCTCCTGCTGCTCCACCACTTCCTCGGCTGAATGGTCGAGAGAAAGTTCGAGCGAACAGCGCAAAGTTGTCAGCGGCTGACTCAATGAGTGCAGTAATTCGCCAAGCACATCCGGACTTTGCGGCGCTTTCGGAAAAGACTGCGAACTCGCGCTCATGCCGGCGCCCCGTCAACGCTGATCTGGTACCCCACCCCACGAACCGTGCGAATCAAAGATGGCGAGAAGCCGTCGTCCACCTTCCGCCGCAAGTAGTTGATGTAAACATCCACCACGTTCGTCGTGGAATCGAAGGTCAGGTTCCATACGTGTTCGATGATCATCGCCCGTGTCAGCCGGCGCCCGGCATTGCGCATCAGGTATTCCAGCAACGCGAATTCCTTGGTCGTCAATTCAATGTGACGCCCGGCGCGCGCAACTTTCCGTTCCACGCGATCCAAACAGAGATCGCGGACGGTCAGAACCGATTCCGACGGCAGGTGGCTGCGCCGTAACAGCGCCCGCGCCCGCGCCGAAAGTTCGAGAAATGAAAAAGGCTTCACCAGGTAGTCGTCCGCACCCGAATCCAGGCATTGCACCCGGTCTTCCACCCGGCTCCGCGCGGTAAGAATCATCACCGGCAAGTTCGCCTTGCGCTGCCGCAGACTCTTCAGAACCGACAACCCGTCAACCCCCGGCAGGTTCAGGTCAAGCACCACCAGATCGTAATCAAACTCCATCGCCATCGAACGGCCCTGGTTCCCCTCGTTGGCAACATCCACCGCATGATGTTCCGCTTCCAGTCCCTTCCGGATAAAGCTGGCGAGTGCGGCATCGTCTTCCACAATAAGAATTCTCATGAGTGTCTTCTAAGTCCGCTAACTCTGAACCGATTCTCATTCTCGACTCACTCGCCCCAGCGCACAAGATAACCAGCCAGTTCAAAAGGACGTACTTCCGCAGGTGGAACGAAAGTTGCAAAACGGGTCGGCTCCTGTGGGGACGGGCGCCCTCGCGAGCCTGCCCTGAGCGCAGTCGAAGGGTCCAAGCCGAGCGCAACTCGGCCTCGCCTCACTATTCACGACGAGCAGGATTTTCGGGTGGGTCGGAAGTACCGAACACGAAAGCGCCTTCAACCGCTGGTTTTCTACGCCCCCAGCGCCGACTGAATCGACCCGACGATCGATTCCGCAAGCCGGTCCATCTGCTCTTTCGACTCCGCTTCAATCATCACTCGCGCCAGCGCTTCGGTGCCGGAGTAACGGACAACCACTCGGCCATCGTCGGCGAGTTCCCCCTCAGCCGCTGTAATAGCCGCTTGCACCGCTGGAACCTGCGTGAAGGGAATTTTCTTCTGCACCCGCACGTTCCGGATCGTCTGCGGAAACACCTTCAGGTCGCCCACCAGATCGGCCAGCGGCTTACCCGTCCGCGCCATAATCTCGAGCACTCGGAGCGCCGTCAGCAGTCCGTCGCCGGTGGTCGCCTCCCCATCGCGAAACAAGATGTGGCCCGACTGTTCGCCGCCCAGCGTAGCGCCAACGCGCTGCATTTCTTCGAGCACGTACTTGTCGCCGACATTGGCGCGCAACATTTTTATGCTCGATCGTTTGAGCGCCAACTCCAATCCCATGTTCGACATGGTCGTCGCCACCACGGTGGCATTGGCAAGCGTGCCGCGCGACTGCATCTCACGCGCCGCCAGCAACAGAACCGCATCCCCATTCACCACTCGCCCGTTGGCATCGCAAAAAAGCGCGCGGTCGGCATCGCCGTCAAAAGTAACGCCTACATCAAAACGTCCCTCGGCGACAAAGCGCGCCACCGTTTCCGGATGCAGCGCCCCGCAATTCTCGTTGATGTTTTCCCCATCCGGCGCGGAGTGCAGAAAGGTCGTGTTGATTTTGAGCGCCCCGAATAACTCCGGAGCTTCCGCAGTCGCCGCGCCATTGGCGCAATCGACCGCCACGCGAAGCCGGCTCAAGTCCGCGGAAACACCGCCCGCGAGCCAGTGGACGTAAGCGTGGCGCAGGCCTTCCTCACCGGGAAGACTCGCAATCTCTGGCGTGGAATCCGGCGCCGGAACAGCATCCTCCTGTAGCAGCGCGAAAATTTCTTTTTCAATCGCCAGTTCGCGAGCGTCCGGCAGCTTGTAGCCATCGCCGGAAAAAATCTTGATCCCATTATCGGTCCACGGATTGTGCGAAGCGGAAATCACGATCCCGGCATCGAACCCTTGCGAGCGCGCCAGGAACGCGACGCCCGGCGTGGTGATCACGCCGGCGCTGCGCGTTTCCACCCCCACCGACGCGAGTCCTTGCAGAAATCGGTCGGCAATCCATCGGCTGGAGGCGCGCGTGTCCTGGCCAATCACTACTCGCGCCTTGGCATTCACGCGTGCCAGATCGTGACCCAGCGCCCGCCCAATCCAATAGACACTGTTGCGCGTCAGCGGGAATTCCCCCGCCACGCCACGAATCCCGTCAGTTCCGAAGAGTTGTCTGGTTTGCGTCATGCGAGGACCGAGGACCGGGGAAGAAAAACTGAACCTTATTTTTTCTCGTCTCCCGGGCCTTCCATGATAACCGTCACGCGAATCGGAGTGGGGTGTACAACTTGGATCAGAGGATCGGGGACATAGGCCTGCGTAACAAAAGTAGCCCGCGTCATGACTCCGCTGGCATCTACCGGATCCGTGATCGCGGCCTCCACCGCTTCGACGCGACGACGAGGTCCGGTGATCATGACATTCGGCGGGTCGGCGATCCGCTGCGCCACTCGCAAGCCGCTCGCAAAATTTCCGGTCACGCTCGGTCGAACCTCGACGACGCGGGTCGCGCGGTTATCGAAGGAGAGGTGAAACTGCCCGGGTATGATCTGCACGACTTCCACTTCCTGCGGCACATGAACCTGCCGGCCGGTCAAATCGAAAGTCCGTTCCCCCGGGCGGACGCTGGCCAGATCAATCTCCGCACGCACATCCGCAACCTGCAGTCGATGAATCACGCGCCCCGGCCCTCGTACCCGAATCTGCGCTTCGGTGAAGCTGGCGGAATCGACCTCCAGACTATCGGGAAGATTACGGAACTCGATTGGAACCCTCATTTCGACTTCGGCGATGGGATCGCGCGCCACTCGGAACCACAGGACGATGGCGAGTAACAGGGAAACCAGCTTGAGTCCGATGTTATGAACGAAAATACGCTGGAAAAAGCTGCGATGAAAAAAACTCGGCATCGTCAGTCGTCCCTTCCGGGGCGCAGACCCGCATCCTGCCTGCGGGAGGGATGCGAACTGGGCGGCTCCTCTTCGATAAAGCTTTCCTCCACCGGACTCGGCAGCGATGGCGCGGGAGCGTAGCGGCGCAGCAGATGGCTCAACCGTTCGCGCAGACGCTCCACCGTCAACTCGCGCTCAATGCTTCCCGCTACCGCCATGCTGATCGTGCCCGTCTCCTCCGAGATGATGACGGCGACCGCGTCGGTTTCTTCCGTGATCCCGATCGCCGCGCGATGACGCGTCCCCAGTTGCGTCGAAAGCACGGGGTTCATCGACAGCGGCAGGAAACAAGCGGCGGCCGCGATGCGGTCGCGCTGCACAATCACGGCGCCGTCATGCAGCGGAGCGCTCGGCCGAAATATTGTGGCCAGCAGGTCATACGACAGCCTGGCATCCAACGCCACGCCGCTTTCGATGTAGGTGCGAAGCCCAATCTCACGCTCGATCACGATCAGCGCGCCCGTCTGATTTTGCGAAAACAGATTCGCCGCCAAAACAATATCGTCGTAAACGTCGGCCACCGAACTCGAAGCTCGCATCAGCGAAATGCGGCTCCCGAGATTTGCCAGTGCGTGCCGGATCTCCGACTGGAAGACGACGATCAGCGCGAAAACAACATACGGCAGCAACGTGCTGAGCAGCCAGTTCAGGGTCCGCAATTCCCCCAGCCGCGCGAAATAGAAGGCCAGCCCAAGCGCAGCCACCCCGACCAGCATGGGCGCAGCCCGCGTGCCCCGCACCAGAACCAAAAACTGGTAGATCAGAATCGCGACCAGCACGATGTCGATGATCGAGATGACCGAGATGTGCGACCAGACCAGCGACGGCGTCACGCCACCCTCATGTCGATAGTTGAATCGAAAATTGAATTGGCCTTCATTCTAATGCAGCCGCGCCGGATTCCCAGCGGATTACGGTTCGCCGCGCTCGGTCGCGGTCACGCGAGCGCGAACCCGTCCCCGAGCCAGGCGTGCCGAGACCTCGTCCCCGGCTTTGAGTCGCGCCGCATCTTTCAGCAGCCGACCTTTCGCATCGAACACCAGCGCGTAGCCGCGATTCAGAATTGCCACCGGTGAAAGCGCCTCCAGGGTGGCGGTCTGGCGCTCCAGCGCCCCGCGGCATTCCAACAAACGCCTATGCGCGGCGGATGTCAGGTTCGCAACTTGAGCTTCGAGCTGCTGCCGCACGTTGGCCAGACGGCGTCGCGCGTCATAGTGTCGGACGGCGGCGAAGACATTTTCGC
>WNFA01020367.1_pt1 | contig 10775 bp, 6 predicted proteins | sample 5400481 | NCBI WGS metagenome assembly WNFA01 (sample SAMN13153340, study PRJNA577476) | soil metagenome | isolation source: 120 cm saprolite under Douglas fir tree site 2 hole 1 replicate 2 | place: USA:California | collected 2015-04-18 | reverse complement strand
GAAGAGTTCCTCGGCCAGTCGCGTTTTGCCGATGCCCGCTTCCCCAGAGAGCACGAGCAGGTGGGGGCGTCCAGTGCTCGCGCTCTGCCAGACAGCCTGCATCCGTCCCCATTCCAGTTTGCGCCCCACCAGTGGCGTTACGTGAGCCGGTACCTTCCCCACCAGCTCTGGCTGGAGGCTTTGCTGTGCTGTGTCTCCCAGTTCCTCGTGTCCGAGTCCGGTCAAAGGCGTCGCTGGGGGAGCCGAGACAGGTGCAGAAGAGGGCTGTTTCTGCCCATCGACCGCCGGGACCGTTAAGTACGCCTGGGTGGGCTCTAATTTGGCAGGCTGGGTGTGTGGAGGTAGGATAGGAGTAGAGATGCCTCCTTGAGCGGCACGTTGCAAGGCAGTAGCAAACTCGTATACCGAGGCGAAGCGCTGCTTGGGGTCTTTGGCTAACGCTCGTAGCACCACCTCCTCGATGGCTGGTGAGAGCGCGGGTACCTGCTCACGCAAGGACGGAGGCGGCTGCCAGAGATGCTGGGTGACAATCTCGTAAAACGAGCCCCGAAAGGGCGGCTTCCCGCAGAGCCATTCGTAAACGAGCACACCAAGAGCATATTGGTCGCTGGCCGGGCGCGGCTTGCCTTGAATCTGCTCCGGAGCCAGGTAGAGGACGGTTCCCGCCAGCGGTTTGGCCATCTCTTGCGTGCTTGCGACGAGCGACTGCGGTGCGAGCATGGCCAGGCCGAAGTCACTGAGCAGCACCTCGTCACGGGAACTGAGCAGCATATTCTCTGGCTTGACATCCCGGTGGATCAAGCGCTGCTCATGGGCAAACTGCAAGGCAGAAGCGACCTGCTGGACGTAGCGGACAATCGTCTCAGTGGGCAAAGGAGTGTCTTTGAGATGTCGCTGGCGGAGGGTCCCTTGAGGCGCATACTCCATCACCAAAAAAGGCGTGCCATCCTCTACTGCAAAATCGAGGACACGCACAATATGGGGATGGGTCAAGAGAACCAGGGTCTGTGCTTCCTTCAAAAAGGCTTCAGCGTCCTGGTCTTTGAGTAGAGTGTGAAGCACTTTGAGGGCAGCGTGGCTCTTCAGATAGATATGCTCGCCCAGGTAGACCTCGGCAAAGCCTCCGCGTCCTAAGAACCGAAGCAAGCGGTAGTTCCCCAGTTGCTGTCCCACACGGTCTTCGCTGCGCTCAGCCATGGTTGCCTCCCTTGAGTGATGCTGACAAATAGACCCGATGAGGCTTTCTCAGCACGACAGGATCTCGCACATTCTCCTGATTGCGGAGTATAGCAGAGGAAGAGGTGCAGCACAAGGGGAAGCGGACTCAGAATTTATGACCACGCCTCAATTAGCTGGACCTGGCACCTCCGCGGAGGTGCCAGGTCCAGCTAATAATTTATTTATCCTTCTCCCCCCTCGTCAGCGCTGCCTGCGCAGCGGCCAGGCGTGCAACCGGCACGCGGAAGGGCGAACAACTGACATAGTCCAGCCCGACCATGTGGAAGAACTCGATGCTATCAGGGTCGCCGCCGTGCTCACCACAGATACCCAACTCCAGGTGATCGTTGGCTTTGCGACCTTTTTCTACAGCCATACGTACTAATTGCCCCACACCTTCGCGATCCAGCGTCTGGAACGGATTAGCCGGTAGAATCTTCACCCTGCCTTCAATCCCCGGCTCTTGCAACCCATCGACATACTTCAGCAGGAATTTGCCCTCGGCGTCGTCGCGGCTGATGCCAAAGGTCGTTTGCGTGAGGTCATTGGTGCCGAAGCTGAAGAACTCCGCCACCGTTGCAATCTGGTCGGCGGTAAGCGCTGCGCGCGGCAGTTCGATCATCGTGCCAAATTTGTACTCGATGGTACTGCCAGCCTCGGATGTGACCTCTTTAGCCACCGCCTCAAGCTGGCGACGCACCTCTTTCAACTCGTTGACGTGCCCGACGAGCGGGATCATGATCTTGGGCTGCAGTTTCTTGCCCTCCTTGGCCAATTCGCGTGCAGCTTCGAGAATGGCGCGGGTCTGCATAACGTTAATCTCAGGGAAGAGCAGTCCCAGGCGACAGCCGCGCAAGCCGAGCATGGGGTTCATCTCGCGCATTGCACCTACCGCCTCCAACATCTTGCGCTTCTCTTTGAGTTCCTGCTCATTGCCACCTTTATCCTCCAGGCGCGTCACCTCTACCAGCAACTCTTCGTAAGAAGGTAAGAACTCATGCAACGGCGGATCGATCAGGCGAATGACGACGGGGTAGCCATCGCCGGTCTTTGGGTTGACCATCGCCTCGAAGATACCTATGAAGTCGTTGCGCTGGAAAGGGAGCAACTGGTCAAGCGCCGCCTGCCGCTCTTCCTTGGTCTCCGCCAGGATCATCTTCTGCACGATCGGTAGGCGTTCCTGCTCCATGAACATATGCTCGGTGCGGCAGAGACCAATGCCTTCGGCCCCGAAGGCCACAGCGCGCCTGGCATCACGTGGGTAGTCGGCATTCGCCCAGACGCCGAGCCTGCGGAAGGTGTCAGCCCAGGCAAGCAACTTCTTCAAGTCAACCTCTTTATCAAAATCGGGGTCTACCGTCTTGATGATCCCTGCGAACACCTCGCCGGTTGCACCGTCGATCGAGATATCATCTCCTTCGTGGATCACGACATCGGAGCCAACGACACGGAAGAGACGTTCCTCGTCATTGACGCGAATACCTTCAGTGCCTGCGACACAGGGCAAGCCAAGGCCGCGTGCGACCACCGCCGCGTGGCTGGTTGCGCCACCGCGGGCGGTCAGGATACCCTTCGCAACGAGCATGCCGTGTACATCGTCCGGGCTGGTTTCCGGGCGCACCAGCACCACCGGTATGCCTGCTTTGCCCAATTGTTCAGCACGGTCGGCATTGAAGATAGCCTTGCCTGTGGCTGCCCCCGGCGAAGCGTTGAGGCCCTTCGCTAAGAACTTCCCTGACTTTGTGGCACGAGTTTTCTCAGCCTCATCGAAGCGCGGCAGCAGCAGTTGATAGACCTGGAAGGGATCGACGCGCTTGATCGCCTCCTGCTGGCTAATCAGACTTTCTTCCACCATATCCACAGCAACCTTCACCGCTGCCTGTGCTGTGCGCTTGGCCGACCGCGTCTGAAGCATGTAGAGGCGACCCTTTTCGACCGTAAATTCCAGGTCTTGCATGTCGCGGTAATGATGCTCCAGGCGGCGCGCAATCTCCTGGAATTGCCGGTATACATCCGGCAAGTCATCTTGCAAACGGCTGATCTTCGAAGGGGTACGAATACCCGCTACGACATCTTCACCCTGGGCGTTGAGGAGATACTCGCCATAAAGCTGCTTTTCGCCGGTGCTGGGATCACGAGTGAAGGCGACGCCGGTGCCGCTATCGTTGCCCATGTTGCCGAAGACCATACTCTGCACGTTGACGGCTGTACCCAGGTTGTGAGGAATCTTGTTGAAGTTGCGGTAGTCGATGGCGCGCTTATTGTTCCACGACGAGAAAACCGCCTCGATAGCTTTGTGTAGCTGCTGGTAGACATCGGTCGGGAATGGTTCTCCCGACTGGCGTTCGGCCACCTGCTTGAACTCGACAACCAGTCGTTTGAGGTCGGCAGCCGGAATCTCAGCATCGCTTGCGACGCCCGCACGCTGCTTGTACTTGTCCAGCAGGTGCTCAAAGTCCCTGGGGTCGGTGTCCAGCACGATTTTACTGAACATCTGAATAAAACGGCGGTAGGCGTCATAGGCAAAGCGTTCGTCACCCGTTAGCGCTACCAGGCCCCGAACAGTCTCATCATTGATGCCCAGGTTGAGCACTGTATCCATCATACCGGGCATTGAGAACTTTGCGCCGGAGCGAACAGAGACGAGCAACGGGTTGTCCTTCTGACCAAAACGTTTGCCGGTCTGCTGCTCAACAATCCGCAGCGCCGCCTGTGCCTGATCCCACATGCCCTCCGGAAATCGCTTGCCCGCATCATAATAGGCGTTGCAGGCTTCGGTAGTAATCGTAAAGCCAGGCGGGACCGGTAGCCCCGCATTCGTCATCTCGGCTACACCTGCGCCTTTGCCACCAAGCAGGTCTCGCATGTTGGCATTGCCTTCACTAAAAAGATAGACCCACTTGCGCGGTGACTGTTTCACCGCTTCATCTAATGTCAAACGTGTCTGCGTCACAATTATTCCTCATTTCTTGTGCCTGGTACCCGCAAGGGGTTACCTGTCCCCCAGACAGGGTTCCAGTACATTGCGCCGTTGCGTGAAATATCAAGCATATAATACAATGTTTTTTGCCCACTTGAGCACATGACGAGCATGCTGGACGTACCCACTGGCCTGTTCAGCATTGATCACCTCATCAGCTTCTTCAGGGGGAGTATCTGCATAGAAGGCTTCTGGATGAAAGGGCGTCAGGAGGGCCATTTCATCTTGAATCTCTTGTGGTGCGCCTACTAATGCGCCAAGTGCACGCAGGTCATGGTCGTACATGGATCGACGGCCAAAACGTAGCAAGCTGACTGCTTGTGCAGCCTTCTCTACTGCCTGATTGCAAAAGTCTACACAGGCAAAGTGCCGCCCTAAGCCGAGTTCCACTCCTGCGGTCGCCATATCCTGCGTGGCCTCCGCAAATAGTCCCAGCGCACCCTGAATATCACCATTTGCATGAACGTCTGTGTTCTCATCTTCGTCTTCACCGGCGTGGGGTGTACCTCCCCAGGGCCGATAAATCGGCGATGGGCACGATGAATCGGCCCCTACAGGAAACGCAAAAGGGCCTACGCCCTGTGTAAGCAATCGTTCCAGTTCCTCCTGGGTGCTATCATCGGAGTTAGTATGTTGTTGAGACATCGTCGGAATCCTCGTTTATCTACGGGTGCCACTTGCCTACACTCGGCCACTTGCACTGCTCGACCACGTGTTTAATATTATTCCCCTTGAGGCGCCTTGTCAATGCGCAAGGGCCGATTATGAATTGTAACCAAAACCCCGACACCATGAACGGGCACACTATGGCAGTAGGGCCCTCAGCGCACTGAGATAGTGTCTCAGCAGGTGGTGGACTTATTTTCTGATAATACTTGACTGATCGTTCCAGAATATGCTATACTCTCAATGAGGAAGTGAACGAGATGGCCCGCATCAAAACATTTGACCCGGCTTTGGTGATTGATCGTGCAATGCAACTGTTTTGGCGCCAGGGATATGAAGCGACGTCGGTTCAGGAGTTGGTCGATGCTCTGGGGATTGGGCGAGGCAGTCTGTATGATACTTTCGGTGACAAGCATACCCTGTTTCTTGCCTCGCTTGACCACTACAGTGAGATGGTGTTCACCGCGCTGATGCCTCCGCTCCAGTCGGAAGGACCGGTGCGTGATGCTCTCCACCAGGTATTTGTGCGCGTGCGTCGTGGGCAAGAAACGGGGGAGATTCCTGGTCGACATACTGCACCAGCCCTGGCGAGGTTTCTCCTGACGACCATGCAAGGACTACGGGTTCTGGCCAAAGCCCAACCCGACCGGGCGCTGCTAGAAGAAGTCGTCTCCGTAGCACTGACAACACTCGCGTAATTTTTTTTGCTCTGTATTTGGAATGTCTATTCCAAATGCACTACAGAGGAGGTTAAGACATGTCCACCTCGGTTTTATCTTCCCCGCTTTTGCTCCGCCGCGCCCTCGGAGGCAATGGCCTCTTTTCTCTGAGTAGTGGCCTGATCTCGCTTGTCTGGGCCAATCCGTTGGCGCTTATGCTGGGCGTTCCCTCTTCCTTTGTTCTGCGAGCCATCGGACTGGTCTTAATGGGATATGCCGGGTTCCTGTTCTGGCTCGCCTTTCGACCAACGCCGCAGTGGCGCATGGCGTTGCTGGCCTCGCTCCTCGACGGTGGGTGGGTCGTCGGCAGTGGGGTGCTGTTGCTGCTCCCTGGAATGCCCTTGACGGAAGTGGGGCGTTGGATGATCGGGGGGCTGGCGTTGCTGGTTGCAGGTTGGGGCCTGCTCCAGGTGATCGGACTCACTCGACTTCAGACTATGGAGGCATGACATGACGAACCGTGTCCGCTATATCACCCCTGTTGCGCCCAATCAGGCACAGGGACAACTCGCAGCGGTCTATCAGCAGATTCGTCAGGAACTGGGGCTCGTCCCTGAGCCTTTTACCCTGCATTCTCCTGCTCCTACCCTCCTGGCAGGCTTTTGGGGCCTGTTTCGTGCGTCATTGCTAGTGGGGACGGCCTCACGCTGCGCGAAAGAAGCGGTCGCTGCCGCCGTCTCGGACCTGAATCGCTGTCCGTGGTGCGTGGATGCGCATACGACGATGCTCTATGCGACTGGGCAACAGCACACTGCCCAGGCGATTCTCAGTGACGGAGACCGCTCCCATCTTCCGGAAGACATGCGCGCCATCGTCGACTGGGCGTATGCGACCCGCACGCCAGAGGCTCCTGCACTCGCGCATCCACCCTTTCGTTCTGAACAGGCCGGAGAATTCCTGGGAACGGCACTGGCTTTCCATTATCTCAACCGGATGGTGAGTGTCTTTCTCACCGAAACCTTTCTGCCGACGATACCCTGGATGCGAGCTGCATCGCGGCGATTGGGCGGGTGGCTATTTGCAGGCATGGGACGACGGACCTTTGCAGCAAGTGAACCCGATGGAGCATCTGCCCTCCCAGCGGAGCTGCACTGGATGGCGCAGTGGCCGACCGTTGCCCACGCCTTTGCAGCCTGGGATTCCATCGTGGAGAACCTGGGAACACAGGCGCTTCCCGAAACCGTGCGGAGGCTTCTTGACCGAACAGTGGGAGAATGGAATGGTCGTGAGCCAGGGATCAGCCGTAGTTGGGTGGAATACGCTATGGTGCCGCTCACCGATGCGGAACGCCCGATCGGGCGCGTCGCATTACTGGCTGCGCTTGCTCCCTATCAGATGGATGCATCTACAATGCAGGAGTATCTAGATCTTCAGCCCGACCATGGTTTGGTCGTGAGCGCTGTGGCGTGGGCGAGTTGGCAGGCGGCTCGACGCATTGGAACCTGGCTCTATCCACAGGGGGGAGCCGCTCATGACTGATGCAAAGGACGCAGTCCTCGAGTATCTTCGACACATCGGTGCTGGGCTGGATCCCGATTTTTTACGAGAGGCGATCAAGGTCATGAGTGCTCTGCTCATGGAAGTGGAAGTGCAACAACAGATTGGCGCTGACCGCTATGAACGCACGGATCAACGGACGACCTACCGCAATGGCTATCGGGATCGCGCCTGGAATACTCGAGTAGGGGAGATTTCGCTCAAGATTCCCAAACTGCGCGAGGGGAGCTATTTCCCGAGCCTGCTCGAACCCCGACGGCGAGCGGAACAGGCATTGCTCGCAGTGATCCAAGAAGCCTATATCCAAGGCGTGAGTACCCGCCGGGTCGATGAACTGGTCAAAGCCCTGGGCTTGACCGGCATCGACAAAAGCGCCGTATCGCGGATCAGAAAGCCTCTGGATGAGGTGGTGCGCCAGTTTCGGGAACGAAAACTGGAAGCGACCTATCCGTATATCTGGCTCGATGCGCTCTACTTGAAAGTCCGGCAGAATCATCGAATTGTCAGCCAGGCGGTCGTGATTGCGATGGGGGTCAAAGAGACCGGAGAACGCGAAATCTTGGGCTTCGATATCGGAGCCAGCGAGGAAGAAGCCTTCTGGTTGGCGTTTCTCCGAAGTCTGGTCGGACGCGGATTGCAAGGAGTGCAATTGGTCATCAGTGATGCTCATTCGGGACTAAAAGCGGCGATTAGGACGGTCTTTCAAGGAGCAAGCTGGCAACGCTGTCGAGTGCATTGCTTGCGCAATGTACTGGCACACGTGCTAAAGGCGCGACAAAGCGATTGTGGCAGCGGCTGTGCGAACGATTTTCGCGCAACCCAACCGGCAAGCAGCAGGACAGCAACTCCAGGAAGTCGTCAAGGCGTGAGATCGACGCTGGCCAAAAGCCGCCACGGTGCTGATGGACGCAGAAGACGATGTGTTGGCATATATGGCCTTTCCCCAGGAACACTGGACGCGTATTTATTCTACGAACGCGCTGGAACGGCTCAACCGTGAGGTGAAGCGCCGGACAGACATTGTCGGGGTCTTTCCCGATCACGCTTCGGTCATTCGTTTGGTGGGTTCGGTGTTGCTGGAAATCGATGATGAATGGCAGGTCGAACGGCGCTATTTCAGCCTGGATTCGATGCGCAAGGTGCGTGAACCCACTTCCAAGACGCTCCCCTCCGCTGGCTCGTTACGGTTAGGGCCGATACGCTGATGAGGTGACTCCGCTTTCCCCATGGTTCAATGATTTCCTCCTCGGACTCTCCGACACTGGCAATCTCCTCAATGTCAGCTCTATGAAATTCCCTTTCTCTCTTCCAATTCGGAGAATGTGCTCCTACAGCAGCGCGCAGAAATATTGAGCCAGGTGACAGAACCTATAGCTGCCTCGATCAATGCATCGAAGTTGCCATGGGCTCAATCATTCCAACCACCGCTGTAATACAATAACCTAGCTAGCTCTGTTTTTTTTACTTCAAAAAAGTCCACCACACAATGAGACGTTATCTCAGCGGAAGCTTGCGGAGCGTGTATCAATCCTTCGCGGCCACCGCCGATTTATCGGCCTTCGAGCAAGGCATTGAACCGAATGAACCAGACACCAAGAACGGGCACGCTATGGCAGTAGGGCCCTCAGCGAAGCTTGCGGAGCGCGTATCAATCCTTCGCGGCCACCGCCGATTTATCGGCCATCGAGCAAGACATTGAACCGAATGAAAAAGTTACAATCCATTATCGGCCTCTGTGCCATAAGCCGTGCCACAGCAGAGACAAAACGGTCACGGATTCATCCGGCGAGCAGGGCAATTTGTCGATCCCAGGGGCCGATAAATCGGCGATGGGCACGATGAATCGGCCCCTACAGAGATTTCATACATCCTGTGATTTGGTGATATGTAGGTATGTGAGTGAAGCCGAATAGGATGTTTGGCCCAAATATTGACAGATCAGCCATCACGTAGTGTAATGCGTTTTGGCCTTACCATCCAGCAGGATAATTCACAGACTTGGGCAGAAGAACATAGAAGCGTATAATGAAAAAACTCGTACTTGTTGAAGTATCCCCATCACCTGTCCAACCACCCGAACCTCCACCCACGCAGCAGCAACCATCACTGCGCTGGCAAGTCGCACTCATCTGCTGTGCGCTCGCCTATGTCCTCTGCATCCTGGTAACGACTGCCCCGCTTCATAGCATCGTCGGACTTCAGACACAGTTCTGGATCAGCAATGCTATCGTCGCGTTGGACAACTGGCTGCATCTCCCGCATGACCTGAGCATAAGCACAGATCACTACGTCTCACAACAGGACACGTACTACCTGGAACTTTTACTGCCGGTGCTGCTTGCCTTCGCTGTCTATGGTCTGTATGCCTACCTCCTTCAACGCACGGGACCACGGAGCAACCACACGTTTGCGCTGCGCCTGATCTGGCTTACCACCATCGTAAGCGGCTGCATCTACCTCTTCATGCCAGCCTCGTTATCAGACGACGTCTACGGTTACGCCAGCTATGGTCGCCTGCTCAGCGTGCATCACGCCAACCCCTATGTGATCTCTCCATCGGCCTTCCCACAGGACCCTACCTATCCACTGATTCACTGGAAAGATGCCTTCGCCCCCTACGGCCCGGTGTGGATCGTGCTCAGCGCCGTGGTAGGACTGATCTCCGGCCCTGACCGTTTGGAGTACCTGATCGCCTTTCGTCTCATTGCCTTCGCCGCCCATCTGCTCAACATCTGGCTGGTCACCGTCACCTTACGCACAATGGGACGCCCTTCCCGCACCGTCGCCCTGGGTACCCTGCTCTACGCCTGGAATCCGCTCGTCCTGCTCGAAAGCAGCGCGGGGGGACATAATGACGTATTCATGCTTACCTTCATCCTGCTCGGCCTGCTGCTCAGTGCACGTGCGGAGCGCAAGGGTGCAACCCGCCTGCTTGACTCGATCCCGGCGCTGGTGGCCTTCACCCTGGCAGGACTCGTCAAACTGACCGCCTTCCCTATCCTTGCTTTCCCGATCCTGAAGTTATTCTGGAACATATACAAAGCCACGGCTCCAACTACTCGTACAAGCAGTATACATCGTTGGGGCATTGCCCTGCTCGCAGGTTTGCTCGCAAGTATGGTCAGCATCGCTTTCGCCCTCGTCTGCTATGCCCCATTCTGGCTCGGCCACAGCATTCAGCAGAATGTGTTCAGTTTTTCTTCACAACCCACCGAGAACTTTTCCTTCAACTCCTTCCTTGCCGCCATCAGCGTCTGGCAGAGAGCACATGGCTTACCCGCCTTCCTTGCACTCTTCAATAGCCGTCACACATGGAATGTGATCACAGTTGCCGCCATCGCACTGAGCGTGGGCCTGGGAGCTATCTGGCTGTGGCGTGCGCCGACTACCCGCACCGTGGCACTGGCTGCACTCACGACTCTGGCAGCATTCCTGCTGGTCACACCCTGGTTCACCGACTGGTACGTGACATGGCTGGTGGGCCTGGCTGCCATCTGTCTGCCTGTAGCACATGACCGTCTCGGACGGTCGCTCTTCGTCCTGGCGCTGACCTTCTCGGCCTCAGCCTTTCTGACATACTACTACGTCAGCATCGGTCACCTGTTACTGATCCTCCATCCCAACAACATCACCTGGTTTGTCCTGGTGTGCTTCGCCACATTGGGCATTCCAGTGGTTGCGTTTCTCCTCTCCTG
>WNFA01005294.1_pt1 | contig 10777 bp, 13 predicted proteins | sample 5400481 | NCBI WGS metagenome assembly WNFA01 (sample SAMN13153340, study PRJNA577476) | soil metagenome | isolation source: 120 cm saprolite under Douglas fir tree site 2 hole 1 replicate 2 | place: USA:California | collected 2015-04-18 | reverse complement strand
CCGTCATTTCTGAGCTCAGAGAAATCATCGCACCTCGATAACGGGTAGTCACCCGCCAATCGAACCAGTTACTTGCCCATCAGCTTCCTCATCTTTCTGCGCCAGCGCGCCAGCCCGCGCATCGCGACGGGCGGCATCCGCCGAACTTCCTCGTAGAGCGAGGCGATCGTGGTCAGGAAATCGAGCATAGCCAGCAAGCGCTCACGCGTATAAGCGTCGGACTCACCCTGCTTGCCGTGCGCGGCCACGCACTCCCGCAAGACGCGCAGCGTGGGATCGATTTCGCGGCGCTTGCGCTCCTCAAGGATGATCTGGAACATTTCCCAGACATCCTTGTTCGACTCGAAATGATCGCGCCGGTCGCCCAGGACGTGTGCGACGCGCACGATGCGCCAGCTCTGGAGCTCGCGCAGGCTGGTGCTGACGTTCGAGCGCGCGACCGAGAGAGTCTTGGCGATCTCCTCGGCGTGCAGCGGCCGCGGGGAGAGGTAGAGCAGGGCGTGGACCTGTGCGACGGTGCGATTCACCCCCCAGCGGGCGCCCATTTCTCCCCAGTGGAGGATGAACTTTTGCGCGACGGGCGAGAGGTGTGGCATTTGTTTCTGTTATTTCAGTCACTACAGAACATACTGCCGAGACGGTGGATTGTCAAGTGTTTTTCTGGCCTGCGATCGGGCGGGCCGCCGATTAGCCCGCGGCGGTGTGCAGCGCGGTGACCAGCTCGGGCACTTCGATGCGGATCAGCGTGCCCTGCCCTTCCCGGCTGGTGATCTCCATGCGGAAGTCGCCGCCATAGAGCACACGCAGGCGCTCGTGGACGTTGCTGATGCCGATACCGTCCGCGTAAACCTGCGGCAGGCGGTCCTCGGGGATGCCGATGCCGTTGTCCTCGATCTCAATGGCCAGCCGCCCGTCCTGCGCGGAGGTGCGGATGTAAATCCGGCCGCCTTCGAGCTTCGGCGCCAGGCCGTGCCGGAGCGAGTTCTCCACAATCGGCTGGAGCAGCATGCTGGGCACAAAAGCCTCGAGGGTGTGCTCGTCCACCTGCTTGAAGATTTGCAGGTTGTCGCGGCCGAAGCGGACGACTTCGATGTCCAGATAGTCGTCAATGAAGTCGAGCTCCGCGCGCAGCGGCACAAACGTCTCATGCTTGCGCAGCAACTGGCGGAGGATGTTGCTGAGCTTGATCACCACGACGCGAGCCATGTCGGGGTCGTTGCGGATGAGTGAGGCCACGGTGTTGAGCGTATTGAACAGGAAGTGGGGGTTGATCTGGCTCGAGAGCGCGTCCATCCGCGCTTTGAGCAGCAATCGCTGGTGCTGCTCGAGGTTCATCTCCACACGAGTGTTGTTCCAGATCTTGATGGGCACGGCCACGGCCATCGCTGTGGAGAGCAGCAGCAGCGCGAAAGGCCAGGGGCCGTGTGCATCAATGGAAAAGAGCCAGCGGGCGGGAACCGTGTGTCCGAGGGTCTGGCGGCCCAACTCCAGCACCAGGCAGGCCGCCAGCGGCAGCAACTCCCACGCGCCTCGGCCGTGGCGCACCACGCGCACCAGCCATCGCGGGATGCTGAGAAACGTGAACGGGCCGAAGTTCCAGAGCTCTTCTTTATTGGGAATGACCTGGCGAATCAGGCCGCCCAGCAGGCCCGCAAAGGCCGCCATGGGCATGGAGAGCCACTCATGCCGGATGAAGAACGCGGGCAGGCTGACAATCGAGCCGCCCAGCGGCCCGACGACGCGCCCGCCCAACAAGCCCAGGATGAATGATCCTTCCAGCGTGAGGTCGGCGAACCGATAGGGCTGGCCCACCAGCCGGAGGAGCACGCCGACGACCAGGGGCGGAGTCATGAACAACGTGAGTTTGAGTTTCTGATCGTAGTCGCGCTCTTCGGTAAAGAGCACCTTGCGGAAAATGGCAGAACGCGCGAGTATCGCAGCCACCGAGGCCGCCGCGCCCACTTTAAGAAGCAGGATGAAGAGAAGGTCTTTGCCGGTAGAAAGCGTCTCCATCGGGCGCTCGATTGGCGTCTTACGTTAGCCAAACGCCGGGCCGATGTAAAGCGGCGTCGCCCGGCGCGCCCTGCTATAATAACGGGTTTCCCATGAACCGACGAACTCCATCCATGCGCTCACGGGCCGCGAGGCACGCTGGTCGGGCGCGGGTGGTGGCGCAGTCGACGCTACCCACCCGCTTCGGCCGGTTCACGATCCTGGGCATCCAAGGCCGGGGTCCAGCAGAGACCGCCGTCGCGCTCCGGCACGGCCGGCTGAACGGCACAGCGGCGCCGCTGGTGCGGATCCATTCCCAGTGTCTGACCGGCGACGTGTTTACCTCCGAGCGGTGCGACTGCCGGGCGCAACTCGAACTCGCTCTGCGGCGCATCGGTCGGGCGCGGGCGGGCCTGCTGCTCTACCTGCCGCAGGAAGGCCGCGGCATCGGCCTGCTGAACAAGCTCAAAGCCTACGAACTGCAGGACCGCGGCATGGATACGGTCGAGGCCAATCACCGGCTGGGCTTCGCCGCCGATTCACGGGACTACCGCTTCTCTGCCGAGGCGCTTTGGCTGCTTGGCGTGCGGCGGGTCCGTTTGCTCTCAAACAATCCCGAAAAGGTGCGTCAGCTCGAGCAAGCGGGCATCCGTGTGGTCGAGCGCGTGCCCTGCCAGCCGCGCACTTCACGGGCCTCGCGCACCTACATGCAAACCAAGAAGACCAAGCTCGGCCACCTGCTTGCCGGGATCTAGCGCCAGCCGGGCGCGATTCCCTCCATTTTTTGCTTGACAAGGCGGGCGGCCTCAACAATACTAAACCGGATGGTTAACTATAGTCCGCCCGCGCTCGACGCCACCTTCGCGGCCCTGGCCGACCCCACCCGCCGCGCCATCTTGGCGCGCCTGGCGCGGGGTGAGTCCTCGGTGACGCAACTGGCCGAGCCCTTCCGGGTTTCACTCCCGGCGATCTCCAAGCATCTGGGGGTGCTCGAGCGGGCCGGCCTGATCACCAGCGAGAAGGACGGCCGGATCCGCCGCTGCCGGCTTGTGTCCGACCCGATGAAAAATGCCGCCGAGTGGATCGCACGTTACCGCAGGTTCTGGGAAGAACAGTTCGACGCCCTGGCAAGTTATCTCGATGAATCGCAGAAACAGGAGGAAACCAAGTGGCTGCCCCAAAGCCGAGCCCGGAGACGACCCTCCGCATCCAGCGCCTCTTCACGGCGCCGCGGGAGAAGGTCTTCCAGGCGTGGACCGAGCCGGATAAGATGAGTAAGTGGTTGGGCCGGGTCACGCCGCAGCATTCCACCAGGATCCTCGAGGCTGACCTGCGCATCGGCGGGCGTTACCGTCTCGAGGTCCGCTCGCCCGATGGCGCTCTCCATCTTCTCGCGGGAACCTACCGGGAAGTGGCGCCGCCCGAAAAGCTTGCGTTCACCTGGTCGTGGGAAGAGACTCCTGATTTCGGTGAGACGCTTGTGACTGTCGAATTCCACGCTCGGGGGTCCTTCACGGAGGTCGTGCTGACGCACGAACTCTTCTCCAACAAAGAAGCGCGCGACAATCACCTTAAGGGTTGGGACGGCTGCTTCGACGCGCTGGCCAAATTTCTGGAGGCCTGACCGAATCTCTTCGAATCAAAGGAGGAACCTCACAATGAAGCCACGCACGATTCTGGCACTCTCTGCAACCGCCCTGACGCTGTTCGCTGGATTGGTAACGGCGCAGTCGAAGCCGGCGACGGGCTTTGCGCAGCTCAAGACGCTCGTAGGACAGTGGGACGGCAAGACCGAGAGCGGAAAACCGGTTCGCGCCTCCTACAAACTGGTGTCCGGCGGAACCGCCCTGCTCGAGTCGCTGACTCCGGCTGATGAATCCGAAATGGTCACACTGTACTCGGCGGACGGCGATCATGTGGCGGCAACGCACTACTGCAGCACCGGCAACCAGCCGCAAATGCGCACTCCGCCCATCACCGGAGCGGTGCGCGAATTTGCATTTTCGTTTGTCAGCGCCACCAACCTGCCGAGCCCTGCGGCAGGCCACATGCATCAACTGGTGTTGATCCTCGAAAACAACGACCACCTCACCCAGAAATGGACGTGGCGCGAAAACGGCAGCGACAAGACCGAAGTATTTCACTTCACCCGGAAGAACTCATAGCGCTTCCGCCGCGTCCGCCCGCAAGCGCAACACACCCACTTGAGGAGTAGTCGAATGACCAGAGCGATCCAGCAATCGGTGGAGTTCAGCGTTTCGCCCAAAGAGCTTTTTGAACTTTACATGGATTCGAAGAAGCATTCGGCGGCCACGGGCGGCCCCGCAAAGATCAGCCGGAAAGCCGGCGGCAAGTTCACGGCGTTCGGCGGCATGCTGCGGGGAAAAAACCTGGTGATCATTCCCCGGCGCATGATCGTGCAGTCCTGGCGAGCCACGCATTGGAAGGCCGCGGACCCGGACTCGATCCTTGTTCTAACTTTCAGCAAGTCGCGCCGCGGCGGACGAATCCACCTGGTCCACGCCAGTGTGCCGGAATACGACCACCGCGGCGTGAGCAGAGGCTGGCCCAAGTATTACTGGAATCCATGGAAGGCTTACCTGGCGCAGCGGCAAAAAAAGCATGAGGCAGCCCGGAGCTAGGCACCGTAAGCCGAGGCCCGGTTTCTCGATGAGTCTCAAAGTGAGGAAGGAAACACACGGCGACGCCACAACCGCGCCCTGAAACAAGTCTCCAGATCCGCAGGATGTTCACCGCATCGCGCACCAAAGTCTTCGAGGCCTGGACGCAAAAGGAAAAGCTAGAGAAGTGGATGTGCCGCGATAATCCGAAGAACTCCCCGCGGTACACGGCATTCGATGTGCGGCCCGGCGGCACCAACCGAATGGAGATCAGCACGGCCGACGGCAACGTTTACCACCAGCGCGTCACCTTCCGCGAGGTCAAGCCTCCCGAGAAGCTCGTCTTCACCTGGGCGTGGGAGCGGTTTTCTCCTTCCGGCCAAAAGGAGGAGGAGCAGGACGAAACCCTCGTCACCGTCGAATTCCACGAACGCGGGACTTGGACCGAGGTCGTCTTGACGCACGAATTGTTTCAAACCGCCGAACAGCGCGACCGCCACAGCGTTGGCTGGAACGGTTGCTTTGACGTCCTGGCGCGCGCCCTGGAGTCCACGCAAGAGAGCACATAGATCAGACGTGCGCCAAGCTTCGAAGCCAAGTGAGGATAAGCTGCGCCGGGTTTCGGGGCAGCAGATTATTCTCCAGCAATCCAACTTTTCTGGAATCTAACCACCACCGACGAACTGCACGATCTCGAAGCGATCACCCGGCTGGACCGTGGTCTCCTCCCAGCGGGTGCGAGGGAGAATCTCCAGATTGCGCTCGACCGCGACGCGGTCGGCGCCGAGCCCCAGGTGGTGCAGCAGGCCGGCCACGGTGAGCGCCCCGGGGATCTCGCGCAATTCTCCGTTGATGGTGACGTTCATTTTGCAGGCGTGTGCGGGGCCGGGGTCCCGGCCCTCGGCCTGAGTTGGTAGCGGATTTCATCCTCGCCTGCGGGGCCCGTGGCGTGCACCACCAGCGCCGCCCCGTCCGGCCCCAGATCCGGCAAGGGAAAAATCAGCTCGGCATAACCCTGCGCGTTGGTCCGGGCGGCGAAACGCGCCGGGCCGCGGGCACCTTCAAGCGTCACCTCGACACTGGCATCCTCGACCGGTTGGCGAGACCCACGGGCGCGCACTTCAATATGCAGGGCGGCCGTGCTCGCCGCCAGCCACGAGGCCGGATTCAGAAGCTGCACTTGAATGCCGGCAGGAGAAGACGCGGCCGGGCGTGACTTTGTTGCGGTTGGCCAGTCAAACTTGAGCTCGCCGGCATGCATCTCCTCGAGAACGCTGCGGTGCTGCTGTTCGACGCGTTGCTTGAGCGCGGCTTCGTTAGCGCTCGGCGAATCGAGCAGGTCCTGATAGCTGGACGTCCGGCGGTGCATGACTTGGCCCTGGGCGTAAACGGTTGTATCAATAAAGGGATGTCCGGCGCCGCGGTCCTCGGTCTGGACGTGGTAAACGGTGTCGCCGATGCGCACGTTCGAATTGAAGCCCAGGTTCACCGGGAGATTGAGAATGCCCAACTGCCGGCTCGCACCAAGAGACTTTCTCGGGGGATCGCCGTGCATTTGACCGGGCGGCAGCCGGGCCGCTATTATAGCTTGGCCAACGATGACTGGGAACTACCTGCAGAGCTACGCCCCGTTGCTGATTCACCTCCTGGTGGCGATGGGGATTGCCGGCGCCATCCTTTTGCTTTCGACCTTTGTGGGGCAGAGACGCCCCTCTCGCGCCAAGCTGCAGGCCTATGAGTGCGGGATCCAGCCCACCGGGGATGCCCGGGAGCCGTTCTCGGTCAAGTTTTATCTGGTGGCGATGGTGTTTATCCTCTTCGACGTGGAGGCCATTTTTCTTTACCCCTGGGCCTATGTCTACCGCGAGCTTCACTGGTTTGGGTTCGTCGAGATGCTACTTTATATTCTGATCTTGTTGGCGGGTTACATCTATCTCTGGAAAAAAGGCGCGCTGGACTGGAACCGCTGAGCCGCTCGCCGGGACCGCAGCCCGTGACCGAGACACCGGACGTCGCGCAAAACCCGATTGTGCGCAAACTGGGCGCCTGGGACCCCCAAGCCGTCGTCGAGGCCCGCACCTTTCGAGGCGAGCTGACTATTGTCGTGCCGCGGCAGCACCTGCGGCGCGCCGCGGACTTCCTCCGCGGCGACCCCGAGCTGCAGTTCACCTTCCTTTCTGACATCGCCGGCGTGGACCGTTTCCCGATGGAGCCGCGGTTCGAGCTGAACTACCATGTGCTCTCGCTGTTCCGGCGAGAAAAGCTCCGATTAAAGGTACGCATCGCGGGCAGCGATCCCGCGGTCGAGTCCGTAATCTCAGTCTGGCCGGGAGCGGATTGGCACGAGCGCGAGGTTTTTGACCTGTTCGGCGTGCGCTTCGAGGGCCACCCTGATCTGCGGCGCATCCTGATGCCGGAGGATTGGGAAGGCTACCCCCTGCGTAAAGACTATCCCGTGGAAGGATTCCGCTGAAGATGGCGAGAGCCGCCCAAGCATGACCCCCACCGTCAACACGGCCACCGGCGCCGCCCAGACGATGGTGCTGAACATGGGCCCGCAGCACCCCTCGACCCACGGAGTGCTGCGCGTGGTGTTGGAGCTGGAGGGCGAAACCGTGGTCCGGGCGCGCCCCGAGATCGGCTACCTGCACACCGGTATCGAGAAGAGCTGCGAAGCCAAGACGTATTCCCAGGTCATCACGCTGACCGACCGGCTGGACTACCTCGCTCCTCTCTCGAACAATCTGTGTTACTGCCTGGCGGTCGAAAAACTGCTAGGCCTCGAAGTGCCGAAGCGCGCGCAGTACATCCGTGTGCTGCTGACCGAGCTGACGCGCATTGGCTCGCATCTTGTGTGGCTCGGCACGCATGCGATCGACTTGGGCGCCATGTCGGTGTTCCTCTACTGCTTCCGCGAGCGCGAGGAGATCCTCAATATCTTCGAGATGGTCTCCGGGCAGCGGATGATGACCAGCTACTTTCGCATCGGCGGACTGGCGCTCGAGCCGCCGCCGGGCTGGCTCAAAGCCGTCGAGCGCTTCATTGCGATGTTCCCCGGCCGCGTGCAGGAGTACGAAGACCTGCTCACCCAAAACCGCATCTGGCGGGCGCGGACCCGGGGCATCGGCATGCTCAGCGCCGCCGACGCCATCGCCATGGGCGTCTCCGGCCCGACGCTTCGCGCCAGCGGCGTAGCCTACGATGTGAGGAAATCCTTCCCCTATTCGAGCTACGAAGAATTTGAGTTCGACGTGCCCACGCGCACCGAGAGCGATTGCTATGCGCGATACTTGCTGCGGGTCGCGGAGATGCGTGAGAGCCTGAAAATCATCCGCCAGGCCATGACCAAGATTCCCGCCGAGGGGCCCATTCGCACCGAGGCGCCCGGCATTGTCCCCCCGGACCGCGAGAAGATGAAGACGGAAATGGAGGCGCTGATCTATCACTTCAAAATCTTCACCGAGGGCTTCTCGCCGCCGCCAGGAGAGGTTTACCAGACCATCGAATCGCCGCGGGGCGAGCTGGGTTTCTACGTGGCGAGCGACGGCTCGCCTCGGCCGTGGCGCGTGAAAGTGCGCGCGCCGTCGTTTGCCAATCTGCAGGCGCTGCCCCGTCTGGTGGAAGGCCGGCTGATCGCCGACGTCGTCACCTGCATCGGCACGATTGATATCGTCCTGGGGGAAGTGGACCGCTGACCGGCGGTGCGCGAAAGCCAATCATGACGCTGCCCGAGCCCCTCGAAGCCAAGTTCGACACCTTGCTAAGGCGCTATCCGGTGAAGCGCTCGGCACTGGTGCCGATGCTGCTCTATGCGCAGGACCAGTTCGGCCAAATCAACGACGCAATGATCGAGGAGATCGCGCAGCGGCTCGACCTGAACGTCCTGCAGGTCACCGAGACCCTGGCCTACTATTCGATGCTGCGGCGCAAGGCCGCGGGGAAATACCACGTACAGGTGTGTACGAACGTTTCCTGCATGCTGCGCGGCGGCAACCGCATCTACGAGCACGTCCAGCGGAAGCTCGAGATCGGCAACAAGCAGACCACGGCCGACGGGGTATTCTCGGTCGAGGAGGTTGAATGCATCGGTGCGTGCACGGGCGCCCCGGCGCTGCAGATCAACTACGACTTCTACGAAAACCTTACCCCGGAAAAGGTGGACGCGCTCGTGGACCATCTCGACGCCGGCCACAAACCCGAGCCGGTGGCGTGCACCTCGGGCGCGTTGCACGAGCGCCATCCGGCCGAGGTGCCGGTGATCAGCCGGCGGTTTGGCATCGGCAACTCGCACACGCTCGAAGCCTACCGCAATAACGACGGCTACCGGGCGCTGGAAAAGGCTCTGAAGCAGATGACGCCCGAGCAGATCATCGAGGAGGTCAAGAAATCGAATCTGCGGGGCCGCGGTGGCGCCGGGTTCCCCGCTGGGGTGAAGTGGAGCTTCGTGCCGAAGGACTCTGCAAAACCGAAGTACGTGCTCTGCAACGCCGATGAGAGCGAGCCCGGGACGTGCAAGGACCGCCCGCTGATGGAACTGGACCCGCACCAGTTGATCGAAGGGATGCTCATCACCAGCCGCGCTGTCGGCGCGCACCAGGGCTATATCTATATCCGCGGCGAGTATCGCTACGTGATGGAGATCTTAGACGCGGCGATTGCCGAGGCCTACGCGAACGGGTATCTCGGCCGGAACATTCTCGGCAGCGGGTTTGATTTCGACCTGTGCACGCACACCGGAGCTGGCGCCTACGAGTGCGGTGAGGAATCGGCCCTGATGGAGTCGCTCGAGGGCAAGCGCGGTTACCCGCGCATCCGCCCGCCCTTCCCCGCGGTCGTGGGTCTCTATGGCTGCCCGACCGTCATCAACAACGTGGAGACGCTCAGTTCGGTGCCCGCGGTGATCTTGAACGGCGGCGAATGGTACGCCAATCTGGGTTCACCCAAGAACGGCGGCACGAGGCTGTTCTGCGTCTCGGGGCACGTCAATCGCCCCGGCATCTACGAGCTTCCCCTAGGCTTCAACCTGCGGCGGATGATCGAGGATGTCGCCGGAGGAATTGCCAATGGAAAAAAACTCAAGGCGGTGATCCCTGGAGGAAGCTCCTGCCCGCTGCTCGGTGCCGAGGAGACCGACCTGCCCATGGACTTCGATTCACTGGCTAAGGCGGGCTCGATGCTGGGCTCGGGCGGCCTGGTGGTGATTGACGAAGACACCTGCATGGTGGACCTGGCGCGACGCATCATGCATTTCTACGCCCACGAATCGTGCGGCTGGTGCATCCCCTGCCGGGAAGGCACGGCTTGGCTGCGCCAAATACTTGACCGCTTCCACCAGGGCGGCGGGCGCGCCGAGGATATCCCTCTGCTCGGCGAGCTCGCGAAGAACATGCTGGGTCGCACATTCTGCCCGCTGGGCGACGCCGCAGCGCTGCCCACGATGAGCATCGTGAAGAAATGGCGACACGAGTTCGAGGAGCACCTGACGGGTCGCTGCCCCTACAAGCCCGCCGAAGTGTTGGCCGGGGCTTTCTAAGGACTTATGACGGAACAGAAACAGATCACGCTGAAGATCAACGACCGCGAGCTGGTGGTCCCGCCGGGCACCCTGGTGATCGAAGCTGCGCGCCGGCTGGGTATCGAGGTGCCGTCGTTCTGCTATTACCCGGGGCTGTCGCTCCAGGCGGCCTGCCGGATGTGCCTGGTCGAAGTCGAAAAGGCGCCGAAGCTGCAGACTGGCTGCACCCTCATCGCGGTGGACGGCATGGTGGTGCGCACCGACACCGCGCAAGTGCACGAGGCGCGCAAGGCAATGCTCGAGTTCCTGCTCGTCAATCACCCGCTCGATTGCCCGGTCTGCGACAAGGGCGGCGAGTGCGAATTGCAAGACATGGTCTTCCGCTACGGCGCCGACCAGAGCCGCTTCGTAGAAGAGAAAATCCACCAGCCGGAGGAGAAGTGGTCCGAGCTGGTCTATTACGACGCCCCGCGGTGCATCCTTTGCTTCCGCTGCGTGCGCGTGTGCGATGAGGGTATGGACGTTAAGGCCCTGGGCGTGGGCCAGCGCGGCGCCTACTCGGTCATCATCCCGAACCGGGAGGACCACCTGGAATGCGAAGAGTGCGGAATGTGCATCGACATCTGCCCCGTGGGCGCGCTCACCAGTG
>WNFA01005291.1_pt1 | contig 10779 bp, 9 predicted proteins | sample 5400481 | NCBI WGS metagenome assembly WNFA01 (sample SAMN13153340, study PRJNA577476) | soil metagenome | isolation source: 120 cm saprolite under Douglas fir tree site 2 hole 1 replicate 2 | place: USA:California | collected 2015-04-18 | reverse complement strand
CGCGAGGCGCTCACCGAGCGCGAGGTGCTGATGCGCATCGCGCCGCATCTCGTTCATCCGATGCGTTTCGTGCTGCCGGGCGAGGCGGGCGATCGGCCGGACTGGCAGGTGTGGCTCGGGCTCGCGCTCTACGACTGGATCGGCGGACGCCGTACGCTGCCGGGGCGCAAGACGCTCAAATTCAACATCGATCCGGTGGGCGGGCCGCTCAAGCGGCGGTTCCACTACGGCTTCGAATATTCCGACTGCACAGTCGACGATTCCCGTCTCGTCATCCTCAACGCGATCGATGCGGCGGCGCGCGGCGCCAGCATCCGCACCCGCACGCGCTGCATCCGCGCCGACCGCAACGGCGAATGGACGCTGGTGCTCAACGCGCGCGGCCGGCGGGACGTCGCCACCGCCCGCGCGCTGGTCAACGCGACCGGCGCCTGGATCCCGACGGTCGCCGAGACGGTGCTGCGGCTCGCGCTGCCGCAGCCGGTGCGCCTCGTGAAGGGCAGCCATATCGTGGTCAAGAGCCTGTTCGAGCATGGGCGCGCCTATCTGCTGCCGGCGCCCGACGGGAGGTTCGTCTTCGCCCGTCCGTTCGGCCCCGAGTTCACGCTCATCGGCACCACGGACGAAGATTTCGTCGGCGATCCGGCCACCCCGATCGCCGAGCCGCACGAGATCGGCTACCTGTGCGACGTCGCGAACAGCTATTTCCGCGACACCATCGTGCCGGCCGACGTGATCTGGGCGTTCGCGGGCGTGCGCGCGCTTTACGGCCAGCGCGCGCGCAAGGCTCAGGACACGACGCGCGAATACGTGCTCGCGCTCGACAAGGGGTTTGGCAAGGCGCCGCTGCTCACCGTCTATGGCGGCAAGATCACCACCTATCGGCGGCTCGCCGAGGCGGCGATCGACAAGCTCGCCCACTTCTTCGTTGCGCCCGCGCCCTGGACCGCCACGAAACCGCTGCCGGGCGGCGATTTCGCCGTCGGCGGCGACGAGGGCGTGGTGGCGGAGACCCGGCGGAACTGGCCATTTCTGGCCGCGGGCCATGCCCGGCGCCTGGTCGCAGCCTACGGCACGCGCGTGGCGCTCGTGCTCGACAAGGTGAACCGCGCGGAGGATCTCGGGCCCTGCTTCGGCGCCGACCTCACGGGGGCCGAGATCCGCTACCTCATGCGGCACGAATGGGCCGAAACGGCCGACGACGTGCTGTGGCGGCGCAGCAAGCTCGGACTGAGCGTCTCCAAGGAGGATCGCGAGGCGATCGAGCGCTTCATGAGCGGCGCGCTCGGCACCGAGGCGCGGACCTGAGTGGCCCTGAGGGCCGCTTACGGTTTCTGTTTCCTTAACGCGTCGCGGCAGATTTTTGCGAAAGGCGGCATGTCGGCTTAAGACATCTCTGCTTTAAATGGATGCCGAGGGTTTTAGATAAACCCGAACGGGGTGGTGCCGATGCAACCGCTCACCAGAAAAGTGGAAGACCTGATCGTCCTGCGGAAGATCCTCATCGTCGACGATGAGCATTACACCCGCAAGGTCATCCGTACGCTTTTGATGAGCATCGGGGCGCGGCACATCTACGAGGCCAGCGACGGCGCTGCCGGCCTCGATGTCATCCGCAGCGTCTCACCCGACATCGTGCTGGTCGACTGGGAGATGCCGGGGCTCGACGGTCCGGGTTTCGTGCGCGCCGTGCGTTCGCCCAAGACCTTCCCCCATCCGGATATACCGATCATCATGCTGACCGGTCACGGCGAGCGTTCGCGCGTCGTCGAGGCGGCTCGGCTCGGCGTGCACGAATACCTGCTCAAGCCGGTATCGAGCAGCGCGCTGCAGGGACGCATTCTCGCGGTCATCACCCAGCCGCGCCGCATGGTGCAGATCGGGGACTATTACGGCCCCGAGCCGCGCCGCAAATCGATGCTCAAGCCCGAGGCCGAATACGTGCCGACGACCCTCGTCATGGTGAACTGACCCGTTGGAGCACGTCCCATCCCTGCGGAATTGGACGTGCTCTAAGGTTATTCCTTGGCGCATGTCCTTGTCGGCGAACCGGCATCCACTTCGCCGGGACATGCGCGACGAGGCGCGACAAGACAAATCCAACTGAGGCATGATCGCCGCCGGCGCCAGCCGGGGATACGACATGCCGACCTGCCTCATTGCCATCGACCAGGGCACGACCTCGTCGCGAGCGATCGTGTTCGACACGGCGCTCACGCCGCTCGCGAGCGCCCAGCAGGAATTCACCCAGCACTTTCCGGGCGACGGCGAGGTCGAGCACGATCCCGAGGAGATCTGGCAGAGCGTGGTCGCAACGGTGCGCGCCGCCATGGCGCAGGCCGGTGTGACCGCCGGGGATGTCGCCGCGATCGGCATCACCAATCAGCGTGAAACCGCGGTGATCTGGGACCGCGCGACCGGAAAGCCGATCCATAACGCGATCGTCTGGCAGGACCGGCGCACCGCAAGCGCGTGCGCCGCCTTGCGGGCGGCCGGCCATGAGCCTGGCATCACGCAGAAGACCGGGCTGCTGCTCGATCCGTATTTCTCCGCGACCAAGATCGCCTGGCTGCTCGATCACGTCGCCGGCGCCCGCGCGGCCGCGGAAGGGGGGCGGCTCGCCTTCGGCACGATCGATACCTTCCTGCTCTGGCGGCTCACCGGCGGCCGCGTGCACGCGACCGATGCCACCAATGCGGCGCGCACGCTCCTCCTCGACATCCGCACCGCGGCCTGGGACCCGGAGCTCGCCGCGCTCTTTCGCGTGCCGCTCGCGCTGCTGCCCGAGGTGCGCGACTGCGCGGCGGAGTTCGGCACCACCGATCTGTTCGGGGGATCGATCCGCATTCTCGGCGTTGCCGGCGACCAGCAGGCCGCGACGGTCGGGCAGGGCTGTTTCGCGCCCGGCATGATGAAGTCGACCTACGGCACCGGCTGCTTCGCGCTGCTCAATACGGGCAGCCAGATGGTGATCTCGCGCAACCGGCTGCTCACCACCATCGCGTACCAGCTGGCGGGCCGGCGCACCTACGCGCTCGAAGGCGCGATCTTCGTCGCCGGCGCGACGGTGCAATGGCTGCGCGACGGCCTCAGACTGATCCGCAGCGCGGCCGAGACGGGCGAGCTCGCGGCCGCGGCCGATCCGGCCGAGCAGGTCTATCTGGTGCCGGCCTTCGTCGGCCTCGGCGCGCCCTGGTGGGACGCGCAGGCGCGCGGCGCTCGAAGCGGTCGGCTACCAGACGCGCGACCTGATCGACGCCATGCGCGCCGACTGGCCGGCCGGCGGCGGCACTGTCTTGCGCGTCGACGGCGGCATGACCGCGAGCGACGTCGCGATGCAGTTTCTGGCCGACATCCTGGACGCGCCCGTCGATCGTCCGGTGGTGATGGAGACGACGGCGCTCGGCGCCGCCTGGCTGGCGGGCTTCGCGGCCGGCGTGTGCCCCGATCCGGAGGGCTTTGCCAAAACCTGGAAGCGCGAGCGCCGGTTCGAGCCGAAGATGGATGCGGCCGTGCGCGCGAAGAAATGGGCGGGCTGGCAGGATGCGGTGCGGCGGACGATGAGCAACAGGTCCTCGTAGCCCTTGTAGCCCGGATGGAGGCGCGCAGCGCCGTAATCCGGGATAAGCCGTCCCCGGATTGCGCTTCGCTCCATCCGGGCTACAAGAACACGGTGGCGATCTGACCGGGCTGGGACCTCATGCGACGTGGCTTTGCGCCGTGGGCCGACCAAAGCATCCGGCCGCTCGTGCGATTCGAGGCGGTGACCAAGCGCTTCGGCGCGACCGTCGCGGTCGACCGCCTCAGCCTCGACATTTATGCGGGCGAGTTCTTTGCGCTGCTCGGGCCGTCGGGCTGCGGCAAGACCACGCTGCTGCGCATGCTCGCGGGCTTCGAGACGCCGGACGAGGGCCGCGTCCTGCTCGGCGAGGAGGACATCGGCCGCGTGCCGCCCTACCGGCGGCCGGTCAACATGATGTTCCAGAGCTATGCGCTGTTTCCGCATTTGACGGTCGCCGGCAATATCGCGTTCGGCCTCAAGCAGGATCGCCTGCCGCGCCGGGAGATCGAGACGCGCGTCGCCGAGATGCTCGCCCTCGTCAAGCTCGAAGGTTTCGGCGGCCGCAAGCCGCATCAGCTCTCGGGCGGTCAGCGCCAGCGCGTCGCGCTCGCGCGCTCGCTTGCCAAGCGGCCAAAGGTGCTGCTGCTCGACGAGCCGCTCGCCGCTCTCGACAAGAAGCTGCGCGGGCAGACCCAGTTCGAGCTGATGGATTTGCAGGGACGCCTCGGCACCACCTTCGTGATCGTCACCCACGACCAGGAGGAGGCGATGACGGTCGCGCACCGCATCGCGGTGATGGACCGCGGCGCGCTCATTCAGGTCGCGCCGCCGGCCGAGCTCTATGAGCATCCGAACTCGCGCTGGGTCGCGGGCTTCATCGGCGACGTGAACCTGCTCGAGGGCGCGGTGACGGCGCTCGACGCCAACGGCGCCGCGATCGAGGGCGCGGCCGGCCGGCGCTATCGCGTCGCGGCGGCGGCCGGCGCCAAGCCCGGCGAGAAGGTGTGGATCGCGCTGCGGCCGGAGAAGATCCGGCTCGCCGCGGCCCGGCCCGAGCAGACGGCGGAGAACTGCGTCTTCGGACGCGTCAACGATATCGCCTATCTGGGCGACGTCTCGCTCTACCGGGTGAAGCTCGCCGACGGATCGGTCACGACGGTGTCGGCCACCAATACGAGCCGGCTGGCGGACCGGGCGATCGGGTGGGACGACGAGGTCTGGCTCACCTGGTCGCCGGACGCCGGCATCGTGCTGACGCGATAGGCACGCCATGGACGCCACCAAACGCGCATTCGGAAGTCTTGGCGGGCGGCTCGTCGTGCTGGTGCCGTATCTCTGGCTTGCCGCGTTCTTCCTCGTGCCGTTCCTGATCGTGCTCAAGATCAGCCTGTCGCAGACCGTGATCGCGCAGCCGCCCTATGTGCCGCTGCTCGATCTGTCGGCCGGCTGGGCGGGCGTGAGGGACTTCGTCGGCGGCCTTTCCTTCGGCAATTTCGCGACGCTCGTCTCCGACGACATCTACTATCTGTCCTACCTCAAGAGCCTGCTCGTCGCTTTCGTCTCGACCGCGATCCTGCTCGTCATCGGCTATCCGCTCGCCTATGCGATGGCGCGCGCGCCGGCGCGGCTGCAGTCCGTGCTGGTCATGCTGGTGATCCTGCCGTTCTGGACCTCGTTCCTGATCCGCGTCTATGCCTGGATCAACATCCTGCAGCGCGACGGCCTGCTCAATCAGGCGCTGCGCGCGCTCCGCCTGATCGACGAGCCGCTGGCCTGGCTCTCGACCGACACGGCGATCTACATCGGCATCGTCTATTCGTATCTGCCCTTTATGGTATTGCCGCTCTACGCCACGCTGCAGAAGATGGACGAGACGCTGCTGGAGGCGGCCGCCGATCTCGGCGCGCCGCGCTGGAAGGCATTCTGGGCCGTGACCGTCCCGCTGTCCTTGCCTGGCGTGGGCGCCGGCGCGCTTCTCTGCTTCATCCCGATCATCGGCGAGTTCGTCATTCCGGATCTGCTCGGCGGCTCGGAGAGCCTCATGATCGGCCAGACCTTGTGGACCGAGTTCTTTTCCAACAAGGACTGGCCGGTCGCCTCCGCGATCGCCGTCGTGCTGCTGTGCCTCCTGCTCGGGCCGATCGCGGTCTACCAGCACCTGCAGATGCGCAACATCGAGCGGGGGAGCTAGACGATGCGTCGCGGGCTCACGCCGTTCAACCTCACCTCGCTCGCGCTCGGGCTCGCCTTTCTCTATCTGCCGATCGCGATCCTGGTGATCTACTCGTTCAACGCGTCGCGCCTCGTCACCGTGTGGGGCGGCTGGTCGACGCGCTGGTACGCGGAGCTGCTCGAGGACCGCGCCATGCTCGACGCCGCCGCGACCTCGCTCGGCATCGCATTGCTGTCGGCCGCGGCCGCCACGGTTCTCGGCACCATGGCGGCGCTCGCGCTCACCCGGCTCGGCCGCTTTCGCGGGCGTCTTGCATTTGCCGCCATGGTCTATGCGCCGCTCGTGATGCCCGAGGTGATCACCGGGCTCTCGCTGCTGCTGCTGTTCGTCGCGCTCGATGTCGACCGCGGCTTTCTCACCGTCACGGCGGCGCATACCACGCTCACCATGTGCTTCGTGACCGTCGTGGTGCAGTCGCGGCTCGCGTCCTTCGATCGCAGCCTCGAGGAAGCCGCGATGGATCTCGGCGCCACGCCGTTCTGGACCTTCGCCACGGTGACGCTGCCGCTGATCGCGCCGGCGGTCGCCGCAGGCTTCCTGCTCGCCTGCTCGCTCTCCCTCGACGACCTGGTGATCGCGAGCTTCACCACGGGACCCGGCGCCACCACGCTGCCGATCCGCATCTATTCGGAGGTCCGGCTCGGCGTGAAGCCGGAGATCAACGCCATCTGCACGCTGCTCATCGGCGTGGTGGCGGTCGCGATCTTCGGCGCCGTGTGGCTCGGCAGGCGCTCGGACGCCGGCACCAGGACGATGGGAATTCCGGCGAAGTGACGGAAACGATCACTCGCTCTTCTGGCCGGGCGGGCGAAACAGGAAGGCCAGAAACCACAGCGGCACGATGATCAGCGAGCCCAGCAGCATGTTGGGCATGGCCCAGGCGAGCCCCCGGCGCACCAGGTCTTCCACCCGTTCGGTCGTGATCCCAAGCTCCTTCATCAGGAGGTCGGCGGTGATGCCGAAATGGGCCAGGATCGTGCCGACGATCAGCGAGGCGACCGCGACCTTGACCAGCGTGCGCAGGAGGCCTTCCAGCATCGTGCCTCGTCGTTGCCGGGCCGCAGGCCGGCATCTGATTCGCAATCTGGCGATGATAGTCGATTGGTCGGGGGCCGCCCAACGCGGCCGCGCCGACCGTCAGCGGCCGGGGGGCGCCGTGGCGGTGGTCGGCGCCGCCTCCGCGGCCGGGCGCGGGCCGGTCAGCCGTTCGATGGCCGAGCGGATGGAGTCCTGGGTCTTCTTGTCGCGAACCGCATCGAGCAAGGGGGCGGCGGCGCCGGAACGTTTGATCAGGATGGCCGGGTCGGGGATCGGAAACGTGTTGTCCCATGGCCCCTGCATCACGAACGGCAGTTCGAACGCGATGTCGTTCGGTCCGTTGAGCAGGCTGGCGGTGCCTTTGAGGTCGAGGTCGCGCGTCGGAATGAGGGCGGTGCCGGTCAGGCCGATGCGCACGGACGCGCCGTCGACCGTCATCTCCTCGACCGTAACGATCCCCTGCGAGGCCTTGAGCGTGATCGTGAGCTTGTCGAACGGCGTGCGTCCGCTGCGGAAATCGCCTCCGCCCGAGAGCGGGCGGCGTTCCAGCCGGCGCAGCAGCTGCTCGACGTTCAAGCCGGTCAGCGCGCCCTGACGCCCCGCGATGTTGGCGGTGCCGGACAGGGTGCGCGTCAATGCGAGCACGCTGCTGCCGGTCCCTTCGATCGCGAAGCTCAAGTTGCCTTTGCCTTCGATGCGGCGGATCCCGAAAAGCTCGCCGAGCGCGCTGTCGAGGTCGACGTCGGTGAACTGCATCTGCGACTTGAGCTCGGCGCCGGCTTCCGACTTGGCGAGCGCCAGCGAGCCTTTGATCACGCCGTTGTAGGCCTGCGACTCACCGACCGTGATGACGAGCTTGCCGCCGCGCAGGCTCGCCGCGACCGCGGTGCGGCCGAGCTTGGCGTTGCCGATCGTCACTTTCGCGGCCGAGATGCGCAGGTCGATCTCGAAGCCGGTAAGGCCTTCGAGTCCGAACGGCATGCGGTCCCAGTCGCGCGCGTTCGCCGCCGTGACGCGCGTGGTGGAAATGTAGGGCGTGAGGTCGAGCGCGTCCGCGGCGAGCGTGCCCTGCCATGTGGCGCGTCCGTTGGCGGCGTAGGTGAGCACCCCTTCCGCGGCGTTGCCGTCGAGATCGAGGTTGACGCCGGAGAGCGACAGCGCGCCGCCCACCATGTTGGCCTGCGCCTTGAGGGCGAAGCGCCCGAATCCGCCTCCGGGCAGCGGCGTATCGCCGGTCCAGCGGACGGCGTCGCGCAGCGAGGCCGTGTCGGCGGCGAGCGCGCCGTCGACCTTGAAGTTCGGCCGGTTGCTCATGACGCCTTCGAAGACGAGCCGCAACGGCGCGCCGGTCAGACGGACCTTCAGCCCGGAGCTGTCGCCGGCGAGCGCGGCGAGGAAATCGCTGATCGTGATGCTCGCCTCGACCGGCTCGTTGCGCCAGACGAAGCGGCCGGTGGTGCCGAAGCTCTTCGAGATCGACGGCCAGGCGAGCGAGAGCTCGACCGCGCTCAGCCGTTCGGTGAGATCGCGGCCGCCGTCGCGCACGACGATCGTGCCATCGTGGATGCGGATTTCGGAGAACGACACGGTGCGGTCGACCGGCTTGAGCGCGCGGCCGAGCGCGCCGAGCAATGGCGACCAGTTGGAACGGCCGTCCGCATCGATCTGGAGCGAGATGTGCGGCCGGTCGAGTGCGATGTCGGCGATTTCGACGCGACCGAGAAGCAGCGGGAAGAAACGCAGATGCGCGATCAGCCGCTCGGCGGCGAGCGGAGGCGACTGGCCGCCCTCATCGCCGAGAACGACGTCCGAGAAGGTGACGACGCCGGTCGGAAATATCGAGAGCGTGACCGGGCCGCGCAGCACCGGATCGAGGCCCGTGACCGCGCGGATCTGGGCTTTCACCGCGTCGCGGGCGCCGTCGGCGGAAACGAGCAACGAGGCGACCGCGAATGCCGCGAGGCCGGCCGCAATGACCGCCGCGGCCAGGAGTCCCACACGCTTCAAGCCAGTGGCCGCAGTCACAAGGCGGGTCCGATTTTCGAGGGTAGTGCCCGGGTGAAACTATACCGCCGTCCGGCGGCCGCGCAAACTTGCCCGTCCTTGTGTCCGTTTCGTGGCCGCTACCCCCGGCCGTCGACAAAGACCCGTTATTTCACGGAGGGCGCGACCGAATAAGTGCCCTCGGTCTTGCGCTTGATCTCGTCGAGCGTCACGCCCGGGGCGAGCTCGGTCAAGGTCATGCCCTTACCGCCCTTCTTGTCCACGTTGAAGACGCCGAGGTCGGTGATCACCATGTCGACCACGCCCGCGCCGGTGAGCGGAAGCTTGCACCTGTGCAAGAGCTTGGGCTCGTCCTTGGCGGTGTGCTCCATGATCACCACCACCTTCTTGACGCCGGCCACCAGGTCCATGGCGCCGCCCATCCCCTTCACCATCTTGCCGGGGATCATCCAGTTGGCGAGGTCGCCATTCTCGGCCACCTGCATGGCGCCGAGGAGCGCGATGTCGATGTGCCCGCCGCGGATCATGCCGAACGAATCGGCGGACGAGAAATAGCTCGTGGTCGGGATCTCGGTGACGGTCTGCTTTCCGGCGTTGATGAGATCGGGATCCTCTTCCCCTTCGAACGGGAACGGTCCGAACCCGAGCATGCCGTTCTCGCTTTGCAGCTGCACGCTCATGCCCGCCGGGATGTAGTTCGACACCAGGGTCGGAATGCCGATGCCGAGATTGACGTAGAAGCCGTCACGCAGCTCCTTGGCGGCGCGTTCGGCCATCTGCTCGCGGGTCCAGGGCATCGGATCTCCCCTCAGGTTGCGGCGGCAACGCGCTTGCGCACGGTGCGTTGCTCGATGTGCTTCGTCGCGTTGGGCACGTGGATGAGGCGCTGCACGAATACGCCGGGCGTGACGATGTGGTCGGGATCGATCTGTCCCGGCTCGAACAGGTGCTCGACCTCGGCGACGGTGACCTTTCCGGCGGTCGCCATCATCGGATTGAAATTGCGCGCGGTCTTCCGATAGACGAGGTTGCCTTCGGTGTCGCCCTTCCAGGCGTGCACGATCGAGAGATCGGCGACGAGGCCGCGCTCCATGATGTAGCGCTCGCCGCCGAACTCGCGCTCTTCCTTGCCTTTGGCGATGTCGGTGCCGACGCCGGTGCGCGTGAAGAACGCCGGAACGCCCGCGCCGCCGGCGCGGATGCGCTCGGCGAGCGTGCCTTGCGGGTTGAACTCGATCTCGAGCTCGCCCGCGAGATACTGCTGCGCGAAAGTCTTGTTCTCGCCCACATAGGACGCGATCATTTTCTTGATCTGCCGCGAGTCGAGGAGCAGGCCGAGCCCGACGCCGTCGATCCCGGCGTTGTTCGAGACGACGGTCAGGTTTTTCACGCCGGATTCGCGGATCGCCGCAATCAGGCTTTCGGGGATTCCGCACAGCCCGAACCCGCCGGCCATGATCATCATGCCGTCCTTCAGCAGGCCGGCCAGCGCGGCGCGCGCGTCGGGATACATTTTCTTCATGACAACCTCTCGCCCGGCGATGTCCACAGTTCTGTAGCCAGCGCCGGGATGACGATCAAGGGGCGTCGCGGTAGCAGGACCTGCACGGCGGCCGAAAAATCCGATACGATCCCCGTTGCGAATTCGGCCAATCAGCGCCGACGGGGGCGACGTGCGATGAGGAGCAAAATCACCGCAAAATCTCGGCGGCGCAAGAGGCGGCGCAAGAAGAGGACGAAACCGCAGCCGTTGCCCGGCGGCAAGGTACTGCAGCGATTATTTGATTACCTCGGCGCGCGCGATCCCACGCTCAACGATCACGTCATTGCGACAACTGCAGTTCCGGAAGCGGTACGACAGAGATTTGGTCTAACCAAACGAGCATTACGTGCAAGGCCAGTCGAAAAGCCCCTCGCCATCGAGATGGGCAAGGCCGCCGTC
>WNFA01013751.1_pt1 | contig 10780 bp, 12 predicted proteins | sample 5400481 | NCBI WGS metagenome assembly WNFA01 (sample SAMN13153340, study PRJNA577476) | soil metagenome | isolation source: 120 cm saprolite under Douglas fir tree site 2 hole 1 replicate 2 | place: USA:California | collected 2015-04-18 | reverse complement strand
CTTGATGGCGAGCGCGCCGGCGAGCACTCCGACTGCGTCGACGAGTATCCCCACGTCGGTGGCGTTGATCAGCTCGATGGGCGTGCGGGCGTCTCGCTCCATGAACGTGACCATCCACTCCAGCACTCCCCAGGTCAAGAACGTCCCCCACCATCCGGAGAAGAAGGCGGGGGCGGGCAGGCTGTCGTACGCGTCGCGGTCGTTCAGTGAATCGCTGCGCAGCCAGAGGTCCTTCATGACTTGATAGGGGCGAACCAAATTGACGAGCGGTGTAAACCAGTAACCCACCGCCCAACTGCGGGTGAATTACGACCGCTTCGAGCCGACGAACGCGAGATTGCCGTACGACCGGTGGAGCCACGTCAGCCAGGCGATTCCGGTACCGCTGAACGCCGCAAGTTTGAGCAGCGCGATCGCTCGAGCTCGCGCGTCGATCACGGCCGCCTCGTGGGGGAGGAGCACCGCGCCCGCCGCCAGCCGGGCGAGCAGGGCACGGTACGAGAGGCCGGCCGCGATCGTGGCGGCCTCGAGCGCCAGGCAGGCGAACAGGAGACAGACGGTCCACCGGGCCACGGAGTGCCCGGCGCGGTGCGCAGTGCTCGAGTCTCGGGGCATGGCGCGCGTAATGGGCCTCTCCGGACCGTGCAATCCCCATGCCCGCTCGTTGCCCCGGTCGCTCATCCCCCTCTAGCTTTCTCCCGTGCCTGCCTCCGACACTCTCCAGGCGCGCGTCGAGCGCGCACTCTCCCAGCTCAAGAACCCTCGCAGCGGGACCGACATCCTCTCGGCCGGCATGGTGAAGGACCTCGCCGTGGTGGGGGATGGTATGGTCACGTTCACGTTCCTCCTGGGCCGAGACGATCCCGGCTCGCTCGCACGGGACGTGCGCAAGGCGGTCCAGGGCGTGCAGGGCGTGACGGGCGTGCGGGTCAACGTCACCGACGCGAGCACTGCAGCGGAAGGCACCGCTCCCCGTCAGCCCGCTCCCCGGCCCGGTCCTGGAGGCGTTCCGCCGCCTCCCACGCCCGTCGAGCTCCCCCACCTCGGCACCGTCCTCGCGATTTCGTCGGGCAAGGGCGGCGTGGGTAAGTCCACCGTCTCCGCGAATCTCGCCGTCGCACTGGCGCGCCTGGGCGGGGGGCACCGCGTGGGGCTCATGGATGCCGACATCTACGGGCCGAACATCCCACGGATGATGGGTGCGGACCAGAAACCGGAAGTGCGCGGTGGGAAGATTCAGCCGCTCGAGGCCCACGGCGTGAAGCTCATGTCGCTGGCGCTCATCGTGGAGCGGGACGCGCCCGCCATCTGGCGGGGGCCGATCATCATGAAGGTGATTCAGCAATTCGTGAAGGATGTGGATTGGGGAGAGCTCGACTACTTTCTCGTGGACCTGCCACCGGGGACGGGTGACGCCCAGCTCTCGCTCGCGCAGACGGTACATATCCGCGCAGCCATCATCGTTACCACGCCGCAGGAGGTGGCGGTTGGCGATTCCCTGCGCGGCGCGAAGATGTTCGAGCGCGTCGGTGTTCCGGTGTTGGGTGTGGTGGAGAACATGAGCTACTTCGTGTGCCCCCATTGCGGTGAGCGCACGGAGATCTTCCGCGCCGGTGGGGGGACGCGGCTCGCCGACGAGCTCGGCGTGCCGCTGCTCGGTCAGGTGCCGCTGCAGGCGCAGCTGGCGGATCTCGCCGACACCGGCCGGCCGGTTGTCGCGGCCGACCCCGACTCGCCGGCGGCGCAGGCCCTCGAGGCCGTCGCCCGGCGGGTCTCGGATGCGCTGGCCGCGCTGCCGCGCTGACGGTGCCGGTCCTCCTTCTCGCGCTGTCCCTGTTACAGCACCCCCGCGCCGAGCGACCCGACGTGCGCGCCGGGCTCGACACGCTGTACGGCGGGGGCTTTCCCGCCGCCGCCGCTTATTTTGCCGAGCTCGCGGGGCGCGACTCGACCGACCCCGCGCCCGTGACCTTCGAAGCGAGCGCGTACATCTGGTGGGCCGCGGCGCTCGAGAACGACTCCTACGAGGCCGCGCGGATCGACTCGCTGCTCGATCTCGCGATCGCGCGCGCCCGCGCCACCTCTCCCGGCCCGGCCCATGACTTCTGGCTCGCGACCGCGCTGGGGTATCGTGCCCGCCAGCGCGACCTGCACGGGCATTCGTGGAGCGCCGCGAAGGACGGCAAGGCGATGCGCGACGCCTATGCCCGCGTGCTGGCCGTGGACTCGAGCTGTACCGACTGCTACCTGGGGCTGGGCGTGTACCAGTACGGTCTGGCACGCGCGAGCGCACTCGCCCGCCTGGTCGCGAAGATCGTGGGATTGGGAAGCGGCAACGCGGAGTGGGGCATCGCGTACATGCACCGGGCGGCAGCGGAGGGAGACTTGGCGCGCGTGGAGGCCGGCTGGGTGCTCGCCGCGGCGCTGGTGCGCGAGGCGGCGCGCGATCCCGCGCAGCGCGCGGCGCTCGAGCGAGAGGCCCGCGACGAGGTGCTCCGGCTCAGCTCGCGTTATCCCGGAAATCCCGTGTTTCACCGATTCTTGCGAGAGACCGCCGAGCCTGCGCCCTGAAGCGGTGTGACGCCCGTCACCTGTGTGTTGCGTCGGCGCCACTCTACCGTTACCCGCCGAATTCCTTACCATCCTCTGATGGTACCACGCTTGCGGGTGGGGTTGGCCGACCCACAGTGGGCTCGGTTGCAGATCGACGTGAATTGTCGAGTGCGGCGCGGTGCGTGGTACCGGGTCGCGGATTTGACGTCCGCGGAAGCGAGGCTCGACGTCAACCGCGAGCAGATCCCTGTGCCGCGCGCGTCCTTGAAGATTGTTTCGACACCGCCCCAGCACTGGACGATCGTCGCCCGCCCGCACGATGCGAGAAGCCTGCCCGCGCACTGGGGCGACAAATACGCCGTGTGCCCCGGCTGCCGCAACCGCATGGAGCTGAAAGGCGCGCCGCACACGATGCACTGCGCCCGGTGCGAGTGCATCTTCCGCGTCGGGTGGGAGGAGTGGTTCATCGGAGAGGGTTGAGCGGCGGTCACGCCGTTGCAGCCATCTCATCCTTACGTATCGTCGAAGGCGCGCGCCCCGCCGTCCCGAGACACCGAGGACTGGGATGATCCAGCCGCGATTGCTCAGACGTTTGGGGTTGCTCGCGGCCCTCGCGGCCGGCTACTTCGTGGCCGGCAAGGTGGGGCTCGAGGTGGCGTACGTCCACCCCAGCGCTACGGCCGTCTGGCCTCCCTCCGGTCTCACCCTCGCGGCCTTCCTGCTCCTCGGCTACGACGTCTGGCCGGCCATCCTGCTCGGCGCCTTTCTCGTCAACATCACCACTGCGGGCTCCATCGCGACGTCGGCCGCCATCGCGGCCGGCAACACGCTCGAAGGGCTCGTCGGTGCCTATCTGGTCAACCGGTTCGCCCGCGGCCACCGGGCCTGCGAGCGTGCGCGGAACGTGTTCAAGCTGGCGGGTCTCGCCGCGCTCCTCAGCACGACGATCAGCGCCACGGCCGGCGTGGTCTCGCTCTCTCTGGGCGGCTTCGCGCGCTGGACCGACGTCGGGTCCATCTGGTCCACCTGGTGGTTGGGCGATGCCGTGAGCGATCTGGTCGTGGCGCCGGCGGTGCTGCTCTGGGCCGCGCGCCCCCGCGTGCGCTGGACCCGGCGCCAGGTGCTCGAGGCCGTCGTGCTGCTCGCGTGCCTCGCCGTCGTGGGGGTCGCCGTCTTCGGCGGGCTGGTGCCGTGGAAGGACAAGCACTACCCGCTGGAATTCCTGTGCGTCCCGCTGCTGTTATGGGTGGCGTTTCGGTTCGAGCAGCGCGAGGCGGCGACGGTCGTCGTCCTGCTCGCCGGCGTGGCGATTTGGGGGACGCTGCGCGGTTACGGCCCCTTCACCCGGCCGTTGTTCAACGAATCGCTGCTTCTGCTGCAGGCGTTCCAAGGGGTTTCGGCCGTCATCACTCTGGTGCTGTCGGCGGCCGTGGCGGAGCGAACCGAAGCCGTGGACCGGCTGCGCCGGCTGGCGGTGAGCGATCCGCTCACGGGGCTCTCTAATTACCGACAACTCGCGCACGCGCTCGACGCGGAAATCCGGCGGTCGTCCCGCACCGATCGGCCGTTTGCGGTGGTGATGATGGATCTGGACGGCCTCAAGAAGGTCAACGATCGCTATGGCCACCTGGTAGGCAGCATGGCCCTGCGGCGCGTGGCGGAAGCGCTGCTGGGCTCGTGCCGGGGGATCGACACCGCCGCGCGGTTCGGCGGGGACGAGTTCGCCCTGGTGCTGCCCGAGACGAGCGATGCGGCGGCGTGGCACGTCGCCCGGCGCATCGCCGACCGGGTGGCGCGGGACGGCGAGCAGCCGCCGCTGTCCGTGAGCGTCGGCGTGGCCGTGCATCCGCGCGACGGGACCACGCTCGAGGCCCTCCTGAACGCCGCGGACCGTTCGCTGTACGACAGCAAGGCACGCCGTCGCAGCCGGAGCAAAGAACCCGCTCGTTGACCCCCGGGCCGGCGCCCCGGTAGCTTCCGGCGCCATGATCAGCACGACCCGCACGCCCGGCGCGCTCACCGTCGGGCCGCTCCGGCCCGTCATCCTGAAGCTGGCGGCGCCGGCGGTCGCGATGATGGCGTGCCACTTCTGCTTCAACCTCATCGATGCCATGTGGGTCGGCCATTTGATCGGGCCCGCGGCGCTCGCCGCCGTCTCGACCGCCGGGTTCTACGTGTGGGTGCTCCTGTCGCTCGGGGAGATGGTGGAAGTGGGGCTGATCGCCGTCGCGGCCCGCCGCCACGGCGAGGGGTTCCCCGATGCCGCCGCCCGGGCCGCGGGTGCAGCGGTCGTGTACGCCCTGGCTGCGGGGACCGTCGTGTCGCTCCTCGGGTTCACGCTCACGGACGCGCTGTTTCACGTGATGGCCGTACCGCAGGAGGTGGCGACGCTCGGGCACGCGTACCTGGACACGTGGCTCCTGGGCGGACCGCTCGTGTTCGGCTTCTTCGCGATCGAGGCGACGTTCCGCGCCTCGGGCGACACGCGCACGCCATTCCTCCTGCTCATGGCCTCGGTGGTGTTGTCGGTGGGCCTCGACCCGTTGCTCATCAGCGGCGTCGGTCCGTTCATGAGGCTCGGAGTCGAGGGCGCCGCCCTCGCCTCCGTGATGGTGCGGGGTGGCGGGTTTCTCATCGGTATCGGGATCGCGTGGCAACGCGGCCTGATACGCCTCGATGCCCCCGACTGGTCCGCCCTGCCCACGGTGTTCCGCGTGGGCGCGCCCCTCTCGCTGGCGGGGGTCCTGCTCTCGGTCGTATACATGTGGCTCACGCGGTACACGTCCCGCTTCGGTACCGCCGCGCTCGCGGCGCTCGGCGTCGGCCACAAGGTGGAAGGGCTCGGCTTCATCGCGATCTCCGGGTTCGCGCTGTCGGCCTCCGCCCTCGTGGGACAGAACCTGGGCGCGCAGCAGGAGGCGCGCGCCCGCCAGGCGGTGCGGATGACCGTGGGCTACTGTCTGGTGGCCACAACGGTCACCGCGGTCGCCTTCGTCACGATCCCGGAGACGCTTGTCGCCTTGTTCACTCCCGATCCCGCGGTGATTGCGGATGGCAGCCTGTATCTGCGGGTGATCGCGTTCGCACAGATCGGCCAGACGTTCGAGATCATTCTGGAAGGTGCGCTCGCCGGGGCGGGGTACACGCTGTGGCCCCAAGTCGCCAGCACCACGCTCACCCTGCTGCGGGTGCCGCTCGCCGCGTGGTGGTCGAGCGGCATCGGGCTCGTGGGGATCTGGCTGGCGCTCTGCGTCACCGCTGTCGCGCGCGGGATCGTCATGGCCATGTTCTGGCTCAGCGGCGCCTGGCGGCGCGCCACGGTCTGACGACGGTGGCGACCCTCATCACTCTGCTTACCGACTTTGGCAACGCCGACAGCTACGTGGGCGAGGTGAAGGGCGTGCTGTTGTCCCAGGTGCACGGCGCCGCACTCGTCGACATCACGCACCAGGTGCCACCAGGCGACGTGCGCGCGGCGCAGTATATCCTGTCGCGCGTCTGGCACCGGTTCCCGCAGGGGAGCGTGCACCTGGCGGTCGTGGACCCCGGCGTCGGCACCGACCGCCGCGTGCTGGCGGCGTCCACCGCGGGTCACTTCTTCGTCGCCCCGGATAACGGCCTGCTGTCGTTTCTGCCGGCGGACGCGCACTTCGTGGGCCTGCCGATTCCGGTGGACGCTGCGCCTACCTTCCAAGCGCGCGACGTGTTCGCGCCGGTGGCGGGCCAGCTCGCCCTGGGCGCGCCCCTGTCACACGTGGGTCATCCCGTCACCGAGGTGTACCGCTCCCCGCTCCCCGCTCCCCACCAGGACGGCACGGTGCTGATCGGGGAAGTCATCTACGTCGATCGATTCGGTACGCTGATCTCGAACATCCCCGGGGACCAGGTCGAGCCGGGCGTGCGGATCAAGGTCGCAGGCACGGAGATCGGGACGCTGGCCCGCACGTTCGGGGATGTAGGACGGGGCGCGCTGGTCGCCTTCGTCGGCAGCGATGGTACGGTGGAGATCGCGGTGCGCGACGGCAGCGCCGCGAGACTGCTAGGCGTCGGTGTGGGGGCGGAGGTGCGGGCCTGAGCGCGTCGGGATCTTCACCTTCGCCATCCACCTTCGCCATCACCCGCTCGACGAACCCGAACTCGGGCGCGAACCGCGTCAGCTGCGACAGCTCGCGGATCAGCTTACGCTCGCGCTCCGCAATCGTGCGGCACTCGGCGCACTGCGCAAGGTGGGCGTCCCGGGTAGCAGGGAGGAGACCCTGGGCCCAAAGCTCGACTTCGTCGGGGGTCAGGTGCTGCAGCAGGGAGTCTGTCATTGGTCCGTCCTACGGGCCGTGGCAGGCCAAGGTTTCATGTCCGTCATTCGCGTCGGTCTTCGAGGTAGCCCCGTAATTCGTTGCGCGCCCGATGGATATACGTCTTCACCGTGCCCAGGGGCAGTTCCAGGATGCGGGCGATCTCCTCGTAACTGTGGCCCTCGACGTGGCGCAGCAGGATGCACGTGCGATACTCGGGCCGGAGGCGGGCGATGGCGTGCTCGATGGCGCCGCCCAGCTCGCGCGCTTCGAGCTCCTGCAGGGGGGTTTCACCCCGGTCGCCCAGCTGCGGCGCGGTGGCGCTCATTTCGTCGGGCGTCGTGGCGTGCGGGGAGCCGTCGAGTGAGAGGGTCTCGAGCTCGCGTCTGCGCAGATGATCGATCGCGGCGTTGTTCGCGATCTTGAAGATCCACGACGAGAACTTGAACTGCGGATTGTACGTGCCGATGGCATTCAGGATCTTGATGAACGTCTCCTGCGCCAGGTCCTCGGCGAGGGCGCGGTCGCGCACCATGCGATACAACAGCGAGAAAATGGGCCGCTCGTAGCGGCGCACCAGCTCGCGGAACGCGGCTTCGTGGCCTTGCTTGGCCCACGCCACGACCTCCGGATCGCTGGCGCCGGTCAGGTTGCCCGGCCTATCTTTCGCGCCTATGACGCCCCCCCCTCCTCCGCATCCTGCGTTCGAGGTTGCCGCGCACTCGGGTGGCGAAGCGAAGCGGTCGTATGTGCGCAGCATGTTCGCCGCGATCGCGCCGCGCTACGACCTGCTGAATCATCTCTTGAGCCTCAATGTGGACCGCTCCTGGCGCCGCGCCGCGGTGCGACGGCTCGCGTGGGAGCGGCGACCCGACGGCACCTATCTCGATCTCTGCGCCGGCACGCTCGATCTCGCGGCGACGCTCGCCCGCGCGGGCGGGTTCCGCGGGACCGTGCTCGGCGCGGACTTCGTGGTCCCGATGCTGGCGCGGGGGAAGGGCAAGGCACCACGCGCCCGTCCCGTCGGCGCCGACGCGCTCGTACTCCCGTTCGTCGACGCCCGGTTCGACGGTGCCATGGTGGCCTTCGGGGTCCGAAACCTGGCGGATCTGGACGCCGGCCTCCGGGAGACGCACCGCGTGCTCCGTCCCGGCGCTCGCTTCGTGGTCCTCGAATTCAGCACACCACGCTTCGCGCCGTTGCGCGCGCTCTACCTGTTCTATTTTCGGCGCGTCCTCCCCGCGATCGGCCGCGCGGTGTCGAAACATAGGGACGCCTATACCTACCTGCCAGAGTCGGTGCTCGACTTTCCGGACCCGGACGCCTTCGCGCGCCGGCTCCAGGCCGCCGGGTTCTCGAATGTAGGCTACGAGACCCTGACGGGCGGGATCTGCGCCCTGCATCATGGCACTCGATAATCTGCGGGACTTCCTCCGCGCGCTCGACGCCCGGGGCGAGCTCGTGCACGTGGGGCGCGCCGTGTCCGTGGACAAGGAAATCACGGAGATCGCGGACCGCTGCATGAAGTCCCCGGGCGGTGGACCGGCGCTGCTGTTCGAACACCCGACCCTCCTGTCGGGCGGGCCCGCGCGCTATCCCGTCGTCGTGAATCTGTTCGGCTCCGAAAAGCGCATGGCGCTCGCGCTCGGCGTCGAGTGTCTGGACGAGGTCGGCGAGCGGATCGCCACGCTGCTCAACATGAAGGTCCCGGACAGCCTGCTCGGCAAGCTGGCGATGCTGCCGCAGCTTGCGGAGGTCGCCAAGTTCCCGCCCAAGGCGATCGGCGGGAAGCCCCCGTGTCAGGAGACCGTGATTCGGGAGCAGGACGTGGACCTGGCGCAGTTTCCCGTGCCCGTGTGCTGGCCGGAAGACGGCGGCCCGTACATCACGCTCCCCGGCGTGATCACACGCGATCCGAAGACCGGCGTCCGTAACGTCGGGATGTACCGCATACAGGTGATAGGCCGACGCGAGCTGGCGATGCACTGGCAGCGCCATAAGGTCGGGGCGGCGCACTGGCGCGCAATGGCGGAGCGCGGCGAGAAGATGCCCGTGGCGATCGCGTTGGGCGGCGATCCGGCTTCGATCTACGCTGCCTCCGCGCCGCTGCCGCCCACCATCGATGAATTCCTGTTCGCCGGCTTCCTGCGCCGGGAGCCCGTGCGGCTCGCCAAGGCGGTGACCTCCGATCTCGAGGTGCCGGCGGAAGCGGAGCTCGTGCTCGAGGGCTACATCGATCCGCGGGAGGAGCTGGTGCTCGAAGGGCCGTTCGGCGACCACACCGGCTTTTACTCGCTCGCCGACTACTATCCCAAGGTGCACGTCACCGCGGTCACGCTGCGCGCCGAGCCCGTCTGGCCGCACACGATCGTGGGTCGTCCGCCAATGGAAGACTACTGGCTCGGCCACGCGACGGAGCGGATCTTCCTGCCGCTCCTCAAGCTCACGCTGCCCGAGATCGTGGACCTGCACATGCCGGCCGAAGGGATCTTTCACAATCTCGTCTTCGTGAGCATCGACAAGCAGTATCCGGGGCAGGCCTACAAGGTGATGAACGGGCTGTGGGGACAGGGGCTCATGTCGCTCGCCAAGGTGATCGTCGTGCTGGACAAGGACGTCAACGTGCGCGATCCCAAGGAGGCGTGGTGGGTGGCGCTCAACCACATCGACCCCGAGCGCGACGTGCGGTTCACGATGGGCCCGATCGATGTGCTCGACCACTCGAGCCGTGGCTTCACGTTCGGCTCGAAGATGGGGATCGACGCGACGCGCAAGTGGAAAGAAGAGGGGTTCACACGCGAGTGGCCGAACAAGATCGTCATGGATGCCGAGACCAAACGAAGAGTCGATGAGATGTGGAGCGACCTTGGAATTGACTTGGGCGGTAACGGGCGGTAGAGGGCGGTAATGGGCGGCACGACTCCGCGCGAAGGGCAGACGTTCGTGGGCGAGAGCTTGCTCGTCCGCTACGCGAATTTCGTGAAGCTGCCGCACACGGTGTTCGCACTGCCGTTCGCCTTGCTCGGACTCGTGGTCGCATCACGTGAGACCGCCGTGACCTGGAGGACCCTCGGGCTGGTCATCCTCGCGTTCACCTGCGCCCGGTTTGTGGCGCTAGGCTTCAACCGCATCGCCGATCGCGAGCTCGACGCTCGCAACCCACGCACCCGGGCGCGGGAGCTGCCGTCGGGGCGGCTTACGCTGCGGCAGGCGTGGGTGGCCGTCGTCGTGGCGGCGGTGGTGTTCCTCGCGACCGCGTGGGCGCTGAACCCGCTGTGCTTCGCGCTGGCCCCGCTCGCCCTCGTGTTCATCTCGGCCTACAGCTACGCCAAGCGGTTCACCCACTGGTCTCACCTCTGGCTCGGGCTGGCCGACGGCATCGCGACGCCGGCGGGGTACCTCGCGGTGACGGGGCGATGGAGCGACCCCTGGTGGCTCCTCCCCGTGGGAGCACTCGCCGTGACGTTCTGGGTGGGCGGGTTCGACGTGTTCTACGCACTCCAAGACGAAGCCTTCGACCGCTCGGAGCGCCTCGAGTCGCTGGTGGTGCGGCTCGGGTCGCCGCGGGCCATCCTGGCGGCGAAAGTGCTGCACGGTCTGGCACTGGTCGCGCTGCTCCTGTTCGGGATGGGCGCGGGGCTCGGGGTCGCGTACTACGTCGGCCTCGCTGCCGGCGCGGCGCTTATCGCGTGGGAGCACCGGCTCGTGAACCCGGGAGACCTATCGCGGCTCAATGCGGCGTTCTTTACGGCGAATGGCATTGTCAGCATCGTGGTGTTCCTCGGAGCGCTGGTGGATCGGGTGCTTTGACAATGCGGAATGCGGAATGCGGAGTGCGGAATGGCTAGGCGAGGTCGATCAAAGAGGCCGCCGAAGGGTGAGGGCGGGCACCGACCTCCCCCTGAAGTTCCGCATTCCGCATTCCGCACTCCGCA
>WNFA01019610.1_pt1 | contig 10782 bp, 7 predicted proteins | sample 5400481 | NCBI WGS metagenome assembly WNFA01 (sample SAMN13153340, study PRJNA577476) | soil metagenome | isolation source: 120 cm saprolite under Douglas fir tree site 2 hole 1 replicate 2 | place: USA:California | collected 2015-04-18 | reverse complement strand
TCGGTGCGGCAAATACAGTCAGGGCGGCTGGACATGACCTTGAGCGGCGGGGCGGACGCGCCGATTTCACTCGGTATCGTAAAAGGTTTCATACTTATGAAAATACTTACCGACTCATGGAACGCTGCTCCGGAGCGCGGGTCGCGGCCGTTTTCGGTGGATCGCGATGGCTTCGTGGTGGCCGAGGGAGCGTGGATGTTTGTGCTCGAAGAGTACGAGCATGCGCGCGCACGCGGGGCCAGGATGCTGGCGGAAATTTGCGGGTACGGATCGACCTGCGAGGCGTTTCATCGGGTTCGGCTGCAGGAGTGTGGAGAGGAACCGGCGCGGGCGATTGGTCTGGCGATGAAAGAGGCGGGGATTGGTGCTAAAGACGTTGACTACGTAAATTTGCATGGGACCTCAACGCAGCTCAACGATCGTATTGAGACCCGGGCGCTGAAGCTGGTGTTGGGGGAACATGCGCCCCAGGTGCCGATGTCAGCGCTGAAGTCGCAGATCGGGCATCCGCAAGGGGCGTGTGGGGCGGCGGGAGTGGCGGCAACGATTGTGGCCATGCAAAACGGACAGATTCCGCCGACCATCAACCTGGAAGAGCGGGATCCGGAGTGTGATCTGGATTATGTTCCGGATGTCGGGAGGAAGCAGGCGATTGAGCATGCGGTGTGCAATTGCATTGCGTTCGGATCGAAGAATTCGGCACTGGTGCTGAGGAATTGTGCGTGAGGCGCATGAAGCGGTCGTTGGCCATTGGTCGTTGGCCGTTGGTCTTTGGTCGTTGGCAAAACCGCTTATCGTGCTTGGCCGGTTCCGATTTACAAGCTGGAGGTAGTGGACGTTCTCGCTGCGCTTTTTTTTCTGCTCGGTGTAGTTACGGCTGAAGAATGGGGGCACGGTGTCGTCGGAGGCGCCGTGAATCAGCCATTGCGTGGCCTGGGAAATCTTGAGCTGCATGGGATCGGCTTCACGGTAGTGTTCAGGGACGTGGGCGGGCTCGCCGCCGAGAAAGTCGACCACCGCGTTGTTGCTCAAGTGGAGTTCCCAAGCCTGCTGTAAATCCACTACGCCGGCCAGGGAGACGACGCTCTTGACTGAAGCCTCATGAGCGGCGAGGCACAACGCCAACTGGCCTCCAGCGGAGTGGCCCATCACGACTATCTTCGAGGAGTCCAGTTTGGAGCGCTGGGCGATCTGGGAGACGTAGCGGTAACCGTTGCGGACATCCTCGAAGGTGCCCGGCCAGCCGCCGCCCGGGTTGCCCACACGGCGATACTCCACGTTCCAGGTCGCGAGTCCTTTGGCAGTGAGAGCGGCGCAGAGGTGTCCGGCGTGATTCAGATCGTATTTGGCACGCCAGAAGCCACCGTGAATGTTCACGACTACGGGGAACGGGCCACCGGTTTTTGGAACCCGCAGTTCGGCGAATTGATTTGGATCGGATCCGTAGGCCAGGCGAGCGTCCGCCGGGGGCGCGGGCAGGGTCAGAATATCGTCATTGGGCATGGACTGGAGCTTGGATCGCGGTGGCGGCGGTTAGACGCATCTGGTTGGATGTATTAAGAACAGCAGTTGTCAGTTCTCCGTTTTTAGTTCTCGGTTTACTGGCCTTTTAGCTTTAGTTTGGACTTGTTTTCTTCAAGAAATTCACGAAGTTTTTCGGCGGCGTCGAGCAAGCGAGTCCATTGTTCGTAGTAGAGGGTTACGGGAAAGCGGCCCAGTCCATAGACGCTGACGCCTCCCTTTTCGCTGACCCGGAATTCCAGGCTGCCGGTGCGGCGCGCGCCCTGTTTTTCGAGTTCGGAGAGGCGGGCTTTCAGTTCTTCATAAGTCGGTTCAGGCATGAACTTACCTCGAATATGACGTGATGATTGGAGCGGGAGACGGGGATCGAACCCGTGACATCCAGCTTGGGAAGCTGGCGTTCTACCGCTGAACTACTCCCGCTCACGGTCCATCAGAGTCTAGCATTCGACGCCACCCGGAAACAATCTAGGGGCGCACGGGTCTGCGAGTTCCAAGCGCGCGAAGTTTCCGGGCGGCTTGAATAGCTTCATTGGAGCGGGGATAGCGCTCTTTTACGGCTTGCAACTCCAGAATTGCTTCGTCCTGGCGATCGACCTCGATGAGGCAGAGCGCTTTCTTGTATTGTGCGCGGGCGGCTTTGGCCTGGTCGGAGAGCCGCGGGCCGACCGCGGTGAAGTCGTCGAGGGCGCCCTCGAAGTCTTTCTCTTCGAATTCAATTTCTGCCAAGTAGAACTGGGCGTTGGCGGCGTTGTCTGACTGACGATCGGTTTTCAGGAATTTCGTAAATTCAGTCGCGGCGATTTCGAAGTCCTTCGCAGCGTAGTGGTCCATCGCACTGCGATACAAATCCACACCGCCGGCGGCTTCTGGCTGCGCGGGAAGCGGCTCCGGGGGTGGAGGTTGGGCGGGCACTGCGGCGGGTTGGGCTTGGGGCACGGTTGGGGTCGCGGGCGGGCGCGTGACCGTTTCCAGGCGCGATCCCAGTTCGCCAAGTTCGGTTTGCAAGGTGTTGACCTGGGAGCTGATCTTGCCAAACTGGGCTCCCAGCAACGTATGCTGCTGCTGGGTCTGGTTTTGAAGTTGTTCTACGTCGTGCTCCATGCGGCGGGTGGTTTCCGCGTTACGGTTCACCAGATCGGTCATCACGCCGATATTCTCATCGAGCGAGAGTTGCAGACGAGACACTTTGTCCGCCAAGTCCTGGACCTGATCGTGGAGTGGAAGCATGTCATCGCCGGCGAGCAGGAATGGCGCCGAGAGAAGCAATGATGCCGCTATTGCCAGGGCTCGCATAAGGAGTGCAAACAGTTGCGGCCTCGCCGCGACCATCAGCGTTTGCTCAAGAGCATAGCAGAATGTTGAGCGCGCTTGAGGAACAACCCTGGCGCGGGCGCGTCGCCCGCGGCCACACGCCTCAGGAGGCCCTGGAAGTGTTGCAATGTTGGGCTTTTCTGGTTAGGCTAGGGCGGATTCTTCGAAGACCAGAGTCTAGCCCGGGCTTGGGCGTACCTTAATGTAGTGGTTTGGCCTTCCTGCGTGGCTTAGCGATCCACATTACGCTTATGGGTTCACCTCTTGCCAGACCCGCGCGCATCGGAAAATACGATGTCACCGGTGTCATCGGCCGCGGCGGAATGGGCATCGTCTACCGGGCTACCGACCCGCGTATCGGGCGCCCGGTTGCGATCAAGGTGCTGACGGGGTTTTTCAGCGAGGACTCCGAACTGCTGGCAAGGTTTTACCGCGAAGCCAAGTCCACCGGCAGCCTGCAACACCAGAATATTGTCACGGTTTACGAACTGGGAGACCAGGACGGATTCCCCTACCTGGTCATGGAATATCTCGAGGGAGAAAGCCTCGACAGCATCATCGCCTCGCGCCGGCCGCTTTCGATATCGGAAAAGTTGGGAATCATGATTCGGGTCTGCGACGGTTTGAGCTTCGCGCACGAGCGGGGCATCATCCATCGCGACATCAAGCCCGCCAACATTGTGGTCCTGACCAGCGGCGCGGTAAAGATCGTCGATTTCGGGATTGCTCAGGTCGGAAACAAGCGACTAACCCGAACCGGTCAGCTGGTTGGCAGTATCTACTACATGTCGCCGGAGCAACTCAACGATACCCTCGAATTGGACGCGAGGACGGACGTCTACTCCGCGGGCGTGGTGCTCTTCCAATTACTGACCGGGGTGCTGCCTTTTGAAGGCAGAGACACCAGCTCGACGCTTCTGAAGATCGTGCGCGACCCGGCGCCTCCGCTGAACAAGTTCATCAGCCTGTTCCCGGCGGAACTAGAGACGATCAGCCAAAAGGCCTTGATGAAAGATCGGGACCAGCGCTACGTCTCAGCTGAGGACTTTGCCTTCGATCTGACGCGACTGCGGCAACAGCTAAACCAGGATTTGCTAACGGAGCACATGCAGAAGGCGGTGGCCGCGATGCGGCAGGAAGACTTTGCCAGCGCAAGGCAGGATTTGTTGGAGGCGCTCCGTGTCGATCCCCAAAATGCGCGAGGGAAGCAGCTTTTGCGGGAAGCGGTGCAGGGCATGGAGACACAGAAGCGCAAGCAGCAAGCGCTCCAATTGGGCGCCCAAGCCCAGGAGGCATTGAGCAAGAAGGATCTGGACGCAGCCCTGCAGTGCGCGGAGCAGGCGGTGCAACTGGACGGCGAAAACGCGGCGCTGCGAAATCTTCTCAGCAAGGTAGTTGGCGCCCGGGAACAGGCGGCAAAATACTGTGAGGCACTGGCTCGCGCCGAACGGGCTCGGCAAAGCGGCAGTTTGGAAAACGCCAGTCAGGCTCTTGCGGAAGCGATTGCCATCCTCCCGCTGGATGCCCCGGGGAGAGCGCTAAAGGGCAGGATTGAAGCGGACATCGCAGAGCGGTCACGAAAAGAGAAAGAGAAAGAAGCCCAAGTCGCGAAACGGCAGTTTGCCCTGGCTGTCAACAGCGTGGAAAAAGCGATGGCGGACGCCCGATTGCAGTTGTACCTGAACCAGCCTCGTGAAGCCTGGGAGATATTGAAGAAGGCCAGTCCGGAAGCATCTCAGGTTCCGCTTGCACTCCGCACACAATTGGAGGCGCTCATTCACCAAGTCCACGAGAATCTGGTTGCCGAAGGCCCGGACGCGACCACGGTCCCGCCCGGAAGAATAGAAACAGGAAAGATGGAAAACGATACATCGGCGGCGACGGAATTCGATGACTTCCACTCGAGGGCGCGCTCCGACTCTCAGAGTACGCCGCGGGAGACCATCCTTTTTCCGAACCAGCCCGTGGCGGATGACACGTCCCATCTACGCATCGGCGCGCTGCCCACGGTCAGCACTCGGAGCGATACTGGCGCGATCCACGAACAACTCACCGCTCCGGACGAGGGGATGGTTCCGGAAGAGCTCAGGGAATTCCTCCCACCGCCGCCACGGCGAGGATGGGGACGGCCTGCGGTCTGGCTCGGGGTGGGAACGGTGGCCCTGGCCATTGGCATCTATTGGGCAGTCTTCGATCACAAAGCGGAACCCCATCCGCAGCCTGTAAAGCGCCAACCAAGCCAAGTGGCAGACGTACCTTATGCCGAAGTAAATGCGGGACCGTGGGGAATGGTGAAAGAGGTGCGCTCTCTGGATGGCCAGATTGTGCACCCGGTGAACGAGGAAACTCCCCTGCGAATAACGCTTCCGCCGGGCCAGTACAATGTGAGCCTCGAGGGTCCGAATGGAGAAAAGAAGATGCTCCAGATCGAGGTACCGGAGCACGGAGGGAATCCCTACTTCGTGCTATTTCACAAGCCGGACGTTCAGCGCATCGTTAATGCGAAGTAGCGAATGCGAAGCAGCGAATGCGAAGCAGTGCTCTTCAGTAAGCAAGCTCCTCGTACACCTTCAGGATCTTCGGTGAGACTTCAAGATTTTTGGGTTGGAAACCGGCCTCTTTGGCTTTTCGGAAATCGTTGAGAGCCTCTTCACGCAGACTTCCGTCCTGACCTCCCGCCAGGAAAAACCGGGACATCTCGCAGGCGCCCATGTAGAAGTGCGCAAGATTGGCTTTGGTTGTATTGTCCTGCACATAGGCAGCCAGGGACTCGCGGGCCTGGCTGTAATTGCCGGCGTAGAACTGGGTGAGACCCTGCAGCAAGGCCATGGAGCCGGCCTGCTCCTGGGGATTGCCGGGGCCGTCCGGTTTTCGGTTTGCAGCCTCAAGATACGCGGCGCGAGCCTCTTCGTATTTGGAGTCGTGAGCCAGCCTGGCTGCTTCTTTCATTGAGCCCTGGTACTGGTTAATCCTTTCCAGATATTCCTGGGCGCTGGCTTTGTCGTCTCCCGTGACCCGCTGAAATTCGCTCCGGGCTTTTTCAAAGTCATTGGCGTCGAAGGCGGCTTTTGCCTTTTCAAAAGGGTCCTTTGGAATCGTTGGGTTCGGGTGCACGCCGGCTGCGCTGACCAGTGCATTTTGTCCGGTCTTCAGTGGACCCATTGATGGACCCATTTTGGTGAGTTCCTGCATTTGCTGACACCAGTGCAGGGCCTCATCACCGCCGCACGAAAATGCGGGGTCGTCATTGGCCAGCGCGCAGGCCATGAGCTTGGCTTGATCGTAGTAGTGGGCCTTCGAGGCGTTAAGGAATTTGTGATGCCTTCCGCTTCTTCCATGGCATCCTTGTAGGCTTTGATGTTGCCCAGATACTTCTTTGCCTCTTCGCTGTGACTGCCGCGGACTCCCTCGAACAGCGTGCGAGCGTCAGTAAACCGGTTCTGGGTGTACGCCTGCACGGCCTGGTTGTAGCGCTCCTCCTGTTCCGACTCCGAAGAGGACTGCAAGGCGGCAAGCCCCAGGCGCGGGGTGGCAAGCGCGAAGCCGGCCATGAAAAGCCACACCAGCCAGTGCGTGAGGATGGCGCGCCGAGCGCTTCGCGAGTTGCGAACCGGTTGGGTCATAGAGGGTAGGATCATGGAAGGTTGGATCATAGAAGGTTGAATCATGGAGGCGAGTTATCGCGGGACTACGGCGACCACGTGGGCTCGCCGGTTTTGTTTCCAGCAGTCCTCGTTTGGGTCATTGCAAAATGGGCGCTCTTTGCCATAACTGATAGTGTCAATCCGGTTGCTTTCGACTCCGGCGTGTACGAGCTGGCTTTTCATTTCGTTGGCACGACTTTCGCCCAGCGCCAGATTGTATTCGGTGGAGCCGAGTTCATCGCAGTGGCCTTCGATCGCAATGCGCAGATCGGGATGCTGCTTGAGAAACTCGGCATCGTCGCGAACTGTGGCCTCCTGGTCGGGGCGGATGCCGAAATCGTCGGTATCGAAAAAGACGTCCTGGCGGCCAGCACGCGCGGCTAACAGATCTTCTTCTCCAGGCGGCGGGGCAATAGCGGCTGTGGTCACGGTGACGCGAACCGACGCGCCCTGGACTCCGCCGGGGCCTTTGGCAAACAGGCGATAAGTAATGGAATCGGCAGGACTGACCTCTTTGGAGCCGTTGGCTTCCACCGCACCCAGCGGCTCGATGCGAACTTCGGTGGCGTTTTGGGTTTCCCAGGTGATAAGAGTGGTCTGTCCCGCCTGAACGGTGGAAGGACTTACGTTAATGGTGGCGACCGGCGCGGGCGGGGGCGGCGGAGGCGGCGCGGTGCTGATTGGTTTTTTTTCGCCACAACCATAAAGACCGAAGGTAAGCAGCAGCGGCACCAACCAGCGTCGGGCGGCTCTGAACTCGGCGGATGAGCAGCGCGTGCGGAGTTCCATGGCACCCTCCTACTCGATGACAGCCGACGCGAGGGCCAGCGGCTGGCTCGAGGTAGCTCTTGGGGAAGGAATGATACAACCGCCTGATGAGAGTGTCCAGCGGGTCGGGCGCGATGCCGACGGGTAAGGCATGCAGTGCGGCGGGCAAGATGCCCGCCGGACAGCCGGCGGGACGCCGGCGCTACTAATGGACAGCCAAATCGGCGTAGTGGGTGAAGTTTGCCAGTGACACTTCGTCGTTGGAGGGGATGTAGAAACCGAACTTGCCGGCCGCCAGGTTTACGCCCGGCTGGGACCAGGAATCGACAACCACCCACTTACCGTTTTGTAGAATTTCATGCACAACCTGGGTGGGCGAGATTCGGATCTGGAAGGTGTGGACCTGCTTCTTCTCGCTCTTGAAAGGGACTTTGATCGCTTCCGTCTCCTGTCCGGCGCGGACCTGGGAACGATAGAAATAATTCTCATCCATCTGGAAAAGTTCGTAGTTTTTGTCGTCGATGTAGTTAAGAGCCCATTGCAATCGCTTGCCTTTTCGCAGGGCAGCGTTGAAGGTAAACGTGCCCGAGGTGGGCACGGTCTTGTAAGGGATAAAGTTGCCGCCTCGGCGAACATACCAGTCGCCTTCTTGTCTCCAGGCCCCTGGTAGTTCCCAGTCGCCCATTCCTCCAGGGGTGAGCGACAAGTCCAGGTTGCGGGATTCACCGGCGGCGACCTGCACCATGGAAGTGCGGGGTGCGCCCTGGGCAGTACGAGCGGAGAGGATGTAGGTGCCGGGCGGCAAACTTAGAGCGCTGCCGCTGGTGACCTTAATGGGCTGCTCGCCGGGACGGGCCAGAGTCACGGTTGCATCCGGAGGCTGGAAGGTAATTTTCAATTCTCCGACGACCGGCTGTAAGGCGGCATCGCTGCCGCTGAGAGCAACATTGGAGCCACCTTCGAAGTGTTTCTGCAGCCGAGTGGGCTTGTAGCCTTCTTTGCGGAATTCAATCTGATGGTCGCCCGGACTCAAGGTGGGGAAGTGGAAGCTTCCGTCGGATTGCACTGTGCCCACTGACGCTTGATCGATAAAAATCTCGGCGCCGGGAACGCCATCCTGTATGGAGAGCGAGGCCATGTGCACGACGGGTACCAGCTTGAAGGTCAGCTTCGCTTCTTCCCCTTTCTGGATCTTGACTCGCTGCTCGGGGACATCCTGGAAACCGTTCTTGGCCACGCGGATGGTGTAGTCACGTGTGTCCAGTCCGGGAATGCGCAGCTGCCCGTCTTTCGTGAGGTGCTTGGAGAGTTGGCCGTTGACGTAGACCTGCGCCTTGTCCTCTCCCACAACCACTACCAGAGTGCCCAGCTCCTGGTCGGTGGCGATGAAGGCATTCAGCGTGGGCTGAGAGCCCACCTCGATATTCACCGTGTGCTGATCCTTTCCCTGGGTCAGGGAGAGTCGATGGGAGCCGGTGGAGAGTCCGGCTATTTCGGTGCCGTCAGGTCCAATTTCGGTTGGAGGCAGGCCGTCCGCGCTCAGTTGCGCGGGGCAGAAGCTGCAATAGACCTTGATCCGATCGCGCAGATTGCTGACCACAATGGCGTGGATCCGGTTCGCGGCCAGCAGTTTGCTGACGACCGGAAGGGTGTCCGGAGCGGCAGCGAACGAGAACGAAATCTGTCCGTTAGGCCCGGAGAATTTTAGTTTGTGGTCTCCGGGGCCGATCTTGTCCAGGGTCCACTGTGCGGACTCCACTTGTCCGGCAGGCTTGTCGTCATACCAGAGAGTACCGGTATCCGTGTCAGTGGCCAGCTTGATCGAGGCGAGCACGGATTCGAGTTTCAGATCGATCGACGCGGGCAAACCGGACTTTACTTCCAAGGTGCCGGTTGCGGTTTCATATCCGCTGAGGTCGGCTTCGATCTGATAGGTGCCCGGTTCCAGATTCAGTTGCAGGTCGGAGACCCCGCTGGGTTTGTTGTTGATTCGGATCGCGGCTCCGGAAGGAGAGGTGTGAATACTGGCCGCGATCGGTATCACGGTTGCCCCGCTGGGGCTGCACTTGTGCGCCAGGAGACACCGGTCCGCGACGAAGGCGAGTACCAGCAGGAGAGCGAGAGCGCCGGCCAGCGCGATCTGCATTCGGCGGGGAAGCAGGGCCACGCGGGTCTTCAGCCGATTCACTGCCGGCACAGCTTGTGAGTAGAGCGCTTGCGTCCGGGTGCGAAGCGCGGCGAAAATCGGGGCAACGCGGGACAGCCATTCCCTTCCCTGAGCTTGCAGAGGCGCAAGTTTGGTAGACGTCCGGAACGAGTCTGTCCATCCCCGCCGCAAAAATCCTCCGGTACCGGGGGGAGGGAGATTCGCCGTGCGAGCCGCTTTCGCGTCCTCCGGAGAAAACAGCAGGGTGGCGTTGGCAGCTTTGGCCGGGGGTTTCCTTTTGCGCCCTTGCTCAGGCGGCGCACTGGGAGTCTGGCGGCGAATTACATCGTTCGCCACCGCCAGGAACTCTTCGTCTTGGACGTACTTGGTGGCCAGGGCCTGAGCGCGTTTGGTCAGGTTTCCAGTACTAGCGGGGTCGGGAGAGTTTTCAGCTTCGCGCTCTAGACGGCGCAGCTCTTCCAGGTCGCGGCGGCGATCCTGGCGACGCTGGGTTTGGGACAGGCCCTTATCCAACGCGTCGCGCAGTTGCAAGAGTCGGACGTCGTTAGGATAGATGGCGAGAGTCTGCTCCACTCGCGCCAGGGCTCCGGCGGCATCGTCGGCAGCTTGCATACGGCGGGCCTGGGAAACGCAGTCATTTACGAACTGCTCGCGCTTGCGATCCAGCACCAGGGTCCGCATGCTCTTGGCCAGAGCGTGCAAAGGATTGAGGTCTAGGGCCTGCTGGATAAGCGTTTCCGCAGCCTGCCAATCGCTATCGAGCACCAGCCGCGCCTGTTCCACCAGAGCGTCAGACAAGATGGCCGCAGCTGCGGGGCTGTGTTGATCCAGCTCATAGGCCTGCCGCAGCAATCTGGCGCCTTCGTCAAACCGTCTCTCCGAGCACAGCCCCTGGCCTTTTTCGATCAGCTGCTGAGCCTCGGCGGCGCGTTGAATTCCGCTGCGAGCAAGCTGCTCCAATTCGGCGAGCTCAGTTTCATCGGGAAAATCTGCACGCGCCTTTTGCAGCAGCTCCAGAGCCCGCGGATAGTCTCCGGCATGCATGCAGCTGTCAATCTGTTCCGCCCAGTAGGTTTGGGATTCGGTGCGAGTTTGTTGCTCACGGCGTTTTTGCAGGCGCTCGATTTCAAACTTCAAACCGGGGTAGGGGCTATAGATCGTCTTCAGGGTTTCCCAGTCACTGAGGGCTTCTGCAAAAAGTGCCCGCTCTTCATGAAGGCGGGCTCGCGCCACGATGGAGTTGACCAGGTCGCGCTTATCGGTGGCCAGGCGCAGGGCCCGTTCGAAGTGGGTTTCTCTGGGATGGGCGGCCAGAGCGTCCTTCAGAATACTCACGCGTTTGTCGAGATCAAATTCACCTTCGACCTG
>WNFA01005286.1_pt1 | contig 10784 bp, 9 predicted proteins | sample 5400481 | NCBI WGS metagenome assembly WNFA01 (sample SAMN13153340, study PRJNA577476) | soil metagenome | isolation source: 120 cm saprolite under Douglas fir tree site 2 hole 1 replicate 2 | place: USA:California | collected 2015-04-18 | reverse complement strand
CGACAGCCGCTCATAGATCGGCGCGAGCTGCCGCTTGTCGTGATCGGTGGCGATCAGCCGGCCCTTGCCCTGCATCATCGCCGCCAGCGCCAGGGTCTTGCCGCCGGCGCCGGCGCAGAGGTCGATCACCTGCTCGCCGGGTTTTGCGGCCGACAGCAAAGCCGCCAGCTGCGAGCCCTCGTCCTGCACTTCAATGGCGCCCTTGATAAAATCCTCCTCGGCATGGATGCCGGGATTGCGGGCGTCGGCGCCGAGCTCGATGCGCAGGCCGATCGGCGACCACGGCGTCGGCGTTGCGCCGAGATGCGCCATCGAGCCGAGAATCTTCTCGCGCTTCGCCTTCAAGGTGTTGACGCGAAGGTCGAGCGGCGCCCGGCTCGCCATCGCGGTCGCCTCCGCGACGCGGTCATCGCCAAATACCTGCGCCAGATATCCATCGAGCCATTCCGGATAATCGCCGGCGATGGGCGCCGGCGCACCGGCAAGCGACCGCGACGTCAGCGCGGCGCGCTCGGCCCCGCTCAACGGCTCCGGCGCGAACCGGCCGCCGTCGCAGAGCGCGGCGATGGCATCGGCATCCATGGCGCGCTCGACCTTCAGCATGCCCAGCACGCGCGCGCGCGCTGTGTCGTTGTCCATGATCCAGGCGCTTGACGCCCGCCGCCGCAGCACGTCCCAGATCAGGCCGGAGATCGCGGCGCGATCGCCCGAGCCGGCATAACGATGCGCGGTGCCCCACTCCTTCAGCGCCTTCGCCGCCGGGACGCGTTGCGTGTCGATGGTGTCGATCAGTTCGATGGCCGCGGAGAGCCGCGCTGCGGGAGTCATTCAAAACCTTCAGTTCGAGCACCGGTGCCAGTTCGGGGACACTTCGAGGGCACTTGGCTCAGATCAGCAGCAATACCTTGAGCGCGAAATAGAGCCACATCGCAAACAGCACCAAGACGCCGGCGAGCCACGCCTGCGACCGCTGCTGGACGTTGTTCGACGTCACGAAAATTCCGGCATGGGCAAAACGAGTAATCACGAACACCCACGACAGCAGCACGATTACGAAGTCGGCATGGCGCAGCGGCAGCGCCAGCGCGATCAGGATGTAGAACAAGACCGGCAGTTCGAACTGGTTGGAAAAGCAATTGCCGATCTGGGTGGCGTGGGTGGGCCAGTTCGGCTGACCCAGCGCGATGTCCTTGGGGCTGGTTTCCCGGCCCGAGAGCGCCTGGCCACGCGCCGTGGCCATGGCGAACAAAAGCGCAAAAGCGAGCCCCACCAGGACCAAGACCGGCAGCAAAACCATTTGAACGGACATCGGAATTCTCCGCGGGACCAGGTGCTAAGCCCCCGCTATAGCGGCAGCACTTGCCCCTGACAATAAATCCTGCGCGGACGGGTTGAACCACCATGCGCATTCCCGTGACTAACTTTCATTAGATCAAGTGATTTCAGTCTCGATTAGGCACCAAACGCGACCAGCGAGAGGCTGCGATGAACATTATTTCCCCGATCCCAGAGGGCGCGGCCCATGCGGCCGGGCCGCCCGGTTACGCCGTGACCTCGTTCCTCAAAATGGTCGTCGACAGCAGCGGTCTTTTCGCCGACGACAGCCCGGACGGATTGCTCGGTATGCTGATGTCGGGGCTGGCGGGCGTCGCGACCGCGCTGGCGGTGGCCATCGTCCTGACCGTCTATTTCCGCAGCGGCTATCGCAGCGCGCGCGATATCTTCAAACACGGCTTCGCCGCCGCGGCGGTGCTCGCGCTTCTGGCCTTCGTGGCCTCCGACATGCGGCATGCCGCGCTGGCCTATCTTGGCATCAACCCGTCAAAACCCGCGGTCGAGTTCGAAATCCGCCTGCCCAAGGCCGCTGCGTCCTCCGTGGCCAACAGCCAGATCGAACTGCACACCGACCGCAACCAGACGCTGGCCCAGGTGCAAGCCGCGCTAGGATCCGATGAAGACGGCCGCAGCATCATCAGGGGTTCGGTGCCGCTCGAATTCCGCACCACCGAACGGGTGGTGATCCTGAACCTGCCGGGTCAGCCGCAATGCCAGTTCAAGCTGCGTCTCGCCGCAAGCCCAAGCCGCTCCGATCAGTTCGGGCCATGGCATCTGGCCGATCGCGTCGCTTCGGCGGTCGGGGGCGAAGAAACCCGCACCGAGCAGAATGACGCCTTCGCGATCCGCTATCGCGTGCTGTGAACGTGAACAAACGACTAGTCGTCATGCCCCGCCACCGGGCGGCGCGTTGCGCCGACCGGGCGGCGGATGATGACGGCCGTGGCTGTGTGAGGCGACGCTGGTAAATTGTCATCGTTTCGACTTCCGCCAAAAGGTATAATTGGGCCGGGAGGAAATGTTGCATGCCCGAATTTCGCCTGACCCAGATTTCCGACACCCATCTTGCCCGCCGCCTGCCGAGTTTGACGCAAAACTTTCATCGGCTGAGCGAATACATCGACGCGACGCGCCCCGATCTCGTCATCAACAGCGGCGATCTTGCGTTCGACGGGCCGACCAATCGCGACGATCTCGAATTTGCCCGCGAGCTGCACCATGCGCTTCCCGTCGCCTGCCGCTATCTGCCCGGCAATCACGATATCGGCGATAACCCGACCGCGATCGGCCCGGTTCCGTCTCAACTGGCCAGCGAAGCGGACCGGCAGACTTTTCTTGAGATTGTCGGCGAAGACCGCTGGCGTTTCGAGGCCGCCGGCTGGTGTTTCATCGGCCTGAATTCGCTTGTCATGAACACCGCAATTGCGAGCGAGGCCGAACAGTTCGACTGGCTCGCGTCAGAACTCTCCAGCACCAAGGGCAAGCCGGTAGCGCTGTTTCTTCACAAACCACTTTACCTCAATACCCCTGACGATCCGGAGCTTCCGGCGACATCGATACGTTACGTTCCGATGCCGGCGCGCAGCCGCCTGATCGACATGTTGCGCGCCGTCGATCTGCGGCTGGTCGGAAGCGGCCATGTGCACCAGCGCCGGGATTTTACGTTTGGCCACGTCCGGCACGTCTGGGCGCCTTCCGCCGGCTTCATCATTTCCGACAAGATGCAGGAAGTGATCGGCACCAAGGAAGTCGGCCTCGTGGAGTATCGCTTCCAGCCCGACAGTTTTGAGGTCCGTCACATCCGCGCGCCGGGCCAGATCGACGTCAACCTGGATTCGCTGATCGGCGCGATTTCGAAAAGCCAGGACGCGCCCGTGCAAACCTGACGCGCAGCGACGCTGAAACGCGTTGGCAGCAGCGATTTTCGCGACAGGATCAATCCAATGACGGCAATGAAGCCGATCACTCGGCGCGCGCTACTGCACTGATCGAGCCCGACGCGCCGATCGAAGGAAATATCAACGCCGTGCCGGCATTCGACAAATGGCGCAGCATCCATACCGAATGGCTGCTGACCGGCCGCGTCACGCAGCCCGACCACCGCCTCAAGGTGGAATTTCGCCTATGGAATGTAATCAGAGGCACGCAGCTGCTCGGACAGCAGTATTTTCTCCAACCGGAACAATGGCGCAACGTTTCGCACGTGATCGCGGAGGCGATCCTCAAACGGTTGAACGACGAATAACCACGCCAATAGCAGGACCTGGTTTGGATCGTTCTAATTCCGCGTGATGCTCCCGGTCACCTGTGGAGCGGATTCCGGCGGAAGCCCTTGCTTGGCGCGTCGCTCGGCCCTGGAAAGTTTTTTGCGCCCGCGTTTTTGAGTTTGGCCCATCAGAAATTCACCAGCTTGAAGCTGACCTGTCTGGGTTTGATCTGCTGGAGCTAGCCCTATCTGCACCTGACTCGCTGGAGTCTGCCCCGTCGCAGCAACATCCTTCTCTGCCGCAGTTGCCTTCGCCGGCTCCTGTCGAGAACTCTGCAGGGGTACATGCAGTTGTTGCTCCGGAACGGGGCCACGCTCTCGCTCGATCAATTCGCGGCACTGCATCGGAAAAACAAGGTCACCCCGGGCGGTCAGGCCGATCGGCATGCACCCGCCGACGGGCACATTGTCCGGCTTCGAAGCCTCTGCTTGTGCGCTGCGCAATTCCGTTCCGTTGGTCGGCTTGTTAACCGGCTGCGCCGCCGCCGAAGCGGCGAGCAGCGAGATAAAGCCTGCGAGCAAGAGCTTCATCAGAACGTCCTTTACGCGTACGCTAAAGATTCTGCACTACCACGGCGCTGCTCGAAATATCAATCGTCGAATGCCCGAAATATAAGCATTTGGACCTGGCGCTATCACGTGAGTCCACACGTGATGTAATTATATCGCGCTGTACGGATGCAAGCGAACGCCAACGCCCTGCCGGGCCGGCGCCTCGACGATCCCTCCGGCGGACCGCTATCGGAGACGGCAATGATCAGAACTGCAATCACGCTGGCGATGCTACTGTGCGCGACCGCGGCGCAGGCCCAAACCGTGATCGAAAAATTGTGCATCGTGACCGCGGCGCAGGATTTGCCCCACGTTCCCGGTCTTGCGATCAAAGCCAGTCGCATCACGACGGCGCCGGCCGACTATCTCGGCAACCAGGACATGAAATATTTTGGTGCCGAGATCGACGTCGTGGCCGCCGGCCAAACCATGACCTTTGCGTTTGCCTGCGGAACCTCGCCGCGGCAGCAGATATTTACGCGCTCGATCGGGATTGTGCGCTAGCCCGAAATCGTCGATTGCGCGCGCACCGCTTCCGCTGTTTTCCGCCTGCACGCTAGCCGATGCGGATCATGGCCGGCACCAGCTGGGTATCCGTCCGTTCAGCCGTCATCGGTGGACATGCGTTGGGAGCGCACGGCCGGCAACGATCTCCTTGCGGTGTCCCTTGCTCCGGCTCATCATCCCAGACAACGGAGTCCGGCGCTGTGCGGTGCATAAAGTGCGAATTGGCGAACCGGGCGGGACGCAAATTCTGTGCGTCTTGCGGCACCGCATTGCCGGTTCCCTGCGAGAGCTGTGGCTTTCCGAACGAGGCGGCCGAACGTTATTGCGGCGGCTGCGGTCACGCCCTTGTCGGCGAAAAGATTGCGGCGGTCGAAGCCGGACGGAATGTCGATCCAGGGGGAGATCGGCGTCCGGTTACCGTGTTGTTCTGCGACTTGGTCGGCTATACCCGCCTCTCTTCGGTGCTGGATGCCGAAGATGTCCATGCCATGCTGGAACGCTTCTTTGCGCTCGTCGATGCGACCGTCGACCGCTTTGGCGGGACGATCGACAAGCACATCGGCGACGCGGCAATGGCGCTGTTCGGAGCGCCGCTCGCGCGCGGCAACGATGCCGAGCGCGCCGTGCGGGCCGCCCTGGAGATCCAGGCATCCGTTCCGAAGCTCGCGTCCGGTCTGCCTTCCGCCCTGGCCGTTCATATCGGTATAGCGACCGGTGAAGTCATCGCGAGTTCGGTGGGAAGCCAGCACCATCGCGGCTATACCGTCACGGGTGAAGCCGCCAACATTGCCGCGCGGCTTTTGGAGAAGGCGGTCAGCGGCGAAACGCTTGTTTCCGACGATGTCTATCAGGCAACCAATCACGTCGTTTCCTACCAGCCGTTGGGACCGCTGGCACTGAAGGGCGTCCGGCATTCCGTCGAGGCCTGGCGACCGACGGGAATCAGAAGCTCGGCCCCGGAGACCCATGCATTAGTCGGCCGTCGATCCGAGCTCGGGCAGTTCCGCGCCGTGCTGGACGCCTGCGTCAACGGCGCTACCGGTACTGCCGTGCTGATCCGCGGTGAGGCCGGGATCGGCAAGACCCGTCTGATGGACGAGTTGCAGTCGATCGCCGCGGCGTCCGGGATGTCGTGCACCGCCGGATTCGTCCTCGATTTCGGTACCACGCGCGGTCACGGCGCCGTGCGCACGGTGGTTGCCGGGCTTTTGGGGCTTGGCTCCGAGGTCACGCCAGACATTGCCGAGTGCGCGATCGATGAAATTTTGAAAGACGGACGTCTGCAGGCAGATGACGCGCTCTATCTGCGTGACCTTCTCGAGATGTCTCCGCCCGAAACCATGCGCAAGCACTATGAGGCGATCGACGCAGCTGCACGGACCCACGGCAAGGAGCGCGTGGTCACCGCTCTGGCCAAGGCTTCGGCAGACAGTCGGCCGCTTCTCGTCACCGTCGAGGACGTGCATTGGGCAGATCCGGAAACGCTGAGCCTTCTTGCCGCCATCACGCGCGCTACAGCGATGAGCCGTACGGTGCTCGTTATGACCACTCGCATCGAAGGCGATCCGCTCGATGCGCCTTGGCGCAGCCTCGCCGGCGGTGGAACGCTGATCACCGTAGACCTTTCTCCGCTGTCGGCTGCGGACGCGCGGTCGATCGCGCGACGCTTCATCGACGTCGCTGCCTTCGCCGATCAGTGCGTCGAGCGTGCCGGCGGCAATCCGCTGTTCCTGGAGCAATTGCTAAGAGGCGCCCGCGATCTCACGGACGGACGGCTGCCGGCATCCATTCAGAGCGTCGTGTTGGCCCGTACGGATCTGCTATCTGCCCAGGACCGCCGCGCCATCCAGGCAGCCTCCGTGCTCGGCCAGCGCTTCAACCTCGCCCACCTCAGGGCGCTACTGCAGGAGCCGCAGTACGATTGTGACACGTTGGTACGGAATGTCCTGATACGTCCAACGCGGGACGGTCTGCAATTCGCTCATGCGTTGGTACGCGACGGCGTCTACGGATCGCTCACCAACGCGCGGAAGCGAGAGTTGCACGGTGCCGCGGCCGTGATCTTTATCGATGATCCGGTGCTGCGAGCCGAGCATCTGGACCGTGCGGGCGATCCCCAGGCAGCGCGCGCCTATCTTGCGGCGGCCAATGCGCAGGCAATCCTGTTCCGCCAGGACCAGGCGATAGCGCTTGCGGCGCGCGGCCTGGCGCTCGCCACCAAGGCACACGACACATTCGAACTTGCCATGCTGATAGGCGATCTTCAGTTGGACGCGGGGCGCGGCACCGAGGCCCTCGAAGGCTACGTCCAGGCCTTGGCAGTGGCGAGCGAGGACGCCGACCGGTGCCGCGCCTTGCTCGGTTGCGCCTCGTCCAATCGTTTGATCGCCCGGGTGGAGGACGCGTTTTCCGGCCTGGCCGAAGCTGAGCCCTTGGCAGTCGTGCACATCGACGATCCCGCTCTCGCCGAAATCCACTATCTCCGCGGCAATCTGCACTTTGCGCGGGGGCACCTGGCCGAGTGCCGCAGCGAACATGAATTGGCTCTTGCGGCCGCGCGACGCGTGGAATCTCCGGAATGGCAAGCCCGAGCGCTGAGCGGGTTGGCGGATGCGCAGTATATGGATTGCCGCATGGCAACGGCGCTTTCCCACTTTGCCGGTTGTGTCAATCTTTGCGAAGCGCATGACCTGACGCGGATTGCAGTGCCTAACCGCGTCATGATGGGGCATTGCCGGATTTACACCTGCGAGTTTGACCTCGGATCGGAGGACATGCGCGTCGCGCTCGAAGCCGCCGTGAGGATCGGTAACAGGCATGCGGAGATGTTTGCGACCAATTCGATAGGTATGTGCCTGACCGCTGCCGGACGGTATGTCGAGGCTGATAATGTGCAAGCCAAGGCGCTGGCGCAGTCGCGGGCGATCAAAGCGCGACGCTACGAAGCCGTGATCCTTGGCCATAGCGCGGAGGTCGCTCTATCAAGGGGGTTGAGAGCAGAAGCGTTGACACTTGCCCGCGAGGGTCGAGAGATTTCAGAGGAGACCGGACCCGGGTTTGTTGGTCCGATACTCTACGGTCTCCTCGCTCTGGTGGAGGACAAGCGGACGGATCAAGAGGTGGCTCTCGCCGCCGGAGAAGCGTTACTGAATCAAGGATGCGTCGGCCACAACTACCTCTGGTTCCGTCGATATGCTATCGAGCGAGCACTGCTGCTCGAGGACTGGAATGAAGTCGATAGGCACGCTGATGCGCTGCTTCTTCGCATGGCCAACGAGCCGCTCGCGTACGCGTCCCACGTGGCCGCGCGCGGCCATTACCTGGCCCGTCGCGGACTGGGCGAAGCCACCGAGATGGGCGAAGATAAGCATAGGCTTCTCCGCGCGACCGCTGCCGAGGCCGGCTGGCGCATCGACGCACTCGGCAGCGCATTGCGTCAGATGTAACTCTGCGCCGCGCCGGCGATGGCGGGCCTCTGTGGACGTCGGCTTACGCCTTGTCCGGCCCGACGCGCACTAGCTGCTTGCCGAAATTGGCGCCCTTCAGCAGTGCCATGAATGCAGCGGGCGCGCTGCCTGCGGAAGCTCGCCGCGGCAGCAGATGTTGACGCGGTCGATCGGGATTGTGCGCCAGGGGCGAACGGCGCGAGCACGGCGGATCGACCTGTCTGGCACCTGGGCGATCGACTGGCTTGGCAGCCAGACTCAATAAACGAGACCGGTGCCGGGTGGTGAGTGCTTGCTCCCGATGATAGGCTAGAGTAGGTCATTCCGCATATGACGGCTAAGGTCGGCGCCTGATGACTCCGCAACGGTCGAGGATCTGCAAGGGGTGTTGGCAGCAGATGCATCTGCCTGTGCCACTGCGCGGGATGCTCTCGGTGCCATTTCGAGCGTTCGGCATTCGTCCGAGCAAGATGAACCCGAATACCTGCACAATCTGCGAGTTGATGTTCACGGCGGTGATGAAGGCTCGAAAGGTCTCTGTCGATGCCACCGTGCTGTTCGCCGATCTGAGAGGCTACACCGGCCTGTCGCAGTCCCTGTCGCCGGACGCGATATCAGGGCTGCTCGACACGTTCTACGATGAATGCGCGAACGCCATTTGGGAGTATGACGGGTTGCTCAACAAGACCATTGGAGACGCTGTCATGGCTATCTTCAATTTCCCTATCAGGGGGGAAGATCATGCCATTCGTGCTGTACGCGCCGCGCGCTCGATCCAGAAACGTTGGGCGTCCGAGCGCGAAAACCTCGCCAAGACGCTTGGCGTCGATGGCAGCGAATTAGGGGTAGGCATTGGTATTCATTCCGGTGAACTGAGCTTTGGCGAATTCGGCCGCTCGCATCGCGACCTGACCGCAATCGGCACGGTTGTAAACACCGCTTCGCGGGCGCAAACGGTCGCCGATGCCGACCAGATCCTTGTCACAGAGGCGGTCTATCAGCGCGCGCGATCGGACTTGTCGGGCAGCCAGTCAAAAGCGTATCGCCTTAAGGGCTTTGAGGCGCCGATCGAACTTTATGCGGCATAGCGCCAGATCGATCAACGTCGGGCACCTCACGCTCTGTCCGGCCCGACGCGTACCAGCTGCTTGCCGAAATTGGCGCCCTTCAGCAGTCCCATGAATGCAGCGGGCGCGCTGTCCAAACCCTCCGTGACGAATTCGCGATGCTTGACCTTGCCCTCGCGCACCCACCCCGACATGTCGCGGAGAAAATCCGCATGCCGCGCGGCGAAATCGCTGACGATAAAGCCTCTGATATTCAGCCGTTTTGTCAATATCGCGCGCATCATCGACGAGGCCCATTTCGGCACCGATGCTTCCGTGTCGTTATACTGCGCGATCAGGCCGCACACCGGCACACGCGCGAACGCATTGAGCAGCGGGAATACCGCTTCGAACACCTTACCTCCCACATTCTCGAAATAGACGTCGATGCCTTTCGGGCAGGCTTGCTTGAGCTTGGCCGCGAGATCGGGATCGCGATGATCGAGGCAGTCATCGAAGCCGAGCTCTTTTTTCACATAATCGCATTTGTCCTTGCCGCCCGCGATGCCGACGGCACGCGCGCCCTTGATCTTCGCAATTTGCCCGACCGCCGAGCCGACCGCGCCGGATGCGGCCGCAACGACGACGGTTTCGCCGGCCTGCGGCCTGCCGATGTCGAGCAGCCCAGTATAGGCGGTCATGCCGGGCATGCCGAGCACGCCCACCGCGCTCGAGACCGGACCGAGGCTCGGATCGACCTTGCGCAAATCCTTGCCATCGGAAAGCGCGTGCGTTTGCCAGCCGGCCCGCGACAGCACGATATCGCCCTTGGCAAAGCCCGGATTGTTCGAGGCGATCACCTCGCACACCGTGCCGCCCTCCATCACCCCGCCGATCGGCACCGGCGCCGCATAGGACGGCCCGTCGCTCATCCGCCCGCGCATGTAGGGATCGAGCGACAGCCAGATGGTGCGCAGCAGGACCTGGCCATCACCCGGTGTCGGCAACGCGTACTCCTCGACGCGGAAGTCCGACGCCTTGGGTTCGCCGACGGGACGAGAAACCAGAACGACACGTTTTGCGGATTGCGACATGGTTGTTTCCTCCAATTTTTTTTGAACGACAAACTAGCGGTAGCGGAAGTGCGCCCCCTCTCCCATCCAACTCGGGTTTACCCGAGTTGGACATCTCAAATCGTCGAAGTCGGATAAATCCGACTTCGATGGGAGAGGGTTGGGGTGAGGGGTTACGGCCTAACGTTATGCTGTAATCCCTCACCCGGCGCTACGCGATAGCCAATGCGAAGCATTGGCGTTCTATTCCAAGGACGGCGGCCGTAGGCCGCCTATGCTCTCCCGATGGGAGAGGTGACCAAACTCGCACATTCCGTTTCTTTATTCATGGATCGGATGCGGCGTTCGAGCCGTGATCTTCGCCAGCGCAGCATCAAACGCCGCGGCGGCGCTTGGCAAATCCTTGAAGGCAAGCCCGCCGTCGGCCGACTGCTTCTGCGCTTCCGTCGCGGTGGGACGAATCTCGGCCACCGGCTTGGCGCCATCGAGCAGGGCTTTTGGTGCGATCACATGAAACTCATGGGATTCGACCGGCTGATCCTTCAGCAGGAAGACACTC
>WNFA01012080.1_pt1 | contig 10787 bp, 3 predicted proteins | sample 5400481 | NCBI WGS metagenome assembly WNFA01 (sample SAMN13153340, study PRJNA577476) | soil metagenome | isolation source: 120 cm saprolite under Douglas fir tree site 2 hole 1 replicate 2 | place: USA:California | collected 2015-04-18 | reverse complement strand
ACCCAATCTTGCCCTCCCGGATTCCTCTTACATACAGCCACCGGATTGTTGAAAATCCTGAACTGATTTCGAGCGTTGAACTCATGCGGAGCGCTCGAGTTGTCTGCGCGTTCCTGAAGAGGACGCGCAGCACAAAGGATGCAGGCCGATCTGCGACAGCAGGGATTGACTTGCGGAGGGCGTTACTACCGGTTGCTACTGATTCTGCCGGAGACGGTCTGCAGAGACGGTGGCTTCAGCGGATGAAACCGACTGTCGGGCTATTTTCATTAAATCGTCCATTTGGAGCACCTCCCTTGCTGCCACGAGCACCATCGCTTCCGCAAACTTGTCGGCGTCCCAGGATTTTAGCTGGATCTCAACCGCAGAGCCGGTCCGCAGGACCTGATTGGCATCCGCGCCCAGGACCAGGACAAATCGGGGGTGCAGGCGCGGCGGCTTTTCCGGTCTGATGGTTCGGGCCAGGAGGTCGCAGGCGAAATAGTAGATCTTGCCGGCTTCCTCCGACGACCACTTCTTGTGTTTTGGGTTTGAGACTTCAAAAGGCACAGATTCCTGCGCGAACGCGCCGGAGGCAACGCCGGCAGTCAAGAGCATCAGGAAGGCATATCCGGCGGTCTTGTGAAGGAAGCGGCTGAGGCCGAACAGATGGGGCCTCTTACTCTGTAGTCTCTGTAGTTCGATGCTGTGGCTGTGCTCCATGGTTTGTTGCCTTGGCCCACTGATGGCCCAATAACGGAACAGTGCGCTTGCGGCAGGCTCGAGGCAAGATGTCTTAAGTCACATCGGGCTTTCTTTGTCTGGAAGGTTCGAGCGGCATTGGGATGCCTCGTTTTTAAGGAGCAGGACCGGATGCTACTAAAGCCCCGGTCGACCTGCGTGACGGAAAACTGCCTGCCCTTTGGGCGGCCGGGACGAGTGGACGCCCGTCCCTCCATCGGATCGCGCGAACAAAGCGTCCAGGCGTGCCCGACCTAATTTGGGGGGCCGACAGTGGTTTGCAGCAGGATGGTCAAGGGCGCGACGTGTTCAGGCTTCACGTAATGGTTCACCAGGAAACGCTTTCCATCCTTGGCCACATCATAGGTAAAACTGTCGGTGCTGGAAATGGGCGCCCGGCCCTGAATCTCAAACAGGGGGGCGGGCGTTCCGGTCGCGAAGATGCTGTTGCTGTTCACGGGCACAGCCGTTAGCATTCCGGTGGGGCCGATGTAGAAAATCTCTTTGCCGTCTCCACGCCACCGCGGCTCGGTGCCGCCGCCCCGCGACACCTGCCATTTTCCGGTGGCACCTGGGAACGAGGTGACGTAGATCTCCCAGACGCCGGACTCATCCGAGGCATAGGCTACCCATTTTCCGTCGGGAGAAATCTGTCCGTTGGTCTGGTTCCCCTTTGCCGAGAGCAATGGCACGGGCGTTCCGCCTCCGGCGGCCAGCGTCACCAGGTACCAGTGCGATGGATCCTGGTTCGTGCAAAGGACTTGTTTGTCGTCGGCGGACCAGGAGTTGGGAACGATGTCATTCTTCACTTGACCCTGGAGCAGCGGCCTTTCCCGTTCCAGCCCGCTGGCGCGCTTGCTGAATACGGTTACACCATCGGTGAAATTCGCGCGATAGGTGAGGGTGTTTCCGTCTCGCGACCAAACGCCGACAACTTCTTCCACGGGATCGAAGGTGAAGCGCGAATTGCCGGCCCCTTTCGTGCTCTCCAGCCAGACATCCACATTGCTGCTTTTCAGATCGGTGATGTCCACGGCGACGCGGCTGTCGTCGGGCGAAAGCGTCGGGTTGGCCAGGATCGCGGGATCGCCGATCCGGCCTAACTCCTTGCCCGAACGGTCCATCCAGGTAAGAACCGACAAGGCTGCTCCGACACCCGTGTTATAGATCACTGTGCCGTTCCCGGAGACGGCGAGGGCAGCCCAATAGGTGGAGGGTTGAAAACCGACGGCATTGGCAATGGCAGTGGTGCGGCCCGAAACCTTGGCGGCCGAGACGTCAAACGGGACACTTACCAACTGCCGCTGATCGTCCGCGTAAAACAGGTTGTGGGAGTCGTAACCGAAGCTCGAACGGCAAAGCTGGACCAGACTGCGCTCCTTGCCATCGAGAGATCCGACATAGATGCCGCTGGAGCGGTCGTCCTTGGAGTTGCCGAAGTTACCCGCCCAGAACAAGAAATGATTGCCGTCCGGAAGAAAGAGCGGCCAGCGGTGGGTGTCGTGGTGCTGGCTGCCGCCGAGGAACTCCTGGGTTACCGGAGCGCCACCGCTGCCATCGGCGTTGACGCGCCAGACGGCGCTGCCCGAGTCGGGGGCGTAGATGATGACATCGCGACTTGACCAGCTACCGCCGCGGGCAGCCAGAACGCTGGCCAGCACCTGGGGTGGACCTCCGGATACCGGGATTTTCTGCAACTTGCCGTTGGCGAAGTATGCGACGTACGCGCCGTCCGGCGACCAGAAGGGATAGCTTGCGCCCTGCGTGCCAGGCAACAGCGTGACGTTCGGCGACCCGATGCGTTGCACATAGAGCACCGGCAAGGCGGAGGCCTCGTCCGGCGATACAAACGCCAGCATGGAACCGTTGCGCGACAGCGCCATGTGGCTCACGCTCATTTCTTCCGGGACGGGAATGGCGAACTCCATGCGAGCGGTTGCGGCAGGGCGTCGCGCAACCCACCAGGCCGCTGCTGCCGAGACTGCGGCCAGGGCCAGAGCCACCGAGGCCCAGAGCAGGAGCGGCGTCCGGCGAGGCGGTGCCGAGGCGCGCATCGGCCCGCTGGTGTCGGTTCCGGAGAGCGCGCTCAGGGCAAACGACAGATCTCGCGCCGACTGGAAACGCTGTTCCGGATTCTTCTCCAGGCAGCGCCGCACCGTGCGATCGAGCGCGGGCGAGACCATACGAGCGGGACCGGACACCTCCGGCGGGTCGTCTTTCAAAACCGCGGTCATGGTTTCGGCCGGAGTATCGCGGCGGAAGGCGCGCTGGCCGAACAGCATTTCGTAAAGCACGGCGCCAAACGCGAAGATGTCGGTGCGAGGATCGATGGTCTCGCCACGCACCTGCTCCGGCGCCATGTAGCTCGCCGTTCCCATAACTACGCCCGCTACCGTGTTCGAACCGGTGAGCGTGATCTCGTCCGGGTCGGCCTCTGCGGTCTGCACCAGCTTGGCCAACCCAAAATCCAGAATCTTGATTCGCCCGTCTTTGGTGACGAAGATATTCTCGGGTTTCAGGTCGCGGTGAACAATTCCTTTTTCGTGCGCCGCGGCCAGTCCGTGTGCGATCTGCACCCCGAAATCGATGGTTTTACGCTGGGGCAGGACTCCACGCTCCAGTCCAGCGCGAAGGGTCTCGCCCTCCAGGAGCTCGGAGACCAGAAACGGTAAGCCCTCGTGCTGACCGATATCGAATACAGCGAGAATATTAGGATGGTTCAATGCAGCGACGGCCCGCGCCTCCTGCTCGAAGCGACGCAGGCGGTCGGATTGGGGCGACAAAGACTCGGGAAGAATTTTCAAAGCCACGTCACGCCCCAGGCGCGTATCACGGGCGCGCGTATCACGGGCGCGATAGACTTCGCCCATTCCGCCGGCGCCCAGGGGCGCGGTGATTTCGTAAGGACCGAGTTTCGTGCCGGAGGTTAGAGGCATTCGCGTCATTATATTACCCAGGGAGGCCGGTGCGAGGGCGAGCGCTGATTCTCATTAGTATGGGCTCATTGTCGGTAGTCATTTTCATGTTGCCTCTCATTCCAGGCGTCATGCTAAGCGGCCTTCAGGCCGTGAAGCATCTGGCGTGAGTCGCACCGGGCGCGTTGGTCTGCGCGAGATCTCTTCGACCCGTGGGGCAAGGTCTTGCGGACTGGATCCCGCTCCAACCAAATCCCTGTCAATTCAAAAGACAAATAAGTACAATAGGGAACTTTCATAGGAGCTCTGCCAAATGTCGAACGCACTAAGCACGGGTGTGGCGAGATTTAAGACGGGAACAAGGGTGATCTTGCGTCCGGTCGGAAGGCGAACAGGCTATCTTTTCCTAACACTATCGATGCTCTTGGTCGTGAGCGGGCCGCGTTCGCTCTTAGCCTTCGACGCCGACGCCCCCGATCATCTTCAGTGTGAAGCCATGCAGGAGCCGTTGGGAATCGACATTTCCCATCTGCGGCTTTCGTGGCAGCTTCACGATTCCAGGCGTGGCGCACGGCAGTCTGCATTTGAAGTTCGAGTGGCCAGTACGTCCGAAGGGCTCTCGCAGGATCAAGCCGATGTGTGGGACAGCGGACGAGTAGCTTCCGACCAGTCCGTCAATGTTCCGTACAGCGGTCCCGCAGTTGAGTCCCGCCGCCGCTACTACTGGCAGGTCCGGGTGTGGGATGGGCAGGGACAAGCCTCGCCATACAGTCAGCCAAGCTGGTGGGAGATGGGGCTGCTTTCTGCGCAAGACTGGAAAGCGAAATGGATCACGCGCGACATGCCCCTGGAGCGCGGGGATTACGACTCGGGACCGAAGTGGATCTGGGCGGCGAATGACAACGCGCTCACCAATGCAACGCCGGGGAAACACGATTTCCGCTTCCATTTTAATCTTGCGGGAAAACCGAAAGACGCCACGCTCTTCATCACCGCCAAGGACAATCTGGCAGCCTGGGTCAATGGCAAGCAGGTGGTGGTCGAGTCGCCCATGGGCAACTTCGGACGAGCACGCGATCCCTGGGGCTATTTCCGGGTCGTTCCTGTTGGCAAGCTGCTGAAGGCGGGCGCCAATTCGCTGGCTGCAGAAGCCATCGTGCAAACGGATCACGAGCAGCCTCCCCAGGCTGGCTTCATCGTTCTTCTGCGAGTCGAGATGGCGGACGGCAAAGTAGAACGTTTTATTTCCGGACCCGATTGGAAGACCGGGCCGGAGCAAACGGGCGATGCATGGGTAGCACAAGCCTTTGACGATTCCTCGTGGCCGACCGCGGTCGTGGTTGCGGAAATCGGCCAGGCGCCTCTGGGCACTCCCTGGCCGGCACAGCCCGTAAATCTGTTGCGGCGAAACTTCAGCGTGGCCAAGACCGTTCGCCGCGCTCGAATCTATTCGACTGCACTGGGAACTTATCAGCTGTATCTGAACGGCCAGCGCGTCGGAAACGATATTCTCGCTCCGGGCTGGACGGATTATCGCAAGCGCATCGTCTATCAAGTCTACGACGTAACCTCGCAGGTGAAGCCAGGTGGAAACGCAGTCGGCGCGATCCTGGGCGGGGGATGGTATGCCGACGGCCTGGGCTGGCTGCAGACGCGATACAACTTTGGGCCGCCGCCGGTCCGGGTACTGCTGCAGCTCGAGATCGAATATAGCGACGGCACGCGCGATTCGGTGGTGAGCGACGAATCGTGGAAGGCGACCCAATCTCCCATCCTTGGGTCGGAGATTTATAACGGCGAAAACTACGACGCCCGGCTGGAACAAAAAGGATGGGACCAGGCTGGATTCTCCGACGCACGCTGGGGTGCGGTCGCGCTCGCGGCCGATCCTCCGGCTCCGCTGGTGGCGCAAGATTTTCAGCCCATCCGGATTAATGAGACGCTCAAGCCGAAGTCGCTCACGAATCCGAAGCCCGGAGTCTACGTCTTCGACCTTGGCCAGAACATGGTTGGCTGGGCCCGCTTGCACGTTGCGGGCAAAGCTGGCACCAAAGTTCAAATCCGATTTGGAGAAGTTCTGAAGCCGAACGGCGAACTCTACACCGAAAATTTACGCACGGCCGAAGCCACGGACACTTATATATTGCGTGGGCATGGATCTGAATCCTTCGAGCCTCATTTCACCTTCCACGGTTTCCGCTATGTCGAACTTACGGGGTATCCGGGAACGCCCTCGCGGGATGCGGTCGAGGGCATAGTTTTCTATACGGGCGCGCCGTTCACCATTCAGTTCAGCACCGGAAGTTCGATGGTGAACCAGCTGTGGAGCAACATTCTCTGGGGGCAGCGCGGAAATTTTCTGAGCGTGCCTACCGACTGTCCGCAGCGGGACGAGCGTCTGGGCTGGATGGGTGATGCCGAAGTCTTCTGGCGAACCGCCTCCTTCAACGCCAACCTCGCTGCCTTTTCCCACAAATTCACCACCGACATTCGTGATGCACAAAGTCCCACTGGCGCCTTCGCCGACGTCTCGCCGCGCGTTGGCCCCATCGGCGAAAGCGTTGCGGGCTGGGCTGATGCGGGCGTGATCATTCCCTGGTCCGCGTACCTGCAATTTCGAGATACTCGCATCCTGGAAGAAAACTGGGCCGCGATGGAAAAGTGGATGGATCACATCGCAAGTTCGAATCCAAATTACTTGTGGCTGAAGGAACGCGGGAACGATTACGGCGATTGGCTCGCCATCGGCAGCAAGACCTCGAAGGATCTGATCGCCACCGCATACTGGGCTTACGACGCGTCCATCATGATGCGTATGGCTCAAGTATTGGACCGTCCGTCGGATGAGCAGAAGTACAGAGAAGTTTTCGAAAAGATCCGTGCGGCGTTCAACCAGGAGTACGTGAAGCCGGATGGCACGGTCGGAACCGGCAGCCAGACCAGTTACGTGCTGGCGCTCCACATGAATCTGCTGTCGCAGTCGCAGCGTGCCATGGCTGCGGAAAAGCTGGTCGATGACATCAAGGCCCACGACTGGCATCTCACCACCGGGTTTCTGGGCACGCCTTATCTGATGATTGAACTCAGCAACAGCGGCCACAGTGACGTGGCCTACCGGCTGTTGCTGCAGAGCACGTATCCTTCCTGGGGATATATGATTGACCACGGTGCGACCACGATGTGGGAACGCTGGAATGGCGACCAGATGATGGGCGATCCCTCCATGAATTCCTACAATCATTATGCGTACGGTGCCGTCGCCGAATGGTTGTACCGCTACGCGGCGGGGATCGACGAGGCGCCCGAGGACCCGGGATTCCATCGCGTCGTGCTGCATCCGCAATTCGACGCCAGTCTTGGCGAAGCCAAGGCGACGTTCGATTCTCCCTATGGCGCGATCACTTCAAACTGGAGAGCTGATGGAAACACGATCTCATGGGATGTCGTGATTCCGCCGAATACCACCGGGTTGCTGTATTTCCCCAGCGACGTAACCACTGGACTCCTGGAAGATGGCAAAGACCTTCGACAGAGTACGGGGATCTCGTTCGTGGCCAGGGATGGCCATAGCGCGATCTACGAAGCGGGAGCAGGATCGTACAGGTTCTCAATCCAGCCTTAGGAAGCTGCGGTTGCCGTCTCGATAGGTTCAATAGGTAAATACATTCATTTTGCTTGACACTGTTATTGTCCGGTCGCTAAAGTGACGCGGCGAACCAGTCCAGGTGAGTGAGTTCTTTTCGATGGAGGAGTCCGTCTGGAAAACTTTCGATCGCAACTTGCGGGAGTCCTTCATCGCTCGCAAGTTTCAGCGACCCGGGCCTTCTTCCGCTTCGCAAATGTTTCCACAAAAGGACATGTTGACATGAACCGATACCGCACTTTGCTGCTCCGCATGTTTGCGATTGGATTCGTACTGGCGGCCATGACCGGCTCGGCCATCGGCCAAGGTTCGAGCGACACGCTGGAGGAGGGCTTCCGCCAGCCGCCCGATTCGGCCAAGCCGCTGGTCTGGTGGCACTGGATGAATGGCAACATCAGCAAGGAAGGCATCAAACTCGATCTGGAGTGGATGCATCGTGCCGGGCTCAAAGGCTTTCAGAACTTCGATGCCGCCCTGGCAACTCCCCAGGTCGTGGATCATCGGCTGGCGTACATGACACCGGAGTGGAAGGATGCTTTCAAATACGCCACCACCCTCGCCGATCAACTGGGAATGGAAGAGGCGATTGCGGGTTCGCCGGGCTGGAGCGAGACCGGTGGCCCATGGGTGCCAGGTTCGCAGGGAATGAAGAAGTATGTATGGAGTGAGACATTCGTCGAAGCGGGAAAGCCATTCACGGGCACGCTGGCTCATCCGCCATCGAACACCGGAGCCTTTCAGAACCTGGGAGTTCGTGACTTGCTCGCCGCGCCACAGGGCGCTCCTCCGCCTCCCAGTTTCTACGCCGATGGTGTGGTGATTGCATACCGCAGGTCAGCGAGTGACGTGTCATTGGAATCTCTGCACCCGAAGATGACTGCGAGCGCCGGCAGTCCTGACCCGGCGATCCTCAGCGACGGCGACTTGCAAAACACGACTAAGCTTCCGATCCCGAAGGCCGGAGAAAGCGCCTGGATCCAATACGAATTTGCCCAACCCCAGACGATGCGTTCTGTCACCATCGTCACAAAAGATGTCGACTTTATTACCGCGATGGTGGCCGGGATCTCGAACCCGGAGAAGTCGCTTGAGGCCAGTGACGACGGGCAAAGCTTCCGGGAAATTGTGAAGCTTCCCGACGGTGGGGCTCCCGAGCATACGGTCGCTTTTCCTCCGGTGAGCGCGAAGTTTTTCCGCATCGTTTTCAAGCGCACGCCTCCTCCTCCCATTCCTGCGTGGGCCAGCGGCATCGAACCTGAATCACTGGGGATAAAGATCGGCGCGCCTCCGACCGACTACGAAATCGCGGAGTTGGTTCTTCATCCTGGAGCGAGAGTAAACCGGTTCGAAGAAAAGGCGGCCTTCACTCCCGTGCCTGACCTCTATCAGTTTGCGACACCTCCGGTTCCTACAACCGAAGTCGTTTCCAAGTCCGATGTTGTCGAATTGACTTCGAAGGTGCGTGCGGACGGCACGCTCGACTGGACACCTCCGCCCGGGAATTGGGTCGTCGTCCGATTCGGCTATTCGCTGTTAGGAATCACCAACCACCCGGCGACGGCAGAAGCCACTGGCCTTGAAGTCGACAAGTTGAATAGCGGTTACGTGAAGAACTACATGAACCGCTACCTTGACAGCTACAGGGAAACGGTCGGCGCAGATTACATGGGCAAGCGCGGTATCCGCTACGTGATTACCGATAGCTGGGAAGCGGGTTCGCAGAACTGGACCGATGACATGATCGAGCAGTTTAAGAAACGGCGCGGATATGATCCGGTGCCCTGGATGCCGGTTCTCACCGGGCACGTGGTCGAAAGCGCCGAAGCCAGCGACCAGTTCCTGTGGGATTTTCGTAAAACCATTGCCGATTTAATCGCGGACGAACACTACGGCCAGGTCCAGGCATCGCTGAAAGAACGGGGGATCGGCCACTACGGAGAATCTCATGAGAGCGGACGCGCCTTTGTTGCCGATGGCATGGAAGTAAAGAAGCTGAACGACGTTCCGATGAGTGCGATGTGGACGCAAGTTCCGGGAGTGAACAAAGAACAGTATGGCTACAACGCCGATGATCGGGAGTCGGCGTCGGTGGCACACATCTACGGCCAGAATCTTGCGGCGGCAGAGTCGCTGACCGCTGCGGCTGCGCCCTGGGCGTGGTCGCCGGCAACCCTGAAGCCCACAGCGGACCAGGAGTTACTCAACGGGATCAACCGCTTCGTGATTCATGAATCCGCGCACCAACCGCTGGTGGATAAGGCTCCGGGCCTGACCCTGGGCCCTTTCGGACAATGGTTCAATCGCAACGAAACCTGGGCAGAGCAGGCGGGCGCGTGGGTGAATTATCTGACGCGCAGTTCGTATCTGTTGCAGCAGGGGCGCTTTGCCGCGGACGTGATTTATTTCTACGGTGAGGACTCGAACCTCACCGCGATCTTCGATCAGAAGTCGCCCGACGTCCCGGCGGGCTACGGCTTCGACTACATCAACGCCGACGGCCTGATTCACGAACTGCAGGTGGCTGACGGGCGAATCACCACGAAGAGTGGAATGAACTATCGCGTGCTGGCGCTAGATCCATATAGCAAGCACATGTCGCTGCCGGTGCTGCGCGGCATTCATAAGCTGGTGGAGCAGGGTGCGGTAGTGGCTGGAGGGAAGCCGACGGACACGCCGAGCCTGGCCGACGACGCCGCCGAATTCAAAAAACTGAACGATGAACTCTTCGGCGACGGGACCGGCGTACACAGTGTCGGCAAGGGCCAGGTATATGCAGGGCAGAATGCCGACGCGGCGCTGAAGGCGTTGAGCGTCGCTCCGGACTTTGACCACACCAAGCCTCAGAGCGATACGCGGATCTTGTTTGTGCATCGCAAGCTGACCGACGGTGACATCTACTTTCTCGACAACCGCAACGACCGTGACGAGACGTTGGATGCAACCTTCCGCGTGGCAGGCAAGGAGCCCGAGCTGTGGTACGCCGAAACCGGCAAATCGGGGCCCGCTTCGTACAATATCGCCGACGGTCGCACTACTGTGCCGCTGCACTTTGAGCCGTGGGGCACGGTCTTCGTTGTGTTCCGCAAGCCCGCAAAGGCCTCATCTCTCACCTTGCCGAAGCCGGCGGAAACCCAGCTGGCAACGGTGGATGGCCCCTGGAATGTTAGCTTCCAGCCAGGCCGCGGAGCGCCTGCTTCCGTCACTTTGGACAAGCTTGTTTCCTGGAGTGACAGCCAGGATAAAGGAGTGAAGTACTTCTCCGGCACCGGTACCTACACCAGGACGATTCAGGCTTCGCCGGACTGGTTCAAGCCGGGCACGAAGCTATGGATCGATTTGGGTGATGTAAAGAACCTGGCCGAGGTGACGGTGAACGGGACGTCGCGGGGCATTGTTTGGCACGCACCGTATCGGGTGGATGTAACCAGCGCGCTGAAGCCGGGCGCGAACCAAATCACAATCAAGGTGACCAACGCATGGGTCAACCGTCTGATTGGCGATCAGCAACC
>WNFA01005284.1_pt1 | contig 10787 bp, 11 predicted proteins | sample 5400481 | NCBI WGS metagenome assembly WNFA01 (sample SAMN13153340, study PRJNA577476) | soil metagenome | isolation source: 120 cm saprolite under Douglas fir tree site 2 hole 1 replicate 2 | place: USA:California | collected 2015-04-18 | reverse complement strand
CTCCTGGTAGCGGCCAATGCTTTCTTTGCCGCAGCCGAATTCGCCCTGGTGAGCGTGCGCGACACTCGTATCCAACAACTCATCGAGGCACGTCGCATTGGCGCGCGCATCGTCCAAAAGCTGCACCGTAATCTGGACGAGGTGGTGAATGGTGCCCAACTGGGGGTCACCGTAGTCAGCCTCACCCTCGGCTGGGTGGGCGAGCCCGTGCTGGCCCAAATGATGCTGGGTTTGGTCCGTGATGTTCCGCACGCCACGGTCTATGCCCATGGCATCGCCATTGTGCTGGCCTTCGCGCTGATCACCTGTCTGCACGTAATCCTGGGCGAGCTGGTTCCCAAATCTCTGGCTCTGCAGCGCGCAGAGCAGGTGGCCCTGGCCGTGGCTGCCCCCATGGACGTTTTCCTCACTTTGAGCCGTCCGCTGCTCTTCGTGATGAGCCGAGCTGCGGGCTACGTGCTGCGTCTTTTCGGCTCGCGCCGAATCCGGCAGGGTCCCATTCACTCCCCCGACGAGCTCAAGCTGATCGTGACCGCCAGCCGGCAGTTTGGGCAGATTCCGCCGTTTCAGGAGGAGATGATCCACCGCGCGCTGGAACTGGACAACATCACCGTCCGGGAGGTCATGGTGCCGCGTCCCGACATTTTTTCTTTGCCCGGTGACCTCAATCTCGACCAAGCTCTGGGGCGCGTGGTCGAGGAGCAACACTCGCGCATCCCGGTGTATGATCCTCAGCGCGGTCCCGAACACATCATTGGTGTGCTCTACGCCAAGGACCTGATGCGCTGGACCCGCTTGCGGCTCACCATGCATCCCATCCAGCCCGTCGCGGGGCGCATCGCCGACATGAAGATCAGCCAGATCATGCACGATGTGCTGGTCGTGCCCGAAACCAAAGTGCTCACTGAACTGCTCGAGGAATTCAAAGACCGCAAGCGGCACCTGGCCGTGGTCGTTGACGAGTTTGGCTCAACCGCGGGCGTAATCACGGTTGAGGACATTCTGGAGCAGCTAGTCGGCGAGATCGAAGACGAGTTCGATGTGCCCCCGCCCGAGCAGCCCGTTCTGGAAGGAAAAATCGTGCTGGTGCTGGAGGGTTCGTTCAGCATCCGCGATCTCGAGTCACAATACCAGCTTTCGCTGCCACGGGACGCGGGATTCGAAACCTTGGCCGGGTTTGTGCTCGCCCGACTGCAGAAAATTCCGAAGCTGGGCGAGAGTTTCGATTACGAGGGCCATCGTTATACCGTCGCGGAGATGGAAGGCCACCGCATCGCCAAAGTGAAGATTGAGAAGCTGGAGCCCGCCCGCATGGGGCAGGCGGGAGACTGAGGTCACTTTGCTTTGGCGAACCTCGACTAACGACTGAATGCTTCGCTACCTCTCCCTCCGCGTGCTGTACACCCTGCCCGTGGTATGGCTCGTCGTTTCGCTTGTATTCCTCCTGATCCACCTTGTCCCTGGTGATCCCATTCTCCAGATGCTTGGCGAAGGTGCGCCGGCCACCGACGTGCAAGCCGCCCGGCACGCCTACGGACTCGACGCCCCGCTCCGTGAGCAATACGTCCACTATTGGAAGGGCGTGCTGCACGGCGATCTCGGCCCATCACTGCGTTTCAACCAGAACGTCAGCAACCTGGTTGCCCAGCGCTACCCCTACACCCTGCAGTTGACCCTGGCGGCGCTGCTGGTTGCTGTACTGCTCTCAATTCCCGCCGGTGTGCGCTCTGCGCAACGCCGTAATCGTTGGGACGACCGCGTGATCAGCGTAGTCAGCTTGTTTGGACTGTCGTTTCCCAACTTCGCGCTGGGGCCAATCCTCATTTTGTTCTTTGCCATCAAGCTGGGACTGTTGCCAGTGTCTGGCGCCGGCACTCTCGCACACCTGGTGCTTCCGGCGATCACCATGGGCGGAGCGCTGGCGGCGATCCTCACTCGCATGGTGCGCACTTCGATGCTGGAAGAACTGGGCCAGGATTACATCCGCACGGCCCGCGCCAAGGGACTGCCGGAACGCACCGTGGTTTACCGTCATGCGCTGCGCAACGCCATGATTCCAGTGATCACGGTGTTGGGGCTGCAATTTGGTGCGCTGCTAGCCGGCGCCATCGTCACCGAAACCATTTTTTCCTGGCCGGGCATTGGCCGGCTGACGATCCAAGCCATCGGCAATCGCGATTATTACCTGGTGCAGGGCTGCATCCTGGCCATTGGGCTGACGTACGTGGCTGTCAATTTTCTGACCGACTTGCTGTATTCGGCGGTAAATCCGCGGATACGGCAGTAAAAGCATGAATCGCAGAGAACGCAGAGGAAACCAACGCAGAGATCGCAGAGAAGAGACAACAGAATGAACAATCATGACGAATTAATAAGGAGGAAAGGTTAGCTCGGCGATCTCTGCGAGCCGTTCTCTGCGCACTCTGCGATTTAGGGTTTTGACAGAATGTCCACCGCAGCCATCTCGTTCCGCCGTACCGCCCGCCACAATCCCCTGGCGGCCACGGGCCTAGTGTTGGTCGTGATCTTCGTCATTTTCGCTCTGTTTGCACCGTGGATTGCGCCGCAAGATCCTGCCCACATTGATTTGCCTGCCCGATTGGCGGCGCCCTCTTCCGCGCACTGGTGCGGTACCGACGAGCTGGGCCGCGACATCCTTTCTCGTCTGATTTATGGTTCGCGCATTTCCATGCTCGTGGGCAGTTGTGTAGTCGCCGCATCATTGGCCTTGGGCCTGATTGTCGGCTCGATCGCGGGCTACCACGGCGGGCGCATAGATCGCTTCGTCAACGTTGTGTTGATGAACGCGTTCCTTTCCTTCCCCGGAATCCTGCTGGCAATCGCCTTTGTGGCCTTCCGCGGCCCAGGCATCTTCAACCTGGTGCTGGCGCTCTCGCTTGGCGGCTGGGTGGGATACGCTCGCCTGGTCCGGGCCCAGGTGCTGGCAGCACGCGAACGTGAATATGTGGAAGCGGCCTGCGCTCTCGGCGCCAACGATTTGCGCGTGATCGTCCACCACATTCTGCCCAATATCATTCAGCCGGTGATTGTGCAGGCGGCGATTGGGATGGCGGGCGCTATCCTGGCCGAGGCGACCATGAGCTTTCTCGGCCTCGGCGTCCCTCCGCCCACTGCCAGCTGGGGCTCGATGCTCAACGACGGCCGCGCTCACCTGTTCGACGCCCCTCACCTGGTCATCTTTCCCGCTCTGGCGGTGATGCTCGCAGTGCTATCGTTCAATTTCATCGGCGATGCCATGCGTGATTATCTTGACCCGAGGGCTCGGATCGAGGCAGGGCTGTAGAGATCCCCCGCGTTCGCTCGGGATTTCAGCTGCGGGCTCCCGCTGCGGGCTCCCGCCCGCAAAGCCCATCAACTTCATCGGCGATTGCGCGATTTCCTCGACCCACGCTCGCGCATCGAGGCAGGACTGTAAAATTGCACTGAGCCCAAGGGGAAGACCAACCATGATTGCGCGCATCTGGCGAGGCTTCACGCGGGAAGCCGATAAAGACACTTATTACGAATACCTGCAAAAGACCGGCTTGAAGGACTACGCATCCATTCCAGGCAATCAAGGTGTCTGGGTGCTGCGGCGGGTGCGGGATGGCAAGGCTGAATTCACGCTGATTTCGCTCTGGGAATCATGGGATGCGATCAGAGAATTCGCTGGTTCGGACTACGAGAAAGCTGTCTACTATCCTGAAGACAAGAAGTTTTTGCTCGAAATGCAGCCCCATGTGGACCACTACGAGGTGCTGAGCCATCCCTCTCCCTAGCCCGGCTTCCCAGCTCTAATCCCGTGAAAACACACCGGATTCTTCTCTTGACATGCAATTGCATATTGCGATATACATATCGCGATTTGCTAATATGACTTTGGGCGAAAAAATCCGTTACTTGCGCGAGGTGGAAGGCTCGCTGCGTGGCTTGGGCCGCCCCCTGACGCAACTCGAACTGGTGCGTGCCGTCCGCAAGGAGCAGCGCAAGCCGATCAGCCAGTCGTACATCTCGCAGATCGAAAACGGCGCGCGCCCGCACATGACGCAATCGACGCGCACGCTGCTGGCGAAATTCTTCAAAGTGCACCCCGGTTTCCTCGTGGACGACCCGGAAGGCTATCACACCGAGTTGACCTCCGACCTGCGAACCATGGAAGGGAAGCTGGACGTTTGGCTTTTGCAGGGCTCGGAGCGCTTCGCCAGCGACCCGCAAGTGAGTGAAGTTTTGATCAAGACGGCGCGGGAGAAGGACACGCGGCGTTGTTTTCTTCTGCTCGGCGCGATCCTCGATACGCCCGGGCTGGCGGACCGGCTATTGGAAGCGCTGAAGCCCGAGACGGCCCGCGCGCAGGCTGGGCGTGCGGGGGAGAGGAGGAGGCCGCAATGACCTGGGCAGACTTTTATCTCATCTGTTTTGCCGTCGGGTTCGCCTTCAGCTTGCTGTCGTTTCTGGCGGGAGGGCTGCACTGGCATTTTCGTCTGCCGCATTTTCCTCATACCCATCTTCCCGCGCCGCGCGTTCAGGTCGGTCATGGCCCAGCAGCGGCTGGACATGGAGCGGCACATCCTCCGGCGGGCGGCGGGAAGGCAGTGACGCACGGGCAAGCAAGCCAGATCTCGCCGTTCAACTTTGTGACCATGACCGCTTTCCTGGCCTGGTTCGGCGGGACCGGCTATCTGCTCACGCGCTACTGGAGCGTCTGGTTCGCGATGGGGTTAGGCATTGCCGTGCTCAGTGGTTTGGCTGGCGCGGCGATCGTGTTCCTGTTTCTTAGCAAGGTTTTGATCTCGCAAGAGGAGAACCTCGATCCCGCGGATTACGACATGGTCGGCGTCCTGGGACGAATTTCCGTTCCCATCCGGGCGGCGGGCACGGGAGAAATCATTTACTCGCAGGCGGGCACCCGGCGCACCTGCGGAGCGCGCGCCGAGGATGGCAGCGCCATCGCCAAAGGTAACGAAGTGGTCGTGACCCGCTACGAAAAGGGAATTGCCTTCGTTCGCCTGTGGACGGAAATGGCGGGCGAGGAGTCCGCGTCCGCTGAAGACAGAGAGATTGGTTCGTGAAACTCCATCGGGCTGTGGTGGGATGGAGGAAGATGCGATGAACCGCAGATGGTTTCAAGTGATGACGTGGTTGATGTGGCTTGCGTTGCCCCTGACCGCACTGCGCCATTGGCAGGTTTGGGGTCGCCTGCCCGCTCACATGGCCACACATTTTGATGCCTTCGGCCGGCCCAACGGGTGGATGTCGCGCCAGGTCTCGCTGGAATTTGCGCTGGGAATCACCGCCTTTCTGCTGTTGATCTTCACCCTGGTGTCGTACTTCGCTCACAGGCGGCAGGCCGCGGACGCGGTCTCCTGGGCACTGCTGGGTTTCTTCTATCTAGTCGTGGGATTCATCTATTCCGTCATCAACAACATTCTCGAGCACAACCTGACGGGCCGCCCGGTGCTGGTAACGCCGCTACTGATTCTCCTGCCGATGGGAATCCTAGTCTTGATGGCAATCTATTTGCGGACGAAGCGCGGGCAGCCGCTGCCGGCGGCGCCGCCGATTGCTGAAGAGGTTCATGCCTCGCCCTGGTGGGCGTTGGTTTTTTTGGTGCCATTGCTGCTGGAGTTCGGGATCTTCGTCACGGTGCCACCCGCAGGAGTGCGGGTGGCGGCGGTCTTGCTGAGCCTCCTGTTTGCGGCTTGCGCCGCGTTTGCTTGGAGCGGATTTCAGTACCGCTTCAGCCCGGCGGGCCTCGAGATCTATACCCTGCGTTTGCGTTTGCGCTCGATTCCGCTGGAGCAGATTCGTGATTACACGGTAGAGGGTTGGAGCCCGATACGCGGTTATGGGATTCGGGGCATAGGCGGTTGCCGTGCCTACGTCTGGGGCAACCGGGTGGTTCACATCAAAACAGACGACGGAGATGTGTTTCTGGGTCACAGCGAGCCGGAGCGGATTGTTCATGATTTGGACGTCATAAAGCAGTTCGCGCATTAATGCTTGTTGGATGGCATTTGTGAGAGGAGGCGATATGTTCGGGATAGCAATCGAGATTTGGATCATTGCAGGGCTGGTAGTTCTGGCCACGCTGCTTTTGATGAGCATGCTGGCGAGGCTGTACCGAAAAGCGGGACCGCACGAAGCGCTGGTGGTGTACGGGTTCCGCGGCACCCGGGTGGTGAAAGGGCACGGCACGATCATTTTCCCGATGATCGAAAACTGCCGCGGCCTTTCACTCGAATTGATGTCGTTCGACGTGGCGCCGCAGCAAGACCTCTACACCAAGCAGGGCGTCGCGGTGACGGTCGAAGCTGTGGCGCAGATCAAGGTCAAGTCCGACACCGAGTCCGTCCTGACGGCATCGGAGCAATTCCTGACCAAAACTGATCAGGAGCGCGAAAGCCTGATCCGGCTGGTCATGGAAGGTCACCTGCGCGGCATCATCGGACAACTTACGGTGGAAGAGATCGTAAAGCAGCCGGAGATGGTCTCCGACCGCATGCGCTCCACCTGCGCCGAGGACATGAACAAAATGGGTCTCGAGGTGATCTCGTTCACCATTAAAGAAGTCCGCGACAAGAACGAGTACATCACCAACATGGGCAAGCCCGATGTGGCCCGCATCAAGCGCGACGCCGATGTTGCCGCCGCCGAGGCCGACCGCGATACCGCCATCAAGCGTGCCCTGGCGCAGCGGGAAGCGGCCATTGCCAAGGCGCAGGCCGATCAGGAACGGGTGCTGGCCGAAACGCTTTCACAAGCCAAGCAGGCTGAGGCGCAACGCGACCTCGAGGTTAAGAAAGCGCAGTACGTCGAAGTCACCAAGCGGCAACAGGCGCAAGCCGACAAGGCCTACGACATCCAGACCAACATCATGCAGCAGCAGGTCATCGCTGAGCAGGTGAAGGTGCAGCAGGTAGAGAAAGAGCAGCAAGTCAAGGTGCAGGAAGCTGAGATCGCCCGCCGTGAGAAAGAGCTCATCGCTACCGTGCTGAAGCAGGCGGAGATCGAGCGGCAGCGCATCGAGACCCTGGCCGCGGCCGAGAAGCAGCGCCTGATCGTCGAAGCCGAAGGCCGTGCCTCTTCCATTCGCGCGCAAGGCGAGGCTGAAGCGGAGATTATTTTCAAGAAGGGTGACGCCGAAGCGAGGGCGATGAACGTCAAGGCCGAGGCCTTCCAGGAGTACAACCAGGCCGCGGTGATCGACAAGCTGCTCACCGGATTGCCTGATGTAGTGAGGGCCCTGGCCAGTCCGCTCGCCAACGTCGATAAGATCACCATCGTTTCCACCGGAAATGGCGACGCTGCCGGGATGAACAAGATCACCGGCGACATCACCAAGATGGCGGCGCAGGTGCCGGCGTTGTTCGAGACGCTATCGGGCATGCCACTCTCGGATCTGTTGTCCAAGGTGCGGAAGATCGGTGACAAGCCGCCGAAGCCAGATGTACTGCCGCCCAGCGCGGGAACGGGCAAGTAGTTGCCTTGTCCGTGTGGGGACGGGTCTCTGACCCGTCCACGCCGGGCAACCATGTAGGTGCGGTCGTCTTCGCCCGCACAGACCGAGCGGACTTTAGTCCGCGAGGGATCTGTAGTTGAGGTTTCAGATATGAAAAAACCGTCGGTGCAAGTCGGTCTCGGCATCGCGCTCGGCGCGGGTATTGGAGCTGCCGTCGCTGTCATTCTCGGCACGGGAGGCCTCTGGCTGGCTGTGGGAATCGCAGTCGGCATTGCGATTGGTGCCTCGATGTCGCGGAGGAATTCTAAGAAAGAAATCCTAAGAGGTAACGACTAACGACCAACGACCAACGAGTAAGGAAAAGGAGTCCTACCATGGCATTACTGGAGAGAGTTTCCACGCTGGTCCGGGCCAATCTCAACGACCTGATCGACAAGGCCGAGCACCCGGAAAAGATGATCAAACAGGTAATCCTCGACATGCAGAACCAGCTTCTGCAGGTGAAGACGCAAGTGGCCATCGCCATCGCCGATCAGCACCTGCTGGAAAAGAAACAGAAGGAAAATGAGGAGAAGGTGGCGGAGTGGATGCGTAAAGCCGAATTAGCAGTGGACAAGAAGCAGGATGACCTGGCCCGCGCCGCCCTGCATCGTGTGGAAAGCTATCGCGATTTGAGCGACGGCTTTGCCCAGCAGGTCACGGATCAAAAGGCGCAGGTGGAAAATCTGAAGACCGCATTGCGCCAACTCGAGCAGAAGCTCACTGAGGCAGAAGCCAAGGCCGATTTGCTCATCGCGCAGCATCGCCGGGCGCGGACCGTGGGCAAAGCCAGCGATGCCAAGATGGCGATGGGCGCCCACTCTAAAGCCGCCACTTTCGATCGCATGAAACACAAGGTCGCGCATACCGAGGCGGTCAGCCAGGCCAAGTCCGAAATCGCTGCCGATAATGTGGAAGAGCGTCTAGCCGCGCTGGAAAAAGAAGACCGCATCGAGCAGTTGCTGGTCGAGTTGAAGGCGAAGCGGGGAGCCTAGGGTGTGTGGGGCGGACGCCCTCGTCCGCCCGTGTGTACTTGATATTCATCACGCCTGTTTTGTTGATGAAGGCAACAGCGGCGATGCGAGACTGATGAACGTTCGGGTTGAAATGGAGCCGATAGAAACGGCGATGAGTCTGAAGGAGCTGTAGTGCTTGCACTACTAACCTAGTTACTGGGGTTTGCTCCAGTCCTCAATCTTCAAACCCTTCACTCTTCGAAACACACGATCATGGGTGACCAGCACAGCTTGAGCGGCCAGCGCCTGCGCCGCGATCATCATGTCCAGATTGCCCATCGGATTCCCAGCTCGTTCAAGGGCAGCACGAACCCGAGCATAGTGCTGGGCGGCCTTTGAATCCCAAGGCAGCACCTCGACGCGCAGCAAAAACTCGTCAACCGCGATCTTCAATCGTACGGCTTCGGGTCTTCTGGTAACCCCAAAACGCAACTCCGCCTCAGTGACGACGGAGACACCAACCTCGGCCATGGGCACCTCCAGCAGCCGCTCGCGCACACGAGGAACATTGCCCTTGATGGCATAGCTGGCCATATTCGTATCGAGCAGGTAGCGGACGGGCATCAGAACAGATCGCGCTTCTGCGGCGGGACGTCGCCCCGATCAGCCATGAAGTTCTCAGGCACGTCGATGGTCTTCATCAACTCGAAGAAGTCCTGCCAGGATTCCGGCCTCCGCGACAGGATAACGTCACCCGTTGCCGAATCGCGGCGGATGTAGACTTCCGAGCCGTCGAAGCGGTACTCCGCCGGCAGGCGGACCGCTTGGCTGCGTCCATTGCGGAAGAGTTTTGCTGTATGAGGCATGCGAAGCTCTCTTAGTATATACCATGATAGATCACGTTTGGGAATATATCAAGATATATATCGTTTTGCCAATCTTGAGGGGTGGCACAGGCTTCCGGCGGACCTTGGGTGAGGGCGCCCACGCCATAGCAACCGGGCTCACGCCTACGCGCTGGCTTTATCCGTCAGCGGCAAAGGTTCCTCTCCGCTTTTGGGCGAATCCAGTTCCAATTGCTCCTGGCCGCTGAGCGCAGTCACGCGGCCGCGGTAGGTCTTCAGGTGCCTCTGCGCGGTCTCGAAGGCTTCCTGTGCCTTGTTCAAATTCTTGCCGACATTCTCAAACTGGCCCTGGAAGTAATCGAACGACTTCTGTGCCTTCGCCAGCTCCAGACGGCTCTTCTCGAAGCGGCTGGCGACTTCATACCACTTATGCACCAGCGCGATGGTCTGCAAAGTCATGAGCAGAGTGTTCGGCGAAACCGGGAAAACGTGCTGCTGGTTGAGCCAGTCGGCAAGCTCGCGGTTGCGGATCGCCTCCATATAGAGCGTCTCGCTCGGCAGATACATCAAGGCAATGTCAGTAGTGCCGTGCTCGGGTTGGATGTAGGCCTTGATGCGCTTGGCCTCGGTCTTCATCACCCGCACCAGTTCGCGCCGCGCCTCTTCGATCTCTGCTTCGACATTGCTTTCAAACAACGCCAGCACCTGTTCGCGGGGGAACTTCGCGTCGATCGGCAGGCGCCGGTCGGGGAACTGAATGATGGCATCGGCGCGTCCGCCGTCGGGCAGAGGAGACTGGATCTCGAACATGTGGGCCGGCAGAAAATCCGCCAACAAACGTTCCAGGCTGGCTTCACCAAATTGGCCGCGGAGGTGAGGCAGCTTGAGCAGGTTGTTCAAGTCGTTGATCGAATTTCCCAGGGCGCCCACTTCTCGCAACTGCTCTTCCGCTGCCTTCAAGTGTTGCTGCACTTTTTCAAACTGCGCAAAGCCTTCCTTGATGTTCTGATCGAGCTTTAGCTGCACCTGGTCGGTGATGGCCAGCAGCCGGGCGTCTACGCGGTCACGGATCGCGTCCAAGCTCTGGGCGGTTTTTTGGTTCAGGTTTTCGAATTCGGCCTTGAGTTGGGAGGTCGTTAGAGCAAGAGAGTTGGTCAGTTCTTCGCGCGCCTGCCGCAAGTCCTCGGTCTGCTCGCGCCTTCCGCCGGTCAATTGAGCCTCAACCGAGTTGCGGATTCCGGTGAATCCCTGGGTCAAACGGTCTGTAACTTCCTGGCGGAGGTCGCCTTTGGTGCTCTCCAGCCGCATGGCCATATCGGCAGTGGCCACATTGAACCTTTGTGAGAGGGACTCGCGCAGGATCGCCGACTGCTTGGCAAGTTCCGTTATTTCAGCGGCTTGCGAGGAGCTGGAAATCCGCCGGAAGACTCCCGCCACTAGTATCAGAAGTACTAGGTTGAAAACGAGAAGCACGACCAGCAGTAACGT
>WNFA01005280.1_pt1 | contig 10792 bp, 7 predicted proteins | sample 5400481 | NCBI WGS metagenome assembly WNFA01 (sample SAMN13153340, study PRJNA577476) | soil metagenome | isolation source: 120 cm saprolite under Douglas fir tree site 2 hole 1 replicate 2 | place: USA:California | collected 2015-04-18 | reverse complement strand
CTGCGGGAGGAGCGAGAGCGTCAGGTAGCCGTGGGCGATGGTCTTGCCGCCCGGCATCTCCTTCTTGGCCCGCTCCACGTCCACGTGGATCCACTGGTGGTCGCCCGTGGCATCCGCGAACTTGTCGATCATCTCCTGCGTCACCGTGAGCCACTCCGACGGTCCCAGCTCCTTGCCCACGTGCTGGAGCAAATCATGGGGCTTCTCGACCTTGAGCATCGCGTTCATCCCTCGGGTATGATCTGCGGGCGTCATTATCGCCCAGTCCCAGTCCCGGAGGAAAGCATGCGATGAGTTACGACGCGCCCTTCGCCGGCCTCAAGGTGGTGGACCTGAGCCAGGGGATCGCCGGGCCCTACTCGGCCATGCTGCTGGCCCAGTACGGCGCCGACGTCATCAAGGTGGAGCCGCCGGAAGGCGACTGGGCGCGAGCGCTCGGCAAGAAGTACGGCGACATGACCGCCTTCGCCATCGCGGCGAACCTCGGCAAGCGCTCGATCGTGCTCGACCTCAAGGCCGAGGAGGACCGGCAGGTCCTCCGCCGGCTGGTGTTTAGCGCCGACGTGTTCCTCGAATCCTTCCGACCGGGCGTGGCGGCCCGCCTCGGCGTCGGCTATCCGGGCGTGGAGGCGATCAACCCGCGCATCATCTATCTCTCTGTCTCTGGCTTCGGCCAGACCGGGCCGGACGCGGAGCGGCCGGCGGTGGACACCGTGTTCCAGGCCTTCACCGGCCTCATGTCGGTGAACCGCGGGCTCGACGGTTTCCCGCATCGCGTGCCGGTGATCGTCATGGACATGGCCACCGCGCTCAGCAACTTCCAGGCGATGGCGGTCGCACTCTACGCCCGCCGCGACGAGCCCCGCGGCCGCTACATCGAATCGAGCCTGCTGCGCGGCGGGGCGACAATCCAGGCGGTCTCCATGATTCAGCACCACCTGGAGGACGGGAAGCCGCAGCCGGGGCTCACGCCCTCGGGCACGTTCAAGGCGAGCGACGGGTGGATCAACCTGACGATCCTGCGCGACCCGGAGTTCCCTGCGCTCTGCGACGCGCTCGAGATCCCCGCGGCCAAGGGCGATCCGCGCTTCGCCACCAACGACTCGCGCTTCGCCAACGTGTCGGCGCTCAACGCAGCGCTCGAGCCGGCGTTCGCCGGGCGCACCACCGCGGATCTTTCGGCCCGGCTGCGGGCCGCGCGGCTCATGCACCAGCGGGTGAACACCTACCTTGAGTTCCTAGACGACCCGCAGGTGAAGGCTAACGGCGCGGTGACCTGGATCGAGCAGCCGGGGATCGGTCGCGTGCCGGTGCCCCAGGTGCCGGGCCTGCCGCCGCTCCGCAGCGGCACGCCGCGGGCGGTGGCGCCTTCGCTCGACCAGCACCGCAAGGAGATTCTGGCCGAACTGGGGTGAGGGCCATCGGGGGCCAGCGATGCGCGGGGCGGTTCAGGGCTTGCCGGCTGAGAACGCCCCTTCCGGAAGTATCATGGTCTGTAACCCAGGGAGGGCGAGACGGGTGATGCGCAAGACCCGCGTCGAACAGATCCGCTCCCACCGACACCGCCGGCCACTCGCCGGACTAGATTGACCGGGCCGGGGTGTGTGCCACGTTATCCAGACCTCGATACTTCCCGTTAGATTGCCGGAGAGCTGACAACTATGTTGAACGCCACACATCTCTTCGAACAGCCCGCCCGCTATCGTCACAACTCCGAATCGTGGTGGAGCGCCTTCTTCTCGATGCTTCTGCTGTATCGGACAAAGACCGAGCCCTCGTTTTCCCTCTCGATCTACACATATACGACGGCTGTCGGCTATCGCAGAGTCGGACAGCTTGTCCCTAGGACGTTCTCCTTCGCGACGATGTCGGTAGAGGCGCCCCTTTCCGCTATGGCTTTCGGCCTTGCAACTTGGCCCGTGGAGTTTCTCGGTCTGAAGCCTGATCTCTCCGTGGTGGAGCCTGAGCGGCGACACGCGCTATTCATCGAAACGAAGACGATCGGCTCAAGCGTCGCTCAGAACGTCGCACTTTATGATCAGGTGTGCGCGCATCTCAGGCAGAGCGGCTGGGACGTGGATCTCTGTTACCTGCTCTCCCATGGTCACGAGGCCCGGCGTGATTGGCCTCTGATCGAGCAGCACGCGCTGCGAATCGTCCTGTGGGAGGACGTCCTCAGGGCAGTGATCAACACCCCTCTTGCCCGTGTGTTCGACGTCGATTTGGCCGCGTATGCCTCGCGGCCTGTCGAGCCCGTGGACGATGGCACAATCTAACTTCCGGATGCAGGCGCCGGCGGGGAGCACCGCCAGCGGCAGTCAACGGGCTTGCGGGCCGCGCCTGATCCGGAGTGTTCGTTCGACACCGCCAGTAACACAACGCCCATCGTGGGCCTGAACAGAGAGCGAGCGGAGTGAACCATAGCGAGATCGTCAGCTTTCTCTGGGGCGTCGCGGATCTCATCCGGGACACCTTCAAGCGCGGCAAGTATCAGGATGTCATCCTGCCGCTCACCGTCTTGCGCCGCCTCGACTGCGTACTCGGCCCGACCAAGGAGAAAGTCCTCGCGACGCAGGCGAAGCTCCGAAGCAGGGGGCTGCAGAATCTGGAGCGGGATCTCCGCACAGCTTCGAGCTTCGCGTTCTACAACACGTCGCGCTACGACTTCGAGAAGCTCCTGGCCGACGCGCCCCACCTCGCCGCCAACCTGCGCAACTACATCGCCGGTTTCAGCCCCAACATGCGCGAGGTGCTGGAGAAGTTCGATTTCGACAACACCATCAGCAAGCTCGACGAGGCGGGGTTGCTCTTCCAGGTGCTGGAGCGGTTCAAGAACGTGGAGCTGCATCCGGGCAAGATCGACAACCCGACGATGGGGACGATCTTCGAGGAGCTGATCCGGAAGTTCAACGAGGCGCTGAACGAGAATCCGGGTGAGCACTTCACTCCGCGCGATGTCGTGCATCTGATGGCGGATCTGATGCTCGCCGGTGACGAAAAGGAGATCCGAGCCAAGAGGGCCATCCGCACCGTCTACGACCCCTGCTGCGGCTCCGGCGGCATGCTGATGATCACCAAGGAGCACATCACTGTCGGCCTGCGGAAGAACGGCAATCTCCTTCGGCCCGCGATCAACAAGGACGCCGAGATCCACCTCTTCGGCCAGGAGGTGAACCCCGAAACCTGGGCGGTCTCGAAGTCCGATCTCCTCATGAAGGATCCGACCGGCCGCGACGCCGACAACATCGCCTACGGGAGCACGCTCTCGAACGACCGTCACGCCGGGATGGCGTTCGACTACCTGATCGCCAACCCGCCCTACGGGAAGGACTGGAAGCGCGACGAGGAGGCCGTGCGTGCCGAGCACGAGCGGGGCGCGGCAGGCCGCTTCGCCCCGGGGCTGCCGCGGATCAGCGACGGCCAGCTACTCTTCCTGCTCCACATGCTTGCGCACGCGAAGGCCCGGAAGGAAGGCGGCTCACGCATCGCGATCATCATGAACGGCTCACCGCTCTTCACGGGCGACGCAGGTAGCGGCGAGAGTGAGATCCGCCGCTCCATCCTGGAGAACGACCTGCTGGAGGCGCTGATCGCGCTGCCCGAGCAGCTCTTCTACAATACGGGGATCGCGACGTACGTGTGGGTCGTGACCAACCGCAAAGCTGCAGCCCGTAAGGGCAAGGTGCAGCTCATCGATGCCACCTCCTTCTGGGTGCCGATGCGAAAGAGCCTGGGCGACAAACGGCGCGAGATCCCGCTCGAGCGCGCGCAGGACATTCTGAAGATCCTCGCCGACTTCACCGACGGCGAGACGCGGAAAGTAGCGAAGAACGGGAAGGCGGAAGACATCGTCGTCAGCCGCATCTTCCCCACGACGCACTTCGGCTTCCGGAGGATCACCGTTGAGCGACCGCTCCGGCTCAACTTCCAGGCGAGCGAGGATCGCATCGCCCGCCTCGAAGAGGAGAAGGGCTTCCAGGCGCTGGCGCAGTCGAAGAAGAAGGGCGCTGCGGGGGCGAAGGAGCAGACTGAAGGGCGCGCCTTGCAGGAGGCGGTCCGGAAGCTCGTGCGGGCTCTCCCCGGTACGCTCGTCAAGGACCGCGACGAGTTCGAGGGCCTCCTCGACGCCGCCGCCAGGAAGGACGGCGTGGAGGTTCCGGCCCCCGCCGGGAAGGCTATCCTTTCCGCCCTCTCCGAGCGCGACGAGACAGCCGTGCCCTGCCGCGACAAGGACAGAAACCCCGAGCCCGACCCGGAGCTGCGGGATACAGAGAGCGTGCCGCTCGCCGAGAGCGTCGGGGTCTTCTTCGAGCGCGAGGTCCGGCCGCACGTCCCTGACGCCTGGATCGACACATCCAAGCGCGACCCCAAGGACGGCCAGGTCGGCCACGTGGGCTACGAGATCAACTTCAACCGCTACTTCTACCGCTACACGCCGCCCCGGCCGCTGGAGGAGATCGAGGCCGACATCCGCGGCATCGAGACGGACATCCTGCGAATGCTGGCGGAGGTGACGGGATCAGCCCGGGTATGACGCAAAATGTCGGCACATCCGACCAAGTGCCGACATTCGGTGTCGCAGGTGACCTTTCGGAACGTTCGTAACGTCGGGTCTTGTGAATAACCCCCGACGGTTTGTATACTTCCTGCCATGGTCGCTGCCCCGAACGACCGCGCCCTCCGGATGATCGAGAAGATGGGCTTGGTGCGCCCGGCGGAGCTGGAGGCCCGCGGCGTCGCGCGCGCGCGGCTCTACCGCCTTGTCCGGCAAGGCCTCGTCGAGCGGCGAGCGCGGGGCATCTACGTGGCGGCCGGACACGCATCGACAGCGGAGCACACGCTCGCCCAGGTCGCCATCCGTGTGCCGGCGGGTGTCTTCTGCCTGCTCACGGCGCTGCACTTTCACGGCCTGACCACGCAGTCGCCCGCCGAGGTCTGGATCGCGCTCCCGGAGAAGGCGCGCAAGCCCCGCATGGACTATCCGCGCCTGCGGGTAGCGCGCTTCTCGGGATCGGCACTTACCGAAGGCATCGAGCGGCACCGCGTGGAAGGCGTCGAGATGCGCGTCTACTCGGCGGCGAAGACCGTGGCCGACTGCTTCAAGTACCGCAACAAGCTGGGCATCGACGTCGCGGTCGAGGCCCTGCGCGATTTCAGTCGCCGCAATCGGGGAGGCGCGACCGAGCTGGCGCGGTTCGCCCGTATCTGCCGGGTCGCGCGCGTGATGCAGCCTTATCTGGACGCGATCGCATGACCGCCGAGAAGAGGAACCTTCCGGCCTCGGTTGCCGCGCGGCTCTCCATCCCGCCGGGCAGACGGGCGACGAGGATCTGCGCCCTGACAGACGGGCTGAGCGCCTCGTCCCCCGGAGGTCCGTGGCGATGAGCGCGCGGCGATTCAAGCCGTACCCGACATACGAGGACTCCGGCGTCGAGTGGCTGGGGGAGATTCCGGCGCATTGGAAGGTCTCGCGCGTCTCTGAGGTAACGACGCTTCTCAACGGCTATCCGTTTGACTCGGAGTACTTCGTCCGAGGAGAGGGGACCCCGCTTGTGAGAATTCGCGACCTCAACGCCGTCGAGACCGAGGTGAACTACATCGGACCAATCGTTGAGAGCGCATGGATTCAATCGGGCGACGTGATCATCGGGATGGACGGGGACTTCAACGTCTCCCGCTGGCGGGGTCAGCGGGCACTTCTGAATCAGCGGATGTGCTGTCTCCGTCCACGCGGCGCCACGGACTCGGGCTTCATCGCCTACCTGCTCCCGCTTCCGCTGCAAGTCATCAACGACCTGACCTACTCGACGACCGTAAAGCACCTCTCCTCAGTGGACGTCCGTAAGATTCGCCTGGGCGCACCGCCCGAGCCCGAGCAACGCGCCATCGCCGCCTTCCTCGGCAGGGAGACGGCGCGGATCGATGCGCTGGTGGCGAAGAAGGAGCGGCTGATCGAGCTGCTCCAGGAGCAGCGCACCGCCCTCATCACGCGCGCCGTCACCAAGGGCCTCGACCCGAACGTCCCCATGAAAGACTCCGGCGTCGAGTGGCTGGGGGAGATTCCGGCGCATTGGGAGGCTAAGCGGATCAAGTGGGCGGCCCGCATGGTAAGTGGCCATACCCCGGACAAGAAGGTGGTGTCCTATTGGCAGGGCGGTGACATCCCTTGGGTGTCACTGGCTGATACGGGACAGCTGCGCGAAGTGGACTACATCTCGACCACGGCGGTGATGACGACGGCTGATGGAATCGCGCATTCGTCGGCGCACGTCTTGCCCTCAGGCACCGTTGTGTTCTCGCGTGACGCATCGATTGGTCTCTGTGCGATCACCCGGGCGGGCATGGCTGTATCCCAACATTTCATCGGATGGGTGTGCCGATCACATCTCTTGCCGGAATATCTACTGTTTGTGCTTCGAGCGATGACGCAGGAACTTGAGCGCCGCACGATGGGTGCGACTGTTCGCACCATTGGCATGCCAGATGTACGAAGCCTCGCAATGCCAATTCCGCCCCTTTCGGAACAGGAACAGATCGTCGCTCATGTGCGCGAACGCCGTGCAGAGATTGATTCCCTCATCACGAAGGTCCGCGAGGCCATCGATCGCCTAAGGGACCTCCGCATCGCCCTCATCTCCGCAGCGGTGACGGGCAAGATCGACCTGCGGGAGGAGGTCGCATGAGCCCCGAGATCTCCGAGCGCTCCTTCGAGGAGGCGATCGAGTGCGGGCTGCTCCAGCACGGCCCGGACGCCTGCGAGGGCGAGGCGAGCGCCGTCCGCGAGACGACGCCGCCGTACGGCGACACGCCGCCGGGCGGCTACCGCAAGCGCAGGCCGGAGGACTACGACCGCGCGCTCTGCCTGCTGCCGCGCGACGTGGTGGATTTTGTGCTCGCCACTCAGCCGAAGGAATGGAAGAAGCTCGAGCAGCACCACGGCGCGGCGGTGAGAGAGCAGTTCCTGAAGCGCCTTGCCGCCGAGATCGAGCGGCGCGGTGCGCTCGATGTCCTGCGCAGCGGCGTCAGGGAGTCGGGCTGCAAGTTCCGGCTCGCCTACTTCCGCCCCGCGAGCGGGCTCAACGAGGAGACCCGGCGGTTGCACGCGGCGAACCTCTTCGCCGTGGTGCGCCAGGCCCGCTACAGCACCAGGAACGAGGACTGCCTCGATCTGGTGCTCTTCCTGAACGGCATCCCGATCTTCACCGCCGAGCTCAAGAACCCGCTCAATGGCCAGGACGTCGAGAACGCGATCCGCCAGTACAAGGCCGACCGCGACCCGCGCGAGCCGCTGCTGGCCCATGGGCGCTGCCTCGCGCACTTCGCGGTGGACCCGGACCTGGTCTACGTCACCACCCAGCTCGCCGGCCCGAAGACGCGCTTCCTGCCCTTCAACCAGGGGAAGTTCGGCGGCGCGGGCAACCCGCCCGTGCCGCCCACCCGCAAGGGCTATGCGACTGCCTATCTCTGGGAGGAGACCTGGGCGCGTGACAGCGTGCTCGACCTCGTGCGCCAGTTCATCCACGAGGTCGAGGAGGAGGACGAGAAGGGGCGCAAGACCGGCAAGCGCTTCCTGATCTTCCCGCGCTACCAGCAGCTCGAGTGCGTGCGGAAGCTCGTGGGCGACGCGCGCGTGGCAGGCGCGGGGCAGCGCTACCTGATCCAGCACTCGGCCGGCAGCGGCAAGAGCTTCACCATCGCCTGGCTCGCGCACCAGCTCGCGACGCTGCACGACGCGGGCGACCGGCGCGTCTTCGACTCGATCGTGGTCATCACTGACCGCCGCGTGCTCGACCGCCAGCTCCAGACCACGATGCGCCAGTTCGAGCAGACCCTTGGCGTGGTGGAGAACATCGACACTACCTCCCGCCAGCTCAAGGAGGCACTCGAGGCGGGCAAGACGATCATCGTGACGACGCTCCAGAAGTTTCCCGTGATCGCGAAGGAGATCGGCGAGCTGCCGGGCAAGCGCTTCGCCCTTATCGTGGACGAGGCGCACTCGTCGCAGTCGGGCGAGAGCACGAAGAGTCTCAAGGCCGTGCTCAGCTCGCCCTCGCTTGAAGAGGCGGAGACGGAGGAGGCGGAGGCGGCAACGCCCGAGGAAGAGCTGGAGAGCACGATCCTAGCCGAGATGGAGAAGCGTGGGCGGCTCCCCAACCTCTCGACGTTCGCCTTCACGGCCACGCCAAAGCCCAAGACGCTCGAGCTCTTCGGCACGAAGCGCCCCGACGGGAAGTTCGCGCCCTTCGACCTCTACAGCATGCGCCAGGCGATCGAGGAGGGCTTCATCCTTGACGTGCTGGCGAACTACACGACCTACAAGGCCTACTGGCGACTCCTGAAGAAGGTCGAGGACGACCCGCGGTACGACAAGAAGAAGGCCGAGTACCTGCTCAAGTCGTTCGTGGAGCTGCACCCGCACGCGATCGGCGAGAAGGTGAAGATCTGCGCCGAGCACTTCGCCGCCAAGGTGCAGGGCGAGATCGGCGGCAAGGCCAAGTCGATGATCGTCACCCGGTCTCGCCTGCACGCGGTGCGATAGAAGCTGGCGGTGGACAAGTACCTGGCCGAGCGCGGCTACCCGTTCAAGGCGGCCGTGGCGTTCTCGGGCACCGTTCAGGACAGCGGGCAGTCGTACACCGAGTCCGGCATGAACGGCTTTCCCGAGGCGCAGACCGCCAAGACCTTCGAGCGCTCCGAGTACCGATTCCTGATCGTCGCCAACAAGTTCCAGACCGGCTTCGACCAGCCCCTGCTCCACACCATGTACGTGGACAAGAAGCTCGGCGGGGTTAACGCGGTGCAGACGCTCTCGCGCCTGAACCGCACGCACCCGGAGAAGAAGGGCACGATGGTGCTCGACTTCGCCAACGAGGCGGACGAGATCAAGGCCGCCTTCGAACCATACTACGAGACGACGCTGCTTTCCGAGGCGACCGACCCGAATCTACTCTACGAGATCCAGACGCTCCTCGGCGCGTTCCCGGTCTACACCGAGGCCGACGTGGACGCCTTCGCCAAAGTCTACTTCGACCCCAAGGCGACGCAGGACCGTCTCTACGCGGTGCTCGCACCCGTGGTCGATCGCGCTCGAGCGCTGTCCGAGGACGAGCAGCATGACTTCCGCGGGCAGCTCACGGACTACGTGCGGCTGTACGCCTTCCTCGCCCAGGTGCTCACCTTCGCGGACGCCGATCTCGAGAAGCTCTACGTCTTCGCGCGGCATTTGCGGCGCCTCTTGCCTGGCGATCGCGCCGAGCTTCCCCGTGAGGTGCAGCAGAACATCGACATGGAGTCGTACCGAATCCAGCAGACCGGCAGCGGGAAGGTTGCCCTGGAGCGTAGGCCCGGCGTGCTCGAACCCGTGAGCACGAAGCAAGGCCATGGTACGACGCCCGAGGAACTGGAGACGCTTTCTCGCATCATCGCCGAGCTGAACGAGCGCTTCGGGCTCAACCTGGGCCCCGAGCACCGGGTGACCCTCGGCCAGATGATGGAGAAGCTCGACGACGACGCGGCGCTCGACGCCGCGGCCCGGGTCAATACGCGGGAGAACGTGCGACTCACCTTCGACCAGAAGGTCGAGCACGTGATCCAGGAGATCGTCGACTCCAACTTCGAGCTCTACAAGCGCATCACCGACGACCGTGCCTTCGGGGAGGCGATCAAGAACTTCCTCTTCGACCAGTACCTGCGCGCCCACCGCAGCGCCGAGGAACTGATCAAGGCCGGCGAGTCGAAGACGCTGGAATTCAAATCGACCCTGCGCTGGAGTCTGAAGGAAGCCCGTCAGGACGACAAGGCCGTGACGCACGCTGTGCTCAAGACAATCGCGGCCTTCCTGAACACCGAGGGCGGTGACCTCTTGATCGGCGCGGCCGACGACGGGTCCGTCGTCGGCATCGAGGTGGACCAGCTCGAGGACGACGACAAGTTCATGCGGCACCTGGCGCAGGTCGTCCGCAACGGCCTCGGGGACCGGGCCGGCACGTGTATCGACCCGAAGACCCAGGTGGTGCAAGGAAAGACCTTGTGCGTGGTGAGCTGTCAGCGGAGCCCGGAGCCGGTGTTCCTGAAGTGGAAGGGAGTCGAAACGGCACCGGACGGCGACTTCTTCGTCAGGAGCGGCCCTGGCACCGTGAAGCTCTCCCCCGATAGCGCGCGCGAGTACATTCGGACGCGGTTCCGTGGGTTCACACGAGAAGGGTCGCCGGCTGCATCGTCGGACGAGGCTGTCTAACACCACCGAGTCTACGCCGGCGCGGTGCGGGCCGCCGATCCCCGTTCGGGTAGTAAACAGGGCGTCGGCTTCACGGCCCGGGGGTGCAGGACGTCGATCGCCCAGCCCACGTCGAGGGGCTCTCCGAGCCAGAGGGGGCACGCCGTCCGGCCGTTCAGTTGAAGGCCCCGCGCGTCATGACACGTCCGCAGCGCCTCGACGGGATCCGCGGGTACCGCGGCCGGCGGCGGCACCTCGGGCAGCGGTCGGCCATCGGGCCGCCGGAACCGCAGCGATCCGTCGGGCTCCCGCGCGACCTGATAGCCCTCCTCGTGCACCGCCCGATGATGCCGCCGACAGAGCAGGAGGAGATTCGCCAGCGTGGTGGGCCCGCCCTGCGCCCAGTGCCGCACGTGATGCCCCTGGCCGACCCGCACATGGCAGCCCGGGAAGCGACACGTCCGGTCACGGTGCTGCAGCGCCCGCCGCAGCGCGGGCGGAATCGTCCGCGTCCGGGCCCCGATCTCGACCACCCGCCCGTCCTCGTCGTGTCGCATCACCACGCGGCTCGCGTCG
>WNFA01014638.1_pt1 | contig 10793 bp, 10 predicted proteins | sample 5400481 | NCBI WGS metagenome assembly WNFA01 (sample SAMN13153340, study PRJNA577476) | soil metagenome | isolation source: 120 cm saprolite under Douglas fir tree site 2 hole 1 replicate 2 | place: USA:California | collected 2015-04-18 | reverse complement strand
GCCGATCTCGAACTGCGCGTCGCCACCTCGCATCAAACCAACGTGGCTGAACGGAACTACGCCTTCGAACTCGCCGGTGGCGTCGAGCAATTGCGCGACATGGTCAAGTTCACCTGGCGCATGGTCCCGAACGGCGGTGGCGCGATCGCCGCGACCGGCTTGATCGTCTTGTTGCTGGCAGAAGATGGCCGGGTTCGAATCGATTATCAGTTTATCGATCCGGATTGATTGGGTCGGCTTGGCGCGAATTGCTTTCGTCATCCTGAGGCGCCGTCGCGCTTGCGGCAGCCTCGAAGGATGCGCCACGTTCTCGTCACCGTTCTTCGAGGCTCGCCGGCGCCTGTCATCGGGCCGGCGAAGCCGTTACGCAGAATGACGCGCAAACCCAAGACACAACGTTGGAACCGCGCGCAAAACCGGGTATGCATGCGCCGCTTCCGTCGAGCTTCCCGCGAGGACTTCTTGTCGATACCCACACTGCCACCCGGCCTCGCCGCAACGCTCGCGGCTGAAACGCGGTGCGTTCCGCCCGATGATGTCGCGGCTGGTCAACCTGCTGCGCGCGGGTCCGGTCGATGTCCAGTATCAGGGCGCGGCGTTTCGATTCTATCATCAGGCCAGCGCCACCGAGCGCGGCGCCTTGTTCAATCCCGATTACAATGTCGAGGAGCTGGATTTCCTGCGCGCGCATACCCCGGTCGGCGGCGTGTTCGTCGATGTCGGCGCCAATGTCGGCACCTACGCCATGGTGCTGGCGCGTCATGTCGGTGCAAGCGGAAAAGTGATCGCGATCGAGCCGCATCCCATCACCCATGCGCGGCTGGCGTTCAACCGTGCCGCGTCCGGCACCACGCAGGCAACGCTGGTGGCCGCGGCAGCCGGGCCTTCCGACGGCGAATTGATGATCGAGACCGACGGCGACAACCTCGGCGCCAGCCATATCGTCAGCGGCGACCATTCGGGCAAGGCGATCAAGGTGCCGTCGTTGCGGCTGCAGCGTATTCTCGGCGACGCCGGGATAGGCCACGTCGATGCGTTGAAGATCGATGTCGAGGGTTTTGAGGACCGCGTGCTGACCGGCTTTTTCAAAGAGGCGCCGCCCTCGCTGTGGCCGCGCGCGGTGGTGATCGAGCATCTGTCGCGGAACGAATGGCTCGACGACTGCATTGCAGACATGGTTGCGCGCGGCTATGCCGCGACCGGCAAGACCCGCAGCAACACGCTATTGGTGCGCGGCTGAGTTCCCGCCCGCGCTCGAACCGCAGGAGAGTTGGATGATCGACCACATCGGATTTCCGGTTTCCGACTATGCGCGCGCCAAGGCCTTTTATACGAAGGCGCTGGCGCCGCTTGGCTACAGCCTCATCATGGAAGTGACGCAAGAGCAGACCGGTCATGATCCCGCGGCCGGCTTTGGCGCCAACGGCAAACCGGATTTCTGGATCGGCGGCGAAGGCGGATTGAACAAGCCGCTGCATGTCGCCATCGTGGCAAAGGACCGCGCCACCGTTGCGGCTTTCTACCAGACGGCGATGGCGGCGGGCGGACGCGATAACGGCGCGCCCGGCATTCGCGCCCACTACCACCCCAATTATTATGGCGCCTTCGTGCTCGATCCCGATGGACACAACATCGAAGCCGTGTGCCACGCGCCCGAGTGACCGGTTCCAACCTGCTTTGGCCCGGGAACATCGCGGTATCGGCGTCGTTATCGCTCCTAGAGCCTGTACGGCTCTAGATTCTTGTTTAACGCGTTTTCTTCACGCGAACCGGTTTCCACCCCCGGATCTAGTCCGAGGGCATGCTTCGCTCGAAAACGCTATGAAGCCAGAGGAGCGACAATATGAAGGTGGCGCTGTGGTGCCGATCGAACCGCAAGAGGATCCGCCGATCAAGCCGGGGCAACCGTCCGAGCCGCCGCAGGAAAGCCCGCCGGGAAGCCCACGACCCGAGGTGCCGCCGCCGATGCAGGAGCCTGGCGAACCGCCGCGACCGGAAGAATTGCCAGGAAACATGCCGGATGAACTGCCGGTGCGGGGACCGGGTGGACCGGGTCCGCCTTCGCCTGCAGCCGACGCCGGGATCGGCGATTTGTCCGGTGAAGGGCCAGATCTGGATCCGGGTGCCGCAGATATGCCGCAGGGGACAATGTGAAACTACGGTTTGAAATAATGGCCTGAATGCGCAATGAACAAGGCCGTCAGAACGTTCCCCTTGTTGGAAAATAAAAACAAAATTCGGTTTTGGGGGCGGCCACAATCCGGCCTAACGCGTGTTCGTTGATCGCCAGACCGACTGCGTTTTTCTTAACAGGACTGCGTTGTTGCCAAAAATTTTCCGGGGATCCAGACCATCATGACAAATCTTCGTCTCGTGTTGCTTGCCACGTCAGCTCTTACGGCGACGCAAATCACAGCCTTGCCATCGCACGCGCAAACCGCGCCGCAGGTGATGGCGCAGGCCGGCGGTGAAGTCGGTCCCGACGGAAAACCGAAAGCCCCGCCGAAGGGCGCGCCCGCGCCCGCACCCGCACACCCGGCGCCGCCGGCCGCAGCACCTCCGCCGCATCCTGCGCCTCCGGCTGCCGCGCCACCTCCGCCACCCCGACCTGCACCGCCGCCCCCGGCTGCAGCACCCCCGCCGCGCCCCGCGCCGCCGCCGCCTCCAGCCGCGGCACCGCCGCCGCGACCCACGCCGCCGCCTCCGGCCGCGCCTCCTCCGCCGCCTCCGGCGCCACCCCCGCATGTCCCGCCACCCGCGGCAGCTCCGCCGCCGCATCCCGCGCCGCCGACTCCTCCGGCAGCGGCGCCACCGCCTGCCCCGCCAAAACCTCCGGCTCCGCCAAGTGCTGCACCTCCAGCTCCACCGAGCGCTGCGCCTGCGCCGCAGCTTCAGCAAAGAAATGCGCCGGAACAGCTTCAGCAAAAAAATGCACCGGCACCGGTACTGCCACCGCCCGCCGGCGCAAAACAGCCGCCTGCCGCGGGCGCCCCGCCGGCGGCCGCCCCGCCGACCCAGACTGCGCCGCCGCCCGCCGGCGCAAAGCAGCCGCCTGCCGCGGGTGCCCTGCCGGCGGCCGCTCCGCCGACCCAAACTGCGCCGCCACCCGCGGGCGCGGGTACGACGCCGCCGCCGCCGCCGCGTAATGGTCCGCCTCCGAACGCTGCGCCAAATGCCGCTCCTGCACCGGGTGGGGCCGGCGGACAGACGTCGCTGCCGCCCGGAGCGCCTGCAGGCGCCGCGCCATTAGTCCGTCACGCGCCGCCAACTGTCAGCGCGCCGATTCCGGCCGCCCCGCCGCCGGCCCAAGCCTTGGCGCCGATCGCTCCGGGTGCGCAGGCACCGGGGCCGCGCCGCATGGATGATTTCAGGGGAGCACGCCGGGAAACCCAAGAGGGCGGCCGCACGGTCTTTAACGAGCCCGGCCGCGTCATCGTTGTCGATCCCGGCGGCCAATCCTTCATTCGCCACAACGAAGAGGATCGCTTCCGCTACGGCGCGCGCGACATCCGGACCGAGCAGGTCGGCGGCGAAACGCGCACCATCGTGATCCGTCCCGACGGCAGCCAGATCATCACCGTGAACGGCCGCGACGGCCAGATGCTGCGCCGGATTCGCCGGGATGAGCGGGGCCGCGAGATCATCATCATCGACAATAGCTACCGCGATCCTCGCGCGGTGGGCGGTTTCTATGTCGACCTGCCGCCGCCGGTGATCCGCATTCCGTACGACCGTTACATCGTCGACGCCGAGGACGCGCCGCCCGATCTGATTTACGAGACCATGGAGGCGCCGCCGGTAGACCGGATCGAGCGGCGCTATTCGCTCGACGAAATCCGCTACAGCCCGTCGGTACGGCAGTTGATGCCGAGCATCGACCTCAACAGCATCAACTTCGAAACCGGATCGTGGGAAATTCCGCCCGATCAGGCGGCGAAGCTGCAGTCGATCGCGGACGGCCTCAACCGGGCGATCTCGCGCAACCCGCGCGAGGTGTTCCTGATCGAAGGTCATACCGACGCGGTGGGATCGGACGTCGACAATCTGTCGCTGTCGGATCGCCGCGCCGAATCCGCAGCCCAATTGCTGACCCAGCAATTCCAGGTGCCAGCGGAAAACCTGACCTCGCAAGGATACGGCAAGCAATATCTCAAAGAACAGACCGACGGGCCAAGCCGCATCAACCGGCGCGTCACCATCCGTCGCATCACGCCGTTGCTCAACGGCGGAACGGCATCGCTGCCGCCGCCGCCACCGGGCATCGCACCGCCGAGGTGAGGCGGCATCCGCTGAACAGAAATGGCCGGGAGAAATCCCGGCCATTTTTGTTTGGACGTCGTTATTCCACGAGTCGTCCCGGCGAACGCCGGGATCCATAACCCCCGGCTTAGCTTGTTGAAGAAGGTATCTGCTCCAGTGCCGAAGCGAGACTCCGCGCCGCCGCGATGAGCGCAACTGCGCTCACGCTGGGGTCCCGGCGTTCGCCGGGACGACGTGGAGATGCGCGAGTCCCTACAGCCCCAGCTTCTTCTTGCGCTGGCCGAGCGTGCGCAGCCGCAAGGCGTTGAGCTTGATGAAGCCGGCGGCGTCGCGGTGATCGTAGGCGACCGCACCTTCCTCGAAGGTGACGAGATCCTGGTCGTACAGCGAATATTCGCTCTCGCGGCCGACCATGATGACGTTGCCCTTGTAGAGCTTCAGGCGCACGCGGCCGGTGACGTATTGCTGGCTGTGATCGATCGCCGCCTGCAGCATCTCGCGCTCCGGCGCGAACCAGAAGCCGTTGTAGACCAGCTCGGCATATTTCGGCATCAGCTCGTCCTTGAGATGCGCCGCACCGCGATCGAGCGTGATCGATTCGATGCCGCGATGCGCCACCAGCAAAATGGTGCCGCCCGGCGTCTCGTACATGCCGCGCGACTTCATGCCGACGAAACGATTTTCCACGAGATCAAGCCGGCCGATGCCGTTGGCGCGGCCGAGCTCGTTGAGTTTTGTCAATAGCGTCGCGGGCGACAGCTTCTTGCCGTCGATCGCGGTCGCGTCGCCCTTCTCGAAATCGATGGTGATGGTGGTCGCCCGATCCGGCGCCTTCTCCGGATCGATGGTGCGCGAATAGACGTAATCGGGCACTTCCAGCGCGGGATCCTCCAGCACCTTGCCTTCGGATGATGTGTGCAAGAGATTGGCGTCGACCGAGAACGGCGCCTCGCCGCGCTTGTCCTTGGCGATCGGTATCTGATGCGCTTCGGCGAACGCGATCAGTTGCTCGCGCGAACGCAAATCCCATTCGCGCCACGGCGCGATGATGGTGATGTCGGGCTTCAGCGCAAAATAAGCGAGCTCGTAGCGGACCTGGTCGTTGCCCTTGCCGGTGGCGCCATGGGAGACCGCGTCGGCACCGAGCTTCTCGGCGAGTTCGATCTGCTTCTTGGCAATCAATGGCCGCGCGATCGAGGTGCCCAGCAGATACTGCCCTTCGTACACCGCGTTGGCGCGGAACATCGGAAACACATAGTCGCGGACGAATTCCTCGCGCACATCCTCGATGAAGATATTCTCCGGCTTGATGCCGAGCAGCAGCGCCTTCTGGCGGGCCGGCTCCAGCTCCTCGCCCTGGCCGAGGTCGGCGGTGAAGGTCACGACTTCGCAGCCGTAAGTGGTCTGCAGCCACTTCAAGATGATCGAGGTGTCGAGGCCGCCCGAATAAGCGAGCACCACCTTCTTGACGTCCTTGCTCATGAAAATCCTGTCGAACTGGATGTTGGAATTTGCGTGCAACACGCGCAAATTGATTACAGGCAGAAAGGTCCGGCGCGCAAGCGCTCACACCGACGAAGCAGGCCCGACATCGCGACCGCGCCATTTTTGAAGGAGGCGATACCCCGGCCAGGCAAGCCGCGAAAGCGCGGCGTCGATGCTCTCGTCGGACAGACGGGTGGACGGCCAGCGGTAAATATAGCCGTACGCCAGCCAGACCACCAGAAACGTCACCAGCCCAGCGGCGGCGACGTCGGTAAAGAAGTGCCCGCCGAATGCCATCCGCAGCGCGCTGGTGGCGACCCCGAACAGCGTCGCGGCGACATAGGCCAGCGGCCGCCAGGCCGGCGGCGTCAGCGCGGCGGGCGCAAGCGTCCAGAACGCGGTGGCGCCTTCGCCGGAGAAAAACGAGCAGTTGCGGCTGCAGCCGCCGCGCGGATCCCACCACGGCACGAAAGGCAGATCGCCGCTGAACTGCGTCACCACCACCGGGCGCGGCCGGCCCCAATAGCTCTTGAAGGTAAGATTGGTGAGAATGCCGGCGGACAGCGTGAGGGTCGCGAGCAGGAAGATAATCGCGCGCCCTGACATCAACAGTGGCCGATCCGGCCGTACCAGCTTCACCGCCAATGCGACGATCGCCGGCAGCGCGATCCCCCACGCGATCCACATCGCGCCGTCGCGCGCAAGTGCTGCCATCGCATTGAGCTTTAGCGGAAAGGATTGGGTCGCCCCGTCGTAAAACAGGGCGGCAAGTTTGAGATCGAGCTCGGGATAGATCCCGAACAGCAATCCGATGACGAGCGCCAGGGCCAGCGCGATGAGAAGTCCTGATCGGTTCATGGCGCGGGATTTAGCCGAGGAGGTTGGAGATGAAAAGGGCGGATGATGCTGTCGTCATCCCCGGATGAGCGCGTTTGCGCTCACTCGGGAGGTGCGAGCCCTTGCGAGCCTCGAAGGATGGCCACGATTCATGTAACTCATCCTTCTCACGTAGCTCATCCTTCGAGACCCGGCCAAGAGGCCGCACCTCAGGATGATGGCGGAGAATGCTGCCCGCGACGATTCCGGCACCGGTCATGATCTCGAGATGACGCCGGACGATGCCATCGAAGGAAAGTGTCGCGGGATCGAACGGGATCAGGCCGAGATAGCACGCCAGGCCGACCACGCCGCCGCCGACCGCGTAGGTCAGCACGCCCCTGATATAGAACGCTTCGGTGATCGCGACCACGATCATCGCCGGCAAGAGCGCAAACCCGCTGACGAAGACAAAGCCGAAGCCGAGCACGATGTTCAGCGCGGATGGATCGATCGGGCCGCTCGCAAAATCGCTGAATTCCGGAAACAGCACTGCTGCGACCACGATCATTCCGGCCACCAGGCACGCGGCGAGGAATCCGAACAAGATCGCGAACAGGCGGCCGATCAATGCCATGCCACTAGACCCATCAACACCGGCACGAACCTCTCAGCCGTCATGCCCTGGCTTGTCCCGGGCATCCACGCATTGCTTTGTCGAAACTCTGTAAAGGATGCCCTCAATCCGTCATCGCCATGGCGCGCAGCGCCTGCCGCTCGCGCACCGACAATTTCTCGGTCTCGGATTTGAGCTGGCCGCAGGCGGCAAGGATATCGCGGCCGCGCGGCGTGCGCACCGGCGAGGAGTAACCGGCGTTGAAAATATATTCGGAAAACTTTTCGATCTGGTCCCAGTCCGAGCACTCGTAGCGAGTGCCCGGCCACGGATTGAACGGAATGAGATTGATCTTGGCCGGGATCCCCTTCAGCATCTTGACCAGGAGCTTGGCGTCCTCCAGCGAATCGTTGACGCCTTTCAGCATCACATATTCGAAGGTGATACGCCGCGCGTTCGACGATCCCGGATAGTCGCGACAGGCCTGCAGCAATTCGGCAATCGGATATTTGCGGTTCAGCGGCACCAGTTCGTTGCGCAATTCGTCGCGCACCGCATGCAGCGAGATCGCCAGCATGACCCCGATCTCATCGCCGGTCCGGATGATGTTCGGCACCACGCCCGAGGTCGACAGCGTGATGCGGCGGCGGGAAATGCCGATGCCCTCATTGTCGGCGACGATCAGAAGCGCATCGCGCACCGCGTCGAAATTATACAAGGGCTCGCCCATGCCCATCATCACCACGTTGGTGACGAGGCGGCTGCCGGTCGGCGTGATGCGGCCAGCCCAGTCATTGAGGCGATCGCGCGCCACCATGACCTGGCCGACGATTTCACCTGCGGTCAGGTTGCGCACCAGCCGCTGCGTGCCGGTATGGCAGAACGAGCAATTCAGCGTGCAGCCGACCTGCGAGGATACGCAAAGCGTGCCGCGGTCGGTCTCCGGAATATAGACGCACTCCACCTCATGGGCTTTTTCGACACGATCGCCGCTCGGCAGGCGCAGCAGCCACTTGCGGGTGCCGTCATTGGAAACCTGCTCGGCGACCACCTCGGGCCGCGCGACCGTGAAATGGGAATCGAGCTGCGCACGCATTTCCCTGGAAATGCTGGTCATCTCGTCGAATTTCTTCGCGCCGCGGACATAGATCCAGTGCCACAGCTGCTGCACCCGCATCTTGCGCTGCGCCGGAGCGACACCGATGGCGCCGAGCTGTTCGGCGATCTCCGCACGCGACAGTCCGACCAGCGAGGGTTTTGCCGGCGGCACGTAGGTTTCGAGCGCGATCTTTTCCAGGGGCGGGTTTGCGCCGGAACCGGCTTCGATTGAAATGCTAGTCATTGTCTCGTTCATCGAACATCAGATAGGCCTTCCACGGTCAGCTGGAAAGCCACCAAATGCGTCAATCTAGACGTGAAAGCCGCCCAGAGCCTCGTTTCGATAGAATCGAACCGGGGCTCTAAATTCTTGATTTGACGCGTTTTCTTGACGCGGACCGGTTTCCACCCCCGGATCAAGTCCGAGGGCATGCTTCGTTTAAAAACGCGCTAGAGTGGGATGACTTTTCTTCAAATCGTCATCCCGCTCTATCTTTTTGTTTGAGCATGATCTTTTCGGAAAACCGGTACCCACTTTTCCGGATCATGCCCTAGCGCTTGCAATCCTGCGCCAGTTTGTCGAGCGCCTGGGAAAGCCCCTTCAGCGAGAACGTGTCCGTGGTCTCGGTGCCCTTCGCCGACACGCCCTTGACGGTGGCATCGGCGGCCTTGCGCATGGCATCCACCATCCGCTCTTCCTCGGCGGCGTTCTTGATCCAGATGCCATCGCCCTGGGTATACATCGCGTAAGAGGCGCCGCCGACCTCCAGCGTCGATTCCGAGCCTGGCTTCAGCGCGTAGCCGATCATGATCGAGACTTCGTTAACGACTTTTTCGGCCGGACGCGTCGAGACGAACGCATAGGCCGGGTCGCGCGGACGGTTCGGCGGATTGGTTTTCGAGGAGGAGGGCTTGGCAAGCGCGAAGCACACCTTCTTACCGTTCGGCATCGCGGTGTAAGCCCCCCAGGTGCCGAACTGGCCGATCAGTGTCGGCTCGGCACCGCCTGCAACAGCAGCGGCGGACTTGGCTTCCGATTTTGCCTCGGGTTTGGAAGACGTCGGCTTGGTCGCATTTTTCGACGAGGCACCCTGTGCCTGCGCGGAAATCACGGCCCCGCACACCAGCACACTCGCCGCCAGAGTTGTCAGCATTTGCCCCACGGACATGATCCAGCGTGGCTCCCTCATCATTGTGACTGGAAGATGGCCCGATAGCCCGTTGTCCCGTGGCGGATGGATACCCGGGAAATTTCCTTTTGGGAAGGCAAGTTAGCGATCTCTGAAGCGGCACGTCCGGATTTCCGGCGCGCCCGCATGCGGCGCTGGTCGTTTTCAGCTTTTCGACCGCGCCGACCGCTGCTTTTCCCACTGCGCGTCGCTCCATTGCAGCAGGTCCTCGGCGCCGGAACCGCGTAAATGCGCGCCGCCATCCTGCACCACCATCTCGCCGTTGATGTAGCCAGCCGAATCGGAAATCAGGAAACTCGCCAGATCGGCAAGCTCGCGGTGTTCGCCGACCCGACCGAGCGGATTTCTGGAGGCCCACCCTTCATCGCGGCCTTCGGGCCGAAGCTGACCCGATGCACCCGCCGTCGGAAACGCTCCGGGCGCAATCGCGACCGTGCGGATGCCCTTGGGTCCCCACTCCACCGCGAGGCTTTTGGTCATCGCGAGAATGGCGGACTTCGCCATGGCGGAGGGCACCGTGAAGGCGCGGCCGGTGATGGTCGAGGTCGAAAGGATGCTGAGCACCACTCCCTCGTGTCCTGCCTCGATCCAGCGCTTGCCCGCACCGAGCGTGCAGTACATCGCGCCGTGCAGCGTCGGCGCGAGGATCGCATCCGCGGCACGAAACGACAGCTGCTCGGTCTGCGCGATGAAGGTCGCGGCGGCATTGTTGACCAGCACGTCGAGCGGCACGTCGCCCCAGATCGCGTCCATCATGGCATCGACGGCAGCACCTTCGCGGATGTCGCATCTGATCGCAGTTACCTTGCCGGCGAAATCGCCGCGCATCTGCGCGGCTGTCGCCTCCAGCAGTTCAAGGCGCCGGCCGCAGATGATCAGTTCGGCGCCGAGCTCGACGAAGCGGCGTCCCATCGCCGCGCCCAGCCCGGAGCCGCCGCCGGTGACCAATATCCGCTTTCCCGCCAACAGGCCTTTTTCAAACATCGGTCGATCCTTTGCCCATTACTCCGGTCATTCCGGACCAGCGCGTAGCGCTGGATCCTGAATCCAGAGGTTAGTGATCCTGTAAACTCGAGATTCCCCGATGTGCAATTGCACATCTGAGGTTCGCGCGGAGCCTGTCATCGGGCCGCGCTTTGCGCGGACCCTTTGGCGCTCCCCGGAATGACGTAAAATTCTCTGCCTCCTCGGCATGAGGATCGGGCGTCCGAATCAGATTGTAGCCCGGCTCCAAATCCGGCAAGAAGCGTCCAGCCCGGTATCCATCGCCCATTCCCAGGTGTGTCCATGAAAGCCATTCTCTGCTCGCAATATTGCGGTCCCGACGA
>WNFA01015318.1_pt1 | contig 10796 bp, 8 predicted proteins | sample 5400481 | NCBI WGS metagenome assembly WNFA01 (sample SAMN13153340, study PRJNA577476) | soil metagenome | isolation source: 120 cm saprolite under Douglas fir tree site 2 hole 1 replicate 2 | place: USA:California | collected 2015-04-18 | reverse complement strand
CGACCGGCGACGAAAAGGACGTTACCCGGGGGCGGGCGAACAGCCTCCGATTGGCGCTCAGCGGCCAGCTGGGAACGGATGCCTTGTCCGCCGAGGGGATGAAAGAGACGATGGACCTCTGCGTGGGCTGCAAGGCCTGCCGCCGCGAGTGTCCGACCGGCGTTGACCTGGCGCGGATGAAGATCGAGTTCCTGCACCAGTGGCATGAGCGGCACGGGGTCTCGACCCAGGACAAAATGACCGCCTATCTGCCTCGTTTCGCCAAGGCGGCGAGCCGTTTTGCTCCCTTGTTGAATCTGAGAAACTCGGTGCCGGGCCTGGCCTTCCTCGCCGAAAAAGTCACCGGGATGAGCAGAAAACGCAAGCTGCCCACCTGGCGCAGGGACATCTACCGGCCTGCGCCGACGAAAAAGGCAGGCAAGGAAGTTCTCCTCCTCGTCGATTGCTTCTCGCGATACTTCGAGCCGGAAAATGCTCGTGCCGCTCGGGCGGTGCTGGAAGCGGGGGGATACACGGTGATCGAGGATGAATCGCCTCGCCCGCTCTGCTGCGGGCGGACTTTCCTCAGCACCGGTCTCGTGGACGAGGCGCGCGAAGAGATGACCCGCCTGGTGCGTGCCTTGGGTCCCGCCGCCCAGCGCGGGGCGCCGATCGTGGGGATCGAGCCGTCTTGCCTGCTCACGCTGCGCGACGAGCTTTCGGTGGTGGTGCGCGACGAGGCGGTTTCGGCGGTGGCAAAACAGTCGGTCCTCCTCGAGGAATTCCTCGCCCGCGAGTCGCGAAGCAAGAATCTAAAGGTAGCCTTCCAGGACAACGGCAAGCGGGAAGTGTATCTGCACGGACATTGCCATCAGAAAGCGCTCGGAACGATGCCCGACGTGGTCGCCGCGCTGCAGTTGGTTCCCGGGCTCTCGGTGAAGACCATCGAGTCGAGCTGCTGCGGGATGGCCGGCGCTTTCGGCTACGAAACCGAGCACTACGATGTTTCAATGCGGATGGCCGAGCTCAGCCTGTTGCCCGCGGTGCGCAGCGCCCCGCCGGATGCGTTGATCGTCGCCGATGGCACCAGTTGCCGCCACCAGATCGAGCACGGTGCCAAACGCGGGGCGGTTCACGTGGCGCGCGTCCTCGAATCCGCTCTGCCCAGATGAATCCCAAGGTAAAGGCGGGTCCCGGCGAGGGGAGGAACGAGCTGAGGAGCATCGCCCGACGAGCGATGCGGGAACATGGCCTCGAGCCGGAATTCTCGACCGCGGCCCTGGCGGAGACAAAGGCCCTCACCCAGGCCAAAGCGGAGACCGGAGCTTCGATCCGCGATCTTCGCAGCCTTCTGTGGTGCTCGATCGACAACGACGACTCGCGCGATCTGGATCAAATTTCGGTGGCGGTGCCGCTTGGCGGCGGGAGCGTGAAGATCCTCGTGGCGATCGCGGATGTCGACGCCAGCGTCAAGCAGGGCTCGGCGATCGACGCCCACGCGCGGGCGAACACGACCTCGGTCTACACCGCGGCGGAAATCTTCCCGATGCTGCCGGAGAGGCTCTCGACGGATCTGACCTCGCTCGCCGAGGGGCAGGAGCGCCTGGCGATGGTCATCGAGATGACCGTGGCGGCCGACGGGAGCGTGGCCGGGTCGGACATCTATCGCGCTCTGGTCGTCAATCGCGCCAAGCTCGCCTACCGCAGTGTGGCCGCCTGGCTCGACGGTACGGCGCCCCCGCCGGCGCGGCTCGCGGCGGTCCCGGGAATGGACGAGCAGCTCAAAATCCAGGACCGGGTCGCGCAGTCGATGAGAGCGCTGCGCCACCAGCACGGCGCCCTGACTTTGGAGACAATCGAAGTGCGGGCGGTGTTCGAGGGCGACGCGGTGGCCGATCTGCAAAGGGAGGAGAAGAATCGAGCCAAGGAGCTGATCGAGGACTTCATGATCGCGGCCAATACCACCACCGCGACCTACCTCGACAAGAAAGGCTATCCATCGCTGCGGCGGGTCCTCAAATCCCCCGAGCGCTGGAGCCGGATCGCGGCGCTCGCCGCCGGTCTGGGTGAACCCCTGCCGCCAGAGGCCAATGCCCCGGCGCTGGAGGGCTTCCTCGCCCACCAGCGCGACAAAGATCCAGCCCGGTTCCCCGACGTTTCGCTCTCCGTCGTGAAGCTGCTTGGCCGGGGCGAGTACGTGCTCCAGCCGGCGGGTCGCCAGACCGAGGGTCACTTCGGGCTTGCGGTGAAGGACTACACGCACTCGACGGCGCCGAACCGGCGCTTCCCGGATTTGCTCTCGCAGCGCCTGCTCAAGGCGGCGCTCGCCGGGGGCTCAGTGCCCTACAACGACGGGGAGCTTCTCAAATTTGCCCAACATTGCACCGAGCAGGAGGACAACGCGGCCAAGGTCGAGCGCCAGGTCCGCAAGTCGGCGGCGGCGCTTCTGTTGGCGAGCCGGATCGGCGACCGATTCGACGGCATCGTGACCGGCGCGTCGCCGAAGGGAACCTGGGTTCGCATCTCCCAACCCGCCGCGGAAGGGAAGCTGGTGCGAGGATTCGAAGGCCTCGACGTCGGCGACCGGGTCCAGGTCAAGCTTTTACGCACCGATGTCGAGCACGGCTTCGTCGACTTCGCAGCCGAAGGCAAGTAGGCCGATCAGCGCCACTGCCAGCAATTCCAATCCTTCATCGCTGTTGCGGGTTGAGCAACGGTTAGTTCGCCCAGCGCTCCTTGCGTCGCCAGGGGCCGGCTTGAATAGAACACACCACCGGTGAATTCGCATCAGAAGTGACCGAGCACGGCCGGCGACGAGGGACTAGGCAGTGAAAACAAAGACGAGCAGTCGCCTGTGGTCGAAAAACGTTACTTTCGCGGTTGCGGGATTGGCATTGACCTTTGGATCGCTGGCGCTGGCCGAAGAGGAAGTGACCGTCTCCTGGTCCGCGCCGGAGAAGGCGAGTGGGTTGTACAATGGCTTCGAGCTGGGCCTCGGCGCCGGCTATAGCCAGGGAGTGGGAAACGTGGGCAGGAGCATGCCTTCGTTGACCGACAGCGGCGGCGCAGGAGCCGCGCTCGAGCTGGATCTCGGTTGGCGCATCGACCCGCACTTCCTCGTCGGTGTCTACGGCACCAGCGCATGGTTCTCCACCGGTGACGCGGCGGGAAATGCATTCAACAACTGGAGCGCGACCGCAGGCGTTCAAGGCAACTATCACTTCCTGCCGGGCGAGAGCCTGGACCCCTGGGTCGGAGTGGGTTCCGGCTGGCGGGGATACTGGGTGAACCGCCCCGAGGGAAGGGATTCTCGACACGGGATTGACCTCGCTCGCGTGCAGGTGGGGGTGGATGTTCCGGTTGCGGCGGGAATCACGATTTCCCCATTCGTCGGCGCGACGGCAACGCTCTTTCTCACCCAGCAACTGGCGTCAGAAGCATCGTTCTCGGACATCCAGGACCGGAACGTGACTGTGTTCCTCAATGCCGGATTGCTCGGACGGTTTGACGTGCTCGGGGACCCCTCCAGCAAGTCGGCTGACCTCTAAGCCGCTTTCAGCCGTTTGGGAGGACAAGGGATGCTTGTCGACCTTCCCCAAGAAAGGAGGTTGACAATAAGCTCTAGAGCTGATGAACGCTCGCGCTTCTTCATCGGGGAGGATGGATGGAGCAGCTCGCAGCGGAAGCAGCGCGCAGGGGTTTCGCGGAAGGGTTGCAGAGCGATGGGCGGGAGGCGGCGCTGCGCCATGACTGGATGCTGGCGGAGATTCGCGCCCTGCACGACCTGCCATTGCCTGAGCTGATCTACCGGGCGCAGACGGTGCATCGGATCCAGTTTGGCGGCCACAAAGTGCAGCTGTGCTCGCTGCTTTCGATCAAGACAGGCGGGTGCCCGGAAGACTGCGCGTATTGTCCGCAGTCCGCGCGCTACCAGACCGGAGTCCGGGCCGACAAACTGCTCTCGCTCGAGGAGGTGATCGCGTCGGCGCGCAGCGCGCGAGAGGCCGGGGCCACGCGCTTCTGCATGGGCGCGGCGTGGCGCGAGGTGAAAGATGGGCCGCAGTTTGACACCGTCCTTCAAATGGTCCGCGCGGTGCGCGCGATGGGCATGGAGGCCTGCTGCACGCTGGGGATGCTCAGCGACGATCAGGCCCGCCGCCTGAAAGACGCCGGTCTGACCGCGTACAACCACAACCTCGACACCTCCCACGAGTACTATCGCGAAATCATCACCACCCGAAGCTATCGGGACCGCCTGGACACGCTTGGCCGGGTCCGCCGGGCGGGCATTTTCGTCTGTTCGGGTGGGATCATCGGGATGGGGGAATCGATCGATGATCGATGCGAGCTCTTGCTCACCCTGGCCAACCAGGAGACCCATCCGGAGTCGGTGCCGATCAACGCCCTGGTGCCCCTCTCGATGAATCAGGAGGCGCAGTTGCTCTGCATGCTGGCCGGGGCGAATTCGATCTTCTTTGGCGACAAGCTGCTCACCACCGGCAACCCCGACTACCACCAAGACATCTCCCTGCTCGCCCGAGCCGGCCTTCAGGCGCTGGAGCCAGCTCCCGCGCCGCAATGAAAGCAATGAACGTCGCGAGGGCCAGGCCCGATCCGTCCGTTCACCCCACGGAGCGTTGGGCGACCGAGGAGCTGAGGCGGCTTTCCGAGCTCGGCTTGCGCCGGCATCTGGAGCCGCTTCAGTCCGCGCAAGGGCCGGTGATTCGCATCGCGGGCAAGGAGCTGATCAACTTCTCGTCCAACGATTACCTCGGGCTGGCCGGCGACGTTCGCCTGGCGCAGGCCGCGGTGGTGGGTCTGCGCGAACGGGGCGTCGGCGCCGGCGCTTCGCGGCTGCTCGTCGGCGACAGCGATGCGCACCATGCTCTGGAGCAAAAGCTCGCTGGCTGGATGAACAGCGAGTCGGCGCTGCTCTTCAACACCGGCTACGCCGCCGCCTCTGGAGTTCTGCCCGCGCTCTGCGGCGCCGGCGACGCGATCTTCTCGGACGCGCTCAACCATGCTTCCTGGGTGGACGGGTGCAGACTCTCTCGAGCCACCATCGCGGTGTATCCCCACCTCGATCTGGCGGCGCTCGATCGATTGCTGCGTTCGACGGTGGGGCGGCGACGGTTGGTTTGCACCGAAGCCGTCTTTTCGATGGATGGCGATCGCGCGCCGTTGGCGGAGATGGTCGATCTATGCCGGCGCCATGGCGCGGCGCTGCTGGTGGACGAGGCGCACGCGCTCGGGGTGCTGGGTGCCCACGGCGCCGGCCTGTGCGAGGAGCTCGGACTTGGCGGCGAGGTAGACCTCCGGGTGGGAACGTTGGGCAAGGCGCTGGGCGTATTCGGGGCCTTCGCGGCGACCTCTCGAGCGGTGGCGGATCTGTTGGTGAACCGAGTCCGGCCGTTGATCTTCTCCACCTCGCTGCCACCGGCGCTCTGCGCCGCTGCCGGATGCGCGATCGACATCGCGGCAGACGAGCCGCAGCTGCGGTCGCGACTTGGGCGCCATGTTCAGCGATTTTGCGATGGTCTGCGGGCGCTCGGGATTCCCGCCCGGCCCGACTCGGCGATCTTCCCGGTTCTGCTCGGCGAGCCTGACCAGGCGCTCCAGGCGGAACAGCGGCTGCGAGGCCAAGGCATCCTCGCCAAGGCGATCCGCCCACCCACCGTCCCGCCCGGCACCAGCCGCTTGCGGTTTTCGCTCTGCGCCTCGCATCGGACGGAGCACATCGATCTCGCCATCGGGACGCTCGCCGCGCTGGAGAGGTCGCTTGTCCGCTGAGAGCCACCGCCGCCTCCTCGAGCTGGACCGGCGCCACGTCTGGCATCCGTTCACCCAGATGCAGACCTGGCCCGAGGACGAACCGCTGATCATCGAGCGCGCCGAAGGCAATTACCTGATCGACGATCAGAACAACCGCTATTTCGACGGCGTCTCCTCCCTCTGGGTCCTCCTTCACGGGCATCGAAAGCGCGCCATCGACGAAGCGGTGCGGGCACAGCTCGACAGGGTGGCCCACTCCACCTTGCTCGGGCTGGCGTCGGTCCCCTCCATCGAGCTTGCGGCCAAGCTGGCGGAGATCGCGCCGGCAGGGCTCACCCGCGTCTTCTACTCTGATTCGGGGTCCACTTCGGTGGAGATCGCGCTGAAGATGGCCTACCAGTATTGGCGGCAGCGCGGCCGGCCGGAGAAGCGGAAGTTCGTCGCCCTCGACGAGGCCTACCACGGCGATACGATTGGCTCGGTGTCCGTCGGCGGCATCCAGCTCTTCCACGACATCTTCCGAAGCCTCTTGTTCGACGTGGAACGCATCCCCACGCCGTACAGTTACCGATGGCAAGGCGAAGGCGATTGCGGCCGCGCCTGCTTGAAAGCGGCGGAAGCGTTGTTCGCGCGCGAAGGCCGCGAGCTGGCAGCGCTGGTGATCGAGCCGCTGATTCAGGGCGCCGCGGGGATGATCGCACAGCCGACGGGATTTCTCGCCCGCCTCGCCGCGCTCTGCCGGGAGCACGAGGTCCTATTGATCTGCGATGAGGTGGCGACCGGATTTGGGCGCACCGGAACGATGTTCGCGGTCGAGCAGGAGAACGTAAAGCCCGATCTGATGTGCGTCGCGAAGGGCCTGACCGGAGGATACCTCCCGCTCGCGGCGACGCTGACCACGGAGGATGTCTACTCCGCCTTTCTCGGTCCGGTCGCCGAGAAGCGGACCTTCTTTCATGGCCACACCTATACGGGCAATCCGCTCGCCTGCGCCGCGGCGCTCGCCAATCTCGAGTTGTTCGAGCAGGAGCAGACGCTCCAACGGATGAAGCCGGCGATCGGGGCGCTGGCGGAAAAGCTCGAGCGGATCGCGGATCACGATCACGTGGGCGAAGTGCGCCGCCGCGGGCTAATGATCGGGATCGAGCTGGTGCGCGTTCGCGCGACCAAGGAAGAGTACCCGTACGCCGATCGAATCGGGCATCGGGTCTGCCTGGCGGCGCGCCGGCGCGGAATCATCCTGCGACCGCTGGGCAACGTGATCGTCTTGATGCCGCCGCTGTCGATGACCGTTGCCGAGGCCGGGATGCTGGGCGACGCGGTCCGCGAATCGATTTCCGAGGTGACGAGCCACTGATGCGGCCGCTGCGCGTGTTCGTGGTGGGTACCGACACCGGCGTCGGCAAAACCGAAGCGTCGTGCGCACTGCTGTCATTGCTCGCCGACTCAGGCCTTAGACCGGCGGCATTCAAACCGTACGAGAGCGGCTGCCGGCGCCTGTCGCATCCCGCCGACGCTTCCGCGATGAAGGCGGCCGCGCGCAGCGAAGATGATCTGGAGTTGATCTGCCCTCACCGATTCCGTGCCGCGGTGGCGCCGGGGGTGGCGGCGGCACGCCTTGGAAAGCACCCATCTTTTCGCGCGACGATGAGGGCCTACCGATCCTTCGCCGGCCGGCCGCTGGTGGTCGAAGGCGCCGGAGGGCTGTGCGTTCCACTCGACGCCCGCCGCGAGGTGATCGACCTGGTCCAGGTGTTGGGCCTTCCCGTCCTGCTCGTCGCGCGCGCGGGCCTGGGAACGCTCAATCACACCGCGCTTTCCCTGGAGGCGCTCTCGGCTCGGAGGATTCCGGTGCTCGCCGTGCTGCTCTCGAGGTCATCTCCCGACCCGGATGCCTCCTGCCGAGATAACGCGGAGTGGATCCGGCGGCGGCATCGGGTCGCGGTCCTCGGGCCGGTGCCTTTCCAGACGGCCACAAAGCGGCGCGCCGCTTTTCGGAGAGCGCTGGCGCCCCTGCTCGCCATCTCTACAGAGGCAATTGGACGGTGAAGACGGAGCCCTTGCCCGGCAGCCAGGATAAGGTGGCCGCAGGTGAGCTTGAGAACAGAAGGTTTTTTCGCCCTGGCAATGGTTGCCGCTGGCGCTTCAGCGGGTGAAGGCACACCTGTCCCCGAGCCCCCGGTGGCTCGGATCGAAGTGGAGAAGGACGTTTTCGTCCCGCGCCCTCTGGTGGTGTTTCACGGCAACGTTCTTTTTCATGATTTCGTCTACCGCAGCTTGCTCGACCTTCCGAAGTACGCGACAGCCACCGTGGCTCAAGCGCATGAGGTGGCCAGCAAGCTGGAGGAATTCCTTCGCCGGGCGGGCTACGAGCTGGCAACGGTTCACGCCCAGGTAGAGGGGGACCAGATCGCCGTCGAGATCGATGAAGGTCAACTCGACAAGATGGTGGTGATCGGCCAGGGGTTCGTCGAGACGATCCGCTCCAGGCTCGAGATCGCCCTGCCTTCAAACGTGTTCAATCGACCGTTCCTGGAACAGCGCCTTCGCGAGCTCGGCAAGCGCTACAAGCTCAATCTTTACTCTTATGAATTGGCACCGGTCGCAGTGCCCCCGGTATCCGAGGAAAATGATGACGAGTTCGGATTCTACAACCTGCGGCCCCTGCTCGGCCTTCCCGCCGAACGGCCTGGACAACGCTACGAGCTGCACGTCTTCATCTCGTCCGTCTCCGGAAGGCAAGGGGTGTCGCCAGAGCTGGAGATTGGCTCCCCGGAAGGCCTCGGCGTGGGCGCCAGCTATGGTGCGGCGGGGCTTCTCCTCAAGGACGATCGATTGGAGCTGATCGGCCGGGTGGCAGGGGCGATTCGGTCCAACCTGGACACCGATTCGTCGCACCCCGTGCTGAGCCGTCTGCTCGGGCAGGCGCGCTGGTTCTCCTCGCCCGTGCTGGGTCAGCCCGTTCGCCCCGAGCTGACCATCCGCGCAAATCTATGGCAGCTGCAGCGCTCGGACCTGCGCTTGAATAACTACAGTCTGTCGACATTCTCCTCCTCGTTGGATGCCAATACGACCTTTCGGCCCGGACTGACGTTGACGGTGGGTCTGGGGCTCGAGCGACGCTTTCTCTACAATATCCAGAAGGCAATCAATTCCAGCCCGCTGATTGACGAGACTCCGAAGGGGCAGACGCGCCCCTACTTAGAGGCGGTGGGCGAAGCAATCTTTAATCCTGGGGAGCTGCGCACCGATCGAAAACACCGGCTGAGGTTTGATGCGCGGTACTACCCTGGCTCGACGTCGAGCTCGAGCTCCTACTGGCTGCGGGTTGGGTATCAACGATACTTCCCGATCGGATGGCACGAGCTGTGGATCCAGGCACATGGAACTCTGCTCGGGGGGCAAGTCCTGTTCATGGACGAAGAACCCATCGGACGACACATGCATGGACCCTTTGGGGCCTCGGAGTTTTCGACCCGTCTCGCCAGCACCGGAGTTGAATTTCGCTACGCCATCGTGCGCGACCTGCTCAAGCTCGGCATCTTCTATGACCAGGTCATGTATGGGGCCATTGATCGTTCGGCGGGCACCCAGTCACTGAGGTTCGCCGCCTCGGGCGGATTGGCGTTGCATCTGCTCGTGGCTGACGAGTTCCAGTGCGACTTCTACTTCGGCGCGGGAGTCACCACGGCGGGCTCGGTGGAGTATGCGCCCTCGCTTTCCCTGCGGCAGGTTTTTTGAATCGGGTGAAGGTTTTCAGCCCCGGGTCTAAGGCGACGGCTTTGGGCGCTGATTCCCGTTGTCGATGTCCGCGGCGATCAGCCATCGGCCGTCGCCTCCGCGCCGAAGCGCGAGCACGAACTTCCCGGTGTCGCGCTCGCCGGCGCCGTACGCGCCAATGATGTAGCCGGTGGAGCCCTCGATCGCGTAGGCCAGGGCACGCAAAACGAGCGGACCGCCGCCCTCCGCGTACGCCGAGCGGATCGCCTGTCGGCCCTGGACCGGTGGCCGCCCATTCGCGAGCACGAAACCGTCTTCGGCAAAGAGCATGGCCAGAGCGGCTGGATCGCGCGCCCGCCACGCGCGCTCGTAGTCGCGCAGAACACGGTCGAGAGCCGGCGGTAGGGTCACGGACGGCAGCGCCGCGGCGGAAGCCTGAGACTCAGCTCTCGCCGCTACGCCCAGCGCGAGGAGCGCGCCGACGATGTTGAACGGTAAGAAGTATCGCATCGAGTGTCCTCCAACCGCACGGGCCGCGCCATAACAACGGCTGGCGCGGCCGGATCCGTGGTAACCAGAGCGCTTCATCCGCGATCGAACAAGCGACCCTATGCCCGCAGCGCTGAACATTCTATCGCCCAAGCCTATCGCTACCGAGGCGTTCACCGATCCTGGCGCCGCGGTCGACCGGCTCGAGAACATCTACGAGCGCAACACCCGTTTTCTGCGAGACCGCTTCGAAGCCTACGCCCGGGGCGAGCGGCTCGAAGCGCGAGCTCGCGCCACCTATCCCTTCGTCCGGATTTACACCGAAACTCACGCGCGACTCGACTCTCGCGTCTCCTATGGCTTTGTATCCGGCCCCGGCGTTTACCAGACCACGGTCACGCGCCCCGACCTGTTCCGAGGCTACTTCACCGAGCAGATCGGGCTGCTCATCCAGAACCACGGTGTCCCGGTCGAGGTCGGCGAGTCGGACGAACCGATCCCGATCCACTTCGCCTACCGAACGGACACCAACATCGCTTCGGCGTTCGCGGTTCGGGGCTCCTCCGCCGACCGCGCGATGCGCGACCTTTTCGACGTGCCTGATCTGGCCGCGATGGACGACGACATCGTCAACGGGACGGTGGAGCTGTCGCCCGGCAGCCCCGCCCCCCTGGCCCTGTTCCGCGCGGCGAGGGTCGACTACTCGCTTCACCGGCTCTACCACTACACGGGCACGGATCCGGAGCACTTCCAGAACTTCACCATCTTCACCAACTACCAATTCTATCTCGACGCCTTCGCTCGGATCTGCCGCGAGCGCATCGCCGGGGCCCATG
>WNFA01005276.1_pt1 | contig 10796 bp, 9 predicted proteins | sample 5400481 | NCBI WGS metagenome assembly WNFA01 (sample SAMN13153340, study PRJNA577476) | soil metagenome | isolation source: 120 cm saprolite under Douglas fir tree site 2 hole 1 replicate 2 | place: USA:California | collected 2015-04-18 | reverse complement strand
GGAACCGGATCGACGGTGAGCGGGACGCTGCGGATGGTGCGCAGGTTCGCAGTCACGTCCTCGCCGACCGTGCCGTCGCCGCGCGTGGCGGCCCGCACCAGCCGGCCGTGCTCGTACGTGAGGCTGATGGCGAGGCCGTCGATCTTCAGCTCGGCGCAGTAGTGGACGTCGCTGCCGATGGCGCCGCGCACGCGGCGGTCGAAAGCCCGGATCTCATCCTCGTCGAAGGCGTTCTGGAGGCTGAGCATCGGCGAGCGATGGCGGACCTTCGCGAACTGCTCGGACGCCTCGCCGCCCACGCGCTGCGTCGGCGAGTCGGCGGTGACGAGCTGTGGATGCTCCTCTTCCAGGCGGCGGAGGTCCAGGAAGAGGGCGTCGAACTCGGCGTCGGAGATCTCGGGCAGGTCGAGCACGTAGTACGCGTGCTCGTGGTGGCGGATCTGCTCGCGCAGCTCATCAGCTTGCGCGGCGGGCTCGGCCGCCTTCGCGGTCTTCTTCGCCGCGGTCTTCTTCTTCGTCACTTCGTCAGCGGCGCGAGCATGCCGGAGAGGATTTTGAGGCCGACCCTGTCGAACTTGATCACCAGCTCCTCATCGGTGCGCGTGAGGGTGCTCTTGACCACCGTGCCCGAACCGAAGGCAGGGTGTGACACGCGGTCCCCGCTCGCGAACCTCTGCACCGGCGGCGGCGCCGGGGCGGCCTGGACCTGGCGTTCCTGGTAGCGCTCCTTGTATCCCTGCCGCGGCGGCGCCACTGGTGCGCTGCCGCGTGGGGCCGCGAGCATCGACTGCGGGATCTCGGTGAGGAACCGGCTCGGGAATGCGGGCTGGGAGCGGCCGTACAGGTGGCGGCGGAATGCGCAGCTGAGATACAGCCGGTCCTTCGCGCGCGTCATTCCTACGTAGCAGAGGCGCCGCTCCTCCGCCATCTCGGTAGCCGCGCCCACGAGCGACGGGTTCTCCTCATGCTCCGCCAGCGCCCGCTGGTGCGGCAGCAGCCCCTCCTCCATGCCGACCATGAACACGACCGGGAACTCCAGGCCCTTGACCATGTGCAGCGTGATCAGCGTCACCCCCTCGCCGTTCTCGTCGTAGGCGTCGACATCCGACACCAGCGCGACCTCGGCCAGGAAATCCTCCAGGCCCTGCGCCGGCTCGCGGTCGTCGAAGCTCTCGGCGAGGCCGCGAAGCTCGTTGATGTTCTCCATGCGCGCCTCGCCCTGGGGCGTCCCGTCGAGGTAGTGCTGGCGCAGGCCCATGACCTCGACCACGTGGTCGAGCAGCTCGCTGGGCCGGAGCACGCCCATAACCGCTCGCAGAGATTCGAGCTGGGCGCGGAATCTCTTGAGCGGCTCGATGGCCGCGCGCGGAAGGCCGGGCACGCGCGCCGGGTCGGCTAGCAGCGTGAGCAGATCCTCGTCACTTTCGCGCGAGAACGCGCTCAACGCGTCGACCGTGACGTTGCCGATCTTGCGCGACGGCACCGAGACGATGCGCCCGAAACTGATCGCATCCTTCGGGTTGAAACAGAACCTTAGGTACGCGACGACGTCCTTGACCTCGCGGCGCTCCCAGAACCGGATGCCACCCACCAGCCGATAAGGAATGCGCCGGCGCGCCAGCACATCCTCGAAAGAACGCGACTGCGCGTTGGTGCGATAGAGGATCGCGAAGTCGGAGTAGCCGCGCTCCTCGGTCTTGTGGAGCCGCGTGATCTCGTCGGCGACGAACTCCGCCTCCTCGATCTCGTTGTAGGCCTGCATGGCCATCACCTTTTCGCCACCCGCTCGGCTCGTCCACAGGCGCTTCTCGGCCCGCTCGGGATTGGTCCTGATCACCTGGTAGGCGGCGTCGAGGATGGCCTGGCTGGAGCGGTAGTTCTGCTCGAGGCGGACCACGTGCGCGTCCGGGTAGTCCTTACGAAAGTCGAGGATGTTGCGGACGTCGGCGCCGCGGAACCGGTAGATGGACTGGTCGTCATCACCCACGACGACCACGTTGCGGTGCTCCTGCGCGAGCTGGTTGACGAGCACGTACTGGGCGCGGTTGGTGTCCTGGTACTCGTCGACGAGCACGTGGCGGAACCGATCGCGCCACTTGGCGAGAGCCTCCTCGTCGGTGTTGAAAAGCTCGACCACCTTCATGATCAGGTCGTCGAAGTCGAGCCCGCCGGAGCGGCGGAGCACGTCCTGGTACGACTCGTAGACGCGACGCACGATCTCGTCGTGGTAGCTGCGGTTGGGGTAGTCCTCCGGCCGCTTGAGCTCGTTCTTGGCCTGCGAGATGGCGTTGCTGAGACCGGGGATCGGGTAGCGCTTGGGGTCGAGCTTGAGCTCGTCGAGCACGCGTTTCAGGGCCGCGCGCGTGTCGTCCTCGTCGAAGATGACGAAGCTCGGGACGATGCCGATCCGGGCCGCCTCGCGCCGCAAGACCTTGACCGCGGTGGAGTGGAAGGTGCCCACCCACATCTTGTCCGCGCCCTCGCCCACCAGCTCGCCGACCCGATTTCGCATCTCCCGGGCGGCCTTGTTGGTGAAGGTGACCGCGAGCAGGCGGTCGGGCCAGACCCTGCGCGTGGCGATGAGGTAGGCGATCCGCGCCGTGAGCACGCGCGTCTTTCCGCTGCCCGCGCCGGCGAATATGAGGAGGGGGCCCTCGCCGTGCGTGACAGCTTCCTGCTGGGGCGGGTTCAGACGCTCCAGTAACGCCTCGACTTCGGGCGTGAGTGCTTCTTCGGTGGGCATCCGGAGATCGAGTTTACCGGCCGCCCTTAGGCAACCGGTTTCCGCCTACCCGTTCGTTAGACTGCTCGTGCCCTTGACTCGAGAAGTCGATTTCGGCATGCGCGACCACCTCCTGTACGAGCTCGCTCGGGATCTCAGCTCATCCCTCGAGCTCAAGGAAGTTCTGCGCAAGGTCATGGACCGCGTCATCACCCTGATGAAGGCCTCGCGCGGCTTCATCGTGCTCGTCGACCCGATCACCGGGACCATGTCGGTGGAGATGTCTCGGGGCGAGGCGGATCCCGAAAGGGCGAGCCTCTTCCTGGGTTCGCGGACCGTCATCGAGCAGGTCGTCAAGACCGGGCAGGCGGTCGTCGCCACCGACGCCACGCTCGACGACCGCTTCAAGGGCCAGCAGTCGGTGATCCTGCAGAACCTGCGCTCCATCATCGCCGTGCCCCTGGTGACCAAGGACAAGGTCATCGGCGCGGTCTACGTGGACAACCCCTTCCGCGCGGCGATCTTCGAGGAGAAGGACAAGGAGTTCCTGCAGGCGATCTCGGACCTCGCCGCCATCGCCATCGACAACGCCCGCCAGTACGAGCGCTCGGAGTTCCTGCGCTCGCTGTTCGAGCTGCACGTCAACAAGCAGGTCACGGACTACGTGCTCGAGCGCTCGGACCGGAACGCCATGTTTCTACCCGGCGAGCGACGCCAGGTGACCATGCTCAACTCCGACATCGCGGACTTCTCCACGCTCTCGCAGACCATGGGAGCCGAGGAGCTGGTGCGGTTCCTCAACGTTTATTTCTCGCGGATGATCGAGGTCGTCCTGGAGCACGGCGGCAACATCGACAAGTTCCAGGGCGACGGCATGCTCGTCGTCTTCGGTGCGCCCAACCCGATGACCGACCACGCCCCTCGCGCCCTCGCGGCCGCCCGGGCGATGATGAGGGAGGTCGAGCGGCTCAACCTCGAGCTGGTTGCTTCCGGACTGCCTCCGCTCGCGGTCGGGATCGGGCTCGACACCGGTGAGGTCGTGGCCGGCCATGTGGGCTCCGAACGCCGTCTCGAGTTCACGCTGATCGGTGTCCCGGTCAACAACAGCTCCTACCTGTCCAAGGTGCGGCCGGCCAAGGTGCTGATGTCGGAGACGACGCGGGATTCGCTGCCGGCCGGGATCGAGGTGGTCGCTTACGAGTCGCTGCAGCTCAAGGGCTCGAGCAGCAAGCAGCCTATCTACCAGCTGATGATCACGGTGCTGGCCGAGGACTAAGCGGCCCTAATCCGCGCCGCTTGCGCCAAACACGCCCTAGCCGATGCTTGCAAGGGCTCCGTTGGCGCGAAACGTGCGTAATCGCTGGATCAGCCCTGGCAGGTCCAGCGGCCGGGTCCGTAGTGCGAATAGAGCCACGCCGCGGCCTGGGCGTTGGCGACGGGGTCGAACGGCGACTGGCCCGCCCACGGGGTTCCGCTCCAGGTGCCCGGCATGAACTGGAACAGGCCCGAGGCGCCGCTGTCTGAGTTGACCGAGTTCGGGTGGTAGCGCGACTCGCAGTACGCGACGTTGATCGCCCACTGCACGGCCCGAGCCCCGAGCGGGCTGAAAGCGTCATAGATGATCTTCCCGATCCAGTCCGGCGGCGGCGGGTGGTTGCTCAGGGCGGCGTAGCGCGCAGCCTCCGCCTGGGCCTGGGCGAGGCGCTCCTGCTCCGCCTGGTACTGGGCGATGCCCTGCGATAGCTCGGAGGTCCACTGCTGGACCTGTGCGGTCTGGGCCGCCTGCGTTCGCTTCGCCTTCAATTGGGTCAGCGCCGAGTTGCGGTCGAAGGAGCTCAACTGGGTCACGGCAGCGGTCGACGTCGCCGGCGCCGCCGGCGGCCCGATGTGCGGGAGGATCACGGTCCCCAGCACGATGGTCCATACGACCACCGCTCTCAAAAGCGGTACCACCCCTTGACGCTCCTATCCTTCGAAGTCGCCCTACCCCTGGGGCGCTGTTCAGGCCTGAGCGCGGAGCGAAGACGTCTGGAAGGACGGGCTCAGGAAACCGGGAAAGTGGTTACCTTAGCATTCCGGCGGCAACTTTGAGTAGCCGTTAAGCGCGAATTCCGGCCCCCGCCGGGGACAGTGCACGCGGGCAAGCGCCACAGGAATTCCTGGAGCGCGCTAGCCCTGGTCTGCCTCCGCCTCTCGCAGGCGCCGGCTGAGGGTCTCGAGCAGCCGGTAGGTGACCTCGGGGTGGTCTTGCAAGAACGGCTTGAAGCCCCACTCGGGCACCGCTGCCAGCACCAGATCGCTGGCGGCCGTCACGTTGGCGCTGCGGCCCTGGTGGTCGAGCATCGCCATCTCGCCGAAGTGATCGCCAGGCCCGAGCTTGCGGCGGCGTCCGTCCCCGGTCTCGACCTCCGCCTCGCCGGACAGGATGACCAGGAAGCCGACTCCCCCCTCGCCCCTGATCATGATCTCGGCGCCCTTCGGGTGCCGGATCTCGCGCATCTGCTTGCTGATCTTCTTGAGCTGGGCCGGGGGCATGCCTTTGAAGATGCCGATCGGCTTGAGATCCATCCGCGCCAGTCTAGAACAGGTTTGTCAATTGCTTGCGAAGGAGCTTGCGGCCCTGTTCCTCGTGATAGGCGGGCATCAGCTCCTTGATGCGCTGATAGCCGGCGTCGGTGAGCGATTCCGGGGTGTGGCCCGCGGGCGGGATCGGCTCGCCGATCACGACCTTGATCCGCTTGCGAAACCACAGGTCCTTGGTGCCGGAGAGCGCGACCGGGATGACCGGCACGCCGGCCTTGATCGCGAAATGGGCAAACCCTTTCTTGAACGGCAGCAGCTCGCCCTCGGCCGGCCCATAGGCGCCCTCAGGGAAGATCCCCACCGCCCCACCCACCTCGAGGGCGCGGTCGACGTGGTGGAACAGCGATTGGTCGCCGTGGCGCTCGCTGACAACCGGGACGAAACCGCCGGTGTGGCGAACGATGAACCACTGGACCTTGCGTGTGACCAGGAGCGTGGGGTTGGCCAGGAAGTGGATCCGGGGTTCGACCGGAAACAACATGAGCAGCGTGAACTCGTCCAGCCAGTTGAGGTGGTTGGCGATGACGATGTAGTTGCCCGACCGCGGGATGTTCGCCTTCCCCACCACGTCGAACCGGAAGATGAGCCGCATGACCGGCACGGCGACCAGTCGGATGGCGCGGTAGGCGACCGTCGCCTCGCGGCGCACAGGAAGGAGGTCGGCCGGCGGGAGGGCGGTCGAGGCCATTGCAGATGGCCCCGAGTGTACGGGTGACGTGCTCCCCGCCCCACTCCCTAGCCCTCTCCCCGTTGGGGAGAGGGAATTTTAGAGGCCGCTCAGGAACTCGACGAGGGTCCGGAAGCAGCCCATCGACCTCTGCGTCAGGCGGGCGGCGTCGGTCATGGTGGCGGCGTCACCGCTCGAGATGCGGCCGGTCTTCTGGTCGGCATCGACTTCGTTCACGAAGGCGTTCAGCTGGTTGCAGGCGGCGCCAAAGTTCTCGCGCTGGGCGGATTCGGCGGCTGCATTCAGCTTGGCGAGCAGGCTGTTCTTTTGACCGTTGTTGAGTCCCGACTGGGCTGAGACAAAGGCCGTGAGCTTGGCGAGCGCCGCGGCCGGGGTCAGCACGGTCACTGTCGTGGTGGCCGATCCGGCCGCCCCGTCGTCATCGGCAACCGTCAGGGTGACCGTGTAGGTTCCGCCGCTTGCGTAAGCGTGCGTCGCGGAGTTGCCTGCTGAGTTCGGGCTGCCATCCCCCCACGACCAGGTCGTTGTGTAGGAAGTGTCCACCACCGAGCCGGCGTCCGTGAAGGTTCCCGTGAACGAGAGCGACTGCTGAGGCACGATCACGAACGCCTGGGTGACGCTGGTGATGGAGGGAGCCGGCGTGGAGTCGACCCCGCTGATCGTCACCGAGACTGCGGGGCTTGTATGGCCACTTTCGTCGGTGGCAGTCAGTGAGATCACGTACACGCCTTCGTCGTCAGTCTTCAGGCTGAAGGAAGAGGCGGTGCCGCCGGGGAGATCGTTGGCGTATTCCTTCGCCGTCCATTTGTAGGTGAAGCCGGCCGCGGTGTCCTCGGCGCTGGGGCTGGTGGCCGAGGCCGTAAGGACGATCGTCGTGCCTTCCAGGGCGCTGGCGGGGGCGCCGCTGATCTTGGCCGTTGGCAGCACGCTCACGACCACCGTCGTGAATTGGGCTGTAGCCGAGTTGCCGTGGCCGTCGTCGGCGGTGATGGTGATCGTCTGACCCTGCCCTTCGTCCGCGGCGGCGCCCTTCCACGACCAGGTGCCGCCGGCGCCGGGTGTGACTGTGCCGGCTGAGGCGGAGAGCGTGACCGTGTCGCCGTCGGGATCCGAGTAGGTACCGCCGGCCGTGGGCACCGCGCCTTCAGTCGCCTGGACGGTGTCGAGGTTGGCCTTGACCGTCGGCGGGGAGTTGGCGGGCGGCGCCGGTGCGCTGGTTACCCCGGTTTCGAACGCGAAGTCTGAGGGGTAGTAGCCGGCGGAGGACCACGTGCACGTCCAGACGCATCCGGGCGCCGTCCATGCCTGGCCACCGGTGTACACAGGGGATCCGACTCCTGCCCAGGATCTGACGCCGTAATTGATCGTTACCACGATGGCGTACTTGGTTCCACTGATAACCGAAATCGGCGAGGGGAACGGAAACGAGAAGAAGGGATACGCGTAGGTCGCCGTCGGGCCGTGCAAGTCAACGACCGATCCGGGCAGCGCCGACCCGGTTGGCTGCAAAGTGGTGGTGTCGACGTTGCGGATGTCAACCGTGCCGCCCGACCCGTAACCGTAGTCGTAGTTCAGCATCAACGAAACGTGATCGAGCCCGCCCGTCGTCTTGGCGGTGAACGTCTGGGCCCTCTCCCCGAACGAGATGGGATACCACTTGCTCCAGGTCGTCTGGCTCACGTCCGTCGCGGCCTGGGCTGGGATCACCACCGCCAGCCACAGGCCGGCGGCCAGACCGAGCGTCAAGCAGCGCCGGATCACGCCTCTCTTAAGGAAGCGCCGCTGTGCTGCCTGACGCCGGCCGTTCATGATCATGTGGACGCAAGGAGCCTTCATAACCTGCGCTCAATCAACGGACCTGGGGCCTACATTGATCGGCACTTTGGCAAGTACTGTGCTGGGAATCTAGATGGGTAGGGTCCTACTGATCATCGGCGCGGTCGTCGGCGGGCTCGTTTTAGCCTTCGGCACGCTGGGGCTGATCCTGGCCTATGCGCAGCCCGACGCCAACCAGTCCGACGAGATCGTGGGCTCGATCTTCATCATGGTCGTAGGGGCCGCCGTCGCGGCGCCGTGCACCTTCTTCGCCTATCGGCTGGGGCGCCGGAGCGCGCAGCCCTGGAGCCCGAGTGGCTCCCCGGCCCTGGCGACGCCTGGCGCGGATGTCCAGCAGAGCTACCTGGCCTGGTTCGCCTGGTGCCAGCAGGCGCTGGGAGGGGACGCGGTTTCCCTGCATGCCGCCACGATGGCCGCCATGGCTGCGGGGGCGGCTGGGAATCCGACCGCGGCGGCTTCCGCCGAGGCGGCGCGCCAGGCGAACCGCCTCGCCGCCTTGGGTGCGATGCCGGCTGCGCCGAGCGCCGGCAAGGTCAAGAGGCTGTCCCGGATCGGCGCCTCGACGGTGGGACTGTTGCAGCCACCCGAAAGGGTCCTAGTCTCCCTATTGGGCATGAGCCAGCCAAGATCGGCCCAACTCTGGACCTTCGCTCTTGGCGTCATCGGCAGCGTCATCGGTGCGCTCCAAATGACAGAGGTATTCGTGACTATCACAGACCGAAGGATCATCGCCGTGAGCCGAGGTGTGTTTGGTGGGCCTCATCAGATCGTTCTGGTCGAACCCCGCTCGACGGTGTCGGCGACGTCCAAGAAGCGTCTGTTTGGCAACCTCAAGTTCTCATTCAAAGGTGTGACTGGTGAATCGGTATCGATAACCGTGCCAAGGCCCTGGCGGCTGGAAGCGATGATGGCGCTCGACCTGCTGGCGCCACCGGTCGGTCAGGCCGGCAGCATCGGCATAATCCGCTGATTCGCGCGGACTAGGGGAGCCGCCGGCGAGTACGACCTCGACCATCGACGTGCGGCGCATAGGTGCGGTCGCCAATCCACTCCGCTGGGACGATCGCCAGGCGGTGCGCCATCTGGATCAGCTGCGAGGCGTACTTGCCGCGAAGGTGCTGAAACTTTGTCCAGGATTCGTCGAGAGGCTTCGTACGGTAACCGGCCTTCTTCATCCGCGCGACGGCCTGGTGGAATTCCTCGTGGTCCACGAGCGGCTCTTTGGAGTTCGTATAGCGGAAGTACCACGCGAGGTCCTCGACCAGGTGGTTGCCGACGGTGAACATCAGCCGCGCCGGCCCTTCCTCGTCCTCGTCGACTGTACTCATGACCAGGGTGGCCGCGTCCATGACCGCGCCGAACGAGTTGAGCCAGGCCTCGTTGTCGTGACTGGATCGAAAGTAGAGGAGGATGGGGTACGCGAGGTGGCTTTCGAGCACGGCCGCCGACCATTTGCGCCAGTCGTCGAATGTCTTCACGAGCTCGTCTCGAAGCCCACGCTCGAATACGGTCTCCAGGAGCTGAACGCCTGACGGCGGAGCGCCGGCGATGGCGTCGAGCTGGACCACGAGCTCCTCGCGCTCCTGGAACGCTGCGTAGAGCGAGAAGAGGAGCGTGATCACCAGCGCCGCGATGCCGACACCGGTCGCGCTTTCGAAGAGCACCGTGATTCGAGCGCCCACCCCCTCGGGTACGAAGTCGCCGTAGCTGAGCGGCACGATGGTGCTCGCAGAGAAATACAGAGACTCGCCGAAGCCATCGAGCACCGGATGGATCTGGTTCCGCAGCCCGTCGAGGATGAGGGCGTAGCCGAGCAAGAAGGCCAATGCCCAGGTGAAGAACATCGCGATCACCGCCGACGGCCCAAAGGTCGCCAGCCAGGTCTCTCTTCGGGCCGGGCTTGTCATGCGCCGGCTGACCCAGCGCCACAGCGCCCAGAACGTGAGGAAGAGGAGCCGGACCATGATGAAGCGGTTGACGGACGGCCGCGGGAGGACGACGGACTTGAATAGGTCGTAGAACGTCGCGACGACGACGATCAGGCCGGCGGCGACTTCGACCCAGCCCAACGTCGTCATGCCGCCGCCTCGCGGTCTACCGACCCCGACCCCATGACAACGATCGTAAAGCCCGGCCGTGACTTAGAGTGGCTCGCGATTTGGACGCCTCCCTTCCCACCGTCGTCGATCTCCCAGACGGCAGCTTCGAGCTCCCGCCCGACCCGCGGTCGATGCGCCCGCTGAAGTTGATCTTGGGAGCGAGCGCCGTCTTCAACGTCACATTGGCAGCGGCTTGGTTGGCCTGGGCCACGCTCTGGATGCCCCGGATTCCTTGGCTCCTACGTCTTATTCCTCTGGCGTTCATCCTGCCGTTTGAATTGTTCGTCTGGTTCGTCCTCAGGCCTCCGGTTTTGAAGGCTGACGTGATGGAGGTCAGCTGCACCGAACTACTATCCCGCAGGCGGATGCCGCGCTCGGACCTGGCCCTGATCAATCGCGGCCAATTCAAGGAGCGGGGCCGAAAAGCGGTCTGGGTGAAGTACTACCTGTTCGTGGCCCGCGACGGCAAGATCGGCCTTCAAGCGCCCGCGGTCGCGTTTTTTCCCGAGGGTATGGCGGAGTTTGCGCGCCGGCTCGGGGTGCACTTGCATGGGGACTTCACCGAGCAGGTGGGAGACACCGTCGACCTGTCGAAATCGAACTAGACAGTGACGATCCCGGTGGCAAGCCCGCGCGACTGGTCGGTGGCTTCCCGCGTCCCCCAGAAAACCCACCCGAGACCGATCGCCCACAGACAGTAGGCGACCGTCGCAAACAAACCCACCGCCCTGACCACTTCGCTGGACGCACCGATCCAGGTCGAGACGCTGATCGCGAGCAGACCGCCGCCCGCGAGCAGACCGAGCAAGTCGACCCAGCGTGGGAATCGCTCAGCGCCGAAACCAAGACCAGAGGCGACAAGAAACCA
>WNFA01005275.1_pt1 | contig 10796 bp, 4 predicted proteins | sample 5400481 | NCBI WGS metagenome assembly WNFA01 (sample SAMN13153340, study PRJNA577476) | soil metagenome | isolation source: 120 cm saprolite under Douglas fir tree site 2 hole 1 replicate 2 | place: USA:California | collected 2015-04-18 | reverse complement strand
ATCTGGGAAGAAGAGAATGCTGTCGCGGTGAGGTTCGATGGAGCACCATCAGGTATTGTGCTCGTGGCCGGAAAGAGCCCCAAGGCTGCGAGGCTGGTCTGCGTCCCCAGGTAGACCTTGCCATTGGCGATCGTCGGTACGGTAAACTTTACGCCCACTTCCAGTTGATCGCGCGCTCCCACCTGATTGGTGGAATAAAGCTGGGTGAGCGTGGGAGAAGCAGTAGCATCGTACGCAAATAGCACCACCGGCCGCCCGGCAAAAAGGGGATTCACGTTCAGGGTCCAGGCGATGGCGTTGCTGGTGCCATTGGCCGAGATACTGGGCGTTGCGCCGGGATAGCCGAATACCGGAGGGTTCGCTCTCGAGAACGGAGTCGCGGAAAGCTGTCCGTTGAAGAGCTCGAAGGCCTTCAAAACATCATCCAATCCCTGGTAATAGATGAGTTGGCGCGTTCCGCTGTTGTAATAGGCCGGTGTATCGAACGAGCCACCGACGACCGTGCCCGCAGGCAAAACCTGTACGACGTTGTCAAAGGCAGGGTTGAACTGGCCCATGTTGTCGCGATCGATGAGATAGATTTTGCCAGCTCCCTTCCCAGAAGTAACGACCATATGAGGATGCGCCCCGGGCTGATCTGGAAGCAGCAGGACGCCAGCGGAACCTACGTCCTGGTCACTTCTTTCCAAGTCGAGCTGGTTGAACGGGGTGAAGAAATCGGCCACGCTCAACACACCGGCCGTCGCAAGCTTGAGCACGCTATTTCCATAGGCTGGGTTGCAAGGCGGAATGTGTCCGTCTGCGTCTTGCCATTCACCGCAGGAATCGCCGGGATTAATGGCGAATGTGCCGTTGCCCACCGAAAAGTACAAATTACCGTTGGCATCGACAGCAGGTGCTCCTCCCGACATCCAAATACCGCCGAACCGACCGTTGGGTGTCACATTGAATATCGTCTCGATCGCCAAATTGGTTCTATTGAAGCCCACAACCCAGCCGTGATACGGGCGAGTATCACCATGCGAAGCCCAAGCAACGTAAACCCGGTTGCCCACGAGGACCAAACCAGGCCTCTGGTTTTGGCGTAGCGCGTTGAACCTTATCTGGCCACCTTCGCTACCATCCCCCGTGCCGGGAACAGAGATGGGCGTGTTGTTGACATATGCCTCGGGAGGAGGATTGAAGATGGTGTCTCCGATAAGAATCGGGCCGCCAAACTTCTCCGCCCCGGTAGTTACGTCTAGGGCGTGTAGCCTTTGCACAAAGTGCGGTTCGCCGCTGGTAGTCACTTCCTTGGTTTTTGCAACGAGGTAAAGCGTGCCGCTGACCGGGTCAATGACCGGCGTTCCTGTGATGCCAATCTCGGGCACAATATCCGCGTTCAGGACGTCCGGCTGAGGGACCGGGGTGATTCCCGCCGCAGGGTTGATGAAGCTGGTCCTCCAAAGTTGTCCCGGCGCGTTGCCGTCAGCATCGAACGCATACACGCTGTCGTGTTGAGTGGCCACAAACACCACGTTGCGTATGCCCCGACCAGGAATAGTCAGGTTAGACATGAAAAGTGGCTGAACGTACACATAGCCGTCAACTGGGTAAGAAAATAATTTGCCGAATTGATTTGGATTGACGTTGGCAAGTGTAAGATCCACCTCGTTCAGGTTGTGTCCCGTTCGAGCGTTGTCATTGTGATAGGTCATCACATTGACGGCGCCAGCCTGCTGGGCGCTCAGCGCGCCCGAGACAATCGCGGAGACCACCACTAAAAACCGCTTGAAGGTGTCGTTCGAATGCCGCCGAAACAGACCGCTCGAGTCGCTGCAGCGTGCCGAAAGTGTCATGATGCATCCCCCTGTTTTGCCGGTTCCCTTTAGTCCGAGCGGAACCGATGAGATCGCTTTTGCACTTGCCCGTGTTGAGTACGGTACGAAACCCCGGGGTGAAGTGCCAAAAAGTGTGTAATAGGAAACGATCAGCTGAAGACGTGTTTCGCCGATCACCATCGCGACACCGCGAGTGGCGCTTATTGTCGGAGGCTTTGGACAGTGTCACTATAACGGGCCAACGATGAGAAGTAGGCGAGTGACGTGGGTCTTGCTCTCCGCGGGCACGGTTTTTGTGGCGTTCGTACTCTTGCTCGCCGCATTCGGTGTCGCAAAGCCCCAAGCGGACATCGAGCAGAGAATCGACGCACTCGTGGCTCGCATGACGCTAGAAGAGAAGCTCGGACAGATGTCGCAGACAACCTTTCCGCGCGGCCTGCCAATGGCGGCCAAGGACGAGATTCGACGGGGGCGCTGGGGATCGTTCTTCAACGGCGGCACCATTCAGGAGAAGGCCGAGGCGCAGCGAATCGCTACCAACCAAAGCCGGCTCGGCATTCCAATTCTCTATGGCCAGGATGTGATTCATGGCTTTCGAACTCTATTTCCGATTCCCCTGGCGCAGGCCGCGAGCTGGCACCCGGAGCTCGTGCGGCAGGCCGCGCGCATCGCCGCGCGGGAAGCGTCGAGGGAGGGCATCCATTGGACTTTTGCACCGATGGCGGACATCGCGCGAGATCCGCGTTGGGGACGTATCGCGGAGTCTCTCGGTGAGGATCCTTACCTCGCCAGCGTCGTCGCCACTGCCATGGTAGGTGGATTTCAAGGCGATTCGCTTAGTGCCCAGGATTCTATTGCGGCTTGCGGCAAACACTATGTTGGCTACGGTGGCGCCGAAGCCGGGCGGGACTACAACACCACCTGGATCCCCGAGGTCTTGCTCCGGAATGTCTACCTGAAACCTTTCCAGGCTATGCGGCATGCGGGGGTCGCGACGTATATGTCTGCCTTTAACGATCTGAATGGCGTGCCGGCCACGGGAAGCGCGTTCGCCTTGCGACAGGTGCTGCGAAACGAGTGGAAGTTCGACGGCTTTGTCGTGAGTGACTACAACGCCGTTATTGAAATGATTCCGCATGGATATGCCGTCGATGAGAAGGATGCGGCTCTAAAAGCGATGACCGCGGGCGTGGACATGGAGATGGTTAGTCGAAGCTACCACCAAAACGCGCAAGCCCTGATTGGCTCGAAAGCACTCGATCCGAAGGTGGTCGACGAATCGGTTAAAAATATTCTCCGGATTAAGTTTCAGTTAGGTCTATTCGATAATCGGATGCAGCCGGCCGACAATCTTCCCGCCGCGCCCTCAGTGGATGCTCTCGACCTTGCCAAAAATTTAGCTGCCGAGAGTTTGGTTCTGCTGAAGAACAAGGATGGTACGCTGCCCATTGCAAAATCGGTTGGCAAGGTCGCAATCATCGGGCCGCTGATGGACAGTCCGGTGGACCAAATGGGTACCTGGGCGATTGGAGGAAACCGCGAGGCCGTGCGCACGCCGTTAGCAGCGATGCGTGGGCTCTTGGGCGAGTCGCGAGTAGCCTCGGCGCAAGGTCTTAAGAACACGCGCGATAGCAGTCACGACGGATTTGCGAGTGCCCGGGAGGCGGCACGTAGCGCCGACGTCGCCTTGCTGTTTCTTGGTGAAGAAGCCAGCCTCTCCGGAGAGGCAAGCTCGCGGGCATTCTTGAACTTGCCCGGAGCACAAGAGGAATTGGCTTCTGAAATCGTCAAGGTCGGTAAGCCAACAATTGCGATTATCCTTGCAGGGCGGCCGCTTACCTTTCATAAGGTGGCGGAGCAGGTGAGCGCGGTGCTGTACGCGTGGCATCCAGGCGCGATGGGCGGCCCGGCGATATGCAACGTGCTCTTCGGCGATGTCGCGCCATCGGGAAAACTGCCGGTCACGTTTCCTCGCACCGTCGGGCAGGTTCCTCTCTACTACAATCACATGAATACCGGCCGACCTGCCGCGGAGTTTGGTCGCGACGCCAACAACAAATTCACGTCGAAGTACCTGGATGTTTCTTATACACCAGAGTACCCATTTGGTTTTGGACTCTCTTACACGACTTTCCAGTATTCAAGCGTAAGGCTCTCCTCGCCGAGCATGCGAGTCGGAGGCCAGCTGACGGCTTCAGTCGACGTAATCAATACCGGGAAATATCAAGCTGACGAGGTCGTGCAACTGTACATTCGTCAGTTGGCAGCCAGTGTAACGAGGCCGATTCGGGAACTGATCGCGTTTCGCAGGATTCATTTGAAGCCCGGCGAAAAACAGACGGTGGAATTCAATCTGGCGGCTGATGATCTGGCGTTCTACAAGGCGGGAGGACAATTGACCATCGAGCCGGGAAAGTTTCAGTTGTGGGTGGCGCCGGATTCGGCATCCGGACCAATAGCTGAGTTTCAACTCTTGCCATGAACGGTCCCCAGCCGATCTAATCCACCTGAAGACAATAGATGTAGCGAGGTGGCGGGTCTCCCGGGCGAGGCGTTGCCCCGACGGGAGGCCCGGCTGATTTTGCAGGAGAGGTTCCGGCCAGCGGATCTTCAACCTCCGCTGCACTCTTCGGCAGCTCGGCGACAGACCTAGGCCGACCACTAATGTTGGAGGCGGTGTACAGCCAGACCTGGCAGACTGGGGTGAAGTCGAGAGAGCCCCGTCGGTATTGGAGAACATCGTATCCGGCGCCCAGTTGGGCATTTGCGTTGCACCGTCCCATAACCGTCCCGCTTGTCCCGCATTGGAAATTCCGCGGACACGCTCGCGCTCCGCTCGATTGGCAAGTCTGACAGCTGCCGCCCGCGCACACTTGACCCGGCTGGCATGCCATACCGCCGCATTGGACTGCGTCAGAAAGAACCACGCCCCGGGGGACGTACAGCTTCTGTGTCCTCATTCGTGGCACTTGATGCACCGTCGGCGGGACCCCATACCTATCATCGACGAGATCGTAGGGGACGTACCCGCCATCGATGTAAGCCAGGTAGTATTGTCCAAACCAACCCCATTTCTGCACGACGTTACCGTACGCATAGTTGGGATTGAGGCTTGCATCGGGCAATAAGCGCGTTGACTCTTCACCGACGCGATATACGCCGGAGGATGGGTCAATGATCGCCCAAAGGAGCAGCCTGTCAGTCTTTGGCGGCGTCCCTAGGACTTGCTTCAACCGTTTTTCGCTCTTGACACTTTGGCAGGCTAACCCTGCAGCGGTCACGGCGACTTCGGCAACGACCGGGATATATTCGAACGTGCTGGCAATGCCTGGTACCTCTCTTGCGAACGGCAGCTGAGTGAAGATGTTGTCTTGCTCGTTAAGAGGCATGTCGTCAGTTCGCGGGTCGTAGGTGTAATTTTGGGGCGGAGTGCATATTTGAGATGAGGGAAAAGGATTCGGCGGCGAGGGATCGAATGCATAGGCTATGGGCGTCTTTGGATCCTTATCGGGATAAACGTTCGTTGCGGGCGTACCACCGTCGGGAAGATCTTGGAGCATCAGCTGTCTGTCGCTAAAGGGAAAGGAGTAGTATCCCGCCTGTGCGCCATTGACGAAGGCACGGATTTCCGTAAATGTTCCCGCTCCGGCTCGATAGCCGTTCACACTCGTCTCGCCCCCCACACCCTTATAGGGGAGGGGAAAGTTTGCTGCGTCGACCGGCCCGGCATTGAATTCGCCATTCTGGTAGTCATAGGGACTGCAGGCAGCGACGAGAAGAAGCAATGGGAAACACTTAAAAGTCATAGCGCGCTCCTAGGCGAAGGCTCAGAGCCCCGAAGCGACCACCGGTTTGGCCGAAAGTGCCGCTGTTCGCGTCGTTCTCGTTGAGCGTCGACGGACTGCGATCGTTGAAGACATTAGTAACGTAAAAAACCAAAGCGATGTGCTCGCGGAGCACGCGGTAGAGGTCATACGTCGCCTGAAGATCGACCTGTGCTCGCGGGGGTGTGCGATACTCGGTGATCCGGGTTACGTCGTTGCCGCACGCCGTCGACGCTGGGGCAAAACTCCCTTGGCCAGGGCTAGTCCCCGAGCAATTTCCCGGCGTGGTCCCCCTCGGAGTGCGACGGTTGATGGTCTTGCCCGTGTCGGGAAGGTACGTCGCAATGAAATACTTATCTTGCGGATGGCCGCTTAGGTACTCCAGCCTCACGCCGACCGTTAAGCCGAAATTAAACGTGTAACTTGCCCCGATGTTCATCATGTGCCGGTTGTCCTGCGGTTGCCAGCCGTTTTCGAACTTCCATTGCTGGGGAATGCGATGCGCGGCGCCGGTATTGTCTCGTCCGGTGCCCCACAGCCAAGAAAGCGTGTAGGAGGCGAGAAAATACCAATTCGGCGACGGTCGTCCATCGACCGCCAAGGTGAAGCCTTGGTAGTTCCGCGTATTCAGCGACGTCGTTGTGTAGTATCGAATCTCGTGACTTTGCCCGTCGACGTAATCGAGAATGCGATAGCCCGTGCGGTCCCAGATCACGTTGGTCTCAAATGAGTCCCAGGTCTGGGTAATTCTCTTCCAAGTGTGCTCAACGCTGGCGACGGTGTTCCGGAAGATCTCGCGCCGTAGGCTGGTGGTGACCGCGTCGGAGTACGGGGTTTTTGCATGTTGGTTGATGACGCTACCGGCCTCTCCGCCGCCTCGCGAAACGAATACCCACCGTCCATTAGGACTGCCCTTCGGATCCCATTGTTCCACCACGTTGCTGCCGTAAGAGGTGACGAGATAGTCGCGAGCAAACCCGAGGTAGGGGAACTCATTTGCGCGGCCATAGCTGGTCGACAAAATCGTCTTCTGATCTCGCGTTATGTCGATGATCAGTCCGAACCGTGGCCCGATTGCGAACTGGCGGAGGAATGGGCTGCCGTCGGGGTTCAACACTTGCCCGAAATCGAAACGTATGCCGGGCACGAGCGTTAGCCAACGAAACGGTCGCCAATGGTCCTGAAGGAAAAGGCCCGAGCTCAGGCCCTTAAGAGTGAAGTTTCGATCCTGAGAAGTAGTGCGCTGATAACAGCCAAGGTACTGGCCAGCTTCAGGTAGGCAAAGGCCCTCCTCCCCCGGCCCTCCGTCCCTGTCTAGGTATTGAACCAGTCCCGGTTGGTGCTGGTAGGTCCGATTGAAGAAGTAACTAAATTGTATGCCGGCCTTTGCATTGTGTTCGCCGAGCAGTTGTCCGCGCAAAGTGATTTTTGGATCAAACTGGAAGCTCGCTCGGTCATTTTTGCTAATTTGGGTGTTGGCGTTGTACCAGATGGAACCATCGAACTGATTCTCGTGGGTTGGTGCTTCTCGGTCGTAGGTGCAATTTCTGGGCGAAAAGTTCTCGCAGCCGCGAGTGTCGACCTTACCATACCAGCCTTGAGGGCCATCGTAATTGTAGTGGGTTTTGATACCGGCATCGAGGCGAAATTCGAAACTCGAGGTGGGAAAGAAGCTCCAGTTGAGGATCGCGTTATATCCACCGTTGTTATTATGGGTTTCATAGGTACTTAACCGTCCTCCGCCGCCGTTCATGTTGTCCTTGATTTCGGGGTCCGCGGCCAGTGACAAGCCCACGCGATGGGTGGGGCTCGGAGCCCAGGTAATCTTGAGCCTTGGAAGATAAGTCCGGTTGACCCCCGGCACGTGTGGAACGTTCAGCGGCCCGCTGAGATTCCTTCCGATCTGCTCGAAATTGTATTGAAACGTGCCGCTGAACCAAAGTCGATGCTTGACGATGGGTCCGCCCAAGGTAGCCGTGGTCTGGTAACTATAGCTCGACTCGAGCGGAACGTCGGCGAAAACTCGAGTCCCCTCATAAATTGTATTGCCGGTAGGCTTTCGGCTGTCGTTCGCGATGGATGAATTCTGATAATAGAAAGACACGTTGCCATGAAAGTCGTCTGTTCCTTCGCGAGTAATCGTGTTGATGACACCGCCGAGCACGTTATACTCGGCGTCAAAACCGCCGGTGATCACCTGGACCGAATCGATGCTCTCGAAGGCGAGCTGTTGTCGATGTTCGCGGGTGAGTGGATCGGTGACGTCCAACCCATCGATGAGATAACGGTTGTTATAGCTCCGCCCACCCAAAACGTAGGGATCGCTGCCCGAAAGATGTCGTTGAACCCCCGGGGTCATCCGCGGCACGTCCGTGTAACTGCGGCTGGTTGGAAGATATCTAAACTGATCGAGAGAAACGACTGCCCCAGTTTGTGTGGAGTCCGGATTAGTCAAGTGCCGTTCCTCCTCCACAACGGTGGTTTCGGTATCGGCTAGCTCTGCCGACCACTTGATGTTCAGGGGCGTAGTGATGCCAGGCTGGACCAAAACCTCTCGGGTCAATGGCTTAACGCCCGCATAGCTCACGGTCACCCGGTAGTCACCGACTGGAAGGTTGGGCACCAGGTACTCGCCATCGTCGTTCGTGGTGACAACGCGCGCGTCGCCGAGACCAGGTGATGTGACCGCTACGCTGGCGCCGGGCACAGCTAGGTCCGTGGTCGCCTCGACGACCCGACCGCGAATTTGCCCCTCCAACTCGCCCGCGCCGAGCGCGAGGCGCGGCTCTAGGAGGGATAGGCATAGGCATAGGGCGATTGCCAAGCTACCGCGGATTCTCGAAGTCCGACTCGGCTTGAATTGCCCGGATGAGCGCATACTGGCCCCTGTCTGATGAGCAGCCTAGCAGCCTAGTACTCGGCCGCGAATTTTTTTGTATTGGCCCTCCGCGTCATTGCCTGCCGTCTGTCCCAGCGGATTCGCGGCGAAAAGTCCGTGGCCCCGGTCGTGCCAATAGGTGGGGGAGCTCTAATTCTTAGGATGAAGCACCAACGGCCGCGTGTACCCGATGCAGAGGCCCCATGTTCGCCGGGCAATTCCAGAGCTCGTGTCACGCGAATGCCGAGCATGCCTTCTTTATCATCCTTGAACGTGATCTTTGATCCCTCTCAAACAAGGTGGTGACGCGGTCGATGCTCCGCAACCGGGGCCCCAATGGGCTCGAAGATGTAATGGCTGGCAAAGGCCATGAAGTGCGGATTGAATTGAACGGTGGCGCCGGCGTGGTGGAGGACGACTGTCTTTAGATTGAAGAGTATGCGGCGGGCACTCCGCCGAAGAATTCAAGGGCGCTGCGGTGCATTCCCCAAAACGTCTCCATCTTCTGGTCGAGCGCGAAGTCGATGAAAAGAGCGCGAGACCAGGACAGAACCATCGCAAATGCAGACAGCGGCGGAAGGGTACGCCTAATCCGAAGCTGGCCAAACGAGCCCCAGTCCACCTAGGCCTGCTCCCCGGGCTCCATCTCTACTCCCAGATAGGCTTTGCTCAAGAGCGGCTTTCGGATTTGTGCGACGAAGCTCCAGCGACACAAAGATCCCAAGCTGACGATGGCGCTCTATGCGCGCCTGGCGCCTGAGTACCTCCGCGCCGAGGTCGATCGCCTATCGCTTGGCGTGAAACCCGCCGAGGCCGAATCGGCATCGCCGCCAGCTCGAGCGGTCAACGCAAGCGGTTCCGGCTCCGATCGGTGTAAAACGGTGCAGACGGAGCCAGATCGACCGATTCGGCTTGCACCTCCCCGGAAACTTCCCAAGGAGATCCAAGCTCTTTCCCAAGCGCGCGATGGGGGAGTCGAACCCACGACCTTTGGCTCCGGAGGCCAACGCTCTATCCAACTGAGCTAATCGCGCAGGACTTTCCGTCTTACCGCATCACCCTCTGCTTCCGGAAGCAATCATCTCTCGTGACAGCGACGCCCATATATCCCATGACCTTTGCGCTTCTCCACCGAGCCGTCACGTAGGACCCGTGGCTGGCGAAGGTATGCCGCTTCGCCTGTTACTCCGTCAAGCACGAATGACGAGATGGCAGTCTGCGAGGGCAAGGCTGAGGGGCAGACGCAAGATGTGCTGGCCAACGAAGGTCGGGAGCCGATTGGACGTGGGCCCGGCCGGCGCCTGGGCCCAGGTGATGACCGACATGCTCGGCGAGGTCCCTTTCACCGACCACCCACGACGACCGCGGCTTCGAACCGCGCTCCTTCCGCACGTTCTTCGAGGCTGCGGATGAGGCCGCCGTGTCCCGCCTCTACGGAGGAATCCACTACACCTTCGACAACGAAACCGGCCTTCGCGCCGGCATTTACGTGGGTCAGAAGATTCGCACTGCTCCATTTCACAGCGGGCGATTCGGATTGACGTCGAGGTCGCGAGGCGATCGCAACTCAAGCTGCGTGAGAATCCGGTTGGACGCTCCCCGATTTTGCTCGCAAATCAAATCAACGGTGCGAAGCGGCGGGATGAGGAGATTGGGCCCGGTGGCGGCGGCCAGATCGCTGGCTAATCTTCTTCTGTATGAAGTCCTCGATTTCGCGGTGCTGGTCTTCGTTCAACTGGAGGTTTCGCGTTCTTCCGATCACTTTCTTCAATTGATCCTCGGACATTCGGGCCGTCCAGCTCTCCTCTCGCAAGTCGAAGATCCTGAGGGCCGCCGGCTTCGCCGTGCCCAGCGCGCCGTCGTGGCAACTGCCGCAATGCTTCTCGACCAGCTGGCGCACGCTCTTTTCGAGCGGATCCCCGCCTGGGTGAACCGGTTCCGCAGCGACCAACCAGGGAGCGCTGCAGGCCAGGAGAACCACCGTGGTGAAGGTGTACGAATCCAACGCACCGACCTCCAGAGCTCCGCTCGACTCTTCGAGTGCGCTTAGCCTAACCCTGCCGAGATTTCAAACGCCCGAAGTCCGGTGATGAGCTGCTCAGTGCCGGATTTCGGCCGCTCGCAGCGTCTGGACTTCGACCAGGCGTCGACGCTCCATCCGTTTGACGCTTGCTGCCAACGCGAGGAAAACGATCACCGGAACGCAAGCAACGAAAAGCCGCAGCCATCCGGTGGTACCCACCCAAGCGATCGCGCATGCCCCGGCAATGAGCA
>WNFA01013423.1_pt1 | contig 10797 bp, 10 predicted proteins | sample 5400481 | NCBI WGS metagenome assembly WNFA01 (sample SAMN13153340, study PRJNA577476) | soil metagenome | isolation source: 120 cm saprolite under Douglas fir tree site 2 hole 1 replicate 2 | place: USA:California | collected 2015-04-18 | reverse complement strand
GCCGCCTGGGCCGCCCTCGGACATCTCTCGATTTACGCAGTCGTAGCGACAGCGGCCGTCGCGGCCATCGTGGGCGACAACGGCGGCTACTGGATCGGGCGGGAAGGTGGCATCGCGCTCGTGCGGCGCTTCGGGCGCTTCCTTCACCTCAACGAATCGCATCTGGAGCGCGCGCACCGCTTGTTCGAGCGGCACGGCGCCAAGACCGTCTTCTTCGGCCGCTTTATCGCGCTGCTGCGCACCTGGACCGCCGTGCTCGCGGGGGCGGCACGCATGCCGTACACGCGGTTCATGCTCTATAACGCTCTCGGTGGGGTGTGCTGGTCGGTGATCTTCGGAACGCTCGGCTTCGTATTCGGCCGCAACCTACCGCAGCTCGAACACTACATCGGTCAGGCCAGCCTGGCGGGCGCACTGCTGGTGGCCCTCGTCGTGGGGCTCGTGCTCTTGGCGCGGTGGTTGGACACGAACCGAGCCAGGTTGGTGGAGCGTACACAACGCGTCTGGCAGCGCGCCTTCGCTGCGCCGGCGCTCCAGCGGCTCAAGCTGCGCTACCCACGCGTTTGGACGTTCGTGGCAGCCCGCTTCGCGCGCGGCGAATACCTGGGGCTCCATCTCACGGTGGGGTTCGGTGTCAGCCTCGCCGGGCTGTGGCTGTTTGGCGGTGTGACGGAAGACGTCATTCACCACGACCCGCTCACGCAGTTCGACGTGGCCCTGCTCGACTGGCTGCATGCGCATGCGACAGCCACGGGGTACGCCATCTTCAACGCCATCAGCCTCCTCGGCTCGCCCGCAGCGCTGACGGTCTTGGCACTCGGGGTGGGCCTGCTCCTGGGCGTGCGGCGCCAGTGGATCGTCCTCGGCGGCTGGATCGCCGCCTTCGGCGGAGGCAGCCTCCTCAATGAAGTTCTCAAAGTCGTGATCCGGCGCCCGCGGCCGCCCCAGGCGGACACGTTCCTCACGCACTACAGCTGGAGCTTTCCGAGCGGCCACGCGATGGTCTCGCTCATCGGCTACGGCATGCTCGCCTACCTGCTCGTGGTGCTCTGGGTGCATCGTCGGAGCTTGCAGATTGCGATCGTACTCGGTGCGACGCTGTTGATCCTGGCCATTGGGCTCAGTCGACTCTATCTCGGCGTGCACTACTTCAGCGACGTGGTCGGTGGGTACGCTGCCGGGGTGCTGTGGCTTTCCACGTGTGTCTCGGGCCTTGAGGTCGCCCGCCGGTGGGTGACGGCACCGCCGAGCGCGGGTCCACGCCCGGCAACGTGATCCGCCATAGGCCGAACCCCCCTCTTGCCGGATGATACTTTACAGTATAAAGTACATTGCCACACGACCCCATTCGGGGAGGTCCGGTGTCTGCGCTCGCTCGCTACTTCTTTTCACCGGTGTACACGCCGCGGAGCGCGTGGTCGATCGTGGGTTGGTGGGAGCGGAGGCGCCCCGTGTACAACCTGGTCCTGGGGGTGGCTGGCGTCGTATCCCTCGGCGCCCACGCCCTGTTCACCCTGCTGCCACCCCGCTCCGCGTCGCCGGACGTGCCGCTCGGGCCCGTCGGCGTCCTTGCGTACGCCCTGCTCGCGAACCTGTGCTACACTGCCGGGCCAGCCGTTGACCTGTATATCCGGCGGCGTTGGGGAACCGCTTACGCCGCGGTGGGTCCAACCCTGTTTCGCTACGGGTTCGTCTTCTCGGTCGGGCTCACGCTCCTGCCGATCCCCCTCTCGGTCCTCAGCTGGGCCCTCCGCTTGGTGCATGTCGGATCCTAACCGCGTTCCCTCGAATCGTTGAACGCGTGCAGTCACATCTGGGAGGTGAGCCATGGTGCAGCGCCGCTGGTTCGTTGCATGGGGCTGGGTCTACCGGCCCGTGACCTGGCAGGCCATCGTGCTCGTTCTTCTCGCCGCTCTCTTCTGCATTCAGGTGTTTGTGGCGATCGACCGCCACTCTCACTCCGCCAGCGACACGCTGTACGGGCTGTTCCCCTACGTCGTGTCGTGCCTCGTGCTGCTGAACTGGGTGGCCTCGAAGACCAGTGCCTGAAGACCTTTGGCGAGCGAGCGCGGTGGGATGGCGTGGAAGCGGTTGGGCACGCCCGCCCTAGATCGAGATATGGCTCGGGGGCCCGGCGTCCCGCACGCCGGTAGCGCGGCCTTCGGTGGCCGCCTCGAGCCCGTTCGTCATCCCGTCGCCCGGCTCCGAGAAGAATCGCGGCGCGCGCGCACCTAGGGTCCGTTCGACGCCAGGATCTGTTCGACTTGCTGGGTGTGGTTCAAGTCGTGACCCGCGAACAGGCGAAGCAGGTGTTCCACGGTCTCGACACCACGCTCGGCATGCATCCCGTGATGCTTCCATTGTTCCGGCGTCAGGGTTTGGAACAGCGCCACGTTCGCCTCGCGGAGCACGCGGAACAGCGCGAGGGATTTGCGCGGATCCCGTCGCTCGTAGTGACCGGCGGTAACCCACGCATCCTGATCGAATGCCTGAAGCGGGGTCCCCGGCGCCCCGAGAATCGCCCGGATCCGCCAGCTCGCCACGATTTCTGCATCCGCAAGATGGGCGAGAATCTCCGCCACCGACCACTTTCCAGCGGCGGGGCGTTGGTGCAACCGGGACGCGGATGCCCCCTCGATCAAGCGCTCGAGTTCCTTGGCGGTCCGCACCTGGATGCTCAGCGGATCCTGTCCACCGACGTAGCCCAGGATGCGTCGCACGTATTCCTGGGGCGTCTCTTTCATGTATCAGCCTCCCTAGTCCGTCGATTGTCGGCGTACCGAACGCTTACGATCCCGCATGACACTCAATGTGGCCTCCTGGGCGCCTCGGGAGAAGCGCCAGGCTCGCTGCAGGCTTTTCTCGCTCCCCATCCCCAAGCGCCAACCAGCCACCGGTCGCTGTGACCCACTCGAGTGGAGCGTCCATCGGGCGTTGCGCGAGCGAGCTCGGGCCGGCAGTTTGAGCGGCGCGCCAACGGATCTGCACCCTAGAGCCAAGGCGCGTTGCTCGCTACGCGCCGACCACTGCCTGGAGGCTGGAATGGAGACGGTCTACGGCATCGTGCCAGCTGGAGTGCGGCCCTTCTATGTCCTCGTCCCCGTGGTGGCGTTGCTCGCCGGCGTGATCGGGTTGCTGGCCCTCGCCGGTTACGGCTCCCAGCGAGCGCGCTTCATCCTCTCTGAGGCAGGTCTCGACTTTCGGGGCGACGTCTACGGGCGCCGCCTGCCCTGGGCGGCGCTGCGGGTTCAGGAGGCTCGGGTGGTGGACCTCACGCGCGAAGCCGCTCTCGCGCCGCGCTCGCGTCGGGTCGGCACGGGGCTGCCGGGCTATGCGGCGGGTTGGTTCCGCTTGAGCAATGGCCAACGGGCGCTGTTGTATGTCACGACGTGGCGGCGCGTGCTCTATGTGCCGACCAACGCTGGATACGCCCTGCTCGTGAGTCCCGAGGATCCGGACGGGATGCTGGCGGACTTGCGACGTCGGGCGGGGCCGAAGCTCTGACGCTGTACGCTCAGTGGGTGACGGACACGTGCCCGGGGAGCGTCTGATGCACGGCGCGCCGCGCGAGTCCCCGGTTTGGCCGCGCTCGCTAGGCGCTACTTCGCCGGGCTGTCCAATACCTCCCGCACTTTGCGCCCGAGTACCGCCGGCGAGAACGGTTTCTGGAGGAAGGCGACACCCGGGTCGAGCACCCCGTGGTGGACGATGGCGTCGTCTGTGTAGCCGGAGAGAAAGAGCACCCTGATTCCGGCGCGCTGGGCGACCAAGCGCCGCGCGACCTCGCGCCCGTTCAGTCCGGGCAACACCACGTCGGTCATGAGCAGGTGGATTGGACCCGCGTGCGCTCCCGCTACCCGCTCGGCGTCGCTGCCGGTGCCGGCGACGAGCACGGTGTAGCCGTTGGCCTTGAGCACTTTCTGGACAAGTTTGCGAACGCGCACCGATACCGGTCGCGCCGGGCTCGGGGCGGCGGGCGCGGCGGGCTCCGTCACGCGCGGCAAGTACACCTTGAAGGTCGTGCCCTGGCCCGGCTCACTGTACACCCAGATCCACCCGCCGCTCTGCTTGACGATGCCGTACACGGTGGCTAGCCCGAGGCCCGTGCCTTTGCCGCGCTCTTTGGTCGTGAAGAAGGGCTCGAAAATGCGCGCCTGGGTCGCGGCGTCCATGCCGACCCCGGTATCGCTCACCGCGAGCATGACGTAGGAGCCGGGCTGCGCCGCGAGGTGTCCGCGGACATACTCCTGATCGAGCTCCACGTTCTGCGTCTCGATGGTCAACTTACCGCCGTTGGGCATGGCGTCGCGCGCGTTGACGGCGAGGTTCAAGAGGACCTGCTCCAATTGGCTCGGATCGGCTTTCACGGTCGCGAGGTCCGGCGCCAGCACGGCGCGCAGCGCGACATCTTCCCCGAGGAGCCGCCGCAGCAGCTTATCCATGTCGGCGACCACGGTGTTGGGATTCAGCACCGTTGGGGCAACGACCTGCTGGCGGCTGAAGGCGAGCAGTTGGCGCGTTAAGTCCGCGGCCCGCAGGGCCGCCTTACGGATTTCCTCGACCTCTTCGCGCTCCGCGGCAGCCGGCTTGAGACTCTCGAGCACCAAGTCAGCGGAGCCGAGAATGGCGGTGAGCAGGTTGTTGAAGTCATGGGCCACGCCTCCGGCGAGCCGGCCGACCGCCTCCATCTTTTGCGCCTGGTGGAACTGCTCTTCCAGCTGCTTCCGCTCCGTAATGTCGAGCCACGCGCCGAAGACCTCCAACGGCAGCCCGGCGGCATCGCGCAACAGCCTGGCCTCGTCGTGGATCCAGCGGTAGGTCCCGTTCTTGCCCTGGAAGCGGTACTCGAGCGTGAGGGCGCCCTTGGTCAGCAGAGCGGGGATCTCGCTCAGGACGCGCGACCGGTCGGCCGGGTGCACGTGCGTCATCCACCACTTGGGGTGCAGGGCCTCCTGCACCTCGAAACCCAGGACCCGCGTCACGTTCTCGCTCACCCAGCTGGGCGCGAACCCCTCTGGGGTGAGCCTCGTGGCGTAGACGATGGCCGTACTGGCCGCGAGCACGTCCCGCAACCGCGCCTCGGTCGCGTGCAGGGCGTCCTCGGCTTGTTTGCGCTCGGTGATGTCGAAAAACGAGGCGACGGCCGCATAGGGCTTCGCCGCGCCGCGCCGAAACAGCGGCTGTGAGTTGATGGAGATCCAGGTGAGCTCGCCGCTCGGTTTGTGGACGCCCATGATGACGTTGGAGCACGGTTGGCCGGTCTGCAATGTCAGGGTGATCGGATGCGTGTCGCCCGGGAAGGGCGAGCCGTCCTCGTGGATGGCTCGCCAGCGCGGATCGAATGTGGTTCGCCCGGCGATTTGTTCCGCCGTGAGCCCGAGGATCCGCTCGGCGCTGAGGTTCGAAGCCTCGAGACTGGCGTCGGCATTCATGAAAACGATGCCTTCCGCCAGCGCCGCCACGACTGACCGGTACCGCTCGGCACTCCCGCCCAGCGCAGCGGTGGCCTTGCTGCCGGTGCCGGCGCCCCGGCGGGTGGCCGAACGCGCCTCGGGGCGCTCTTTCCTCCGGCCGCTCACTCCACGACCCCCCTCGTTCCACGAAGCATCATGATCTCGAGCCCCCCGCCGATACTACGCGCATGCGCACCATAAAGTAGGTGTTTTCGGCGGCGCGATGGGGCGGCGAGCGGCTCGGGGTCCACCTGTAGGACAAATGCTGACAGCGCTGTAAGTCGGCGCCCTATATTGTGTAGGGCGGCGCCAACGCATCTTGTGCCGTGCACATCCTGATCGTGGATCACTCGGCGATCGTGCGGCAGCGTCTGATAGCGCTGTTCGCGTCGGTCGAGCAGGTCGCGGTGATCGGGCAGGCCGAGCGCGCCACGCAAGCGATGGTGGCGATGTGCGACCTGCGACCAGATCTCGCGATCCTCGACATCCAGATGCCGGACGGCGACGGTGGCACCGTGCTCGAAGCCGCTCAGCGGCTCGCGCCCGCGCCCACCGTGGTGGTGCTGACGAATCTCGCTGACACTTCTCGCCGCCGGCGGTGCGAGGCCGCCGGTGCCGGTTTCTTTCTCAACAAGTCGAAGCAGTTCGTGGCGATCCCGAGACTCTTGCGACGCCTGATCGAGCAAGGAGTGGCGAACCATGGCTGACACGCAGGCCGCCGCGCCAACCCGCGGCCATCGCGTACCGACCGATGGCTAAGACCGGGGCGGCTCTTGCCGCGACGTCCCTACTCTGGGGATTGGGGCTTGTCCTCTCGGCCGTGCCCGGGCGCGCGCAGCAACCGGATTCGGCCGCGCAGCGCCCGGATACCGGCGTGTCCGCTGAGGCCTTGAAGAAGCTGAGTATCGAGCAACTGATGAACTTGCAGGTCACCTCCGTCTCGAAGCGTCCTGAGCGATTGGCGCAGACCGCCTCCGCGATCGAGGTGATCACGCGCGAGGACATCCGTCGCTCCGGCGCGTCGAGTCTCCCCGAGGCACTCCGCCTCGCCAGCAACCTGCAGGTCGCGCAGGTCGATTCCCGCCAATGGGCCATCAGCGCACGCGGGTTCAATGGCACCACCACCAACAAGCTCCTCGTGCTCATCGATGGGCGCACGGTGTACACACCGCTCTTCTCCGGGGTGTTCTGGGATGTGCAGCAGGTGCCGCTCGCGGACGTCGATCGCATCGAGGTCATCAGCGGGCCCGGCGCGACCCTGTGGGGAGCGAACGCCGTCAACGGGGTGATCAACGTCATCACGAAGAACGCCAAGGACACCGAGGGACTCCTGGTGTCGGGCGGCGGCGGCACGGAGCTGCGGGGCTTTGGGACCGTCCGCTATGGGGGGGCGCTGGGATCGGATGTGCGCTATCGGGTCTACGGAATGGGCTTTGCCCGGGAGGCGACGGCGTTGCCCGCCGGCCCGGACGCCGGCGATGCCTGGCACTTGGGGCAGGGTGGATTCCACATGGATTGGGACCGGTCGACGGTCGACCATGTCACCTTGCAGGGCGATCTCTACGATGGCCGAATCGGGCAACCCCTAAACGCTGGTGACATCGCGGTCAACGGCCGCAATCTGGTCGCCAAATGGTCGCACACCGAGTCCGAGCGCTCGAATGTTGCGGTCCAACTGTACTACGACCGCACCCACCGGGACATCCCCACCGTCTTTGGCGAAGATCTCGACATCTACGACGTCGATCTCCAGCACCAAGCACGGCTGGGCGCCCGGCACGAAGTGGTCTGGGGGCTCGGTTACCGGCTGATGAACGATCGCGTCGCCAACGGCCCATCCCTGGCCTTCGTGCCGGCGCACGTCACGCGCCAGTGGTTCACCGGGTTCGTCCAGGACGAGATCGCGCTGGTCCCGGACCGCTTGCGCGTCGCGCTCGGTACGAAGGTTGAGCACAATGACTATACCGGCTTCGAGATCCAACCGAGCGGCCGGGTCAACTGGACGCTCAGCCCGACCGGCCTCCTGTGGGCGGCCGTCTCGCGGGCGCTCCGAACGCCGTCGCGCATCGATCGGGAGCTGTTTGCCCCGGCTCAACCGCCCTATGTCATCGCCGGCGGCCCGAGCTTCCACTCCGAGGAGGAGCTGGCCTACGAGCTCGGCTATCGCCATCAGCATGGCGCGCTGGCTGTGTCCGTGGCGACCTTCTACAGCCGCTACTATGGGCTCCGCAGCCTGGAGCAGGTTAACCCGCCCGCGCCCTTCCCCATCGTCATCGGCAACGGCCAGGACGGCGAGTCGTTCGGAGCGGAGCTGACGTCCGAATACTGGCCTACGGAGGCGTGGCGGCTACAGGCCGGCTACACGGAGCTGCGGGTCCACATTTGGCCCACCCCCGGGAGCACCGACCGGTCTCGGGGCTCGGGCGAGTCACACACTCCCGATCGCCAGTTCTTCTTGCATTCATCGCTCGACCTAACGGCGCAGCTGCGACTCGACGCCCGGTTCCGGGCCATCGACGAGATCGCCAACATGCAGGTCCCCGCCTATGCCGAGCTGAACGCCCGCGTCACCTGGCAGCCGACGGCCGCTGTGGGCTTGTCGGTCGTTGGCCAGAACCTGTTGCACGATCGGCACGCGGAGTTTCAACTCCCGGCGGTGCGTCGCGAGATCGAGCGTGGCGTGTATGGGTCGGTCGAATGGCACTTCTAACCGCGCTGTTCGCCCCAGCAGCCGCTCGGCGGCGCCAGCGGTGGGGCGTGCCGGGAGCGTGGATACTCCGCTGCGCGGTGCTGCTCGCGGCGGGGCCCAGCCTGGCCGCGCAGACCGGCGGGGCCACCGAGTATCAGGTGAAGGCCGTGTTCCTGTTCAACTTCGCGCAATTCGTCGACTGGCCGGCCGACGCCTTTTCCGGCCCCGACACGCCGCTCGTGATCGGCGTGCTCGGAGAGGATCCGTTCGGGAACTTCCTGGACCAGACCGTGCGACATGAGCACTTGGGAGGGCGGCCATTCCAGGTGCGGCGCTACCAGAGCGTGGACGAGATCAAGACGTGCCACATCTTGTTCATCAGTCGGTCCGAGGGGGACCGGCCGGACGACATTCTGGCCGGTCTCAAGCACCGGCCGCTCCTCACGGTGAGCGATGCCGACGGCTTCGCCCAACGCGGCGGCATGATTCGCTTCGTGACCGATCGGAGCCGCATCCGCCTCCAGCTCAACCTGGAGGCGGCGGAAGCGGCCCACCTGACCATCAGCTCCAAGTTGCTGCGCGTGGCCGAGATCGTCACTCCGCCTGGGCGGTGAGATGGCGCTGCGTGATTGGCCGATCAAGCGGAAGCTGACGGCGATCCTCCTCGTGACGAGCGGCTTGGTGCTGCTCCTGACCTCCGCCGCGTTTGTGACATTAGAGGTTTTGGCGTTCCGGCAGACGACCTTGCACAACCTGTCCACCTTGGGGCGCGTCGTCGCGGCGAACATCACCCCGGCGCTGGCCTTTGCCAACCAAGCGGACGCACGCGGCGTGCTGGCCGCATTGAGCGCCGACCCGCACGTGGTCGCCGCAGGTCTGTACGACCGGGACGGGCGCCTGTTCTCGCGCTACCCGGCGGACTTAGCGAGCGCCACCCTGCCGCTCGCGCCGCCGCGGGACGGATATCGCTTCGAGGGGGGGTACGTGATCGGCCTCGAGCCGGTCGCGGAGGTCGGGAGTCCGCGTCTCGGCACGTTGTACTTGAAATCCGACATGGAGGCCGTGTCCCGCACCTTGCGCCTGTCGGCCGCCATCGCTGCGGGGGTCATGGCGATGTCCCTGTTGGCGGCCTACGTGCTGGCCGCGCTCCTGCAAGGCCGGATTTCGCAGCCGATTCTCGCGCTGGCGGAAACCGCGCGGGCCGTTTCCACGCGGCAGGACTATTCCGTGCGAGCGGCCAAGCTCAGCGGGGACGAATTGGGCGCCTTGACCGATGCGTTCAACCAGATGCTCGGCCGGATCGAGGACCAGGCCAGCGCCTTGAGAGCGAGCAAGGAAGAGCTCCAGCGCTATGCCACGGGGCTCGAGCAGCGGGTCGAGGAACGCACCCACGAGCTCCAGGAGAGCAACGAGGCAATGCAGCGCAATGCGGCGCAGCTCCTCGCCGCTAACCGGGAGCTCGACGCGTTCGCCTACTCCGTGTCGCACGACCTGCGCGCCCCGCTTCGCAGCATCGATGGCTTCAGCCAAGTAGTGCTGCAGGACTACGCGGAGCGGTTGGACGACGCGGGGCGGGATGCCTTGCAGCGGGTGCGCGCGGCCACGCAGCGAATGGGGACGCTGATCGACGACCTGCTCAAGCTCGCGCGGATCACCCGCGCGGAGATGCGCCGCGAGCCGGTCGACTTGAGCGGCATCGCGCAGGACATCGTAGCCGAGCTGCAACGCACCACCCCAGAACGGCAGGTGGAATTCGCGATTACCCCGGGGCTCAAGGCGCAGGGAGACTCCCGTCTGTTGCGGGTCGTCCTCGAGAATCTCCTCCGCAACAGCTGGAAGTACACCACCAAGCAGCGGCAGCCGCGTGTCGAATTCGGCGCCGTCGACGTCAACGGCGGCCGGGCCTTCATGGTCCGGGACAACGGCGCCGGCTTCGACATGAAGTACGCGGACAAGCTGTTCGGCGTGTTCCAGCGCCTGCACTCCGCGGCCGAGTTCGAGGGCACGGGCGTCGGGCTCGCGACCGTCATGCGCATCATCACCCGGCACGGCGGCCGGATCTGGGCCGAGGGTGCCGTCGATCAGGGAGCGACGTTCTACTTCACTCTGTAACGGCCCGCCCGCGGGCCGGGAGGCTCTGGTGAACCCGGGAAAGATCCTGCTGGTGGAGGACAACCCTGACGACGCGGCCCTCACGATGCGTGCGCTCAAGAGTCACAACATCACGAACGAGGTCGTCGTGGCGCGCGACGGCGTCGAGGCGCTCGACTTTCTCTTCGGCACGGCGGGCAGCGCCGGGCCGGCGGAGCCGCCTGCCGTGGTCTTGCTCGATCTCAAGCTGCCCAGAGTCAACGGCCTGGAGGTGCTCCAGCGCATCCGGACCGACGAGCGCACCCGGCTGTTGCCGGTCGTCATCCTCACCTCCTCCGACGAAGAGCGCGATGTCATGGAAGGCTACCGCCTTGGCGCCAACAGCTACGTGCGCAAACCCGTGGATTTCCTGGCATTCACCGAGGCGGCCAAGCAGCTCGGACTCTATTGGTTGCTCTTGAACCGGGCACCGCCGATCCCCGGGCGGTTCTGATGAGATGACAGCCTCGCTGCGCCTCCTGCTGATCGAGGATGTCGAAGACGACGCCCTGCTGATCGTGCGAC
>WNFA01006994.1_pt1 | contig 10798 bp, 6 predicted proteins | sample 5400481 | NCBI WGS metagenome assembly WNFA01 (sample SAMN13153340, study PRJNA577476) | soil metagenome | isolation source: 120 cm saprolite under Douglas fir tree site 2 hole 1 replicate 2 | place: USA:California | collected 2015-04-18 | reverse complement strand
AATACCATCCGGCAACCGTCGCGGAACTTTCGCTGCAACTCCCGAAGGGAAGCCCGGCGCTCCCGGAACTCCCGACATTGCTGCGGATCTCGCACCCAGTGGCACCGCTGGGAATGGGCATGGAAGCGGCGCTGGGAACGAGAAGACTCCGGGATCAGGCGGCAATGCAAACCCCGACATCCCTTCCGGGATCTACGTAGGAGCCGGTCCCAATCAGCCGCCCACTTCGGCTTTGGCTGGCGATTCCACAAACGGCCGGACTGTTAACCAGCAACCCCTGGTCAGCTCCAAGTTGCTGGCGAGTGTAACGCCTCCGCGTCTGACAAGTCTTCCCAACCGATTGGCGCCATCGGTGCCGCAATTGAACGCAACTGACCTTGAAAAGAGAATTTTTGGGATGCGCAGGTTCTACTCGATGGCACTGAATATGCCCAACCTGAATTCCGCCGGTGGAAGCTGGATCATTCGCTTCGCTGAATTGAAAGAAGGCGGCGACAAAGGCGAGCTCATCGCGCCCGTGGCCACGCAGAAAGTCGATCCCGCATATCCAGCGGAGCTGATGCGGGAAAATGTAGAGGGAACGGTCACCCTCTACGCCGTTATCCATAGCGACGGTACGGTCGGCGATGTGCGTGTGCTACGCGGGGTTGACGAGCGGCTCAACGAATTCGCCTGCGTTGCCCTCTCCCGCTGGCATTTCCTCCCAGCCACGAAGAATGGCAGCGCGGTTGCGTTAGAAGCCGTGGTAATGATCCCGTTTCGCGCGCGAGGCAGCCCGTTCTGAAAGCGGGTGCTTCCGACGCAGTCTTCCGCGTCCAGCGCCAGGTTGTATTGAGAACCGAGAAGTGAGAACTGAGAACTGGGATCCTACTTGCCCGCCTTCGCCGACCTCTGACCCTCCAGCTCCGCAAAGATGGCTGGATGGGTACATACCTCGTAGTACGAACGTTCTGTCCACCGGTTGAGGGAACTTCGCGCATCAATCTCCGGAATGCGGCTCTCGCGGACCAGGATTTTGCGGAAGATGCCATTGCCAAGCGGCACCACTCCGGTGTGCAAGCGAAATTCCTCGCTGCTCCACAGCGCGGGCAGCCCGAGTTCAATCGGATCCAGCGAGATTTCCTGTTGCAGTTTCCGGAAGGCAGCTTCACTCATACGAATCCCCCCGACGTTGTAGCTCACCGTGATGTCTTCTGCATTCTCCCCCGCATCAGCGGCACTGGCTGTCTGAAACGCGTACACCCGAAACGGACTACCCAGCGACTCAATAGCCTTGCGGGCTCGCTTGTTGCACGAGGACAGCCGGTCACTCTCGTTCAGGGCTTCGGAAATCATGATGCGCTGCTCACCATCCATCAAGTACAGCGGTGCTGAATCCTGGTATGCAATCCCGATCCCCAGTTCCAGTCCGGGCAGACCCGCACGCTCGAGTAATTCGTTGTACCCCTGCACGATTTCGATTATTTCCCGCCCCAGCACGCAGGCTCGGCTGACGGCCAGCCCCGCGTCGCTCTCTTGCTCCAAAATTGCAAGGATGATCGCATCGCCTTCCAGGAAAACTTTGCATGCCCCATATTTGGGCAGCAGCTTGTTCACCGGATCGTAGAAGTTCAGGCTGAAATAGGATGCGGGGTTCAGACCTCGTTCCAGCAGCGAACGCGTGAGCCGGGACGAATCGCGTATGTCAGCTTTGAGGATGACATGGTCAAAGATCTTTTCCTCGCTTGTTTTCTGCTCATGGTGAAGCAAGAACTCGTAAAGCGTGCCGTTCACCGCCGAGAGTTCCCGTAGTTTTTCATTGCCGATCAGGTTGACGCTGTCCAGGGCCGAGTTCAACGCCTCCAGACGCCGTAAGTCGCGGTGATACTTCAGGAAATCACGCAGAAAACGCCCCGCAATTTTCTCCCGTTCTGCGCCGCGGCAGGCGACCACTCGTCCGATGGCCGCGTAGAAGCTGTTCGATGACAGCTTGCTGTTCTGTTCGATCAGTTTCTCTACCCGGTCGCACTCGGCTTGCGAGACCAGAGCGTTCTTCAGTTGCTGGGCGTTGATGCGCGGGGCGTATTCCGCCAGAAGAGGTACCACTTCATAGGAGGCGATCACATGCTCCATCACCCTGGCGTTCTCCAGCAGCCCCAACCACAACTCCAAGCGAGCTTTCTGTGCCCGTCCCTCGGGTGTGGAATCGTCGGGCCTGCCACCACCTACAAGCTCCTGTGCGTTCTCCGGCACATTGAACCACGCATCCAATGTGCTTTCGCCATCGGCCTCTGTCACCAGGTTCAGCGATTGCAGGAACTGGCAAGCGATGCTTCGCATATTGACGAAGCGGTCTGAATCGCGCTCGAAGTTGCCGAGCATCACATAGTGCTCGGCGCTGAGATAATCGTCGCGGCCATCTTCGGTGAAAATGAGTGGATTCAAAAACAGTTTGTAACCCGCATTGCCGGCGTCTCCAAATAGCGAACGCCGCGTCCGCGCCAGTGTTTCTTTTTCGATCTCACGAAGGTTTTGGAAAAACTCCTGCCCCGTTTTCCGCAGTACGATTTTCTTCCTCACCTGAAAACTGGCAACCTGCTCTCGATACGCCAATGCGGTCTGCTGACGGACCCCTTCGAAGCTCCTGACCATCATGCGGCAGCGTTCCAGCGCTTGCGCAAACTGCGTGTTCAGCTCGATGCGCAGAAATTTGATCAGTGCCAGGCGCGCCAGCAAATCCACCGCGAGGCTTCCGTCGGCCTTGGCGCGGTTCAGTGCGGTTAATTGCAGCTCTGCTAGAAGAGGTTTAAGATCCGCCGGTTCCGGATTCAGGCGCGGTTTGCTCAAGGCCGCTCCCGGGCCGCCGGCAAACCGTTTTTGCTGGGGAGCGACACGCGCTTCCGCGGCCAGTAAGTCTTCCACTTCGCCATGACGCGCAATCAAACGAGCAATCTGCGATCGCGCGGCATCAACAAACTTGGGGCTTAGGTAAACGTCGTGACGCAGGTTATCTACGCCGACCTGCAAACCTTCCAGGGAAAGCGATGGAGTGTAACTTGCTAGCCGGGCGGGAGCGGCCTCCGCCGGAGCCTGCCCAAGCCGAAAGATGGGAATACGTGGCATGCGCCCAGGGGTTCCGCTTACCTCGGAGGATGTTCCGCCTGGCTAAGCAGGGCGGTCCGGAACTGCGGCACCACCAGTGTTTGCTCGACCGTGGGAAGAGCTAGAGCAGCCAGCCAACGTCCGGCCTTGCTGGCCCTCCAGTCAACGCCAAAAGCGGCGACACACAAAAACACAGCTAGCGGGCCAAAGCAGTGCCAGCGCACGGATTTCCTCGGAAATCACGGATTTCCCGTAACCCAAGAGCGTAGCACGCACCCCGCAGACGGCAAACGTTACGCAAGTTATGTGCTAAATGGTCGATTTTCTTGGTGAAAATGTCTGCTAGAATCAGCCGTTGCCGCTCTTGTGGATACTCTTGCCCGTTTGCCCTGGGCTTCGTCCTTACTCGTCTCCTCCGCCAATTCACGGACTTTCCGCGCCAGTTCAATGGGGAGAAAAGGCTTTTCCAGGTAGGCAGCGCCCCGAGGCGGCAACTTTTGCTCCGCCATGCTCACCTCCATATAACCGGAGATGAACAGAAACTTCAGGCCTGGGCGCAGCGGAGCCGCCTGTTCCCTCAGTTGCAGCCCATTCAATCGAGGCATCATGATGTCGCTCACAACCAGGTGGATCATCCCGGGATACTGCTCCAGGATCTGGAGCGCCTCGGCTCCATCTTTTGCCGTAAGCATGTTGTAGCCATGCCGTTCCAAGGATGCGCAAATGAGCTTACGCAGACCGTTTTCATCTTCTACCACCAACACGGTTTCCGTACCCCTGAGGGTTTCTTCTTGCGCGGGTGGCGATGCTTCCTCGGGTAGAAATTCCCCCGCTTCTGTCCGGGGCAGGTAAACGCGGAAGGTAGTGCCCTTGCCCAGCTTACTCTCGACCGTGGTGTATCCTCCGCTCTGCCGCACAATCCCATACACCGTTGCCAGCCCGAGTCCGGTTCCTTTGCCCTCCTGCTTCGTGGTAAAGAAAGGCTCGAACACCTTCGCGCGAGTCTCCTCGTCCATGCCAAGTCCGTTGTCGGTCACGGCCAGCATCACATAATCTCCCGGTTGGAAATACAGTTCTGGAACAGCATGCTCCTCATCCAATTCCACGTTGGCCGTTTCTATGACCACCTTGCCCCCGGCGGGCATGGCATCGCGGGCGTTCACCACCAGGTTGATTAAGATCTGCTGTATCTGTGCAGGATCGGCCTTTACACGCTTTAGCGCTGGCTCCAGCAGCGAGACCAAGTCGATGTTCTCGGGCATCAGCCGGCGCAGCAATTTATGGGTCTCCCACACAACCGTGTTGATATCCAGCACTTTCGGCTCGAGCATTTGCCGACGGCCGAAGGCTAGCAACTGCCGAGTCAGTGATGCGGCCCGCTGAGTTGCTGCCTTGATCTCTGCCAGTTTGCGCCGCAAGCTTTCGCTCACGCCCTTTTCCTCGGCCAGCAACTCGGTATATCCCATGATGATTCCGAGAAAGTTGTTGAACTCGTGCGCCATCCCTCCGGCCAACTGTCCGAGGGCTTCGATCTTCTGCGCCTGGCGCAACTGCTCTTCGAGAGACCGGCGTGCGGTGACGTCCTCCACGATGAATTCAAGTCCCTGCACGACATTCTGTGCATCGGTCAGTGGTCGACCGCTCAGGCGGACCCTGATGACCTCCCCGTTTCGTCGTCTCCAGTTCACTTCGTCTTCGATCCTGTCTGTCGCCAGCCACTTTTGAACCAAGCGAGATCTCTCCTCTGGATCCACATAGACGTTTGCTGCATCCAGTTGGAGGACTTCGTCGGGAGAGTCATAGCCCAGCATGGCCGCCAAAGCAGGATTTACTTCTAAGAATTGGCCATCCACGCTCACTCGATAAATGCCATGCACCACACCTTCAAAGAGCGACCGGTAACGTTTTTCGGAAGCACCCAGTGCCTCTTCCGCTTGCTTACGCGCAGTAACGTCCAGGGCTGCACTGATGCATTCAACTATGCGACCCTCGGCGTCTCGGAGCGGTTCTACACGTACCTCAAAAGTCCGATCCTTCCGCGTCATCTCGTAACTGGCAGGTTCTCCTTGAAGGGCCCGCAGGTGGGATGCCAGGGGCGGGAAGTGGGGATCGTCGGTTTGGAAGTACTCGAATAAGCTCATGCCCACGGTCTGGTCACGATTCCAATCAAGGGTGGCCCACCCGGCGCCAGCAGAAGAAGTAATCCGGAGATCCGTGTTGGTGGTCCAGAGCGCCGCCGGCAGTTGCTCGATCAGCTGCCGAAGCCGGTTCTCCTGAACACGCAGCTGTTCTTCCGACCTCTGGCGCTCCGTAATATCTCGCCCGACCGCCGAGGCACCCACGATTCTCCCGTTCTCATCCCGGATGGGCGAGACCGTCAGTGAGATGAGAATGCGCTCGCCGCTTTTCGTAACCCGTACCGTTTCGTAGGGCTCGATTCGCTCGCTGCGCTTAATCTTTTCCATGATCCGGGCAATTTCGTTCGCGTGTTCCGCGGGAGCAAGGATGGAAACAGGCTTGCCGACGACCTCCTCGGCACTGTATCCATAAATCCGCTCCGCCCCTTTGTTCCAACTCGTGATGATCCCATCCAGGTCCTTACCAATGATGGCGTCCCCGGATGATTCGACGATGGCGGCCAGTTGGAACCGTTCATGCTCGAGTCGTTTGCGCTCGCTGATGTCGCGGCATATTCCGGTAAAGATATGCTTGCCATCGCGGACAAATTCGCCAAAGGAGATCTGCAGCCAAATCTCATGACCGCTCTGGTGCAGCCCAGCAAGCTCCACGCCTTCCCAAGAGAGATGCCTCTTCCCGGTTTCGATATACTTCTTGACGGCCTGGCGATGAACTTGCCGGAGATAATCCGGCATCAGGATTGTCAGCGGCTGGCCGAGTAACTCCTCTTTCAGGTAGCCGAATATTCTCTCCGTCGAGTGGTTCACAAACAGGATTTGGCTGTCTTCATCGATCACGATGATGGCATCCGAGGCGGTTTCGGTGACTGTGCGATAGAGTGCTTCTGATTCCCGCAACACTCCACCAGATCCCTTGCTCTCCGGCATCTCGACGGACCGGTCTTGCGAGAATGCCTTATATGGCGGCGTTCGGCGTAATTCAAGCTGGGCGACCACCTGGCAAGCCAGTCGTTGCAAGGCGCTGCTCTGCTCCTCCGTCAACGCGCGCGGCATGCAATCCATCACACACAACGTGCCGATGGCGTATCTTTCCGACGTCAGCAGCGGGGCTCCGGCATAGAACCGCATGCCTCCCTGTGTGGCCAGCACACTAGTTGCTGCTTGAGGATCTTTCAGGCTGTCGGGAATGATCAGCAGATCAGATTGCAGGATAGTACGACCACAAAACGAGACCTTACGGGGAATCTCATTTACTTCCCAGCCGACCGCCGCTTTGAACCATTGCCGATCGGCATCAACCAGTCCAATCAGGGCAATTGGCGTCCCGCAGATGTAGGCGGCCAGGCGCGCAAGATCATCGAAGGCTTCTTCCGGAGGTGTATCGAGAACTCGATAGCTCCGGAGAGCCTCCAACCTGCCGGCCTCGTTCTCAGGAAGATATAGGGAGGATCCCGACATTTCTGACTGCGGCGTGCCAATCAGCCGTTGGTTTTCTTATAGCCTTATTACACCTGCTTCGCTATTGACCATCGAGGTACGATGAACGCGCCGCCGGCCTACGCCCGCAGAGGAGAGGCCCGTCCCTACACGTTCAAGGGCGTGATAGCATTTTGATATTCCGCAATCTGGTATCGGGCGGCACACACCATGATCCGCATTCATAGACAACTCAAACGGCTGTGCACTTCTCTCGTGCTTTCGGGGCTGAACTCACTTTTGGCTTGCGTGTTTTTCCTGTTCTTCTGCGCTCCCGGCGATGCAGCCGAGCCACCTTGGACCGAGATCCACGCCCAGCACTTTATCGTCATCACAGATGCCGGCGATAAGCGCGGACGCGAAGTGGCGTTGCGGTTCGAGCAGATGCGGGCGGTATTCGGCCAATTGCTGATGAAGAACCGCCTGAATATGCCGGTGCCCCTGACCATCATCGCGCTCAAGAACGAAAGGCAATACGCTCAGACCGTGCCCGACCGGCAAGTCGCAGCGCCAGGATTTTTCCTGCCGGGCGACGATCAAAACTTCATCGTGTTGAATCTCGCCGAAGACGAACCTTGGCGTGCCGTGGCCCATGATTTCGCCCACCTGCTGCTGAACTATAACTATCCGCTAACCCAGGGCTGGTTCGACGAGGGCTTCGCCGAATATTTTTCGTCGATCCGCGTGGGCGACAAGCAAGTGGAAATCGGCGGCGATCCAGAGCTGGGCGTACCCTCGAAAGATATTCCGGCCAATCAGATGGGAGCGGCGAATCAGCTAAAGCCGCTGACTGAGTTGCTCAGGGCTCCGGTCTGGCTCTCTATATCGGAGTTGTTTGCGCCGCAACGTGACAGTTCTGGCTACCAGGAGGGCACGCGCCACACGCTCTTCTATGCGCAATCATGGATCTTCATGCACTACCTGCTGAACAGGAATAAGCTCCAGGAAACAGGCACTTACTTCGACCTGGTGCAGAACCAAAAGGTGCCGGTCGAAGAAGCCATCCAGAAGGCCTATGGGATGACTGCTCCGCAGTTCGAGCAGGCGGTGAAAGATTACTTCCGTTCGTTAGCCCCGCTGTTTGAGGCTCAGAATGTAACCAACCCGGCAGCTCGCAAACCCGTGTATCAGTTCCCGACTCCGATCAGTCCCGATGATATCGGAGCGAGTGCGACGCCAGTGCTGGAAGTCGACGCCCGAGCAATGTTGGCCGATGTGACGGCGCGGATTCCGGAACGCCGTGAGCGGGGCATGAAGGATTTGCAGAGTCTCGCAGCCGCGCCCAACGACAATGAAGTCGCACATCGAGCCTTGGCTTGGGCGCACATCCAACGAAAGGACTTCAATCCGGCAGCCGAGGAACTGAGCAAGGCCGCCGAGCTGAACCCGCGGGATCCTTGGACTCGGTACTACCTGTCGGTGTTGAAATACCGCGTTGCCCAGACCAATCGGGAACCGATGCAAAGCTTGGCGAACATGATGCAGGATCTCAGAGTTGTGCTCGACAGGTATCCGGAATTTGCTGAGGCCTACAATATGCTCGCCATGGGCCGCGTCGAAGGCGGTGGGAACGCGTCCGCGCTCGAGTCCATTCGGGCAGCGATCCGGCTAAGCCCGCGCAACGAGCAATACGTGTGCAACCTGGGGGAGATTTATCTTTCCGGGAAGAAGTGGGACGCGGCCCGCGCTGTATTCGAACGCCTGAAGTCGAGCAGCAATCCGCAAATTGCGACGGCGGCGCGTCGACGAATCGACGACATGGAGGCCCTCAAGAAGTATGGGGTTCAGCCTCAGCGGCCGGTGGAGGCGCTGAACGAGCCATCGCCGAGCTCAAAAGAGACATCTGTGGCCAAACCGAAATCCGTGGCCAAGCCGGAACCCGCAGCCAAGGAGGAACCTGCGGATGCGGAGGCAACGCAGCAAGCCGCCCAAAAAACAAAGCCGACGGAGCCTGCGCCCGCAACGGGCCCCATCCAATTTGTGAAAGGTAAGTTGGTGAGCGTGGACTGCTCTCAAGCGCCGTCTGCGATGTTGACCATTGCCGCGGGTGCCAAAACGCTTCATCTTCATACCCGGGACTACAAATCATTGACCGTGGTCGGCGCGGATGCGTTCTCGTGTGAGTGGGGGAACCGTTCGGTTTCGGTGAATTACCGCGCAGCCGGGAAGTCGGATGGGGATCTGGTGTCGGTGGAGGTGCATTGAAATGTCCTGGCTGGGGATCGACGACTACACGGCAAACGGGTGGGCCAACGGCACCGACGTCCCATCCCGCTCGCGGCATTACTGCGCCGAACTGGAGAAGGGACAAATCCTCTTCTTCCGCCAGCCTCCATTCATCTTGCTTGAGAGTGACCGCAATTTCCTGGTCAGCCAGAAGCCGAGCGATTCCCGGTTGCACAAGAACATCTCTTACCGCCCGGGCAAAGACGTGCTGCGTGGTTTTGCCGACGGCGAAGAGAATCAGCAGCGCGTCCACCGCATCATGCGCGACTATTCGGCGGAGGTCACGCAATTCGTGTCGAACCTGTTGGCGCCATACTCCGGGCAGCTAGCCATGGATTTCGCCAGCTTCCGCCCACTGGAGGAAGAAGGCCGTGACCTCCCGCTGCCACGTAACCCACTTGCTACATGCGATGGGACTGCCAGTCGCGGATCGCTCTCCCTATGACAAGTTCATGCTGCGCTTCCACGATTTTCTAAAAGAGAACCCTGCATTCCAGAGCGGCTGCTCAAAGGAGCGGCTGGAGTTTCCGCCGATGGCCACCTGGCTGGTATTCACTGATGGCGTGCCCCACGCCGCACTGTCCGGCCAGTTCGCGATGGAGCAAACGTTCATTGTTCCCGTTGAGGCACTGGTCGCGCCCGAGCACGCCCCCATCCGGGTGCTGGAACAAATCTGCGGGAAGAAGCTGGCGTAGTGATGAGGGGCGACCGGGGCGACGAGATTGGTAAGTGTTCCACGTGGAACATTAGCCAAAGTGTTCCACGTGGAACATATTGTACTAGCGGTTATGTTGTGGCAAACATGTATGTACAATGGCGTATCCTTGGCAGAATAAAGGGTTTTGAGTCTACGCAAAGAACAGCGCGCCATGAGCGTGGTGAGTGAGATGCGCACCTTGCTCGGACAGTGTGATGGCATAGAAGTTGAAGACGCCTGGTCCCCGAGTCGGACATTACCCTCTACGAATACAGGAGGTACCTGAGGTGCTGGAATTTTGATTACCTCAGTCCCGATGAAGAGAAACTCGATGATTGAAGGCGAAACGAGGGGCATCGTAAAGGGGTCGGAGTACCCGTACTCGTCCGCACCGCTCTTCCACGGTAGTACAAATCCCAGCGGGCGCGGAGTGGTACAAATCCCAGCGGGCGCGGAGTGGTACAAACCCTAGCGGGCTGCGGTGTGGTACAAATCCCAGCGGGCGCGGAGTGGTACAAATCCCAGCGGGCGCGACAAATCCCAGCGGGCTCACGATGATCAGTGGATATTCAGCGTAAGTTTCAGATGTCACCGCCGGCGTATCTCCGTCCGCGAGCTCAACCTCCTTGGGCAAAAGAATCTCCAGATGTCCCTGCATGACGCCCGACGGCAAAGCATCACCCGATGTAGCGCTACCGGCGAGCACCAGAAAGATGCACCCAACACTCAGGTTCTTGAGGAACGCAGACTACCTGGTGAAGCATCCAGGCGAGGCAGATTTCCGCTGCCCCGCCTGAAAAAGCTAACCCTATGGCAGTTGCAGGCGCCAGGCACCGCGGCCATGCGTCGCGGCGTAGAGGATCCGAGCGCCCGAGTCGATCGTCAGCCCGTAGGTCGCGACCGGCGGCAGGCCACCCCCAGCCGGAGCCCACGTGCTCCCGCCCGACGGCAGCATGTCCACGCCAAAATCGGTCGAGACGAAGAGATCGCTGGTATTCGAGTCGAGGGCGACGCCGGTGATCGGTTGGTCGCCGAGGTTATTGTCGATATTCGTCCAGGTCGCGGTGTGGCCCGTTGGGTCGTAATGCACGTCGAACACGTGCCCCATGGCCGTGCCCGAGGCCGTCGCGTAGGCGTTGTAGCCCGAGAACGAGACGAACGCATGGTTCGGGTCCGACGG
>WNFA01005273.1_pt1 | contig 10798 bp, 13 predicted proteins | sample 5400481 | NCBI WGS metagenome assembly WNFA01 (sample SAMN13153340, study PRJNA577476) | soil metagenome | isolation source: 120 cm saprolite under Douglas fir tree site 2 hole 1 replicate 2 | place: USA:California | collected 2015-04-18 | reverse complement strand
AGAAATGATAGGCGGAATCAGGACTACTAGGGCGCTTACGGCGGCGGAGGGGCTGCATCAACCCGTCTGCGGCGGTTTCCCTTTGAGCAGTTCATACGCGGCATTGATCTCTTTTCATGCGCCTATCAGCGAGTAATGTTGGCGGGATGCTGTGGGCGTTCTCGTAATACGAGTAGCCGCCGCCCTACCGTTGGCCCTCGGGAATCGGACCTTTGGGTAATCCTCCCAGAATCCCCACCACAATTGCCTGCTAACAGGCGGGGAACAGGCGGCTAGATTAATGTTTGTTAATCTGTATTCGGCCTGTTGCCAGCCTGTTAGCAGGCGGACCCCTTCGGGTATTCTCGGCATTACCGCGCCTCGTTCCAAACCGTAATCAGTTCCCGCGGGGTAGCTTGCCTGGTGTTCAAGCCTTTTGGTATGCGGGCAGCGTTCTCCGTTCGCGGCCTCAAATCCGACGCCTTCATCCGAGCGATATTCACTTGCGCCAGGTCGTATTTCCTCATGTGCCCTCCAGTTGGATTAGCGGCTGGACTAGCCTACTACCCCACCACTCGTGCAGTGTATCGCGCTGGCATCCTAGCGTTCAATTGTGTCGGCAGTGGCACCAAGCTGGAAACTTGTGAGGAGTGGTAACCAACCACGACAAACCTGACGACCGGCGAGTGAAATCCCTCTGTCCGAGGCTTGCAACCACCCATCCCGACTACTACACGGAGGATGACATGAAGAAAATCCGGTCTGTGCTCAAAAGAAGTGCTGTCTAAAAATCTTCCCGCACTGTAGCCGGTACATGGCAGCTACGGGGAATACCCGAAATGCCGCATTTCTGCCGCTAGTACCGACTTTGCGGCGTGTGTGTCAAGGGGGCTGGAAGCGTGTGCTATGCTAGCCGAAAATTGGGTTTTCATCACCGGATGCGCATTCCGGCGAAGGCGAACAGCATCCCGGAGGGAAGCCGAACAGGATTCCGGGCCGGTCCCGAACAGCAGTCGGAGCGTAGCGACGCTGGCTTTCTGATTGTGCAGGAAGTGTTCGGCTTGGTCAAGGAAACGGACGTTCCGGAGGAGGTCCGGAGCGAAGCGGAGGCAGGCGACTCGGAGCTAGGAAAGGGGTGCGGGGAAAGGGACAGCAGTCCCGTTCCCCGCTCGGTACTGGAGAGACCCGACGGGTCAGCCGGCGGCCTATGCACCTCCTTCGCGCTTCTTGCGCATCGAGTCGCCCTTCATCTCAATGCGGTGGGCGTTGTGGACCAGACGGTCGAGGATCCCGTCGGCCACGGTGGGGTCGCCGACCTGCTCGTGCCAACGGGCCACGGGCAGTTGCGAGGTCAGGATCATGGACCGGGTCTGGTAGCGGTCTTCGCAGATCTCCCAGAAGTCACGCCTCTCGGTTTCGCTGAGTGGCGCCATGGCCCAGTCGTCGATTACCAGCACGTCGATGCGGCTGAACTTGGCCAGCAGCAGCCGCAGGCTGCCGTCGGCGCGGGCCATGGCCAGATCGCGGAATAGCGCCGCCGTGCGCATGTAGAGCGCCGAGTAGCCATCGCGGCAGGCCTTCTGCGCCAAGGCACAGGCGAGGAAACTCTTGCCCACGCCGGTGGGGCCGAGAATGAACACGTGCTCGTGATTGCGCACCCATCCCGATTCTTGTGCCAGGGCGCGGATCACGCTCTTGTCCAAGCCGCGGGCCGCGCGGTAGTCGATCTCTTCGACGCAGGCGTTGCCGCGCAGTTTGGCAGTGTGCAGACGCCGCGCCAGAGCTTGATTCTGACGCCAGTTCCACTGCTGATCGACCAGCAGTGAAAAGCGGTCAAGGAAGCTCAGTTCGCGGGCGGCCGGGTCCTGCTGCTGCACCTTCAAAGCGTCTGCCATACCGTGTAACCGCATGGCCAGCAATCTCTCCATCATTGGTTCTTGTAGCATATTAGTTGATCTCCTGAGTTATTAACTTACTGTTTGACTAATGACCTAATGACCTACTCGAAGTACTCCGCGCCACGAATGTTGTCGTGCCGTGCAGGTGTTGCTGCCGGCGCGGCCGGCGACGCCGGCAGGGGCTGCTGGTCCAGCGAGTTCTTCAGAATCGAAGCGATGCTGCGGTAGCGGCACGCGCCCGTCAGCAACGCCAACTCCGCCGCGGCCTCCATGCGTGGATGAGAGTACCTGTCGGCCAGCCGAATGATCCCCAGGCAGCCGCGATATCCCATCTCCGGGTGCGGTTTGTCGGCCATGATCCGCTCCAATAGCCGCGCGGTATGGGTGCCGATCTTCTCCGCCCACTGCACCATCCGTGACGGCGGCCATTCCAGGTGAGCCTGATGGCTCTTGGGCCGATGCTCATGATTCGTAACGACCTTTTCCCGGCCACGGTTGCGCACATGCGATGCCACCCGCACGCCGTTATGCAGGACCTCTACGGTCGTCGCCGTCGAGCGGATCTCCACGGCTTCCTGGACCAGGTTGTAGGGCACGCTGTAGAAGTTCCCGTCGAACACCACGTGGTAGTCGATGTTCACGCGCGCCCGCGCCCATTCGCTGATCTCGAATCTCTCCTGGGGTAACAGTTGCAGTGCCGGTTTGTCGATGGCTTCGAAGACGGTGGCGCGACTCCCGTCCCGCCTGCGGAAGGGCCGGTTGTTAATCCGCTGAAGGAGTTCGAGCACCGCCTGGTTGGCTTCCGCCAACGAGAAGAACTTACGGTGCCGTAGTGCCGCCAAGATCCAACGCTGTGCCACCTGCACGGCGTTTTCCACGATCGCCTTATCGAGTGTCAGCAACTACAGGCCATACCGATGGATCAACTGGCCGGTTCCGCATCACGCATCCGTTTCATCCACTGGCAGGGCATGAGTATGAGATGGTCTCCCGAGAACGAAACTGGGGACAGGACCGGGTCTTCTACTATGACCCTGACGGCCGGTTGAAGTCCTTCCCTGCCAACATCACAGACCTCTTTTCGATTGACGCATTCACGCGGATTTCAGCCGGGCGCTCTGCGTTTCGCGTCGATGATCTGTCGGAACTGCGCGAGTTGCTCGATCGACACGTGGGGCGGAGTGGAGGCGATCAGGATGTGTAAAAGAGATTCCGCCGCATTCGTAAGATTAAATCTGCCGCTTAGGCAGAGCGACGCTCAAGTGTACGGCAGGAGAAATCTAGATATCTTGGTAATTGTGGCTGTCGCCTCGTTGATGATTTTGCTTGACAGGAGCATCAATGAGGCATAATTATTATTACATACAAAACAACCTCGACCTTTATGGCCAAACGCGGACAACCCGACCAGAAACCGCTGGAACTCAAACGCACTGGCACGCTCAATCCACACCCCGAAGCCGTGGGCGATCTCCTGTTCAAAGAGAACCCGTTCTTCGATCCCAGGGATCTTCTCCAAGTTCGTTACGAGATGCTGCGGCGGCACAGCGCCGAAAACATGTCGATTCTCGACGCGGCTGCCGCTTTTGGGGTCTCTCGCCCCACCTTTTATCAGGCACAAGTGGCCTTCAATCGGGCTGGCCTGGCAGGCTTGTTGCCCAGTCAACGTGGCCCAAAGGGTGGACACAAGGTGACGGCCGAAGTTCTCGATTACATAGCAAGCTTGAGGGCGACAGAACCTGGGCTGACCACCGTCCAGTGCGTGCGGGCCGTCCAGGAACACTACGGGGTGACCCTCCACCGGCGCAGTCTAGAGCGGGCCTTGGCGCGGAGCAAAAAAAAACCGCTCGGACGGATCTGAAGTTCCCGCTGCCAATCGAGGCGGCGGCAGCTTACGAGACGTTACGCGCTCATCTCATCGACCCTACGGACCGGCCCGGCATCGGCGCCGGCCGCGTTGTTTTGCTTCGCCGTGGAATGCTGGCCTGGGCCTGTGCGTACGACCAACTGCCGGCTTTGTTGTGCCCTCTGACCGGATCACCGGTTCCTTCCATTGTTGCGACGGAACTGGTCCAGTTCCTAGCCGGACTAATTCTCAGCAGTGGAAAGGACCCATGCTATGCCTGAGTTGAAAGTTACCAGCGCTCATCTGGAACGGGACGCCTACCTCTATGTCCGCCAGTCAACACCTCGCCAAGTGGTGGAGAACGTCGAGAGCACGCAGCGCCAGTACGCGCTGCGCGACCGGGCTGTAGCGCAAGGATGGCCACTGGAGCGAGTCCATGTGATCGATTGTGATCTCGGCAAGTCTGCAGCCCATTATCAGGCAGCCGGCCGCGATGGATTCCAACAACTGGTCAGCGAGGTGGCTCTCGGCAAGGCTGGCATGGTCATGGGGCTGGAGGTCTCGCGATTAGCTCGAAACTCAGCCGATTGGCACCGGCTGATCGAGCTGTGTGCCATCGCCGGCACTTTGATCCTGGATGAAGATGGCTTGTACGATCCCGCCGCTTTTAATGACAGGCTCCTTCTCGGCCTGAAGGGAGAACTCAGTCAAGCGGAATTGCATTTCCTGAAGGCGCGCATGCGCGGTGGCGTACTCAACAAAGCGCGCCGTGGCGAACTGGAGATGGGACCGCCCGTTGGCTTGATCTATCTTCCGGACGGGAGCATAGGGCTCGATCCCGACCAGGAAGTCAGGGGCGCCATACGCCTGGTGTTTGACACCTTTGAGCGTACCGGCTCGGCCATGCAGACTGTCCGCTTCTTTCGCCAGGAGGGGCTTAGGTTCCCACGTCGTATTCGTGCGGGCGACAAGAAGGGAGAACTACTATGGGGCAAGCCGGAGCATAGCCGAATCCTCCAGATCCTGCACAACCCACGGTACGCTGGCGCGTTCGTCTACGGCCGCACACGCACCGGCCGCAAGCCGGATGGCAAGTATACCGCCGTGAAAGTGCCGCGGGAGAAATGGCAATACCTTATCCGCGACATGCATCCCGGCTACATCACCTGGGAGCGGTTTGAAGCGAATCAGAAACGGCTTTCTGAGAACAGCTTGGCGTTTGGACCCGAGCGCACATTCGGCCCTGCTCGAGAGGGGCCGGCATTGCTGCAAGGACGCGTCCTGTGCGGTATCTGCGGCGAACGCATGGGCGTTCATTACTGGGCGGATAAGGAGAGGGTCGTCTCCACCTATGTTTGCCAGGAGGAATCGGTCCGTTGTGGCGCCAAGGTATGCCAGCGCGTACCTGGCATGGTGGTGGACCGGGCCATCAGTGATCTGTTGCTGGAGTTGGTCCAGCCACTGACCTTGGAGGTCGCCCTCGCCGTGCAGCAGGAAGTGGAAGCGCGGTTTGCCGAAACTGATGCACTACGTCGCCAGCAGGTGGAGCGCGCACGCTATGAGGCCGAGCTGGCACGGCGGCGATATATGAGTGTCGATCCCGGCAACCGTCTGGTCACTGACGTTCTTGAGGCTGAGTGGAATGAGAAGCTGCGCGCTCATGCCGCGGCACAAGATGATTACGAGGGTCACAGCCAGCAGCAGCGCCGGCTGGCCGACGCAGAGAGTCGCCAGAAGATCTTATCACTGGTCACCGATTTTCCCCGCATCTGGAACGATCCCGAACTCCCGGCGCGTGAGCGAAAGCGCATGCTACGGCTGCTCATCGAAGATGTGAGCTTGCTCAAAGCCGATAAAATCACCGCGCACGTGCGCTTGCGGGGTGGCGCCACGCGAACTCTTATGTTCGAACGCCCAGTGCCGATTGCCCAGATTCGTAAAGTCAAGCCAGAGATCGTCGCTGAGATCGACCTGTTGCTCAACGAGCACTGCGACCGCGAGGTGGCAGAAATCCTGAACCAGCGAGGACACCGGACCTGGCAGGACATGCCGTTCACGTTGAAAAAGATCGCATGGGTACGGATGATTTACCGCCTGAAGAGTCGGTTCGGCCGGTTGCGTGAGCAAGGTCTATTGACGGCCAAAGAGATGAGCGAGGCGCTTGGCATTTCCGAAACGACCGTGCATGAATGGGCGCGCTCCGGTCTTCTCCGCCGCATCGTTTGCGACAGCCGCAACCACTCTCTCTATGAGCCGCTTCGGGATGCCACAATTACTAAAGGGCATGGTGGTCGTGGAGCGGCCCAGCCAGTCTTGGCCGCTGTCGAATCTGGACAAGGTGCAATATGAAGCGCAAGCTTTGTCCCGCGGCTTATACGGTCGCGCCGGTAACACGCCGAAGCCGTAGTGTGCGGCGAAGTTCTGATAAGTCGGATTGACATCTGGATCATAACGGCAAGGCTTGGTGACTCCCGTCTTGGTGTTGTCGGGAACCACCAGCAAAGGCACGCCGCCCCAATGTTCCAAAGCATGCACATGCGCCAGCAGCCACGACTCCATCTGCTGGTCGCGAGTGACCTCCGCCCAGGTGTAAGAACTGGCGCCGAGCGTGGCGACGAACAACGACGCCTGCCATACCTCGCCGGTGTCACGGTTGCAGATCGGCAGGGTCGCGCCGGCCCAGTCCACGAAGGCTTTCTCGCCGGCCTTGTGTTGCTGGCGCAGCACCACGTCGAGTTTCTTGCGCCAACGCTGATAGAGCTCGCAGAATCGGCTGACATGTGTTGCAGCACATGTCAGCCGTTATGTGGCGGCCGTTTTTATGTTGCACAGTCAATCGAACTTCTGGATTGGCGCGCGTTCGGCGACTTCCGCGGTGACATAAATGGACGTCTATTGGCACTACAGGCCCTTCAAGAAAGTCATCAGCGAAGGCATCTGGGTACGCCGCGGAGGACTTTGAGGCAAGCCCTTGATGTCGACGCTTGCTAACGCCGTGGCTTTCATCTCCATATCAACCTCGGCGTACACGTGGGTTGTATCGAGGGAAACGTGCCCCAGCCACGCCCGGATGGTATTGATGTCGACGCCTGAGCGAAGCAAATGGACCGCCGTGGTGTGTCTAATGCAATGTGGGCTGACGTGCTTGAGGGAAAAGGACGGCATGGACTTCGATGCTAACCTCGCGTAATGAGCTACGAGCCGGTGTATGCCGAAGCGCGTCATGCGTTCCTTTCTTCGACCAAGGAATACCGGCTCTGTTGCATTGCGACCGGTAATTAGCGGCGATAGGGCCGTCACTGTTGCAGTCCATAGCGGACATACGCGCCACTTGTTTCCCTTGCCCAGGATGCGAACTGCTGGCGACGCGTTCAGGTGCAGATTACCGACGAGCAATCCAGCCGCCTCAGCAGCTCGCGCCCCGCTATTGTATAGAAACAGCAGCACGGCGTGATCCCTGTCGCCAAGCGCCGTGCGCCGATCAGGCGCCTTCAACAATGCATCCATCTCAGCTCGTTCGAGATAGCCGATCAGGTTCTTCGCAGTCTTCTTGAAGGGAATTGCCCGTATTTCCGTAGCCCATGCGATGTGAAGCGGAGAGCGCATGCCGATAAATTTCGCCAGCGAATGGATCGTCGCAAGCCTGTGGTTGCGGGTTACGCCGCTGCATCCACGGACACACTCCACATGATCCAGAAATTTGCGTACGATGGCGGGCGTCAGATCTTCTACAGACATCCGATCGATGGCGCAGCCGCCTTGTTCGTTGGCAAACGGAAGAAGCAGCGTCAGTGTGTCACGATAACTGGCTTGCGTATTTCGGGAAAGGTTGCGCTCGCTCACCAGGTGTTCAAGCAGGAAGCGCCGGACCCACGGACCCATCAAGGTCTTATCATTCATAAGGTGTTCTCCGATTGAGCATAGTTGGCAAAGCGCTGACTGGCTTCTTGCAGGAGATCGGCTGTCATGTGGAGATAACGCTGGGTGGATTTGATATCGATGTGGCCGAGATACGTAGCGAGTCGCGGCAACAGGCGTTGGACGTCCCGGCCCGTTCGATACCACGCGGTAACTCGATGGACCGCGGCTGTGTGCCGAATGTCGTGGATGCGCGGAGGGCGACATTCGCCGGTGGAGCTACCGATACCTGCTGCTCGTCGGACTTTTTGAAACAGAGTGATCACATGTGGATAAGGCCATCCTCGGCCCGTCTTCGTTGTAAAGAGACGCGAATCATCGCCCAACGGCAATGGAAGGGTCCGCCGCTGCTGAATCTGGACGGCCAGTTGTCCTGCGAGTTTCGGTCCGATCGGCACAAGCCGTGTCTTGAAGAATTTTGTGTTACGAACGGTGAGAATCCTCTCGATGACATCGATATCGCGCAATGTCAGATTGAGGGCTTCGCCAATGCGGAGGCCGCTTCCGTACAGAAGAATCAGCAGCGTTCGATACATGGGCGCTTGCAGAGGAGTGCTGTTAATGTGAACCACCGATGTGGCCTCGAGCAACCGGCGCAACTCTTCCAGCGAATAGACATATGGTGAATGCTGAGGTGGCAGTTTGGGGACGTTTGCCGGCAACGGTGAGCTGTCCACGTGCCCACGACTAATCGCGAATTTGTAGAAGCCGGATAGTATCCTGTACTTCAATCCCCATGTTGCGTTCAGGGCACCGCGCCCGCGAAGGAACGTAGCCACGGCTTCAGCCTGTACTTCACCGATAGTCGGATTGCCGATTTCACGGGAGAATTGCACGAGCAACCGTCGGGCTGAGTCGAAGCTCATTCCCAGAGAAGTTTTCATTGCGATGTAGGCGTCAATCACCTCACTCAGCATCATTCGAGGTCTCCCAAATCGAAGTCGCCAACCTCCCGAAGTGCTAACAGGTCGATCTTGGCGTAGGTTCCCGTCGCTCTGGTGGTTCGATGCCCCAGGTGATCGCCGATCTCCTTCATGGTGAGACCTTCAGCAACGAGCCGTGCTGCACAAGCGTGTCGTAAAGCATGCGGTCCGCGGTGTAGCGCCTTGATGCCCAGTGCCATGAATCTGTGTCTCACCAAAGCGGACATCGCGCCGGAAGACAGCGGGCCATGTGGTGCCAGTAGTCCCAGAAAGATCTCTGGATGAGCCGCCTTGGGGCGAGCGGTATCGATGTAGCGCGCGACCGCCTCAGCCACGGATTGCAAAAGCGGATACACCTGAGGTTGCCGTCTTTTCAACCGAAATACCCGGAGTACACGCCCGGGCCAATCGATCTGGCCAAGGCGCAACGATCTGACCTCGCCGCTGCGCATTCCGTAAATGGCGAGAAGCATCAAGATCGCACGATCGCGGACGTCCGCTGGCGAATCGCCTCCGGCATGCGCCAGAATTCGCTGTACGTCCGACCACGCCGGACCTGACGGCAGTGACTCCTGTGCATACAGGCGTGGTCCCCGGATGGTGTCGACGACGCGAGGATCGCACTCACCGCAACTCGCCATATATCGTAAGAACACGCGGAGTGCGCCCGCGATGCCCGAGGTCGATACACGAGACCAACGCCGAGCGCCCTCCGTCACAAAGTACGCGTCAAGATCAACTGGCTTAAGTGCAGCGAACGGACGATCGCTGCGCTCGTACCATTGCAGGAAGTCGCGAATCTTCGATCGCCATTGAACGACGGTTGACGAGCTGAATCCACGTTCCTCGCGCATCCACATCACATACCGTTCGAGGTGACCTTGAAATCGCAATTCGGCCGTCGGCACCCGCCACCACCCCAGGAAGCGGAGCCATGGCCGACCAATGTCAATCAATCGTCGCTCGGTCGTGGCTCCTTTACACACAGATCGCCGTTCGCGGGAAATCTTCTGAAGTGCTGGCATATCGATTCCCTGAGATGCGTCACAGCGTAAATGCTGACAGAGCCAGAGCAGTTCGTTGGCTTTTAAGCGCAACGCGGCACGCGTCGCGCCGTGTTCCGCACAGTATTGTAGGTAGCGCTCTCGTTCCTCGGCAAACGGTCCAGCCCGATGCCGAGCGAGGGCAGAGTCATCGCGAAAGAGTTGTTCAAGCATAGCGGCCTCCCCTCTATTGGGGCATGCCGTCCGCCAAATCAAGATGAATCTTATGTTGCGGGAACGTTACCGATGCCGGGCACTGTCATGGCTTTCAAACGATCGCGCAACATAAAAACCGCCGCCACATAACGGCTGTAGCCGTAACTGTCCGGGCTGGTGTCGCGATATTCCTCCCAGAGCAACTGCAAGGTCACGTGACGATGACACTGCAACTGTTCATGAATGGCGGCGAAGTCTGGCGGGGACTTCTGAGTGGATGGTTGTGGGGGTGAACCGACAGGCGGAAACAGCGCCGCCTCCAGTCGAGCGTCGTCCCAACCTTCGGGCAGCGGCCAGCCGACTGTGGCGGCTTCGGCACGTTTCAAATACTCGTGCACCGTGCTGACGGAGATCGAACAACTGCGTGCGATTTGCCGCTGGTCGAGCTTCAGTTCGTTTCGGAGTCGTAGAACTTCTTTGATCTTGCGCATGGACTTTCTCCTCGCGGGCAATGGATTCTCCCTACTGGAAGGGTCCCTTACCCGGCGTTGATGTCCAGCGCCGTCTACCTGTGGAAAACGTTCCGGGCGCAAGCCGAACAGGATTCCGGGGTCAGCCAAAAAGTGTTCGGCTTCAGCCCGGAATCCGTGTTCGCCTTCATCCCGGAATGCTGTTCGGAATCAGCCCGGAATCCTGTTCGGCTTCACCCCGGAACGCTGTTCGCCTTGCCCCGGAATACGCACGGTTTGCGTTTTGTGGCTTCCTAGGAACTACAGCGGGTCCGACCAGGGTCCGTCGGCTGGCCGGTATTGTTGGCCAACATGCGGAGAGCTGCACGGCGCCACACAGGTCAGGACAAGGGTAATGGTCGGCCGATAGCGCCACCGTTCGTCACAGCTCACGACATCGCCATGGCCGGCCGGTATACGCTACAAGTCGCCGGTCTGATCAGCTGGGCCAGCTGTGGACATGGTCGGCCGGCCCATACTTGGTGAGCCGGTCGGCCGGCCGAAAGTGCGGAGTTTAGGTCAAATT
>WNFA01005973.1_pt1 | contig 10799 bp, 11 predicted proteins | sample 5400481 | NCBI WGS metagenome assembly WNFA01 (sample SAMN13153340, study PRJNA577476) | soil metagenome | isolation source: 120 cm saprolite under Douglas fir tree site 2 hole 1 replicate 2 | place: USA:California | collected 2015-04-18 | reverse complement strand
TGAAGCAATGCATCAAAATTTATAGAGATGCAGCTTTTGAGCATGTGAACGTGCATTCCATGCAAAATGTTTAAAGTGTATAGGGGGGACTGCGACTTAGAGGGTTCCATATAGGAACCCAGGCAGGACTTGCTGGCAGGTGGGAGAGTCCTTACTCGACATCAAAGATGCGGACTCATCGAGTAAGGAAGAGGTGAAAGCACACTAGAGGGGAACTAAGACCGGAGGCGAGGGATCAATGGTACATCACATTTATCCAGCCATCATACTCGATGAGGAGAAGAATAATCCCACGAGCAGGCACGCGAAAACGGCACGCCTACTATGACTAGGGCCAGCGTCCATGTCCCTCACCTCCTTTGCCCAGACGGTTGCAACCTTCACCAGGGGCGACGTACACATAACGTCTGAAACCTCTCCTGGTGCGCCATCACAACCATGGGTATGACAAAAGTTTACTACTCTTTAGAGTATAGCATGATAGGCAAGGATTGAGCAAGGGTGATAGTGTACGTAGTACAATTGGCTTTTGAATATGCTTTGCGGGATTCAGCTGGTACATAATGGCCTGTCTCGATGGCCTCTTATCGAGTCAAGCAGCAAGCAATAAAGAAAGCGCGGCACCTGCCTAACCAAGTACCTTTCCAATAGTCTGTAGCAGTTCATCTAGTTCGGCAGGCTTTTTTACGAAGATAATCTCACGCTCTTGAAGTTCGGGGGTAGGTGCATCCGCAGTGAACATGACAACTGGGATGTCTTCTAACTCCTCGTCGGCACGAAGTTGGTCATAAAGTTCGATGCCATCCATGCTCGGTAGATGGTAGTCTAAAAGAAAAAGATTTGGTTTCAGACTTCGCACCATTTTCAATGCCTGGAAGCCATCTGTGACGAACAGTGCCTGATAGGGCGTCTCTTGTTGAAGAGCCTGAACGATGAATGCGCCTAGCTCCTCTTCATCCTCTACCACGAGGACAGTTTTCACAGGGGCCTGGTCTTCTACTGAAGATGGGTCTTGATTGTAAGCCATTTTTTTCCCTCTGCATCATTCGGTAGCCAGTGTTCAGTAGCTACCAATAATCACCATTAAAGTATATCACGTTGAGGAAACCGTAGTACCTATCTAGTCGATTACTTTTCCAATGATGTGCAGAAGTTCATCGAGTTCAAAAGGCTTCTTCAATGAGAGGAGCCTACGCTTTTTCACCTCTTGTGTTGGTAGATTTGCGCTGATCATGATGGCAGGGATATGTTCTAACCCACTGATAGCGTGAAGCGCATCGTAGAGTTTGATGCCATTCGTATCAGGCAGTCCATAGTCTAGAAGAAATAGATTCGGTTTCAGATTATTTACCTTCTTCAATGCCTGGAAACCATCAGTGACCAGCAGCGCGCGAAAGGGCGTCTCCAGGCCAATAGCCTGAACGATGAGTTCACCAATATCCTCGTCATCTTCCACCACTAAAACCGTTTTCATACTGATCTGCCCTTTGGCTGAAGATAGGTGTTGATCGTTCGACATAATCATCCACAAAGCATGTAGTTAAACGCAAAAAAAGCCTCTAGGCTTACACGATGTAGGAGAGCAGGATGTTTCAGATGGATGTGTTTGATAGTCTGAAGTTGCAGGCTCCCGAGTTGCCTTTCCATACACATGGTTACCCAGAAGTCAATAATTCTGTATGATGGCTGAGTGCTTGAGTGCTTTTCACCTTGTTTACTGCATTAACATGATATAGAATGGATGCGAAGGAAGGAGGCTTTCTATGTTTTGCTCACAATGTGGTACTCATGCTGAAGATGGAGCGCACTTCTGCCAGAATTGTGGCGAGCCACTCCAGGCACCTGGCGGCGTTGTTCAACAATCCTATCCATATAGGACACCTGAGGATTCTGTAGTACCAGGAGCCTCTCGTCGCTCCACTACCAGTAAGTCGCAAGACCCCTACAAGGAGCAGATTCAGCAGCTCAAACTAGAGATTCGACAATTGAAGCTGGACCTTAAGCAAATCACGACACAGATGTCTAGCATTCGATCGCGGTACTATGAGACGGCGGCGTTTGTACCAAGGGGCCTTCTTCGATGGGGCGACAAAGCTATGGAAGATTTCCGTCTCCTGGGGCCGCAACAGCAGAAAGAGCGCCTGCAACAACACATTATGCAACTTGAGCAGGAATTGCTCGCCCTGCAACATGCACAGGCGCAATGGAAAGCGCAACAGTAGGGCTGTCCCATTGCGATTCGTGGTCACTGAGAGAGGAAACAAAGAAAACGACTATGAGTACTTTCCATTCTAAGGATACAAAAGCATATCAAGAGCCTTCACACTCACCGATGCATGCTCCACTGAGCCTGACATCTGCAGCGCATGGGCTTCCTACTTCTGCAACGCTTGCCATGAATGAGGCTGTGGCTAAGCGTCGTTCAGCGGGCCGTGAGACGATTCATCTCGGCTTTGGAGAAGCCGCATTTCCGCTGCATCCCCGGCTGAAAACTGCCTTCGCTGAGGCTGCAACACGCACTGGCTATGCGCCTGTGCCTGGGATACCTGCACTGCGCCAGGCCATCGCGGCATACCTCACATGCAAGCGTGGGTTGACCTTTTCCCCTGATCAGATTGTGGTTGGCCCAGGAAGTAAGCCGTTGCTCTATGCTCTTTTGCAGATTCTCGAAGGGGATGTGCTATTGCCAGTTCCTTCGTGGGTCAGCTATGCTCCAATGGCAAAACTTGCAGGGCGGCGAGTGATCGAGGTGGAGACAGATCCAGGTGATCGTCATCGCCTGACCCCGCAAGCACTTTCGCAGGCGGTGGCCCAGGCTCGCGGAGATGGTGCTGATCCACGCATCCTGCTCGTGAATACCCCAAGTAATCCGACCGGGTGTATGTTTGATCGTGCTGATGTTGAAGCTCTTGCTCTTTGGGCACGTGAGGCAGGTGTGACTCTCATTAGTGACGAAATTTATGCTGAACTTGCTCATGGCTGGCGCGAGCATGTCTCACCGGCACGCTTCTATCCCGAAGGCACTGTTGTGACCGGAGGCCTCTCGAAAGCCTTCTCGGCCGGTGGATGGCGGCTCGGATATGCGGCATTTCCCGCAACGACAGGAGGCACACGGGCTGTGGCTGCCCTACGCTCCCTGGCAAGTGAAATCTGGTCAGCCGCAGCCACGCCTATACAGGAAGCCGCTCTTGCCGCCTTCGCCCAGAATGCGTCAGTAGAGCAATATGTGCAACACTCAGCTCGCATTCACGGTTATATGGCTGGCCAACTCTATGAGACGCTTACGAGTCTTGGCGTTCCCTGCCCGCGTCCAGCAGGCGCATTCTACCTCTATCCAGATTTCTCTCCGTGGCGCCTCGCGCTCGTGGAACAGGGCATCAGGACAAGTCTAGAACTAGCGCACTATTTGTTGGAGGAATGGAATATCGCCACTCTGCCTGGCTCCGCATTCGGTGAGCCGCCAGAGGTACTCCGTCTTCGCCTGTCAACCAGTCTGCTCTGTCAACCGGAGGACGCTACCTCGTTGGATGAACGTGAAGCAGCACTCTGGAGGTTGCTCGACCAGGCAGATGCGTTACCACCGGTAGGCGAGGTAGGCGGGCCTACACTCCCGCTGCCAGCGCTTGAACGTGCACAGGCAAGATTGACAGAAGTCATTCATTATTTCTCAAAGGCTCGACCCTTATAAGCACGTCTCCCTTCTGCACCACGTTCCCATTAGTCGCTACCAACTCAACTACACAGCCTGCGACTTCGGACTGGATCTCGTTGAATACTTTCATCGCTTCAATGAGGGCGACCACTTGTCCAACATTCACTACGTCGCCAAGGTTAACAAATGGGGGAGATGCCGGTGAAGAGGCGATGTAGTAGACACCCGCCAGGGGTGCAAGCATCGCAACACTACGATCTTCTTTTACCGCCTGGCCTGCAGCGCCGGGAACGACCTGGAGGCCCGAGTTAGCCAGGCTCAGCTTCCCAGTGGGTACAGAGACCATCATCATGTGTGGTCGTCGCTTGATGATGATTTCTGTACCAGCTTCGGTTAATTCGAGTTCGCCGATGGTGCTGCCTTCGAGCACTTTAATGAGTTCTTCGACACGCTTGATCCAGGGTGTCTCATGCTCGTGTATATCCATTATTTCTTTACTACTCTTCGTATCGTTTGAAAATGAGGCAAGTGTTATGGCCGCCGAAGCCCATCGAGTTTGACATGGCTACGTTTACCGTTGCCTTGCGGGCTTTGTTTGGAACGTAGTCGAGGTCGCATTCGGGATCGGGATGGTGCAGGTTGATCGTCGGAGGTATGACACCTGTCAGGATTGTCATAATGGAGATGACGGCTTCAACCGCTCCTGCGGCTCCCAGCGTGTGTCCGAGCATCGATTTAGTGGAACTGATCGGCAGGTGATAAGCATGCTCTCCGAAGCAGGTCTTGATAGCCTGCGTCTCGGTCTTATCGTTGTAGGGAGTCGAGGTACCATGAGCATTAATATAATCTACCTGGTCAGGACGCAAATCTGCTTTTTGCAGGGCACGGCGCATTGCTCGCACAAGGCCTTCACCAGCAGGAGCAGGTTCAGTTACATGATACGCGTCACCGGTTGAACCATAACCCACCAGCTCGGCCAGAAACTTCGCTCCCCTCGCTTTGGCAAATTCCAGATCCTCGAGGATCAATATGCCTGCCCCTTCACCCATCACAAAACCATCGCGGGTAGCATCAAAAGGACGGCTGGCGCCCTGTGGATCATCATTGCGACGCGAAAGTGCATGCATATTATCAAAGGCGGCCATAGAAATGGGGGTTATCGCCTTCTCAGCGCCGCCCGCGAGCATCGCTTTGGCATCACCCCTGCGAATCGTCTCCCATGCCTCGCCAATGGTGTTGCCGCTCGTAGCACAGGCGGAAACAGCGGCCCAATTCGGTCCTTTTGCTCCGGTCATAATCGAGACCAGTCCCGGCGCTCCGTCTACAATCATCATGTTGATGAAGAATGGGCTGATGCGGTCCGGGCCTTTTTCATGGAGGACAGCGAACTGCTCGTGTAGCGTAATCAAGCCTCCAATGCCACTGCCAATATAGACACCAATGTCATCTGCGTTCTCATCAGTAATCTTTAAGCCCGACTGTTCAAGCGCCTTTTTAGTAGCGGCAATAGCCAGGTGCTCATATGGATCAGCGCGGCGTACTTCTTTGCGATCCATGTACAGGGTAGGGTCAAAATTTTTAACCTCGGCACCAAAATGGACGCGGTGCCGGCTAGTATCATAGCTCTCGATCTCTGATACGCCGGACCTGCCCTGGCAGAGGGCTTCCCACGACGGCGCCAAATCGTGACCTACCGAGGTAATCAGCCCCAACCCGGTTACAACTACACGAGACATAACGTCACCTCCTTAATTTATATTCCTAATGCTACGGCTTCCTCTTGCAGGAAACGGGTGTACGTCTCCCCACGAATAAATCCTTCATGCCTGAGCAACCGCTTATGGAACGGAATAGTCGTCATTACACCTTCAATCACAAACTCATCGAGCGCGCGCTGCATGCGTGCAATTGCTGCTTCACGTGTATCCGCCCAGACAATGAGCTTGGCTAGCAACGAGTCATAGTGCGGTGGGACCGCATAGCCAGCATAAAGGTGACTATCAACACGTACTCCAGGACCTCCAGGCGGCAAATATTTCTCCACCACACCTGTTTGCGGCCGGAAGTCATTATTAGCATCCTCCGCAGTGATACGGCACTCAATCGCATGGCCGCGAAACTGTATATCGTCTTGCTCGAGCTGTAAAGGCAAACCGGCCGCGATACGAATCTGCTCCTTGACCAGGTCGGTACTTGTGACCATCTCTGTCACCGGGTGTTCCACCTGCAAGCGGGTATTCATCTCCATGAAATAATAGCGATCCTGCTCATCCAAAAGAAATTCGAGCGTACCCGCATTGCGATAGCCAATTTGTTTTACCGCCCGGATGGCCTTGGTACCAATTTCCTGGCGTAATTCTTGTGGCAAGTGCGGACTTGGAGACTCTTCAAGTACCTTCTGATGTCGTCGCTGGCACGAGCAGTTGCGTTCACCCAGGTGTACACCATGCCCAAAATTGTCCACCAGTACCTGAATCTCAACGTGGCGGGCGTGCTCCAGGTAACGCTCGAGATACAACCCATCATCACGGAAAGCCTCGCGTACCTCATTCTGGGCTGTTGTAAATACACGTTCGAACTCGTCCAGGCGTTTCACCAGGCGAATACCGCGTCCGCCTCCGCCGGCGGCAGCTTTGAGCATCAATGGGAAGCCAATTTCTCTAGTCGCTACTATCCCCTCAGCAAGTGTGCGCAAAATGGGGGTACCAGGGAGGGTTGGCAGCCCCATCTCGGCCATTGTTTCGCGAGCGGCTACTTTGTCTCCCATGAGCGCCATAACCGAAGCAGGGGGTCCAATAAAGGTAATATGGGCATCCGAGCAGATTTCTGCAAAGCTGGTATTCTCAGCGAGGAAACCATACCCGGGATGGATGGCGTCTGCGTTGGTTATCAACGCAGCGCTGATTATATTGGGAATATTCAAATAGCTCTTACCGCTTGCACCTGGCCCGATGCAAATGTGTTCATCGGCTAAACGCACGGGTAAGGAATCGCGATCAGCTTCCGAATGAGCTATAATGTTGCGGATACCCATCTCACGACATGCCCGGATGATCCGCAACGCAATTTCACCACGGTTAGCGATCAATATTTTACGAAACATACATACAAGGCCCTTTGTTAGCTGTGTTCTTTTCAGGCGGGAACAGTGTATGCTATTATATCACGCTCGGCTAAGATGGGGTAGAAGAGATATACCAGCACGCTTACGCATTTCCTCGCAAGCGTGCAGCCTGGGCCTCGGCGAAACGGGCCTCGTCACGGCGACGAAGTTTCTTTAGTGATTCGGCTTTGCGCAGCCAGTTGTCGGGATCATCTGGTCGAAGGCGAATGGCCTCATCAGCGGCTTTCAAGGCCTCTTCAAAGCGTCCTAATTGGTTCAGTACCAGCGATTTGTTATGCCAGGCGGTCCTTAGACGTGGATTCAGTTTAAGGGCGCGCTCATAAGCAGTCAGCGCCTCGTAGAAGTTATGCATGTTATAGAGTGTGTTACCTTTGCCATTCCAGGCCAACGCAAAGTTCGGGTCGATATCCAACGCAAAATTATAGGCCTTCAATGCATCAAAATGGTGTCCGAGTTGCCGCAATACACCGCCCTTGCCACTCCAGGCAGGAGCATAATGCGCATTAATCTGTAATGCCTGTTCGTAAGACTGGAGTGCGCGCATCGTGTCTCCCAACTCGTCAAGGACATTACCACGTCTATTCCAGGCCTCGATAAATTGGGGATCCTTCTGAACTGCCTGGTCATACATCTGGAGGGCCTGTCTCAGTCTTCGGAGGCCATACAAAGCCTGACCTCGGCCAAAATACGCGAAAACAAACCTGTTATCAAGGTTTATTGCCCCTTGAAAGGCTCTCTCCGCTTCGGGGAAGCGGCCCATATCGTAGAGTAGCAGACCCTTATTGTACCAGGCCTGGACTAACCCTGGGTCGAGGCGTAGTGCCGTTTCAAAAGCATCCAGTGCTTGATTATGACGTCCCAATGCATTCAGGGCAGCCCCTTTACCATTCCAGGCTGCCGCGTTCTGCGGGTCCAACTGCAAGGCACGTTCAAAAGCCTCAAGCGCTTCCTGGTGACGACGTAACTTGCTAAGAATACTTCCTTTGCCATTCCAGGAAATTACCAGTCCCGAATCCAGTTTCAAGGCCTGCTCAAATGAAGTCAATGCCTCCTGGTGCATCCCGCGCAGTCGCTGTGTTAAACCATATCCTTGCCAGCCGAGCGCGTTGTTCCAATTTGCTTGCAACGCCTTGTTATACACTGCAAGCGCTTCATCCAGGTGCTTTTGCGTATAGAGCGTATAAGCTTCCTCCAGCAAGGGGTCCTGCGCATACGTTAACGGCCTGGAAGTCGAGCGGGACAGATTAGTTGTCGTTCCCTTTAGAGCATCTAAAACTTCCTGTGCGCTGTCCGGCCGTTTTTCACTGTCCATCGCCAGCATTTGTCGCAGCAACGTGTCAAGCGCTGGATCGACCACGGGGTTCAACTGTGAGGCAGGTTGAAAGAAAAAAGGCTGCTCGCTAGGATCCCGGCCCGTCAGCAGATGGTGCAACAAGGCGCCCAGGCTATAAATATCGGAACGCGGGGTGCTTTGCGCTTTGCCATATTGTTCGGGAGCGGCGTAACCAGGCGAGCCAAGCGCCACAGTATCGTGCTGTTTACCCGGTTTGAAAATACGGGCAATGCCAAAATCGATCAAAAAAACATGGCCGCTTTCACTTAACATTACATTTGCGGGCTTGAGGTCGCGAAAAACAATCGGCGGCTGATGTGTGTGTAGGTAGTTCAAAACGTCGCATAATTGCTCTGCCCATTTGACGACTTGATCTACCGGAAGCGGACCACCACCAATTTGCTCCAGGTACTCTTCTAATGTCTGCCCCTCAATAAAGTCCATGACCAGGTACGAGCGGTCATTTTCCGTAAAGTGCTCATAGATGCGGGGCAAATTAGGATGGAGCAGATCTGCGAGTAGATGCGCTTCGCGCTCAAATGCCGCTTCTGCCTCCTGTAGACGAGCAGGGGGTAATCCTGTGCTACTCATCGCTTTGATGGCAACAGGACGATTATTGAATCGAGTATCAGCCGCCTTGTAGACAGCTCCCATACCACCTTGACCAATACGGCTCAACAGTTGGTAACGGCCAGCAAGCAACGTCTCTTCAGGCAAAGAACCCGTTGTATACTTGAAAGGAAGCAGCATGGAACAAAACTGGCAGAAGCGAGCCGTCGTTGGGTTCGCCGCTCCACAGTTATCACAATATATTTCCTTCGTCGTTATATCGTTTCCATTCGATGCCATAGCCGTAACCAGTCCTCAATACTCAACGTTTCAGCTCTGCGACTGGGATCAATATTGGCTGCCAGCAGCGTTGCCCGCACTTCCATATCTTTCCGGTGAAGCCCGTGCGTCAGCGAATTGTGAAGCTGCTTACGGCGCTCGGAGAAACCAGCCTGCACAAGGCGAAAGAAGCTATCACGCTGCTCGCGTGTCAGCGGTATCTCGTCCTTCATGTCTATACACAAAATAGCAGAGTCAACTTTGGGCGCGGGATAAAAGGCCCGCGCTGGCACATGTGCAATGATCTTCGGCTTTCCGTAGAACTGAATGCTCACCCCTAACAGGCTGAGGTCGCCCGGCTCAGCAACAATACGCTGCGCGACTTCATACTGCACCATCACCACGATCAGGCGCGGAGGATTGGCGCTTTCCAGGAAATGACGAAACGTGGGAGCCGTAATATAGTACGGTAAATTCGCCACGAGTTTATATGGCTCTGAACCAAAAATGTCTGTTGGATCAACATACAACAAGTTGCGTTCAATCAACTCGACATTGGTAAAATTCCGCGTGGTTTCGCCGAGCAACGACAACATATTACGCTCTAACTCGACAGCTACCACTCTCCTGGCACGCTTTGCCAGTTCCCGTGTCAGTACGCCTGTACCCGCGCCAAGCTCTAATACCTGGTCGCCAGGATGAATCTCCGCTGCTTCAACGATACGCAGCAAGATCGAACGGTCCACTAAGAAGTTCTGCCCAAACGCCTTGTTGGGCCGCATGTGATGGGCGTACAGTAGATTGCGTAACTCTTGTATGTTTGTCAGGTCAATCTCATCATGCACCTGAGGTGTGCTTTGTTCAATCTCTGTCAATGTTTTACTCTACCATCAACTCCTATCATTCATATGATACCATCCTAAAACCACCAAGGGCCACGTCTCCAGTACCGCGCGCGGCGAGGCCGGAACATCCGCAAGACGATGCCGAGTAAAACAAGGATCATTATAAGTGGTACTATTATCACGAAGAACAGTATACCGATAATTGTACCAAAGATATCCCCAAAAAAACCTATCATTGCCCCCGAATGGGTGAAGATCGCATTTAACAATCCTATGCCTATCAAAATGAGTAAGATAAATCCGAGGCGCATAGGATTTCGCTGGTGGCGTTATCAAAATGAGTAAGATAAATCCGAGGCGCATAGGATTTCGCTGGTGGCGTTGTGGCCTCGCCCAGGGTGGTACGCTCTGCCCGCTACGTGTCGCATTGTACGTATTATATGGGCGATAGCCCTGTTCGTATGCATCAGCGTCACCTTCGGGAGCAACATATTCGTACCGGCCTTCAGCCTTTGACTGAGACGAATCTGTAGCGTTCGGGTTACCCGAAGACTGCACTTGATATCCCTCTTGCATCATAGTAGTGTCATAACTGGATGGCGGCTCATCTCTAGGAACTCCCTCTTGATGCGGCTTACCCGACCAGGAATATGGATACTGCGGATATTGTATTTCATCGTCTTCATTCAACGAGTCTTGTTTGGATTGCAATCCTGGTTCAAATTCTTGTTGGCTCATAAATCGCTCCTTTATCCCACAGCCAGGAACATCAGACGCCTGTAGAGGCCGATCAATCGGCGGTGGGCGCCGTGAACCGGCCCCTACGCTCGTTTGCATATCACTATTTCATACACGCCCTGCAGGTCATCTTCTTGAGAACGATATATCGTTCTCTCTACATAACTACGTAATGCAGATACGAGAGTTGCACAGGCTTCTACCAGACTCATAACTCACTATTTTCGACACACAATACTATACAATAGTACACCTTTACACAGAAATGAAACAGAAATG
>WNFA01022937.1_pt1 | contig 10800 bp, 8 predicted proteins | sample 5400481 | NCBI WGS metagenome assembly WNFA01 (sample SAMN13153340, study PRJNA577476) | soil metagenome | isolation source: 120 cm saprolite under Douglas fir tree site 2 hole 1 replicate 2 | place: USA:California | collected 2015-04-18 | reverse complement strand
CCTGCCCATCGGCAAGGTCTTCGCCAAGACGACGCTCGACGCCCACGACCTCGTGTCCGTCACCCTCTCCCACGAGGCGCTGGAGATGCTCGGCGACCCCGACATCAACCTCATCGTGCAGAAGGGCGCGCGCGGCTACTCCTACGAGGTCTGCGACGCCGTCGAGGACGACTCGCTCGGCTACGACATCAACGGCGTGCGTGTCAGCGACTTCGTATACCCGCAGTACTTCGAGACGTTCTGGAAGAAGGGCGGGACCAAGTTCGACCATCTGGGCCATCTCACGAACCCCGTCCCCGCTCTCACCCACGGCGGCTACATGAGCTATCTCGACTTCACCACCGGGCAGTGGAAGCAGATCACGGCGCGGCTCGACGACACCAACGCCACGCTCCGAAATGCCGACCCGGCGCTCAACCGGGCCCTGTACAAGGAGCGCCCGCACGTGGGGGCCCGGCGCTACCGCCGGGCGCTGCCTCCGGCCACGTGGCTCGTCTCGACGGTCGAAGCTCGGTAGGATCCGGGCTCGCATTCACCGGAGAGTCCGCCCCGCGGGTCCCGACCACCGGGGCCCGCAGGGCTACCACCCCGTCACCCTACCCTCTCCCCCGATTGGGGGAGAGGGATGAGAGCAGGGTGAGGATGAGGAAGGAACCTTCGCGGCCCGGTCGGGCTAGGCCGCCTCGGCCACGCTGGTCCGCGGACGCAGGCGCAGGAGCACGTCGTTCATGAACTCCGTGAGCCGCTCCGCCACCTCGGTCCGCTCCTTGTTGTGGCGCTCCAGCTCGGCCTCGGCGCCGTTCAGCTGCTCACGCAGCCGATCGGCCAGGCGCTCGGTGGTCTCCGCGCGGTTGCGCATCTGCTCCACCTCGTAGACCAGCGGCCGGAGCTTCTCCGCCTCGGTCTCGAGCGCCTGCAGCCGCTCCTTCATCCGCTCGTTCTCGTGCAGGGCCCCGACGAGCGCCGGTATCTGGCGCTGCCCGTCTTCGAGCCACCGCAGCACCTGATCGCGGGATTCCGTCATCTCTCCCATGGCCACGATCCGCCCTCCTCTCTGCTGGGGTTGTGAGGTGTGGAGACTGGATCAAGATTACGAACGATGAATTCCGGGACGACATCGATCGCCAGCTGGCCCGCGGGCGGTCTCCGACGCCGAGCGGGGCTTCGAGCCAGAAAGGGAGGGAGCGACAGCCGTCATGCCACACCGTCGACGGCCAAGCAAGGAGGACACCCTCGCACGTTAGGGCGAGTTGTCGCCGCTGTCAAGACCTGAATGGGGGAAATTCACTACGGGCGCGCGTGGAGGGCGCGCCACACGCGCTCGGAGGTGATCGGCTGATCGCTGAGCATCACGCCGCGCGGGTGGAGCGCGTCATTCACGGCATTGAGAATGGCCGCGGGCGCCCCCGTGGTTCCCGCTTCGCCCGCGCCCTTGAAGCCGCCGGGAATGCTCGGGGCCGGTGTCTCCAGATGGTGCACCTCGAGGGCAGGCATGTCGGCCGCCGTGGGCAGCGCGTAGTCCATCAAGGTCGCGGTCAGGAGCTGTCCGGCCTCGTCGTACACGCAGCGCTCGCTCAGGGCGGCCCCGAGGCCCTGGGCGATGCCGCCCGCGACCTGTCCCTCGACGAGGGCGGGGTTGACGAGCCGCCCGCAGTCGTCCACGGCCACGTATCTGAGCACACGGACGGCGCCCGTCTCCACGTCGATCTCGACCACGGCGAGATGCGCGCCATTGGTGAAGGTCCAGGGGACGGGGTTGCTGAAGTGCGCCGTCGCTTCGAGGCTCGGCTCCTCGCCCTTGAGCTCGTTGGAGCGGAAATGCACCGCGCGGGCCAGCTCGCGGAAGGTGAGACGACGGTCCGGGCTCCCGCGCACGGCGGCGCCGCCGCTCCCGATCTCGATATCTGTGGGGGAGGCCTCGAGGAGCGTCGCGGCCACGCGCCTGATCCGCTCGCCGAGGAGACCGGCCGCGCGGAGGGTGGCCGCGCCCCCGATGGGCATCCCGCGGCTCGCCCAGGTGCCGCCGCCGTACGGGACGACTGAGGTGTCGCCGGACAGCACCGACACGCTTTCGATTGCCACGCCCAGCTCGTCGGCGATGATCTGGGCGATGGCTGTCTGCATCCCCTGCCCCTGGTTCGTCACGCCGACGAGGGCAGTCACCGCGCCCGAGGGCTCCAGACGCAGCGTGGTCCCCTCCTGGCCCGAGATGGGCGCCCCGCCCACGCCGTAGAACTGCGCGCCCGGGCCCGTCAGCTCGAGGAAGCACGAGAGCCCGATGCCGACGCAGCGGCCGGCCGCGCGCGCGGCGCGCTGCTCCTCCCGGAGCGCGGGATAGCCGGCGGCATCGAGGAGCCTCTCGAGCGCTGCCTGGTAACTGCCGCTGTCATAGACGTTGCCGGAGGCCGAGGTGTACGGCATCTGCGCCGGATCGATGAGATTTCGCCGGCGCAGCTCGGCGGGATCGATGGCCAGGTCGCGCGCGATCGTGTCCAGCATGCTCTCGGTGACCGCGGTCGCGATGGGATGGCCGACGGCGCGGTACTGGGAGGTGATGCCCTTGTTCTGGGCCACGACCCGGAGGGTGGCGTCATAGTTGCCCAGCCGGTAGGGCCCGGGCAGAAGACGGAGCACCTGCCCTCCCTCCACCACGCTCGAGCGCGGAAAAGCCGAGTAGGGGCCCACGGGAGCCACGATGCCGGCGCGCATGGCGAGAAGCGTGCCGTCGGCCGCGGCCGCCACCTCGACCTCGACCCGCTGATCGCGGGCGTGAATGTCGGAGAGGAACGACTCGCGGCGGTCGGCGACCCACTTGACCGGCCGTCCCAGCGTGAGCGCAAGGGCGCAGGCCGCCATGTCGTCCTGATAGACGTGGATCTTGATCCCGAAGCTCCCGCCCACGTCGGGGGCGATGACGCGGACCCGGTGCTCGGCCAGGCCGAAGAGGTCGGCGAGGACGGCCTGCATCATGTGCGGCACCTGGGTGGAGATCCAGAGGGTGAGCGCGCCCGTGGCAGGCTCGAACTCGGCCACGAGGCCGCGGGGCTCGATCGGCACTCCGGTGTGGCGCCCGGTCGTGAACGCGCGCCGGTAGACTCGCGGGGCGGCCGCGAAGGCCGCCTCGACGTCGCCCGACCTGAGGCGGGTCTCGTAGATGATGTTGTCGCCGAGCTCCGGATGGATCGGCTCCATGCCGGGAGCGAGCGCCTGCTCGGGCGTGAGGGCGGCGGGGCGCGCCTCGTACTCGACGCTGACGCGCTCGGCCGCGTCTTCGGCCTCCGCGCGCGTGGCGGCGGCGATGGCCACCACGGGCTCGCCGACCCAGCGGACCCGGTCGACGGCCAGGGGCAGCATGGCCCCCGTCTTCATGCCCTGGTAGTGGAGGAGAATGCCGCGATAGGGCTTGCAGAGCCTCACGACCTCCTCTCCCGTCAGGACGGCCACGACACCGGCAGCCTTGCGCGCGGGCTCCACGTCAAGGCGCGTGATGCGGGCATGCGCGTGCGGGCTGCGGAGGAAGGCGACGTGGACCATCCGGGGGAAGGTCAGGTCGTCCACGTACTTTCCCCGCCCGGTCAGCAGCCGGGGAGCGTCCAGCACCTTCACGGGCGACCCGACGTAGCGCCGCAGTTCGAGCCGAGACGCTTGCTTCAAGCGACGAGGCGAGGGCTGAGTAAATGAGGGGCCGAAGTTCGCATGGCTCAGAGATGGTAGAAGCGCCGCGCGTTGGCGGCGAGGACGTTCCGCTTGGCCTCGTCGCTCAGATCGGCGCGGTCGGCCAGCTCCTTGACCGACTTGGGATAGCTGTGATCCCAGTGGGGGAAATCCGAGGCGTACATGATCCGGTCATTGCCGACATAGGCGAGCGCTTGCGGCAGCAGGGGCTCGTCGGCCTCACACGAGAAGTAGATGGGGTGGCTCTTCACCATCTCCGTCGGCGACTCGGTGAGGAGCTTGGCCTCGGAGGCGCCGCGCTTCTCGTATTCCTCGTCCATGCGCTGGAGGAAATAGGGGATCCAGCCCGATCCCGCCTCGAGATAGGCGATGCTGAGCTCGGGAAAGCGCACGGGGATGCCGTCGAACATCATGGAGGTGATCTGGCGAAGCTGGGCGAAGGCGTGCGACACCGTGTGCGCCTGGATGAATTTCGGGAAGGGCTCGTGCCCCACGGCGTTCATGTCCGTCCCCGCCGCGTGGACGCCGATGGGCACGCGGAGCCGCTGCGCCGTCGCGTAGATCGGGTCGAAGCGTGGGTGACCCAGCAGGTAGTAGCTGTCGGCCGAGACCATGCCCGCCACGAAGCCGAGCTCGCTCACGCAGCGCTCGAGCTCGCGGGCGGCCGCGGTGGGGTCCTGCAGGGGCATCACGCAGCGCTCGAGCTCGCGGGCGGCCGCGGTGGGGTCCTGCAGGGGCAAGAGGGCCACGCCCTTGAGGCGCGGGCCCTGGCTCGTCACGTCCTTGTAGAGCATCGTGTTGTAGGCGCGGCACAGCACCACCGCCCACTCCGCGTCCCGCAGAAAGGGCATGAAAAGGCCGAGGGTCGGATAGAGCACGCCCATGGACATGCCACCGGCATCGAGAGCCTCTGTCCACGACTTGCCATCGCCCGCCCAGTTTCCCTTGGTCCCGATGAGGCGGCGGTCCCAGCCGTCCTGTGGAAAGAACGGCGTCAGGAGCGGGCGCCGGCGGTACGGCTCCTCGAGGTGGCGCGCGATCTGCTCCCAGGTCTCGGTCACGTGGCCGTCGGCATCGATGATCTCGAAGGTCATATATCCTCTCCCCTCTTTTTCTCAGCCCTCGCCTCAGGGCTGCGCCCTTCGGCTCGAACTGTGGATGGTAGGTCGCGCTAGGGCTTGTACTCTTTGGCCTGCTTGACGATGGCGGCGCGGTCGAAGCGGTTGATCTGCTCGACCAGCGCGCTCGTGTAGAAGTCGGCCGCGGGCACCGAGCCTTCGATGATCTTCTGGTCCTTGAAGATGCTCTTGAGCTTGTCCCACTGGGCGAGGGTGCCGATGCCGAAGCGCGGATCCGGGCGGTTGTCCACGCGCTGGAGCGTGAACCGCGCGTTGAAGACGTTCATGGCGTCCTTGAGGGCCTTGGCCTCGTCGCCGGTTTGCGGCTTGGTCTCCGGATACATCTTCCAGTGGATGCGCACGGCCGTTTCCGGATTGGCCAGCCCGAAGGTGGTGGCCTTGGCGACGCCGCGCGCGAAGCCCACGAGGACGGCGGCGTTCTCGGTGACGTAGTCGTCACGCGCGGCGAGCGTCTGCCCGATCATCTCCTGCAGCATGGGGAGATCCAGCCGGCGCACCTGCATCCCGCTGTTCTCCAGCGAGGCCTGCAGGGTGTCCCAGAGGGCGAGGGCATCGACCTGCTTCTGCTGGAGGGCGAGCCGGCCCGGGGCGCCTACGCCCACGGCCAGGAACTTCACGTCCTTCTCGGGGTCGATGCCCACGGAGGCCACGAGGGCCTTGGCGACGGGCACCGAGCCCGAGGCGAGGGCGGGGACGCCGATGGTCTTGCCCCGCAGGTCCGCCACCTTCTGGAGCGGGCTGTCCACCGGCACCACGAGACGGTCGCCACGGTGATGTCGAGCCCCTCCTCCTTCCAGTAGCCGAGCGCCTGGGGCAGCGACGAGTGCGCGGAATGGCCCACCGAGATGTCCTTCGTGGTCACCGCGAAGATCACCTTCCTGAGCGGCTTGTCCTGGGCGAGACCCGCGGCGCCCCACACCATCAGCACGCATCCCACGAGTGCAGCCGCGACACGTTTCATGAACGATCCTCCGTGATTAGCAGGTTGCTCAAAAAGGTCCAGATGCGAGGCGGCGTCCCGCCGTTCGAGTTGAGCGGCGGCCTCTGGCCGACGCGAGACGAGGGCTGAGTTGATCCGCACGCGAGGCGTAGTTGTCATTCAGCCCTCGCCTCGTGGCGACGCCCCTCAGCTCGAAAGGCCACGTACGTTGAGCGTGCGACCGAGGGCGCCAACGAGGCAGATGGGCCTTTTTCAGCAACCTGCTACGCATTGATGATCTCGTCCGGCTCCGCCCAGAAGATGATCCGCTTCTGCACGGCCTGCATGATGAGGTGCAGCGCGACCCCGAGCGCGGAGAGGATGATGAGCACGGCGAACACCCCGGCGATGTCCAGGGAGAAGTTGAACTGGAGAATGAGGTTGCCGAGCCCGCGCTGGGCGCCCACGAACTCGCCCACGATGGCCCCCAGCACGCTGAACACGATGGCGATGTCGAGCCCCGCGAACACGAAGGGCAGCGCGTTGGGAAACGTCACGAGCCGAAACGTCTGCCAGCGGCTCGCCCGCAAAGAGCGCATGAGATCGAGCTTGGCCGCGTCGATGGTCTTGAGCCCCACGATCACGTTGACGAGCACGGGAAAGAAGGCCACGGTCGCCGCGATGATGACCTTGGACGAGATGCCGAAGCCGAACCACACGATGATGAGCGGCGCGATGGCGATCTTGGGCAGCGTCTGGAGGGCGACCAGATAGGGATAGAACGTCTGCTCCACCACCCGGAACTGCGCGATGAGGGCGCCCAGGATGATCCCCGTCGCCGCCGCGATGCAGAACCCCAGGAGCGCCTCGTACAGCGTCACCCAGAAGTGCGTCAGGTAGAGCCCGCTCTGCACGCCGCGCACGAGGGCGCCCCCCACCGTGCTGGGAGCGGGAACGAGGAAGTTCGGAATGCTCCAGAATCGGACCACCCATTCCCAGGCCGCCAGGAACACCACGAAGACGAGGGGAATGAGGACGAGGTGGGGACGGCTCCGCACGAAGGGCCCGGGCGCCTCGCGCAGCTCCGTCCACGTCGAGCGCGGAGGCGGCGCCGTCCGGCTCACGGCATTCCGCGGGAGCGCGCTCAATCGAGCCATCCCTTTGCGTCGAAGAGGTGCCGGATCCGCCGCGTGTACACGCCGAACTCGTCGGAGGCCATCATGTCCAGATCCCGCGGGCGCGGCAGCCGGACGTCCACGATCTCCTGGATCCGCCCCGGGCGGGCAGACATCACGACCACGCGATCGGCCAGGAAGGCCGCCTCCGGGATCGAGTGGGTGATGAACACGATGGTCTTGCCCGACTCCTCCCAGATCCGCAAGAGCTCGAGGTTCATGAACTCGCGCGTCATGGCGTCGAGGGCGCCGAAGGGCTCGTCCATGAGGAGGAGCGAGGGATCGTGCACGAGGGCGCGGGCGATGGCCACGCGCTGCCGCATCCCCCCCGAGAGCTCGTGAGGATACTTGTCCTCGAATCCCTCGAGGCCGACGAGGCCGAGGAGGTCCATGGCCCGGCTCCCCGAGCTCTTGCGATCGAGCCCCAGCACCTCGACGGGCAGCATCACGTTGTCGAAGACGGTGCGCCAGGGCAGGAGCACGGGGTCCTGGAACACGATCCCGATGTCGCGACTGGGCCCATCGACGAGCCGGCCGCGCAGGGTGACGCTTCCCGCCGAGCGCGGGAGTAGGCCTGCCAGGATCTTGAGCAGGGTGGTCTTCCCGCATCCCGACTGCCCCACGATGGTGATGAATTCGCCGGCACCCACTGCGACGGAGATCCCCGCCAGGGCATGCACCTGCGCGCGCCCGCGGGTGGCGTACGTCTTCTCGAGATTGGACACCACGATCAGCGGGGCCGTCACGGCATTCAGGACACTAGCCGGGAGGGGCCCGAGCGCGCAACCACAAACTACAGTCTGATGATCCGCAAAACATGCGCGCGATTTCTGTTCGCCCCTCACCCTGCCCTCTCCCCTCCGGGGAGAGGGATTCAAAAGAGCACTCCCACATCCCTCTCCCCCAACTGGGGGAGAGGGCCGCAGTTCGAGCTGAAGGGCGAAGCCCTGAGGCGAGGGCTGAATAAGTGAGGGGGACCCCGCCCACCGTCACTCGGCCATTGGCATTCGCAGATGGTGTTCGCTTGCGGTGGCCTTGGCGATCTCGTAGCCGGCATCGGCGTGGCGCACGACGCCGAGCCCCGGATCGGCGATGAGCACCCGCGCCAGCTTCTCGGCGGCGAGGGCGGTGCCGTCGGCCACGCTCACCTGCCCGGCATGGATGGAGTAGCCGATCCCGACCCCGCCGCCGTGGTGCACCGAGACCCACGTCGCTCCCGAGGCGGTGTTGAGCAGGGCGTTGAGGATGGGCCAGTCGGCGATGGCATCCGACCCGTCCATCATGCCCTCGGTCTCGCGATGGGGTGAGGCCACGGAGCCGGAGTCCATGTGGTCCCGGCCGATCGCGATGGGTGCCGCCAACTCGCCCCGCGCGACCATCTCGTTGAACGCGAGGCCGGCGAGATGCCGCTCGCCGTAGCCGAGCCAGCAGATCCGCGCGGGAAGGCCCTGGAAGGGGACGTGCTTCTGCGCGAGACGGATCCAGCGGGCCAGCCCGGCATTGTCCGGAAACAGCTCGAGAACGCGCGCGTCCGTCTTGAGGATGTCTCGAGGATCGCCCGAGAGGGCCGCCCAGCGGAATGGCCCCTTGCCCGCCGCGAAGAGCGGCCGGATGTAGGCGGGCACGAAGCCCGGATAGGCGAAGGCATCCGCGAGGCCACCCTCCTTGGCCTCCGCGCGCAGGTTGTTGCCGTAGTCGAAGACCACGGCGCCGCGACGCTGGAGCTCGACCATCGCCGCGCAGTGCTGCGCCATGGACGCGCGGGATCGCTCCACGTAGGCGGCGGGGTCCCGGGCGCGCAGCGTCGGCGCTTCCTCCGCCGTCACGCCGACGGGCAGATAGCCGTTGAGAGCGTCGTGGGCGGAGGTCTGGTCGGTGACCACGTCGATCGGGAGGCCGCGGCGGACGAACTCGGGGAAGACCTCGGCCGCGTTGCCGAGCACGCCGACGGACAGGGCCTCGCCTCGGCTCACGGCTTCCCGCGCGCGGCGCACGGCATCGTCCACGCCGTGCGCCACGATGTCGAGCCAGCCCAAGGAGTGCCGCCGCTCCAGGCGGAGGGGATCCGCCTCGACCACGAGGACGACGCCCTCGTTCATGGTGACGGCGAGGGGCTGCGCGCCCCCCATTCCGCCCAGGCCCGCCGTGAGCACGAGCTTGCCCTTCAGGCTGCCTGCGAAATGCCGGCGCGCGACCTCCGCGAACGTCTCGTACGTTCCCTGCACGATGCCCTGGGTGCCGATGTAGATCCAGGAGCCCGCGGTCATCTGGCCGAACATCGTGAGGCCCATGGCCTCGAGGCGCCAGAACTCCTCCCACGTGCTCCACTTCGGCACGAGCATGGCGTTGGAAATCAGCACGCGCGGCGCCCACTCGTGCGTGCGGAAGACGCCGACCGGTTTGCCGGACTGGATGAGGAGGGTCTCGTCGGATTCGAGCGCGCGAAGGCTCCGGACGATGGCCTCGAAGGCCTCCCACGATCGCGCGGCCTTGCCCTTGCCGCCGTAGACGATCAGCTCCTCGGGCTTCTCGGCCACCTCGGCGTCGAGATTGTTCATCAGCATGCGGAGCGCGGCTTCCTGAGGCCATGCCTTGCAGGAGATGACCGCGCCGCGAGGCGCCCGGACCACGGGAGCCGCCATGCGGAAGGTGGCCGTCAGTTCCCCATCACGAGGCCGCCGTCCACGTTGAGGGCCTGCCCCGTCATGTAGTCGGAATCGGGACCGGCCAGGAAGGCGACCACGCCGGCGACATCCTCGGCCCGCTCGGGGCGCCCGAGGGGAATGTGCCGGATCCTGCGCTTCCACGCCTCGTCCTGGCCGAGACCTTCGAGGGCGCCCCACTCCTTGTCGATCTGCTCCCACATGGGCGTCTCGACGGCGCCCGGGCACACGCAGTTCGACGTGATCCGATGCGGGGCGAGGGCCTGGGCGGCGGAGCGCGTGAGGCTGACCACGCCGGCCTTGGAGGCGGAATAGGGCGTCATCAGGTGATTGCCGCCGCGGTAGGAAGCGATGGACGCGGTCTGGATGAGCTTGCCGCGAAGGTCCGAATCCGGCATCAGTCCCTGATCGAGCATCCCGCGCGCCACGGCCTGGAGCACGAAGAAGACGGCGCGCAGGTTGACGCTCATCACGCGGTCCCACTCGTCATGCGTCACCTCGAGCATGGGCTGCAGGCGGATGACCCCCGCGTTGTTGAAGAGCACGTCGAGCCGGCCCCAGCGCTTGTAGGCCTCGTCGACCATGCGGTTGACGTCCTCGCCGCGCGTGACATCCGCGCGGACCGCGGCCTGCCCCAGCTCGGCGGCCAGCTTCTCGACGCCGGGGCCGTCGAGATCAGCGAGGAGCAGCCTCGCACCGTCGGTGGCGAGCCTCCGCGCCGAGGCGGCGCCGATCCCGCTCGCCGCTCCCGTGATCAGGACAGTGCGTCCGTTCAAGTTTCCCATCGGTCTTCTCCTATGCGCCTATGACCTTCCCCCTCACCCTGCCCTCTCCCCCAATGGGGGAGACGGATTCAATCAAGGAATGCCACTCTTCGGCATCCCTCTCCCCTCGGGGGAGAGGGATCAACAAACCATGGGCTCCATCCTCTTATATCCTTCTCCCCTGAGTGGGAGAGGGATCAGGAGACGCACGCAGTCTACTTTCCAACATCCCTCCCTCCTGAGTGGGAGAGGGTTCAGTAGAATCATGCGCGGTCTACTTTCTAACATCCCTCTCCCCTGGGGGGAGAGGGATGGGTGAGGGGTGGTCTTAGAGGCCGCCGGTGACGTCGATGGTGACGCCGGTCACGAAGTCCGCGTCCTGGGAGGCGAGGAAGCAGATCACCCGCGCCTGGTCTTTCGCCACGGCCACGCGCCGGAGCGGCATCCGCGCGGTCTCCTGGGCCC
>WNFA01019525.1_pt1 | contig 10800 bp, 8 predicted proteins | sample 5400481 | NCBI WGS metagenome assembly WNFA01 (sample SAMN13153340, study PRJNA577476) | soil metagenome | isolation source: 120 cm saprolite under Douglas fir tree site 2 hole 1 replicate 2 | place: USA:California | collected 2015-04-18 | reverse complement strand
GGACCGGAGGTACTCCTGGGGCTTGTTGCGGCTTTGTTTATTGCAACTCAGTTCGCGTTGATCCTGCGCTTGCCCTTACCGTCATATTTGCAATGGGCGGTTGTGGCAGCGGTCGGCGCGGCCACTGTGCTCAGCTTTGCGATCCTGGCCGAATATTTTCCGAAACAGCTGGCTGGACGAGCAAACGGGGCGCTGAATTTGTTCCACATCGCTGCAGCGTTCGTTGTGCAGTACGCGACCGGTGTCGTGCTTCAGCATTGGACACCTCAGGACGGGCACTATCCCGAATTCGCCTATCAGACAGCCTTTGCTCTCAACCTCGCGCTTCAGGTCGCGGCATGGATTTGGTTCATGTTCCCGCGAGTCAAAAGGCTCACGCGAGAGCCGTGGTCGAATTCTACACCCGGAAGGCGCCGCTAACGCCAGCACGACGAACACTTTTCGCGACGTACAACCGGACTACAAATATGGGTCGAACCCGATAATGGCGGTTTACCGCCGAGTCCGGTTTGCCTCCATGTTCCGACATTTGCACGCGGATGGTCCGATTTGTGCCATTTCGGACTCTTCTGCACCGCTTGCTTACTATCCGACGAGTGCGTACGCTGCTCTGGGTTGTGCAAGGCCAAGATCGCATCAGATAGTTGGGGCAGCGCAAATGGCTCAATTCGATGCCCGTGAGCAACGAGCGGTGTCTTCGGAATTCCTAAGAATTTCTGGGATTGCTGGCCCGCGCGCTATCACTGGCGCATCTGAGCAGACCTTGCTGTCCAGCCAAGCAGCGCAGTTCATTTTTCGCGCACCTGAGGGATCGGTTGTTACCCTCGGCGGCATTGACGGCGCAGCTTTGCGGGAACTGGTCGATCAAGCAGAACATGTTTCAGACGATCGCCGTGCGCTGTTTATGCAGTTGCGGTCGGCCGGGGACATTGAGGCCTATGTCGAGCAGGTGATCGCGGCTTTGGCAGAGACAGCAATGCGCTTGTGGCCGGTCTGGTTCACCGATGTGAGCTTTGCCATGTGCCGCGACGACGCGCTCAGCCGCCAGGCGTCCGGCGTGATCGCGCGCGGCGCGGCGGCTCGTGTTCCCGGCGTCAGCTCTACTTGGGCGGAAGCAGCGGCATGCCTTGCGCTGGCGGGGCGCCCGGCGCGCGTAGTTGGCGTATTGCCCGCGATCGAACTGGCGCAGCTTTCACTCGCCGTCAGCCGCGCCGGCCTCGTTCTTGTCGCCGATACTAGCGTGGCGGCGGATGCACCGAGCGCAGCCGCGCTGGCGCATGCGCTGGAATGGATTGCGCGGCACTCGCGCGCAGCCGTGGTCGTCCTGTTCGCCAGGGTGCCGCCGCTCGACTCGCCGTTCGACCGTATCCTCTATGGCGCTCGCCGCGTGGTCGCTGACGCCGACCTGGGAGCCTCCGAGCCGGAAGCCCGCGAAAGTGTCGGCTCGAGAATCTGGCTTGCCCCGTGGCGCGGCGCACCGCACCCGCTGAGCCAGATCGAGCAACGGCTTGCCGCAATGCTTAGCAACGATGCCGAACTTGCCGCATTGTTTTACTTCAACTGGTTCGTCGATACGGTGCGTGGCACGCGCCCCAAGGTTGATCTAGTCTGGATAAACGGGCGGCTCGTCGTCGAGCTCGACGGCTATCCCGACCACGCGACGCGACGAGCCTTCATCGGCGACCGGCACCGCGACTATGAACTTGCGCTCAGCGGCTATACCGTGCTGCGGCTCGCTAACGACGAGGTCGCGCAGGATTTTGGGCGCGCGATCGAGAAAATCCGCGATCTCGTGCGCCTGCGCCGGTCGCAAATGAATCAGGAGGGGTGAAGTGGGAAGAGGCAAAAAGTCGACGTCCGAAAAGCAGACATTGATCCTTTGGGCGTTGCTTGCAAGGGATGACGCGGCCAGCTTTCAGAACGAATTGAAGCCGGAACCGGACAAAGCCGACCGCGAAGGGCTTGAGAAAGCGGGCTTGATCAAGTCCGAGGCAAGGGGCCGCTACAGGCGAATTTGGATCGAGGTAACTGAGAAAGGTTGGGCCTGGGCCGCTGACCATCTGAACGACAATTTGCCGACCGGCTCGCCAGCAGGCAGCTCCATCCTGCAAGCGTGGCTTAAGCGCCTTAAGGCCTATATGCGGGCCCATAATGTGGCGCTCCACGAAATTCTTGGTCCACAGCGCGCCCGCAAGGAGGGCCCTGAAGGCATCTCCATGGGTGAAGCGAGCCGAGCATCCGACTATGACACGCTGCGCGCGCGCATCCGGCAAGCCTATTTCGCCGCCACCGGTGATCGGATCAATACCCGCGCCCGACTGTGCGACATTCGCGATAGATTGAAAGACATCGATCGCGCCTCGCTCGATGAGGCTTTGAAAAGGATGCAGAATGAGCAGAAGGCCTCGCTGTATCCGCTCGACAACAAAGCCGAGATAACCGACGCGGACCGAAATGCGGCGATATATTTCGGCGGCGAACCGCGCCACATTCTGTGGATCGAAAGATGACTGGCGAGTTAGACGCCTTTCGTGCAGTCAACTTTGATTGGACTCGCCAATTAAAGGGCATTTGGCGGGACCCGCGCTATCATGTTCCAGGCTTGCATCGGCAAGCAGTTGAGGATGTTGTTGACTACTTCTTTTCGAAAACGGTTGACCCTGACCCCGAGGATGAGCCTTTGGGGCGTGTTATCGTTGGCCCTAAGGGTTTCGGAAAAACCCATCTCATCGGGGAGCTGCGGCGCCAAGTATGGGGAAGGGATAGCTGGTTTGTCCTGCTCGACTTTATCGGCATCAGGGATTTCTGGTCTTCCGTTGCGCTCGGGTTTCTTAATTCGCTTCAAGTCCGCACGGCGGATCGCAAAACGCAATATGATCGGCTCGTCCTTCGCATGGCCAAGCTCCTCGAAATCGATGAGGAATTGGCGGCTACCGCAGCGCGGTTGCGTGGGCAACCACGCGTTCTCATACTTGAGCTAGTTCGCCTATTTATCCGCTCTCTGGATCACAAATATCCCGATGAAGCAAATCGACACTCGGACGTCGTCACCGCGCTGGTCCTCCTCATTTCTGAGGACCCCGACTGCCGCAGCGTTGCGCACGGCTGGTTGCAGGGCATGAACTTCGACGCCGAAGACGTTCGAGCGCTTGGTTTCAAAGAAAACAATTCACCGATCAAGGTCGTTCAAGGCCTTTCGTGGATTATGAGCCGCATAGCTCCGACGCTCATCGCAATCGACCAGATCGATGCGATCGTCACCGCGAGCAACTCTCTTGCGCGTGCCGCGAACAATGGAGCTATGCAGGAACAAAGGGAAGCTCAGGTTATCGTCGACCTCCTGGCTCAGGGGCTGATGGACTTGCATGAGTCCAAGCGGCGTGCCGTGACAGTTATCTCATGCCTAGAAGCTACATGGAAGGTGTTGGAGGATAAGACGAGCGTTCCGATGGAGGACCGGTACAAGCCGCCTCTGCCCCTACAAGCTCTTGGCATCGAAACCGCACGTGCTTTGGTCGTTGCTCGGCTGGAGACGGCTTATGCAGCGCATGATTTTAAACCGCCCTTTTCGACGTGGCCTTTCGTTGAGTCCGTGTTCTATTCTGCGCGCGGCCTCTCGCCACGCGAGTTTCTTAAGGCGTGTGATCGTCACCAGCAGAATTGCATCGCTGCCGGAGCGGTGACGCTCTGCAAGAGCTTTGACTCCGCCCAACCACCGCCCGGAGAGGACGAGGAAAAGAGCGCGATCCTTGATCAAGCTTATCAGAGTGAACTCAAAGTCGCTGAGATCGCCAATGTCATTGGCGCCGAAGGCGAAGACCAGTTTCCGGAGCTTATCGACGAAACTTTGCGGTTGCTTGAGAAGCACTACGACTTGCCAGACGATATCGACCTGGAAGTCCAACAAGACCCCGACCAAAAGCGACCTTCGCTACACGGCCGCTTGTCTTTCACCTTTGTTAGCGAGGGTAGCCGTGAGCAGCAGTATTGCTTTCGCCTCCTCGCACATACGAATGCGCGGGCCTTTCAAACGCGTCTGAAAGCGGCGATGACCGCCTCCGGCATCGACACGGCGCTGAAATTCCGCCACCTGTTCATATTGCGTTGCGACGATCCGCCGAAAGGTCCCGTTACGGCAGCCCTGGTCGATCAGTTTCGGAAAGCCGGTGGCAAGTTCATCGCGCCCAAGGACGATGATCTGCGCGTATTCGTGGCATTGGCGGCGATGGACGCGAAAAAGCTCTCTGACTTTGACGCTTGGCTGCGTCAGCGACAGCCTCTGTTCAAGACGCAATTGTTCCAGGAGGCGGGCCTGTGCCCGCCGCCGTTCCTCGCGCCCAAGCCTTCGCCATCGCCGCATGACGAGCCTACGTCGGCAGGAGCGAAGTCGGCCCCAGCGCAAGCGTCGGCCGGCGCGCAGGCCGAAAAGCCAAGGACGCCACCGGCCCCACCAAGCAAGCCGACGGCGTCCGAGCGCATCATCCCGATCGGCCGTCGCTACGAGCGCGGCGCGCTCGGCGACCCGGTGACGCTCGCGACCGATTTGTTACCCCGCCACGTCGCTGTTCTCGCCGGACCGGGTTCGGGCAAGACCGTGCTCATGCGCCGAATCGTGGAGGAGGCGGCGTTGCTTGGAATTCCATCGATCGTGCTAGATCCTAACAATGATCTGTCCCGCCTCGGCTGCGCCTGGCCGACGCGTCCCGAATCATGGACCGAGGAAGACGCGGCCAAGGCCGAAAAATACCGCGCATGCGCCGACGTCGTGATCTGGACGCCCGGCGTGACCAACGGCAACCCGATTTCGCTCAACCTGCTGCCCGATTTCTCCGTGATCGACGATGCAGACGAACGCGAGCAGGCGATTGGCATGGCGTGGACAACGCTGACTCCATTTCTGCCTGGCGGCAGCGCGACCGCGAACCGAAAGAAAGGTGTCCTAGCCGATGCTATTCGCCGCTTTTCAGGAGGACCTGGCGGTTCGCTGAACGATCTGATCTCATTGCTTGCTGAACTCCCGGATGACGTCAGCGAAGACAGCAAAGCCGAAAAGCTTGCGAGCGAAATCGCGGACCAGCTGCGCGCCGCCGTTGCGATGAACCCGCTGCTTAAGTCAATCGGAGAGCCGCTCGACCCAGGAGGCGCGTGACTCCTTCGTTAATCGCCTGCAGATGTCGCTGTTCACATTCGTCAAGCGCAACCCAAACCCGACCGGCTGTCTCTATGTGATCGACGAGGCGCAGAACTTCGCACCATCGGGCGCGGGGACGGCGTGCAAGGCGAGCGCGCTGTCGCTGGCGGCGCAGGCGCGCAAATATGGCCTCGGAATGATGTTCGCGACGCAGACGCCGAAGGGCGTCGACAACAAGATCGTGTCGAACTGCACCACTCACATTTACGGCCGCATGAACGCGCCGGTGACTATCGACGCGATCCACGACCTAATGGCGGCGAAAGGCGGCGGAGCCGACGATATCGGCAAGCTTTCAAAGGGCGAGTTCTATTTTTCCACAGAAGGCTCGCTGCGCCCGTTTAAAGTGCGCACATCATTGTGCCTGAGTTGGCACCCCCCGAATCCGCCGACGGTTGAGGAGGTCATTCGGAAGGCCCGCTCTAAACGTGGATAGCTCACCAATATTGGTTTGTCGCAAGGTCAGGCTGGTCGCGATTCGTCAGCAAAGGTTCAAACGCGCCGTTTTGACACTCTGCCGGCCGCTTCCGGTCTGCCCCGACGATCGGACATTCACAGTGTCCACCCGCATGTCCCAAAGGTGCCTGAACGGAGAACTCTAACCTGGCTGCTGGGCTAGCGAATGCTCGAGGAAGAACCGCAGCATTTCCCTCGTGGCATCCGGCCCTCGCGGATCGGTGTAGGAGCCGGCAGGGCTGCCTCCCGACCATGCGTGTCCAGCTCCGTGGATGTTCCAGTGCTCAAAGATTCCGCGCCCACTCGCGTCGGTATGGACCGTGCGGGTATAGGCATGTCCTCCAGGTATCCGCCCGCGATATAGTATCTCTTGCGTGCTCGTTGTTCTCGCAGACTGCTCAAGAATATGATCGGCGTTGCTTGGATGCACCGTCATGTCGCGATCGCCGTGAAAAACAATGGTCGGGACAGTCGGGCCGCCAGTTGGAATTATCCTGTCGCCGGACCCGGAAGAAGTGGCGAGATCACCTTGTCGCATGGCGACAAACGCAGAGGGAAGGTCAATGGCAGCCCCACAGGCGAGGCCAGAGTGTATGCCGATCGCCGCGTACAGATCGTGGTATGTTGCTCCCATGATAGCAGCCGCGGCCGCTCCGGCTGACAATCCGCCGATGTAGACGCGCTTCGGGTCCACCGAATAGTCCCGCATAATTTGGCGCGTGATGCCCGCGATCAGCGAAGGTTCACCTCTGCCCCGCTGCTGGTCGGCGGTGCGAAACCAGTTCCAGCATTTCGCCTGGTTCGCCTCGCTGGGCTGCGCGGGATAGACCACAAAGCAGGTTTGTTCTTCTGCGATAAAGTTCATCCTCGTGCCGGCGGCGAAATCATCAGGCGATTGGTTGCAGCCGTGTAGCATGACTATCAAAGGATGCGGTTGCCCCTGATAACGGCTGGGGATGAAGAGCCTGTAAGTTCGGCTTCCCGCTGGATTGCTGTGGGTGCCTTCGATGAACGTTGTGCCCTCCGGCACGATGTCCAGCGTGGAAGGTGGGGCGCGCTTAATCCTAGCCCGCAATCCGGGCCTGCGCTTCTTTGTACGACCGGGCAACTCCTCGCTGAGCATGTGCGGCGGAGTGGATGTGACCCGATCTGTCTCCTCGATGATGTTGGCCTTCGCATCAATGATTAGCGGCTCGCGTCTGGTAAGAGCAGTGTCACCGGCGGTGCCCAATGTCATGCCCGGCGCGGTCTCACCGCGAAGCATGTGCTGAAGGAGTACCGTTGCTTCGACGAGTCGGCCCGCACGCGTGAGGCGTGTGGCTTCGCGAACTATGTCCTGTTTCAGCATCACCTGTCACCGCATCCTGTCGGCTAGAGCAGCCTTGACCGCCGGACTGGCATGCAAAGCTCCCAGCACGGAGACTGAGGCAATGGTCGCGCGAGCAAGCGCGGGCGTGACGTCTTGGGCAATTCTTGCGAGGCCCAACACATTGATGTGCAGCATCTCGCCGGCTTGGCGCGCCGCTTCTAGATCTTCGCGGCTGTAGTTCCGCAGACCGAGGTCAAGACTCTTTCGAGCCGTGGACTGCTTGACTACGTCGGAGTGGCGTTCGAGTTGGTTGCGGATTGCGGTTCGGATGAAATCGGTGCGGTTCGAGTAAAATCCCTCCTGCACCATTAAATCGACGTGACCGAGGTCGACGAAACCGAGATTGATCGTAATCTTCTCGGTCTCAGGGGCTTTTGGTCGGAGTTCGTGGACATTGCCTGCCATGATCACAACCATCCATATACCATCCAGATAGATGGTATGGATGTCACGCTAAAGTCTGTCAAGAGGGCACCCGCGTCAAAGCGGAAGGTGGAGAATTTTCAAGCTGGCCCAAGCGCGTGACAAATTCCGCGTTCGAATTGTCGATAGGCCTTAAGAGCTTGTCGGTCGGCGAAGGGGAGGATCTGCATCATGATCACGCCGGCGATCCGCGTCGTCGGGTCGATCCAGTAATACGTATTGAACAGACCGGCCCATGTGAGGCTGCCTGCCTTGCGGCTGTCGGGGACGGGATCGATATTGATCATGTGCCCAAGCCCCCATCGCAGCCGAATGCCCGGAAAAAAATCCACATCGTTCGATAGCGCCGGGTTTGTCGTCTTGAGGATTCCCACTTCGAGGTTGCCGATCTGGTTTGTGGACATCAAGGCGACGGTCTCCGGCCGAAGGATACTTGTCTGGCGGAGGCTTCCCCCGTTCAACAGCGCCCGCAGCAGGGTGAGATAATCCGGCGCCGTGGAATAGATGCCGCCTCCGCCGGAAAACACTATCGGAACATCCGGCTTTTCCAGGGGCTGCGGAAGAAGCTTTCCATCCGCGTCCCTCACATGCAGGCTGGCCTGACGCGCGCGCTGTTTCACCGTGAGCGAGAACCCGGTGTCGTTCATTCCTAGCGGTCCAGTGATGTGATCGCTGAAATAGCGATCCAGGCTCTGCCCGCCGGCGATTTCCACCATCCGGCCGACCCGGTCCAGACTGCCGCCATAGGCCCACCTGAAACCAGGCTCGAACATCAGCGGCATGCGCGGCAGGTGCGGATTGTTGTGGGCAACCTTGAGATAACGAACGACATTCGGATCCCAAAGCAGATAGCTAAACCCGGACGTGTGCGTCAGCAGGTTGCGCAGCGTTATGGGTTTTTGCGCCGGGCGCAGTTGCGGAACCCCTTTCGCATCGAAACCGGTGAGAACCTGCGCCGAGGCGAGCGTCGGATCGACATTGCCGGCCGGCTCGTCCAGCTCCAGCTTGCCGCGCTCCACGAGTTGCAGCGCGGCGATCGACGTCAGCAGTTTGACCATCGAGGCGATGCGGAAGATCGTGTCGGTCGACATGCGTGACGCCGCGGCCATGTCGCGGAAGCCGAACGCGCCTTCATAGACCACTGACTGTTCGTTCGCGGCCATCGCGACAACGCCGGGTATTTCCCTGGCGCTGACCCTTGCCTGCAATGCTCTGTCGATTTCCGCAACTCGGGCCGGCTTGTTGAAAGACGCGGCGACGCCGGTCGAAGGTGCGGCCGGAATCATGCTCGCTGATGCAAGAGCCGCCGTCCGCAACAGTGCATCACGTCGGGTGATTGGCCCTGTCATTTGCGTCTTGAAGATGAGACCGCTGGCGCTCCCGAGGGGATACGGCGAGCGCTCATGGAAACACCTATAAAACCGGCACAAATCGGCTTGTCTGCAGCACGAATGCTACCACTAGAAGCTACCACCGATCAACCGCACAACGGCCGTCGATGGTTCGGGTCCTTCTCTACATGTCCGATAGTCGGGATGGGTGGGAACTGCCGCTGACCTTTGGCACCACGTTTGCTGGTCAGGAGGCAAAGCTAGAACCCTGCAATAGCAGACCTTCGACAGCATGGCCCGCCACGTCCGACCGAATCATAACCCGCAGTCGCCGTCGGTACGCCCGACAAGATCCGGTACTTGCACTTGGGGCAAGCGACGCTTGACCCTTGATCATCATGTCCGCGACCAAAATTCTCTGGGGGCAAATCGTCATCGTCTTCGCGATCGTGCTCGCCACGATGTGGGCGGCCACGCAGTGGGTTGCCTGGAAACTCGGTTATCAACCTCAGCTTGGACATCCATGGTTCGAGTTGATACCGGGAGTTCCGATCTATCTTCCACCGTCGTTCTTCTGGTGGTGGTACGCCTATGACGCCTATGCGCCGGAGGTCTTCGTTGAGGGTGCTTACATCGCGGCGTCTGGCGGATTCATCTCGATCGCGGTCGCCGTTGCTATGTCGGTGTGGCGGGCGCGCGAAGCCAAGACCGCCGCGACCTACGGTTCAGCCCGCTGGGCCACACGTCAGGAGATTCGTGCCGCCCGCCTTACCGCGCTCGACGGTGTCGTGCTCGGGCGTTTCGAGCGTGAGTATCTGCGGCATGATGGACCGGAGCACGTGCTCTGCTTCGCGCCGACTAGGTCCGGTAAAGGCGTCGGACTGGTGGTGCAGACACTTCTGACCTGGCCGGGAAGCTGCATCGTCCACGACATCAAGGGCGAGAACTGGACCCTGACCTCGGGCTACCGAGCCCAACACGGCCGGGTCTTGCTGTTCGATCCGACCAACGCGAAGTCAGCCGCCTACAATCCATTGCTGGAGGTTCGTCGCGGCGAATGGGAGGTGCGCGATGTCCAGAATGTCGCGGACGTCCTGGTCGACCCCGAGGGATCGCTTGAGCGGCGCAATCACTGGGAGAAGACCAGTCACGCACTTCTGGTTGGCGCCATTCTTCATGTGCTCTACGCCGAACCGGACAAGACGCTTGCAGGCGTTGCCAGTTTCCTCTCCGACCCAAAACGCCCGATCGAGGTGACGCTCCGCGCCATGATGTCGACGGCGCACCTCGGTGAAGCCGGGACGCATCCGGCGATCGCCTCCGCGGCGCGAGAGTTGCTCAACAAGAGCGAGAACGAGCGTTCCGGCGTGCTCTCCACCGCGATGTCGTTCTTGGGACTCTATCGCGATCCGGTGGTCGCCAAGGTCACCCATCATTGTGACTGGCGTATCTGTGATCTGGTCGAGGGCGACCGGCCCACGACCCTCTATCTCGTCGTGCCACCGTCCGACATCAGCCGGACCAAGCCGCTGGTGCGCTTGATTCTCAATCAGATCGGCCGAAGACTGACGGAAGATCTGCAGGCGAAGGGGAGGCGCCGCCGGCTGCTGCTGATGCTGGACGAATTTCCCGCACTCGGCCGGCTCGATTTTTTCGAGTCGGCTCTGGCGTTCATGGCCGGCTATGGCCTCAAGAGTTTTCTGATCGCCCAGTCCCTCAATCAGATTGAGAAGGCCTATGGGCCTAACAACGCCATCCTCGACAACTGTCACGTGCGTGTGTCCTTTGCGACGAACGACGAGCGCACCGCCAAGCGCGTCTCGGATGCTTTGGGGACTGCGACCGAGATGCGGGTGATGAAGAACTACGCCGGCCATAGGCTCAGCCCATGGCTAGCCTGGATTTCCACGGCAAGAAATCCGCCTAACGCCGACGTCGCGTAAGCGACTCATGTGACTCAAGATTTTGCCTTCCGACGTTATCCTAAATAGTGCGCTGATAAGCCGATTGCGCGGTGTCACATGGTGTGG